>JGI10216J12902_100094364_pt1 | contig 10999 bp, 11 predicted proteins | sample KanNatreferecore_FD_12902 | JGI IMG/M metagenome (IMG submission 12902)
TGTATCTGCAGAAAAAGAAAGGGCCAAGCGGCATAAGGGAGGTCCAGCGCGACCTTGACATGTCAAGCCCGAGCGTCGCAGAGTACCAGGTCGAAAAGCTGGCAGGGATGGGCCTTGTCTCACGCGACAGCTATGGCAGGGTCGTGCTTGCCAGAAGGGTAAAGGTAATGGCTTTGGAGTCGCACGTCAGTTTTGGTAGATTTTCAATCCCCCGCCTTGCGTTCTATGCGTCCATATTCTCGGCAGTCGCAGTCCTGTACGCCATTTTTGACGGCGGCAGTGTCTATGGCATCGCAGTCCCGGCGGCAGCTGCAGCCGTCCTGTGGGCAGAGGCAGCAAAGGTGTGGAAGTTCAGCCTCGTTGCCTCCAAAAAAGAAAAAGAGAGTGTCCTGCCGCTGCTTGCGCCGGGGCTGATCGCCCTCGCCGTGTTTGCAGCCGGGGCGGTTTTCCTTTTCCAGTACGTCCCCCAGCAGCCGTCTGTCCAAGAGCCGCAGCCGGCAATCCAGCCGCTTGAGAACCGGCCGACCATCGAAGAGTCTGTCGAGATGTCGCGCCAAAAAGTTGCGGCGGCCGGCGCTGCCGGGTGGCCCGAGTTTGCGACTGCCATGCCGTTTGGGGCGGCCGCGGTCGCCGCGTTCCTTGCCTACATCCTGTTCAGGTACCGGTCTGAGGCGAGAGGCGTTCTACCCCCAGAACAGAGAAGCGAGACAGCGTGCGGAACGCAGGATTATCCAGAGCGCGTCCCATAATATGTCGCATGGACAAGACAAAAACCGCGCTGATCGCCGGGCTCTTGCTGGCATTTGCCAGCTCTGCACAGGCCGCTCACGCGCAATACGGAGGAAGCCCTGGAACAGCCGTCACAGAAGAACAAATTGCAGAATGCCAGGGACTTGGCATAGACAGGCAGGAATGCAACGAACACAACATCCTCGCCGCCAGGCGAGTCGCCATAGCCCACCAGAACCCCGCTTCAGGCTCGGGTACGCCCATGATTTCACTTGGAGGCGACCAGGCATGGGTGTTCATAGGGATGCTTGGCGCGGTCTTTGGAGGAGTCGCGGCGGCGTTCTTTGTAAAGGGCAGGATGGGAGCATAGCCTCTTCTCTTCCTCCTCCTTTTTTGTAACACTTAAGAATACAAGAGTAGAAGTCCTGCTCATGCGGGCAAGCGAGACCAAATCTGCCGATTTTGTCGGCAAAAGGGTCACGGTGCGCGGATGGGTTCACAGGCTGCGCAAGCAAAAAGAGAATGCGTTTATTCTCCTGCGCGACGACAGGGGAGCAGTCATCCAGTGCGTAGTCGCGGCCAAAGATGCGGCGCCGCTGACGATAGAGTCGTCAATTGAAGTCACTGGCACCGTGAGCCAGGACCCGAGGGCGCCGGACGGCGGCTTTGAGCTAAAGGCAGGCGAACTGAAAATTTACAACGTCGCGGCCGAGTATCCGATAGGCGAGTACCAGAGCGACGAGCTGTTGCTTGACAAGCGCCACCTGGCGCTCCGGACTCGCAGGATGATAGCCATCGCAAAGGTGCGCGCGTCAGTCCTTCAATACGGCAGGCAATGGTTTGTGGAAAACGGCTGGATTGAAGTCACTGCGCCCACGATAGTAAAGGGCGCCGTGGAAGGCGGCTCGACGCTTTTCAAGCTGCGCTACTTTGACCAGGACGCCTACCTTTCCCAATCTGCGCAGCTGTACCTTGAGGCCATGATATTTTCCCTCGGGCCGGTGTGGAGCCTCACCCCTTCTTTCAGGGCGGAAAAGTCAAGGACCGTCAGGCACCTTGCCGAGTTCTCGCACCTAGAGGCAGAGGCGCCGTGGGTCACCCTTGACGACATCCTAAAGGCAGAGGAGCAGCTCGTGTCGTACGTCATCCAGAACACGATAAAGGCGAGGGCTGAGGAGCTTTCGCTGCTAAAGCGCGATACCACTGACCTGAAAAAAGTAGAGCCGCCGTTTGACCGCATCCCGTACGCCAGTGCAATAGAGACCCTGCGCTCCAGGGGGTTCCAGGTCACGCAGGACGACGGCGCAAAACGCACCATCCAGTTTGGCGACGACCTTTCCATAGACACCGAGCGCGAGCTGACCAAGGACGCCGACAGGCCCGTGTTCGTCGTCGGGTACCCGCTGGCAGTCAAGCCGTTTTACGTAAAGGAAGACCCGGCCTCACCGGGCATTGGCCTCACCGCGGACATGCTTGCGCCAAGGGGCTTTGGCGAGGTGACAAGCGGCGGATTGAGAGAAGACAGCATCGATTCCATCACTGAGAGGATGAAAAAGGAGGGCCTCGACCCGGGCGCGTACGAGTGGTACCTCGACCTGCGCCGCTACGGCTCTGTGCCGCACGGAGGGTTTGGTCTCGGCATCGAGCGCCTGGTGAGGTGGATAACAAACGCGGAGGACATCAAGGACACTGTCCTGTTCCCAAGGACGATGTCGAGGGTAGAACCTTAAGTACCCGTAAGCGCACGTAGGCACATTGCCAAAGGGCTCGTCGCGGAGCAGGGCTCTGGAACTGCAGCACAAGGCCCTACTCTTTGTCGCAAGCGTCCTTGTCAAGACGTTTCTCATGGTGCTCGTCTCCACCCAGCTGGTCTGTGGCAGCGCCGACCCGAGGGCGTTGTTCCAGTGCGGGCCGAGCGCCGCGTACGTCGGCGGTAGCGCGGCGGCAGTGGCAGTAATGGGCTTTGCCTTTGCCCACTACATCATTAGATTAAAGGCGTTCAACAGGATATTTGCGACCATGATGGGCGCAGACTTTATCGTGACTGCGATGTACTTTGGCGTGGCGTTCGCCGAGCCCGAGCCAGTCGCGGCAAGGACGATGATCTGGCTCTTCGGCACCTGGATACTTGGGATGCTGCTGGCGCCTCTTGAAAGCGAAAAGAGGATATGGAAAAGCTGTCGCAGTACGGTGGCATTGCGGCGCTGGGGGCGCTCTTTACGCTCCACTTTATCCCAGGGTTTGCAGAGATGGGGTCGTCCTACACGGTAGGCATGATGGTCCCAAGCATACTGGCCGTGTTTGGCGGCGGCCGGCAGAAATAATATAGCTATTCAGCCTTCTTTTTGCGCGCCGGCGCCTTTTTCTTGGCATTCGTCGTCTTGACCTTTGCCCTTATCTTTTTGGACTTTACCACGGATTTTGCCAGTTTTTCAGCTGGCGCGACGAGTACTGCCGCAGGCGCGGCTTCTTCGACTACTAGCGGCTCAATTACCGCCGAGGGCACTTCAATAACCGGGGCTTCAATCACCGGCACTTCTATTGCCTCGGGCTCAACATTAATTACCTTCACTTCAGCCGTTGGCGCAGCAATTATTGCCGGCTCTTCCACATTTGGCGCGGGCACGGCAAGCCGGATCTCTATGAATGAAACGCGCCTTGTCACCCCGTCGATGACCATCTCTTCGGTGCCAATCGTCGGCTTTGACTCTAGTCCCGGGACGTCCCTCTTTACCATCTCGGCGACGTTGACTGCCGTCACTATGCTAAAGCTCCCCTTTGCCCTTACGACGAGCTCGCCAAAAGAGCCGAGCCGGAAGAGCGCGGGCGCAATATAGTCGACTGCGTTCTTTTTGCCCACCATGAGGACGTGTGGCGGTATGGCATTTGGAACTGCCGTCTGGTGTGGCGCCTCTTGGACTATTGCGGTCATCATGCCTGCGAGATGGGCGTTTGCAGTTTAGAAGGACTGTGTCAACAGAGTTTTACACCCTTGTCAGCCAGAAGAAAGACATTTAACGGCTCTGGCCGCAGTCATGCTCATGAAGGAGCCGTTTGCCGAGGCCGCAAAGAAAAGGGTGCTGCTGTTCGACGGCGCCATGGGCACCGAGATACAAAAGCTGGGCCCCAGGCCGGAGGATTTCCCGGACGGCAAGGACGGCTTTAACGACGGCCTCATACTGACGAGGCCAGAGTGGATAAGGCAGATCCACAAAAGCTACCTGCAGGCCGGCGCCGACTGCATCGAGACCAACACGTTTGGCTCAAACAGGTTCAAGCTCGACGAGTACGGCTACGGCGACGAAACGGTAGAATTTAACAAAAAGGCGGCGCAGCTCGCAAGGCAGGCGGCAGACGAGTTAGAGGGCCGCTACGTCATAGGCTCTATGGGCCCCTCGGGATTCCTGCCAAGCTCCAACGATCCGGACCTCGGACAAAAGCCCCTTGACGAGATAAGGGAGGCGTTTGCGCTGCAGGCAGAAGGGCTGATACTCGGCGGCGCCGATGCGCTGCTCATAGAGACGAGCCAGGACATACTGGAAGTGAAACTGGCAATAGAGGCGTCTCACGCTGCGATGCTAAAGGCAGGCAGAAAGGTGCCCATCATAGCCAACGTCACTCTGGACCAGTACGGCAAGATGCTCCTTGGCACGAGCGTCCAGGCCGCATATACTACGGTGAGCGGTATGGGAATCGACTTTTTCGGCCTCAACTGCTCCACCGGCCCGGCAGAAATGGCGCCAAGCGTCAGATGGCTGGCCGAGCAGGAGCTCCCGGTGCTGGTCATGCCAAACGCGGGCATGCCGCACAACGAAGGAGGAAAGGCGGTCTACAAGATGGGCCCCGGCGAGATAGCCGAGCGGCTGTCCGGCTTTGTAAAGAGCTACCCAAACGTCCGCATGATAGGCGGCTGCTGCGGCACGACTCCGGAGCATATTGCGGAGCTGCGCAGGGCAATCGACGGCAACTGCTGAATAGCCAAATATAGCCGTCAAAACAACTTGCATCAAGTTTGAAGATACCGCGCGTCAGCTCGGCGCTCAAGGCAGTCGAAATCAGGCAAGAGCCTGCGCCGCTCATCATAGGCGAGCGCCTGAACACCCAGGGCTCGAAAAAAGCCAAGGAGATGGTGCTAAAGGATGACTTTGACGGCTTGGTCGACCTTGCACGCGCGCAGGTAGAGGACGGCGCGCACTGCCTCGACGTGTGCGTCGCGACCACCGAGCGGTCTGACGAGCTAGAGTTTATGAGAAAGCTGGCCAAGCGCCTCAGCCTTGAAGTCGAGGCGCCGCTGGTCATCGACTCGACGGACCCAAAAGTCATCGAGGCCACGGTCGTGCAGGTGCCGGGCAGGCCCATCATCAACTCGATAAACCTCGAAGGCGACGGCAGCCGGTTTCACGCGCTTGCGCCTCTAATGGCCAGGTACGGCCTGCCGGCCGTGGCGATGTGCATAGGGCCAAAGGGCATGGCAAAGACGGTGGAAGAAAAAGTAGAGACGGCGCAGCTGCTCTACGACACCGGCATTCAGTACGGCCTACAGCCGTGGCAGTTCATCTATGACGTGCTGACGTTCACCCTCGCCACAGGGGAGCAGGAATTCGCAGACTCTGCAAAAAACACGCTTGACGGCATCCGGCTGGTAAAGGCGAGATTCCCCGAGTCGTTCACGACGCTAGGGCTCTCTAACGTAAGTTTCGGCCTGCCCCCAGGGGCGCGCAAGGTTGTCAACTCTGTCTTTTTGTACCATGCGATTAAAGCTGGGCTGGACACGGTCATTATCAACCCCCGTGACATCATCGCCTACACAGAGATCGACGACTCGCAGAAAAAGCTGGCAGAGGACCTCATATTCAACCGCCACCCAAACGCGCTGGCAGAACTAATCGCGTTCTTTGAGAAAACCAAAGTCGCTTCGGGCGCAATCAAGCGCGTCGAGGTGGACCCGTCATGGGACGCCGGCAATAAATGCCATTTCCGCATAGTCAACCGGCTAAAGGAGGGCATCGAGCTTGATGTCGTGCAGGCGATTGCAGACCGCATACCGGGCGGCACGGTCGAAGGCGGCGCCATAAAGGCAAACAAAGAGGCTGCTCACGAGGCGGCGGTGCAGACTCTAAATGAGGTGCTGCTGCCGGCCATGAAAGAAGTCGGCGACAAGTTTGGCGCCGGGGAGCTCATCCTGCCGTTTGTGCTAAAGTCAGCCGAGTGCATGAAGGCAGCAGTCGCAGAGCTTGAAAAATACCTGATAAAGCAGGAAGGCGTGAGCAAGGGCAAACTGGTGCTCTGCACGGTGTACGGCGACGTGCACGACATCGGCAAGAACCTTGTAAAGACGATATTTGTTAACAATGGCTACACGGTCTACGATCTGGGCAAGCAGGTGCCTCTGCAAAAGATACTGGAAAAGATAGACGAAGTCAAGCCGGACGCCATCGGCCTGTCGGCGCTGCTCGTCTCCACATCAAAGCAGATGCAGTATTTCGTCGAGCACGCCCGGCAAAACGGCATGGCAGTGCCGGTGCTCTGCGGGGGCGCGGCCATCAACACCAATTACATCAACAGGATAGCAAAGGAGGGCGGCATCTATGGCCCCGGCGTGTTTTACTGCAAGACCGCGTTTGACGGCCTACGCGCGATGAACGCGCTCGTGTCGCCGCAGGAGCGCGGCAGGTTTGTGGGAGGCTGGAAGGAAAAGCTGGAAAAGTGGTCCGACAGGGAGACCGTGGTCGAGCAGGCCGTTTCGCCGCACAGCGGCATAATGCCCGTATCGCCGCCCGTCCCCCCGCACATTGGCCGGCAGGTCAGGCTCGAGCCGGCAGACATCGACCTGGCTGAGGTGTGGAAGCACATCAGCAAAAAGTCGCTGTTTGTCCTGCAGTGGGGGATAAGGGGCAAGGGCGCAAGCGAGAGCGACCCGGACAGGCTGTTTGAAGAGTGGACGCGCAGGGTCATCGACGAAAAGCTGTTTGAGCCTCGCGCAGTCTATGGATATTTCAGGTGCAGCAACCTGACGCCGGACAAGGCAGGACCGGGCAAGATAGCAGTCGACATTGGCGGCAACAGGCAGGTCGAGTTCGAGTTCCCCCGGTCGTCAAAGGAAAAGCACCTCTGCCTTGCCGACTATTTCGGCCAAGACGACATTGTCGCGTTCCAGGCAGTCACGGCCGGCGCCAAGGTGACTGACGTGATAGAAAAGTGGAACAAGGAGGACCGCTACACCGACGCCTATTACCTCCACGGCATCGCGGTGGAAACTGCAGAGGCGATGGCCGAGTGGGTTAACGCCCGCATCAGAAAGGAGCTTGGCATCGGCGACAAGCGAGGCCTGCGCTACAGCTGGGGCTACCCGAGCTGCCCCGACATCATGCAGCACCGCCAGGTGTGGGAGATCCTCGACCCTGCCAAGTCAGGCATGACGGTGACGGAACTTGGGCAAATAGTGCCCGACCAGTCGACTGCGGCAATCGTGGTCCACCACCCCAAGGCAGAATATTTCATCCTCTAGTAGCCTGCTTCTTGCCTGGTGCGAAACGCAGGACTAGATTGCCTGTGGACAACTGCCGGAGTTAAGTAAGCCCTTGCCAGACCAGAGGCCATGAACAAGGTTGCATTTGTCACCGGCAGCTCTAGCGGCATCGGGCTTGAAGCGGCCCTGACTGGCAAGGAACGGCTTTGATGTCTATGCGACAATGCGAGACACCGGCAAGGCGGGGCAGATACAGAGAGCGGCAAAAGGCCTGCCCCTGCGCGTCCTGCAGCTTGACGTGAACGAGGACGAGTCGGTCAAAAGCGCGATCGGCACCGTATTGAGCGAAAAGGGAAGGATAGACGTTCTTGTCAACAACGCCGGCTATGGCCTAATAGGGGCCGTGGAGGACCTTGCGATGGACGAGCTGAGGGCGCAGTTTGAGACCAACCTGTTTGGGCTCGTGCGCGTGACGCAGGCGGTGCTGCCTGTGATGAGGAAGCAAAAGAGCGGGATCATTATCAACGTCGGCTCCATAGCAGGCAGAGTCGCGTTCCCCTCGTCGCCGGCGTACAGCGCGACGAAATTCGCGGTAGAGGGCCTGAGCGAAGGCATGGCGTGGGAGCTTGAGCCCTTTGGTATCAAGGTGGCAGTCATAGAGCCGGGCATGATAAAGACGAATTTCCGCAACGGCATCGCGATGGCAAAAAAGGCACTTGACCCCGGCTCGCCCTATGCCCCCATGCTGCAAAAGATGAGCGCAACGGTGGGCCCGCTGATTGAAAACGCGGGGCCGGCGCAGCTGGTGGCAGACGCGGTGTTGCAGGCGGCCACGTCGCAGGACCCCGAGTTCAGGTACCTGGTTGGAAGGGACGCTGTCGGCCTGGCGCAAGCGAGGGCCGGGATGCAGGACAGGGAGCTGCTTGCAATGCTGAAAAAGAACTATGGGCTCTAGAAAGATTATATCAGCGCAGGGTGGAATGACTCTATAAATTGCTGCTAAGGAGGGGCCCTCTGATGCTGATAGCAGGAGGCGCCATAATGATCATCAGCTACGTCGTCGCCATCCCGTATTTTCTGCCTCAGGGGAACGAAGGGGCCGAATACAGCATACGGCCGGGCGAGGCTGCAGCCATCACCCACAACCTGTCCCCCGGCCAGGCGGCGTTTAGCGTGAATTTCCAAGCTCTGTCAGAAAAGCCGGTCATGACGGTAAAGGATCAGGCAGGCGAGGTGCTCTACAACGGCACGGCGACAGGCTCGCCGTTTGTGGTCCCGGTAAACGCACCAGCCGCCGGCAACTATACGCTTTTCATTGCAAACCCCTCTTCTGAGATCCTGCAGGCGGTGGTGCTGGTTGGCGACGAGGCGACAGCGGCAACGCTTGGCTTTATTCAGATAGCAGGCATAATGGTGCTGGCGGCTGGCGCCATAGTAACGGTTTTAGACAGCAGGCGCAGCAAAAAGATGAGGCAGTTTGGAGACGTGAGTGACCTCAGGTGATTATAATATAATGGCAAAGCTCGAAGCGCGCAACATCAGCAAGCATTTCACGTCCGAGCAGGGCAGGGGCCAGGCGCATCAGCAGATGGGCGCCATCCACGACGTCAGCCTGTCGATAGAGGACGGGCAGTTTGTCTGCCTCGTCGGGCCGTCCGGCTGCGGCAAGACGACCATGCTCAACATCCTTGCGGGGCTTGACAGGCCAAGCGAAGGCGAGGTGATACTGGACGGCAGGCCCGTTTCGGAGACCGGCCCGGACAGGATAATGGTCTTCCAGGAAAACGCACTCTTTCCGTGGCTCAGGGTCATAGACAACGTCGAGTTTGGGCTGATGGTCAAAGGGGTGGAAAAGAAAAAGCGCAACGAGATAGCGATGCGCTACCTCGACATGATGCAGCTGACAAAGTTTGCCGACGCGTACACATACCAGCTGTCCGGCGGCATGAAGCAGCGCGTCGCGATAGCCAGAGCGCTTGCAATCGACCCCGAAGTGCTCCTGATGGACGAGCCGTTTGCGGCGCTTGACAGCCAGACGCGCGACCTGCTGTTGGTGGAACTGCAGCTGATCTGGGCGCGCACAAAAAAGACGATTGTGTTCATCACGCACAACATAACCGAGTCGGTGTGCCTGGGCGACAAGGTCATTGTTTTCACAAAGAGGCCCGGCACCGTGAAAAAAGAAGTGCCAGTCGACTACCGCAGGCCGCGCCTGCCCGAAGACGAAGGGCTGCGGCCGTACCAGCGCCAGGTGCTCGAAGAGCTAAAGACAGAAATTGTCGAGCGCAAGGGCGGTGGCACCGACGGCCTCAGCTGACCTTTTTCAACAGTTCAAGGCCGGCAGAAAAGCTGTTGGGCGACGTCAAGAGCACGCTGCCGGCCATCCTGCCGGCTTTTTTCACGAAATCCTCAGGCTCTTTTTCATAGCCGGACCAGTCAAGCCCTATCATTTTTGCAGATTGAAAGTTCTTGTCAGCCGGCACCATGACGCACGCGACTATCTTTATCCCGTGCGGCCTGGCAAGGTCGACAATCTCGCCAAGGTCTGACAGCGAAGATATCGACTGCGTCACAAAGGCGTGCGGCTTTGCCGCGAGCTTGTTCTGTATCGCCGGCGATTCTTTGTTTGCGACCTTGTCCGGGAAGGACAGGTTGAGCTTTATCCTGCTCCCAAAACCGAGGTCCTTGAGCATGGTTACTGCGGCCGACGGCTTTAGCCCCGAGTCGCGGCCGTCGGTTGGCGCGTCGCCCAGTAGGATGAGCAGGCTGTCGACGCCGGCCATCACCGAGTCTGCTGCCGCCTGGCACAGCGTTATTGCGTTTCGGTCGCTCGTCCGCACGCTGCACGACAGTTTTGCGTCTTTGGCGACCCTGCGGACGTGGCTTGCGGCGGTGATGCTTGAAATGCGCGGCACGCCAAGGACCGAATCTGTCAGGTGTATGCCGTCGGCGCGCTTTAGCTGCGAAGCCCTCTTTAGCAGGACCTCCATGTCGTGGTCGAGGCTGCGCCTGTCATAGCGGCCGTCCCGGGCAATCTTGGGCGGGTTCAGCTCGTACGCCAGCTTCAATAAAAAATGAGGCATGTTCCGGCCTTATTAAATGGTATTAGTCCGGCACAACAGAATTTAACCCGCCGCCGACGACAGAAAGTGCGTATATATGCGCAAGGACGAGATAGTGTCGCTCCTCAATAATGTCGTCGAGAAGAGGACGTATCTGGCAGAGGATGCGGCGACTGCCATCCCGTCGGCGGTGCTCGTGATAATCCACTACCACGCCGGCGGCAGCCCCTATGTCTTTATGACAAAGAGGGGCGCAGACCTGAAGGCGCACAAAAGCGAGATCTCTTTTCCCGGCGGCAGGTTTTCCAAAGGTGACGCGGGCCTGCTGGAAACCGCGCTGCGAGAGACTGAAGAAGAGGTCGGGATTATATTTTCGCCTAGCGACGTACTGGGGTCGCTCCAGCCGGTCAGGACCATGACTTCGAACCACTTTATCGTGCCCTTTGTGACCGTTCAGGACATGCTGCCGCAGGTGCGCGTGTCGGCGGCAGAGGTGGCAGAGGTGCTCGACGTGCCGCTGATGGAGACGCTTGCGACCAGGGAGAAGGATGTCGAGCACTTTCACCTTTCAAAGAACGCGTACAGATTTATGGGCAACGGCAAAATAATCTGGGGCGCGACCGCAAGGATTCTGGAGCAGCTGCACAAGGCACTCGTCAGCAAGTAATACTGTGCAAAAATGTGTGTCTGCGTTTCCAGTATTTCCAGTGCTTACAAAAAAGATGGTAATTGTTAGTTC
>JGI10216J12902_100808749_pt1 | contig 10998 bp, 8 predicted proteins | sample KanNatreferecore_FD_12902 | JGI IMG/M metagenome (IMG submission 12902)
TCGCCCCAGATGGTGCGGATCATCGACGGCCACGGGCGCTTGATGACGAGAATGCCGCCTTTGCCCTTCTCCACGCTCTGGCCGGTCTCGTCCACCACGTCCGCCATGACGCCGGGAAGGGGCAGGGTGCAGGAGCCGGGTTTGAGGCTCACCACGCCCGGCAGGGGTGTGATCATGTGCCCACCGGTCTCGGTCTGCCACCAGGTATCGACGATCGGGCAGCGGCCGCCGCCCACCGTGGTGTGGTACCACATCCACGCTTCCGGATTGATCGGTTCGCCTACACTGCCCAGCAGCCTCAGGCTGCTCATGTCGTACTTCCTGGGCAGGTCGGCGCCAGCCTTGATCAGCGAACGGATGGCGGTGGGTGCGGTGTAGAAGATGGTGACCTTGTGGTCTTGGATCATCTTCCAGAAGCGTCCGGCGTCCGGGTAGGTCGGCACGCCCTCGAACACGATCTCGGTGGCCCCCACGGCCAGGGGACCGTAGGTGATGTAGGTGTGCCCGGTGACCCAGCCGACGTCGGCCGTGCACCAGAACACGTCGGCCGGCTTGTAGTCGAAGGTCCACTTCATCGTCAGGACCGCTTGCAGCAGATACCCCGCGCTCGAGTGCTGGACGCCCTTCGGTTTGCCGGTGGAGCCGGAGGTATAGAGGATGAACAGGGGATGCTCGGCATCGACCCACTCCGGCTCGCACACCTCCGGTTGGTCGCGCACCACCTCGTGCCACCACTTGTCGCGCGGCTGGTGGAAGTGGACGTTGCTGCCGGTACGCCGGTAGACGACGACGTTCTTGACCGCATCGCACCCGCCCATCGAGAACGCTTCGTCGACCGCGGGCTTGAGCGGGATCTCGCGTCCGCCGCGCATCTGGCCATCCGCGGTGATGACCGCCACGGCTCCGGCATCGATGATGCGCTCCTGCAGGCTCTTGGCGGAGAACCCACCGAACACCACAGAATGGGTGGCGCCGATGCGGGCACAGCCCTGCATGGCGACGATGGCCTCGACGCTCATCGGCAGATAGATGATGACGCGATCGCCCTTCCCGATGCCGAGCTTCTTCAGACCGTTTGCGAACTGGCAGACACGGTGGTAGAGCTGCTTGTAGGTGACCTTGGTGACCGAGCCGTCGTCGGCCTCGAAGATGATGGCGACCTTGTTCGGCTGCGTCTCCAGGTGCCGGTCGAGGCAGTTGTAGGAAACATTCAGCTTGCCGTCGGCAAACCATTTGAAGAATGGAGCGTCGGTCTCGTCGAGCGTCTGCTTGAACGGCTTGTGCCACAGCAGATGCTCCGTGGCCTGCCGCGCCCAGAAGCTTTCGTAGTCGCGAGAGGCCTCGTCGCACAGGGCCTGGTAGGCGGCCATGCCGGACACGTTGGCATCGCGGGCGAAATCCGCGGGAGGCGGGAACAGACGGGATTCCTGCAGAACGGACTCGATGGTGCTCATGACGCTCCCCCTTGCACGTGCTTTATGGTTCGACGCGCGATTATATCGGCAAGCCCCGCGTGGGCGGCTGTACCGGATAGGCGATCGCAGCGGGGGTCGATGGTACAATTCTTCGCTTGTCCGAGCCGCGCCTGCGGCCGCACCCCGGCGTTCACCGATTCATGAGCACGATCAAACAGTCCGATCTCATCGACAGCGTCGCCGACGCGCTGCAGTTCATCTCCTATTACCATCCGGTGGACTACATCGACGCGCTGGGCAAGGCTTACGAGGCCGAGGAATCGCCCGCCGCGCGCGATGCGATCGCGCAGATCCTGACCAACTCGCGCATGTGCGCCGAGGGGAGGCGCCCGATCTGCCAGGACACGGGCATCGTCGTGGTGTTCATCAAGATCGGCATGGACGTGCGCTGGGACGGGGCCACCATGGGCGTGGCGGACATGATCAACGAGGGCGTGCGCCGCGCTTACACGCATCCGGACAACGTGCTGCGCGCGTCGCTGGTGGCAGATCCGGCCGGGGCGCGCAAGAACACGCGCGACAACACGCCGGCGGTCATCCACATGGAGGTGGTGCCCGGCGGCACCGTCGAGGTGACCGTTTCCGCCAAGGGCGGCGGTTCGGAGAACAAGAGCAAGATGGTCATGCTCAACCCCTCCGACAGCATCGTGGACTGGGTGGTGAAGACGGTGCCCACCATGGGCGCCGGCTGGTGTCCACCCGGGATGCTCGGCATCGGCATCGGCGGCAGCGCCGAAAAGGCCATGGTGATGGCCAAGGAAGCGCTGATGGAGCCGATCGACATGCACGAGCTCAAGATACGCGGACCGAAGAGCCGTCTGGAAGAACTGCGCATCGAGATCTACGACAAGGTCAATGCCCTGGGCATCGGCGCACAGGGGCTGGGCGGGCTGAGTACGGTGCTGGACGTCAAGATCCTGGATTACCCGACGCACGCGGCGTCGTTGCCGGTCGCGATGATTCCCAACTGCGCGGCCACCCGACACGCGCATTTCAGCCTCGACGGCAGCGGGCCGGCTCGGTTGGAAAAGCCGGACCTGGCGCGCTGGCCCAAGGTGCAGTGGGCACCATCGCCAGACGCACGCCACGTGGATCTCGCCAAGGTCACGCGGGCAGATATCGCACAGTGGAAACCCGGCGAGACCTTGCTGCTTTCGGGCAAGCTGCTCACCGGGCGCGATGCTGCGCACAAGCGCATCGCCGACCTGTTCGCCAAGGGGCAGGGACTGCCTGAGGGCGTGGATCTCGAGGGACGCTTCATCTACTACGTGGGCCCGGTCGATCCGGTGCGCGACGAGGTGGTGGGGCCGGCGGGTCCGACCACCGCCACGCGCATGGACAAGTTCACCGAATTGATGCTGGAAAAGACCGGCCTGCTCGGCATGATCGGCAAGGCCGAGCGCGGCCCGGCGGCGATCGAGGCAATCCGCAAGCACAAGGCGGTCTACCTGATGGCCGTGGGCGGTGCCGCCTACCTGGTGTCGAAAGCGATCAAGTCCTCGCGGGTGCTGGCCTTTCCCGATCTGGGCATGGAGGCAATCTACGAGTTCGAGGTCCAGGACATGCCGGTCACGGTGGCGGTGGACGCCACCGGCGAATCGGTGCACAACACCGGTCCCGCGCACTGGCGCGCGAAGATCGGCAAGATTCCCGTCGTCCCGGTCTGAGGCGACGACTCGCGCGCGCATGCCCACCGGCAAACAATCGCCCCGCATCCGCGCGCATGCGGCACAATTCGCACGTGGTACCGTTCAATGGCGGGCCGCCCCGCATTGCAGGGTAGTGAATCTGGTCAGGTCCGGAAGGAAGCAGCCACAGCTATTTACTGCAAGTGCCGGGGGAACGGCTCGCCGCCCCATCCCAGCGGCGCAGGCCGAAGCCTGCGCCGCTTGTTCGTTCCACCGCGCATGACGCTGGCGCTCGCCCGCAAGTGGCGCCCGCGCAGCTTCGCCGAGATGGTCGGGCAGGAGCACGTGGTGCGTGCCCTGCGCAACGCGCTGGAGCAGAACCGCCTCCACCATGCCTACCTGATGACCGGCACGCGTGGCGTCGGCAAGACCACGCTTGCGCGGGTGATGGCCAAGGCGCTCAACTGCGAGACCGGTGTCACCGCCGATCCCTGCGGCCAGTGCAGCACCTGCAAGGAGATCGACGCCGGGCGCTTCGTGGACCTGATCGAACTGGACGCCGCCTCGAACACCCAGGTCGATCAGATGCGCGAGCTGCTCGAGAACGCGTTGTATGCGCCGACGCGTGCGCGCTTCAAGGTGTACATCATCGACGAAGTCCACATGCTCTCGCGCTCGGCGTTCAACGCCATGCTCAAGACGCTGGAAGAGCCACCCGAGCACGTCAAGTTCATTCTCGCCACCACTGACCCGCAGAAAGTGCCGGTGACGGTGCTGTCGCGCTGCCTGCAGTTCAACCTGAAGCAGATCCCGCAGGCGCAGATCCGCGAGCAGCTGGGCAACGTGCTCACGCGCGAGCAGATCGAATTCGAGCCCGCGGCGCTGCCCCTGATCGCACGCGCCGCGCAAGGCAGCATGCGCGACGGACTGAGCCTGCTCGATCAGGCCATCGCTCACGGTGGAGGACGGGTCAACGAAGGGGCGGTGCGCGAGATGCTCGGCACTGTCGGCGAGGAATACCTGTTCCAGCTGCTCGACGCCTTGGCGCGCGCGTCAGGGCCGGAGCTGGTCAGCGCCGCCGATGCGATGCAGGAGCGCGGGGTATCGTTCGAGAGCGCTTTGCAGGATCTTGCTGCGCTGCTCTACCGGCTGGCACTGTTCCAGGCGGTGCCCGACGCGATCGATCCTGAAGCGCCCGACCGCGCACGACTCGAAGCCCTGGCACAAACCTTCCGGGCAGACGACCTGCAGCTGTACTACCAGATCGCTGTGCAGGGACGCAGCGAGCTCCATCTCGCGCCCGACGAATATGCCGGCTTCGCCATGACGCTGCTGCGCATGCTGGCCTTCGTGCCCGACACGGGGTCGGGAGGCGGGGCGATCGAAACGGCGCCGACGGTGCGCCCGGCCGGACAGCCGTCACGCGCAGCAGGGCCTCCCGCAGCGAATCCCGGTCCGGCGCGCACGCCGCAAGGCGCGCCGATTGCCGGTGTACTTCCCACCGCCGCGCCGGCAGCCATCGCCCTGGATCCGGCCGGGTGGTCAGATCTGGTGGCGAGGCTCAAGCTCGGCGGCATGGCGCGCATGCTCGCGCAGCATACCGAACTGCTCGGGGTCTCCGGGAGCCGGGTGAACCTGCGCGTGGCCGAGGCCCACAGGCACCTGCTCGAGAAGCCCTACCGCGACAAACTGCAGAGCGTGCTGTCCGACCATCTCGGGCGGGCAGTTCAGATCGAGTTCCACCTCGGGGATCCGGCGGCCGCGACGCCGGCGCAGGTGGAAGATCGCGAACGCCAGGCCCGTCAGCGCCTGGCGGTGGAGGCGATCGACAGCGATCCCTTCGTGCGTGAGCTGGTGGAGAACTTCGACGCGCGGGTCGCTGACGAATCGATAAGGCCGGCGGGAGACGCGCAGCCCCGGCGGTCTTCGGACGCCTGATGCGCGCTGCCCAACGGGCCGCCGCGCAGCGGCCACATCTCAGAGGAAGGGTCACGTCATGATGAAAGGTCAACTGGCTGGGCTGATGAAGCAGGCCCAGCAGATGCAGGAGAACATGCGCAAGCTGCAGGAGCAGCTCGCCACGGTCGAGGTCGAGGGTCAGTCGGGCGCGGGGCTGGTCAAGGTGGTGATGACCTGCAAGCACGACGTCAAGCGCGTGATCATCGATCCGAGCCTGCTTGCCGACGACAAGGACATGCTCGAGGACCTGGTGGCCGCGGCGATCAACGACGCGGTGCGCAAGGTCGAGAGCACCACCCAGGAGAAGATGTCCGGCGTCGCTTCCGGTATGGGGTTGCCGCCCGGATTCAAGCTTCCCTTCTGAGTCGACCCGGTACACCCACGCGGCGGCCATGCAAAGCCCGTCCAGCCTGGAAGCGCTGATCCAGGCGCTGCGCTGCCTGCCCGGCGTCGGGCCGAAATCCGCGCAGCGAATGGCCTATCACCTCTTGCAGCGCGATCCCGGTGGCGCGGCTCGCCTCAGCCACGCGCTCGAGCGGGCGCTGGCAATGATCCGCCACTGCGAGCGCTGCAACACCTTCACCGAAGCGCAGGTGTGCGATACGTGCAGTTCGCCGCGCCGCGACAACACGCTGCTGTGCGTGGTCGAGACACCGGCCGACCTGCTCATGATGGAGCAGACCCAGTGCTACCGCGGCCAGTACTTCGTTCTGATGGGGCGGCTCTCGCCGCTGGACGGCATCGGGCCGCGCGACATCCATCTGGACCGCCTGCTCAAGCGCGCCACCGACTCGGAGGTGAAGGAGGTGATCCTCGCGACCAACTTCACGGTGGAAGGCGAAGCCACCGCGCATTACATCGGTGAGCTGCTGCGTGCTCGCGGGCTCGCCGTGAGCCGCATCGCGCGCGGGTTGCCGGTTGGAGGCGAGCTGGAACACGTGGACAGCGGCACGCTCGCGCAGGCCTTGATCGAACGCCGCGCCGTATGATCGGGCGCGCGATGCAAACAGACCATTGACCGCGAGCCTCAACAGAACGAACATGTCGCGCATGAAGCGCAACATATTCCGCGCCTGCAGCCGATAACACCACGCATTCGAAGCGAAACGCCATACGCCGCATGCCGCGACCGAAAAAATCCTCACCGCAGCGCCGCTCCGGTCCGCTGCGCCCGAAGCAGACGCGCCGCGCACCGGAAGCCGTCGATGTCCAGCCGGCTGCCGACGCCGCGGATGGCGCCAATGGACCGCAGAAGATCCACAAGGTCTTGGCCCAGGCCGGCCTGGGCTCGCGCCGCGAGATGGAGACGCTGATCCGCGAGGGCAAGGTGCGCGTCAACGGCGAACCCGCCCAGGTGGGCATGCGGGTGCGTGACGGAGATGTCATTCGCGTAGGGCGCCGCCAGGTCACGGTGCGCGACGACGCCAAGCTTCCCCGCGTGATCCTCTACCACAAGCCCGAAGGAGAGATCGTCAGCCACGACGATCCGCAGGGCCGCCCCACCGTGTTCGAGAAGTTGCCTGCCATGCGCCGCGGAAAGTGGCTTGCGGTCGGCCGTCTCGACTACAACACCTCGGGCCTGCTGATCTTCACCACCTCCGGCGAACTGGCCAATCGGCTGATGCATCCTCGCTACGAGGTCGAGCGCGAGTACGCCGTGCGCATCATCGGCAAGCTCACCGATGACAAGGTCAAGGACCTTACAAAAGGGGTCCGCCTCGAAGACGGCATGGCGCGCTTCGAGGAACTCGAGGAGCGTGGGGGGCGCGGCCTCAACAACTGGTACCGCGTGGTGCTGCGCGAAGGACGCAACCGCGTGGTGCGCCGCATGTTCGATGCGGTCGGCTACAAGGTGAGCCGATTGATGCGCGTGCGCTTCGGTATGGTGTCGCTGCCCTTCGGGCTGCGGCGCGGCGGCTGGCGCGAGCTCGAGGAAGACCAGACCAGCCGGATCCTCGAATGGTCAGAGACCCTGGCGCATCCCGAACTTGCCGAAGCGGCGGAGCCGCCTGCGGCCCATCCCGCCGCTCAGCGTGCGCCCGGGAAGCCGGCGCAGTCGCGTCCGCCCGCAAAACGTCAAGGAAAGGGACCTGGGAAGGAACCGGCAAAGGGTCCCGGCACGGGTCGCCCCCCTGCGGGCAAGGGACGCTTCAGTCCGGCAGTTGGTCGCGCTCGAGAAGAAAAACCGGATCGCCGCCCGCGCTCGTCTCGAGCCAGGTGAAATCCAGGGTCGGGAAGGCGGCCTCGACGCGCTCGCGGCCGCTGCCCACCTCGACGATCAGGATGCCGTCCGGCGCCAGGTGCTTTCGCGCCTTCGCCAAGATCCTGCGCACCAGGTCCAGGCCGTCCTCGCCGCCCGCCAGTGCCATCGCGGGTTCATGGCGGTATTCCTGTGGCAGCGCATCCATCTCCGCTGCATCCACGTAAGGCGGATTGCTGACGATGATCTGGTATTGCCGTCCTCCGAGGCCGGCGAACAGGTCGGATTCGACCAGCTCCACCCGCTCCTGAAGGGCGTAGTCGTCCACGTTGCGGCGTGCGACTTCCAGCGCCTGCGCCGACAGGTCCACCGCATCCACCGTTGCATCCGGGTAGGCGAGTGCCAGCAGGATGGCCAGGCAGCCGGAGCCGGTGCACAGGTCCAGGCAGCGGGACACGAACTCGGGGTCCTGGTGCGAGGACGTGACCCCCTGCAGGATCAACTCAGCGATGTGCGAGCGGGGAACGATGACCCGCTCATCGACGTAGAACCGATAGTCGCCCAGCCAGGCTTCGCGGGTGATGTATGCCGCAGGCAAGCGCTCGGTCACGCGCCGGTCGATGACCTGCAGCAGCGCGGTAATCTCGTCGGGCAGCAGACGGGCGTCCAGAAACGGGTCGAGCCGGTCGATGGGCAGGTGCAGGCAGTGCAACAGCAGGTAGGCGGCCTCGTCGTATGCGTTCTGGTTGCCGTGCCCGTAGGCCAGTTGCGCCTGCTCGAAGCGCGTCACCGCGTAGCGCAGCAGGTCGCGCAGCGTCTTGAGGGTATCGGCTGCGGCAGTGGTCATGATTCAGGCCTTCAGCAGCAGGTTGCCGAGCAGGCGTTGGTAGACACGCCGCAGCGCGTCCACATCGGCCACGGCGACACGCTCGTTGAGCTTGTGGATGGAGGCGTTGCACGGCCCGAATTCGACCACTTGCGGGCAGATGGAAGCGATGAAGCGACCGTCGGACGTGCCGCCCGTCGTGGACAGTTCGGTGCGCACGCCCAACTCGGTCTCGATGGCGCGCGACAGTGCGTCCACCAGCGTTCCGCGTGGCGTCAGGAACGGCATGCCCGACAGCGACCACTCCAGCGTGTACTCCAGGCCGTGCCGGTCGAGAATCTCGGTCACCTGCCGTTTCAACCCCTCCACGGTGCTGGAGGTCGAGAAGCGGAAGTTGAACATCACGTGCAACTCGCCAGGAACGACGTTGGTGGCGCCGGTTCCAGCGCGCACGTTCGAAATCTGAAACGTGGTGGGCGGGAAATACTCGTTGCCGTTGTCCCACGTGCGCGCTGCGAGTTCGGCCAGGGCCGCTGCCGCCTGGTGCACCGGGTTGCGCGCCAGGTGCGGATAGGCGACGTGGCCCTGGATCCCCTTCACGCGCAGGTCGCCCGAAATGGAGCCGCGACGTCCGTTCTTGATGGTGTCGCCGAGGCGTTCGCTGCAGGTCGGCTCGCCCACGATGCAGTGATCGAGCGTTTCGCCGCGTGCCGCCAGCGCTTCGACCACGCGTACCGTTCCGTCCACGGCGACGCCTTCCTCATCCGACGTGATGAGCAGGGCGATCGAGCCTGGATGACCGGGATGCTCGCGTACGAAGCCTTCGACGGCGGTGACGAAGGCGGATATGGAGGTCTTCATGTCCGCCGTGCCCCGCCCGTACAGATGACCGTCTCGCTCGCTCGGAATGAAGGGGTCCGAATGCCATTGCTCCAGCGGTCCGGTTGGCACCACGTCCGTGTGGCCGGCAAAACACACCAGCGGGCTGTCCTTGCCGCGCCGCGCCCATAGATTGTCCACCGCGCCGAAGCGCATCGGCTCGATGCGGAATCCCAGTGGTTCGAGGCGCTGCGCCAGCAGCACCTGGCAGCCTTTGTCGTCGGGCGTCACCGACGGCAGACGGATCAACGCTCGCGTCAACTCGAGCGCGGCACCGGTAGGGTCAGCAGGAAGGGGGAGCGCCATGAGGGCGCATTATACTGGCCGCGGTTGCGCGGTCGGTCGCCGGCGTGCTCAGTTTCCGGCGTGAATGTCGATCTTGAAGTCGTCGAACGTGGGGGCGTTGGATTCCAGGGCGACTGGCGTCTTCGAACCGACGCGCGCCGCATTCTGCTCGGCGTTGTTCATGATCCAGGCCAGGTTGGTCGCGGAGTCGGAGTTGCGCAGCGCCTCTTCCTTAGTGATGCGCCCGTCCGCGTAGAGCTTGAACAGGGCCTGCTCGAAGCTGGTGGATCCGGGCGAGAGGCTCTTTTCGATCGCCTCCTTGATCTGGTCGATCTCGGCTTTGACGATCAGTTCCTGGATGTGCTTGCTGTTGAGCAACACCTCGACCGCCGCCACTTGGCTGCCGTCCACCGCCTTGACCAGACGTTGCGAGATGATCGCCTTCAGGCTGGAGGCGAGGTCGTGCAGCAGTGCGGAGCGGGCGTCGTGCGGGAAGAAGTTGATGATGCGGTTGAGCGCGTGATAGCTGTTGTTGGCGTGCAGGGTGGACATGCACAGATGTCCGGTCTGCGCGTAGAGCAACGCCTGTTGCAGCGTCTCGCGGTCGCGCGATTCCCCGATCATGAGGATGTCAGGCGCCTCGCGCATCGCGTTGACCAGGGCGTTGTGGTAGCTCTTGGTGTCCATGCCGACCTCGCGCTGGTTGATCACGCAACGGTTGTGCTTGAACACGAATTCGATCGGATCTTCCACCGTCAGGACGTGGCCGCCGCGCGTGTTGTTGCGATGCTCGATCATCGCCGCGAGGGTGGTGGACTTGCCGGAGCCGGTCGATCCCACGACCAGGACCAGCCCGCGCTTCTCCATGATCAGGTCCTTCAGGATCGAGGGGAGGCGCAGCGCTTCCAGCCCGGGGGTCTGGGTGCGCAGGTAACGGATCACCATGGCGACGTTGCCGCGCTGGCGGAACACGTTGACGCGGAAGCGGCCGACCTCGGGCACGGGAAAGGAAAAGTTCAGTTCCCAGTTCTGCTCGAAGTCCTTCTGGTCCCGCTCCGACATCAGTTCGAAGGTGATCTTCCTGACCTGGTCGGGCGACAGGATGTCGCCGTTGACGGGCATGATCGTCCCTAGAATCTTGATGGAGATCGGCATTCCGGCCGACACGAACAGGTCGGAGGCCTGTTTCTCGGCCATGAGTTTGAGGACGGGGAGCAGGAACATGGTGTTGAAGGCCCAATACGACCCCGGAGGGGTCATGACGGGGCCGCCTCAAGCAAGTTCCGGGCACGAGAACCGGCGCGCGAACCCGATCCGGGGCGTGCACCTTCTCACGGACGGCCGCACGCATTCCGTGTTCTGCGCGGATTCTGGCAGCGGGTGGGCAGCCGGTGCCGGCCGGCTCGCCACGCGCCACCGGGGAGCTCTGGCAGGCGGCTAGACGCCGCGCAGCAGTTCGTTGATCGACGTCTTGGAGCGGGTCTTTGCGTCCACCTGCTTCACGATGACTGCGCAGTACAGGCTGTACTTGCCGTCCGCCGAGGGAAGATTGCCCGACACCACCACGGATCCCGCCGGGATACGGCCATACAGGGTCTCGCCGGTGTCCCGGTTATAGATGCGCGTGCTCTGCCCGATGTAGACGCCCATCGATATCACCGAGCCCTCGCCGACGATCACGCCCTCGACGATTTCCGAGCGGGCACCGATGAAGCAGTTGTCCTCGATGATGGTGGGATTGGCCTG
>JGI10216J12902_108143412_pt1 | contig 10996 bp, 2 predicted proteins | sample KanNatreferecore_FD_12902 | JGI IMG/M metagenome (IMG submission 12902)
TCGGTATAGGTCACGTTGTACTGTCCGTTTGCATCTCTCACCATTGTTTTGTAATAGTGAGAACGATCGCCAACCTCTGTACCGAATAATGCATCCAGTTCCTTTTGATCCGGTGTGCCGTAATAATATTTTGTTTCATGCCCGCTGCCAAGTTGAAATTCTGCTCCAACTCCACTCTGTTTTTTGATCCTGCCTGTGTTGTCTGGTGTGTATTCTACCTGTGTGAAAGGATATCCCTTTGCGTCAGGGATGTATTTATTGAAGCCGATATTTTTATCAGGATTATTTGCAGAGTAATATCGTGCAGCACCGCTTTCGGAGGTCATCGAATCGGACATCACATCGCAGATGTCTGCGGGATCGGACAGTGTATCGTAATAACTTCTTTCGTAATTACCGTTCAATCCTCTGTTGAAATTTTTGGAATAGTTGATGATGGTATTTAATGTTGGAGAAGGCAGTACCTGTATCACAGGTCGGCCCTGGTAATCGTACAGACTTTCCGCAACAACGGTTTTGTTGCTGGAATTGTCTTTGGTAACTATTTGCCTGCTTCTCAGGCTTCCATCGTAATACTGAACTACCACTTTGCGTTTACCATCTTCTGCAAAGCTGGTGATGGCCTGCCAGTTCAATGGCCTTTCATGTCCTTTATATTCGAACGTGCCTAACCCTCCTGGTAAATGATCCGTGCTCCAGTGCGCTTCTGTGCGGCCACCACCCGGTTGCCATTGCACCGGGCGTACGCGGAAGAACAACGTACCACTTCCATCAAACATCAGGGGAATATTATACGAAGTAGCGGTAACGGTTACCCTGCTTGCATTGTTATTGAAGATGCGAAGGGGGTCGCGATTACCAACATTGCCAAACCGGCCACTTGCAAGAGCGATTGAATCAATATACGCCCATTCCAGGTCGTACTCATCTGCTCCGATCACATTGCCCCAGCTAACAGGCAATTCATCCAACGAGGTATTTGCGCCCAATGCGGTATGATCGATGGTATGAATTGCATCATTAACGCAGTGAAAGTTTGTATATACAGGCATGCTCTGCAAAACATTCTCCACTTTCAATGCTTTCCAAACATCCCAGTTTGCGTTGGTTGTAACGCTCAGCACTTTTATTTCCACCCTGTATGCATTCTCAAATGCATAAGTACTGTTGCTGGTATAATTAAGTGCGGTGTCGTAATTAATGGTAAACGACTTGTCTTCGGTTGACGTGGAACCTGCCCAGGTATAAGTGATCCGCAATGTGACCGTGGCAGTGAACGGCGTCTTTAAAAAATAAGGTGAAGCTTCGTTGATCCGAAAGCTGATACGGTTTTTAACGGGGTAATTGGTAGTGATCTTACCTATGTAGGCCGCATCAAAATACTTGAAGTCTTCTACCGTAACAGCGGAATCCTGCCTCAGTTGGTTCAATTCTCCGTCCAATACGCCAATAACAGGCGGATCTATAGATGCAAACACTATATTATTCGCAAAAAGTGCAAACGTAAGTCCGAGCAAAAGTTTTAATACCTGCGCTTTTTTCATACTTCGGGTTATTATAAGTTCGGCGTGCCTAAAAAGATTTTGTATGATTTATATGATGCCGTGGTCACAAACTCCTTCCCTTCTTTGGTGAAATATTTTGACGTGTCCAATTCAGTATCGTCAAAGCTTTTCTGCCTGTAGTTACCAAATTGCATTTCAACAATTGCATATGCATTTCCTTCCACCGCAGAGCGTACAGATTCATCGTACAACTGACTTGAATGCACCAGGCTTACCATGCGGGTCACGTATCCTGTTTTTTTATCGATGTAGTAGTCTATGCGTCTGCAACCTCCACCTGGCTTGAATTCCAGGCTTATCCTTTTTTCTCCTTTCGTTTCCGCAATGCTACAGGTGACATCATTGGATGCCAGATATGTTGTATCCGGCATCGCAAGCGGATTACCAGTTTGTGCATTTGCGGCAGGCTTGCTCAGGTACATCACCTGATCTTCTTTAAAGAGCATTATGCTGTAATCACTGCCAACTATCGATTCGGTATTATCGATGGAATAGCTGTACAAACTGCCGTGCATTTTGAATTGCCCCTGCATCGAATCCAGAAAAAATGAAGGCTTATCTTCCATTGCATATTTATAGTTGATGCTGAAGCTCAGGTGATCTGCAGACTGATAGCGGGCCATCAGTCCATTCAATTCACGAATAACCTCTTTTTTATTATCCTGCTGCGCTGTTGCTGCATGACATGCAAGCAGCAACAGTATTATGATGAATGATGAAGAATTTCTCATCTTATAATGTTTGTTCAATTAGAATGGTTTTACGAGTGCGCTTCTGGTTTCTTTAATGGTTTTAATACCACGCTCCGTTTCTTTTTTCACACGGATGAGTGTTCCTTCATCATCGTATTCAAAGAATGTGGCATGGTTATTCTCATCGAGCTCCGCCATCAGTCGCAGGCTCACCGGATCGTACACAAATGATCGCATGTTTGCATTGAAAGGATGTATCCTCAGATCATCGAAATAAACCGTAGAAGAACCGGTAGACTCAAGGCTCACCGTCATCGATGTTGCATCTGAAGGAATATCGAACACACCTTCATAACGCTGCCATCCTTCAATGATATTACCCGTAGGCGCAAAGCTTAACGACAAGCCCGCTCCTCCTGAGAATAACACTACTATTCTATTACCTGAATACGATACGCAATTGCAGGTTTGCTCTTCTTTCACCCACGCACTCACAACCATGCGCTTACCTTTAAGCGGTGAAAAGCCCGGCAACAGAATACTGTTCTGTGCCTTTATCTTATCCAGCACATTTCCACCGGTTGCGCATGCATCTGCCTTTGTAGAGAAAATTAATTGCGCTGTCGTGTTGTTTTCGGTAGCAAGATCAAAGTTGAGAGCAGCCTGCTGACCTGAAGTAAGCTTAAGACTTGCAGTACCCGAGTGCTTTTGTAAAGTATCGATCCTCTGCCTGTATCCGCTGAAATCCATATGACGTGCAGCAGAGCATGCAGTATCGCAAAGCTGTGTTGCAAATCCATAATCCTCAAATCCTTCGTAAGCTGATTCCCTGTACCTGGAATTCTGCGTTACTGCAACGGGAAGGGTTTGATTATAACCATATAGCCCTGCGTTATATCTGCCAAGCGGATCCTTGCCTTCAATTTCAGCACCCTGATTATTGAACATTGTGATGGCGCTCTTCCATACCCAGCGGGTTGTGTCGTCAGACGGCTTCACCCAATTCCCATCGAAGTTCCAGAATGGCATAAAGCTTTTGTATGCCCCGTTACTACGTATGTTGGTAGCCGATAGAGGATCCGATTCAGCCCTCGATCCATAATATAAGAAGCTGCGATCACCGCGCCAGTTGCCCAGCACTCCCGTTACATAAGGATTGAACGTTGTATCGGCAACAATACTCTTACATGAAACATCCCTTACAGTATCGCAACTCATGCAAGACTCAACCTCCAGCGTTGCCATGGTATTTTCAGTATAATCGATCACCAGCATGGGACGCAGGCTCGCATTGCTGTGCCTCTGAGAGGCAAATGTGGAATACATTGTGTCCGCCATGAATGGAGTGAAATTCAACTTGATCCCATTATTTCCATTTCCATACAACCAATCATTCACAAAATCTTTTATGTCCAGCACTTTGTTCTGGTTCACAGACGAGAGTGAATAGCCCAGCCTGGGATTAGTGCTGCCGATCAGTTGAACATCCTGGAAAGATGTACTGTAGCTCCACGGAGATGACGGCGTTTCAAGATAGAACGGCGCCTGCTCTTCCAAAAACAGCGTGGTTGTATGTGCATTAGTCATTGATGGCGGTCTGAATCCTTCCGGTGCAGCATATAAATAAAGCAGTGCTGAATTTATGGTTGCATTGGCAGGAATGGCAGCCGCAGTTACACTGTCAAACTTGAACAGTGATCTGTACATGAAATACGAATACTTATTAGTTCCCGCCCTGCCTGTCTTGATCGTATTGCCGGTATCGATACCCGATATTAACCCATCATCGAAATAAGTAAGAGATTTCGTAACGTAAAACGTTTTGCTGAATGTAGCATTGGGACCAGATGGCACAGAATTCGCCACCGTGTATGTTTCATCGCCACCGCCGCCGGTTCTCACATAATACTGAACACGTGGAAGGCTATCGCAAGGCTGAGAAACAAGATTATAAAAATCAACAGCATTTGGCGCTGTCCATTTCACCGTGCACTTGCCAATTTTTGCGCGATAGGTTTGACTTACCTGATCAAATGTGAGCGCATAGAACAAACCGTTAGCATTGTTCTGCAGCAATTCACAATCTGTAACACTAATGTTATACCCTGCATTGTTTGCATCGGTAACCAGAGCGCTAACCGTAACGGCCTGCGAATGCTTGATAAACAAACGTCTTGAAGCTATCAGATAATCGAACAGCTTTTTCAGACAGTTACATGTACACGAAATATCATTCGCACAATCCTGTGGTTCAAAATATGCACAGGCAATACTCGTTCTCTTTTTCTTTATATCATCTACTTTCCAGAACTGGCTGAATTCTGCCGCTGTAGCATTGATCATTTGCCTGGTTGAATCCAGCACCAGACCATACATGCCCGTAACAACATCTTTCTGCAACGGATTTTCAAGGAATGTAAGTGATCCGATAGAAGCATTGATGTTACGTCTGCCCGAACGAATGATCTTCAGGCTGATGTCGAATCCATTATATGGCTTTCCTTCTCTGTCTATAAAATAGAAGGCTTGCGGTCCGCCACTCAGCACACTTGAATCGACAGCCCAAATAGTTGTATACGTTGGGAAAGTCGAGAACGGCACCACACAGTTTGCTTCCTGAGCGCCGGTTTGCAGTTTACCTGCTACCAGCAACTCATCTCCACTGCTGAAGTAAGTGCTTTCAGGCACATTCAAACCGCTGATGATACGTCCGTTTCTGATGGAGATACCTTTCAGTGCCACACCAATATTCTTATAAGCATGGCTCATTCCATCGTAAGCCCAATGAGAAGGATATGAAAAACTATAAACAGGATCGTTGAACTCATTCTGTGTGCGTGTTAAAAGCACATCGCCGGTTTCACTATCGTACAACAGATCGCTGGTTGAAATTTTACTGCCTTTGTCAATATGTATTACACTATCTACAATTCCATAACGCTGTATGATCTTAACTGTAGCGGCAGACCTGTATTGGTTCTCTTCACGCTGCGCAAGGTTAAGTAACGAAGGGATAAGGAAGAACGGAGGTATGAACGGAACCGAGAACATGTCAGAGTTCAGGCTGATATTATACCCGTTGGTAATAGACAATTGCTCACGCATGTCTACCATCAGTTCCAGATCTTTTCCTATAACCGCAGCAGAATCTATGATCCCGCCCGGCTGTATCACCATTGCAGTATTTGATAAGCGCTTATGCTCTGCCAATGGATCTTCTACCTTGTAAATAGTTTCGGTGTAAGTAACCGGGTTGACAGGATCGTTCTCCGCGTAAGAGGCTTGCGAACGCAATTTTCCATGCATGTCGTTCAGTTCTACCTTGAAACCCTGTGACAAGGTGAGATAATGCTTGGCGTTGATACGAAGGAAATTCGCTATGCCAGGCTTGTATCTTTTTTTAGTGTCATTATCCAGCAGCGACCTGTCGGTGAAAGTTGGAAAATCATACGCTGTATAGAAGTTCGTTTCTTCATAACCGTTAGCTGAGCGTATGTTTTTGTGATTGATCGTTCTCACCCTCACTTTGCTGTATCCTACACCTGCGGCAGGGAAGAACGACTCTCCAAGAGGCTCTTCAGAGTAAGCAAGCGATACCGGGCCCATTGCAGATATTTTTTCTACATACTCGATGGGTTCATGAAAAGGATTCTCTTCTCCTCCGATACCCGGCTCATAGCTGGCTACTCCGCTGCTTATAAGCTGGTTTGTTTCTTTTTGCCTTGTTGTATAAATATATTCCTGCCCATAAGATGCGGCTCTCTGTCTTGTCATCTTATCCCAATTATCGTATATGGTAATTTTTTTGACACGATGTCCTCCGCCATATTTTTTATATACGGGAGAATTGAGCCTTACAAAGCTTTTGCTTGTATCTAATTGCTTTGCGTAAGACGATGCTCTTGCAATTTCATCGAAAGAAATAAAAGCCGTTTCAATGCTGGCTGCCATCGACATCAGCATCTTCACTGCATCTTCCAGATCGATGTTTTCTCCCGTTTCAGAACCAGGGTATGCTTTTGAAGGAAGATTCAAACGAAGGAACTGAATACCTGCTTTTGCAAGCGGACTAAAGCTACCACCTCCATCGCCCTTCATTGAAATTCCTGAAAGCTTTATCCAAATGATATTGGGATCTGCAACACCATATGCACCTGAATCTATATCTGCATAACAGGAAACATATTCAGAGCCTTTTCCTTTTTTGTCTGAAGGCATCTTCACAAACATTCTGAAATACAATTTCTCTATGCCGGACAAATATTTCTTGTATGCATCTGCCTTGTCGGTCACGGCCTGCGGAACAGATACAAAAACATACAGGTTGTCTCCCGAAACTTCATATAATTTGTTTGAAGCTGCAGACAGGTTAGTGCTCGATCCAAGACCATACAGCTTGAACATTTGCATAGCTCTCTTATGCTGTACGTATCCGTAATCGTCACTCTCATATTTTATTTTCATTGCCCCGCCTGAAGGAAGGAGGATCGAATCCAATGACCACGCCCCTGCATTGATCGCTGCCAATGTGCTATCCTGAAGTGAGTAAGGATATTCTGCATTTGTGATGATGTTATTGGAAACAGAACCCGGATTTTGCAATGGATCTTTATAATTGCCCCAGCGGTCGAAAGACTTTATGTTGTACGAAGGATTGTTGGAACTATAATTGAAAACGTAAGGATTGTCTTTTCCTTTTTTATTTCCATTGTAGCTGAACCAAACCTTTTTCAATGTAAGCTTTCCTGAATCGGTCAAAGGTTTATTAACGCCTTTACACAACTCATAGCTGTATTCAAAATGAACCGTCTTAATAGGACGGGCAGTCTTTGGATTTTTAAGGAAATCTGCTTTACTGTAAAGATTGATCTCCTTCAGCCTTTTTGCCGAGCCATCGTTTATTTTAACACCTGCCTCATTCATAGATGCAAGGTCAAGGCGATCTTCCACGGTGAACGTGGCTATCATGGTTTTGGATTCAATTGAATGCAGGTACCATAATTCTTTCTCGCCATACACATAGTTACCCTTATCATCGCTGGTGTCTGTTTTCAGACCTTCGTTGTAGGATACACTATCGGTGTATGGAGCACGCCATTTATAAGGATTATTTATTCCTGCAATTTTTGAATAGTTCATCTTCACTGCGTTGCCAGGATCGTCACCGGAAATACCGTTGCCAGTCAGGTCAACATAATCCGGTGAAAGAATGCCCGTAAGCAGGAATGAGTGCGCATAAGCAGGAACTTCTTCACTATTATAATAATGATCCTGGCCATTCAGATTTTTTGAAGAGTTGTCAAAGCCATGAGTATAGCCAACCAGGCCAGTTGCTTCGTTACCTCTTTTGCTGCTTGCAGAAAAAGTGGCCTCTCTTTGTTTCAGGTTGTAAACAGGAATGCCATAAACATATTTTCTTCCATCGCTGTTAAGCACATCGATCTGTGAAATATGGTTCTCTTTTCTGAATCGGTTGACACGTGTTTCCTTCACAACATTTGGTAAAGCGAACGTGTCTTTAGACGGAGGTGCAAACAAATAGGTCTGAGGAATTACCTGCTTCGGCTGACCCGGATAAGCCCATTCAAGTTTGAATGAAGCGCTGTGTTTCTTATCGTAATAATCAATTTTGACATCGTACATTTCTCCCTCTATCAAATTCACTGTTGCACTTTTTTCAGTGGGAGCATGCTCGGTCCAGTCCGTTACAAGTGAACGGTCGTTAAGCCAGAAGCGAACGCCATCATCACTGGTTGTATAAAAAGTATACGTACCGGTTACGGGCGCCATAACCCTTCCGCTCCACCTGATTGAAAAATAATTCTCAGGGATCTTTGTTGGTATCGGAGATGCTTTATCCCAGTTGAAATTCACAGTAGCATCTGTTCTTGATTCAAATGGTCCGTTGAGCTCAGTATTTTTAAAGTATTGTCCGGGCAATCCTACGCCGGCACCTTCTACATTGCTCAGCTGATCCGGACGGCAACTCAGTAAGCTATCGAATTGATTTACGGTATAGCTCTCTATATATTTTGAAAGTCCACCTGCTGCAGCTTCTTTAGCCGTAAGGTAAGAGATCACTTGCGTGCGCTTGTCGCGGCTTGTTTTTATAGAATTCTGCGGTGTCAATGCCGTTTTGCCAACGGCTTGCTTATTGCGATACCGTGTTAGGTTGTTGGTAGCCAGAATGCTTGCGCTGCTATTGCTGGCCTGATATAGTTCAACGGCCACCACATCATCTCCGCCCAATGCATCATAAAATGCTTTTGAGTTGATGGATTTTTCGCCTGGGTTTCTGAAATAAGCATGTTCGAATACGCCTGTACTATCGCGGAAATTAATGACGTTCTTCAGCGTATTTTCATTCAGCCATGGACCGTTCTGTGTAAATGCACGGTTTATGTTAAGGTCTACTCCGCCATGCACTAGATCGCCCAGTCCAACATCGATGCTCACACGATCAGACTCGTCTTTTGAGCGAATGAAATGATCATGAACAAAACCTATATCGCCCCTGTATGCACGGAACATACCGCCTGTGCCTTCACCGGTGATTGAAAATGCATCGTAAGTATAAACAGGAATGGCAATATGAGGAACGGCAGGCTTCTCACGGTAAACCAATTCCTTCTCACGGTTATAATCGAGCAGTGCACTTTTGTTTTTTGCACCCTGCTGATAATGCAGATATCCATATGCAGGCAAACCTAACAACGTATCTTCTGCTGCAATAAATTGTTTTGAAACATATCCGCTCACGAAATAGTTAGGATGAACAAATTTGAATTCCTGCCCCAGCTTACCTGTAAATGAAAACTGCTTGCTGGTAAATGGAACGCTGATCGAGGGAGTATATGATGGTGATGCAAATGAAATGACAGTTCCGCTTCCGCTTCTCTGGTTCCTGAGATCAATGCCATATAAGCGCAGGCCCGGAGTAAGTTGCAAACTTTTCAAACCGCTGCGTGAATTGTATGACAGAGAAGTGGACAAGCTTCCAACAAGACCGGCTCTTTCAGCAGCGTTCTCCTGCTCCAGCTTAACAGACAATGAAGGAGTAATGGTCAGTCCTTCCTGCGAATTATTGGTGATGGATAATCCTCCCGACAACGGGCCTTTTGCTCCCGTTCCGGAATTGATGCTTGCATTGAGTCCATGCTCGATTCCCCATCCTTTATAATTATTATGAAATACACCCATGCTTGCGCCAACGCTAACAGGCAATCCTACCAGCTCAACATCTACACCACCGGTAACACCAACGGTTTTATTTTCCCTGATGCTTTTGATCTTCTTTACCGAATCGTTCAGGCCATCAAAATCATCGGGCAACCCGCGGAGGTTGCGGGTAACTGTACCCGGATTGACATTCCATCCCAATCCAACCCAGCTTGCTTCCTGATCCATGGTGACACCAGAGCGATACGCGAGGTTTATGGGGTAGCCGCCAACATCCATCAACGGAATGCTATAGGTGAAATCACCACTGAAAAGATCAACCATGTTGGTGTTGTTCACAGAAGTGAATGCCTGCATTTCAGGCTGTGTAGGCCCGTTGCCAAACACCTTTTCTGCGCTGGTTGGTTGTTCAGGTGCAGCAACAGGAATAGCCGGCTGCTCTTTGAATAATTTTTTCGATGATACTGGTTCAGCAATTATATGGTTGAAGTCATAATCGCTGGCCTGCACGCTTACCGGAACTAAAAATAGCTGCAGGAAGAACAAACTTGTTAAAGACCAGGCAATCAGATTTGAATACCTTGCTAAGGCTTGTGTCATTATTATATCTTTTTCGTGCTTCTTTTAATCAGGTTTCCTGTATTCAAACTTTAAGAACCAATGCTCGTTCTTACTATTGGTGAGTTGGAGTAAATAAATGTGGCCGTTTATGAGACCTGCAACATCGCTCAGATCCATTTGTTTCAGATTCTGACCAAACTTTACAGGATATGCTGCAGAATCCAGCGCTATTTGCTTTTTTGAATTGCTGATATCGAAGAGCGCTACATCGATCGATGCATCGTTCAGCTCATTGATGTATTCATATTTCAATACGCCCTTACAAATAATGTAAGCTCCGTCGTTATCTCTCTTAAGCTTTGCATAAAAATCTCCATTGATGATCCTTCCTGTGTCGGGAATACTCTTCCTTATTTTGAACGTCCATACTTCACTTTTGGCAACAGGACTGATATTATTTTTTGCAGTGATCTGCCATGCATAGGTTTTTGCTGAATCGAGTTCAGGATATCCCGGAGGATAAGGCTCTGCGGTCATGCCGATGTTCTGACGTGTGAACACAGGCATATTTTGCTGAATGGCATCGGTGCTGTGCTGTGTTGGAAGTATTTCAACCAGTGTAAGATCGTACAGCACATTCATGAATAAGCTGTGCGGCGATGGTGCTATCCAGGTGAAGAGAGGACGTGTAGTTTCAATTTCATCTTCATCGAAAGGCAGCATAAGCATAGGTGGACTCAAGGGTTCGATCTCTATTGTTTCACAGTCTTCTGCCATTCTTTCGTAAACGTCGCCGGTCCATTTGCCGATGCGATAGCAAACATTGAAAACGCCAACAGGTAAAAATCCTGATGGATTTGCATCTACGTTATACGCTGCATTGAGCACGTTATAAGTTATGGGACTTGCTGCTGCGGCATTGATCTGCGTAACTCCTTTTTTCAATTGAATATAACGGCTGGTGCCCGACAGTACGGGTTGATTTGTCGCTGCATCCGT
>JGI10216J12902_102605316_pt1 | contig 10990 bp, 6 predicted proteins | sample KanNatreferecore_FD_12902 | JGI IMG/M metagenome (IMG submission 12902)
CGGACATGAGACATGGAAGGGGACATCGAAAAACTCCTGTTTTTGAGCGCCGACAGCCTATGCTCTCTGCGGCGGAAATTCGAGGTTTCGTTGACAGGTTTCCTGTCGCACGGATAGCCTCGCCGCCGCGTCGGGGCGGATAGGTTGGGAGTCAATGGAACCGGATCGAAGAATCAGGCGGATTGCCATCGTTGGCGGTGGCATCGCTGGGTGGACCGCCGCCGTCATGCTGGGCAAGAAGCTCGGCGGACAATGTTCAATTCATGTCGTCGAATCGCCCGAGCCGGCATTTCCGGGGCTGGCGGAAGCCACGCAACCCACCATCCTCGAACTGCTGAAATACCTCGGCATCGACCAGAACGACTTCGTAGACAAGACACAATCCACCTACAGCCTCGGTACCCGGTACGTCGACTGGGCGGCCGAAGGGCAGGGCTTCTGGCACCCGTTTGGTGGTTTGGGGGCGATCATCGAGCGCCGGCCGTTCTATCACTTCTGGCACAAGGCCAGGGCCCAGGGCCTCACACCCCGGCTCGAGGTTTGCAGCCAGGAAGTGTCGCTGGCGATGGCCAATCGATTCATCTTCCCCACGAACACGTTAGGCGTCGCGACCCACTTGCGCTACGCCCTGCACGTGGACGTCAACATCACGGCGCGTTACCTGCGCACCCTGGCCGAACGTGCCGGCGCCATCCGCCTCGAGCGCAAGGTTGTTAGCGCGACGCGCCGGGAAGACGGTTTCCTCGACGAACTGCAATTCGAGGACGGCGGCAAGCTGCGCGCGGACCTGTACATCGACTGCAGCGGCTCGCGTGCGCAGCTCATTGGCGAGACGCTCGAGTCGCCTTACGAGAGCTGGCAGCAGTGGTTGCCCTGCGACCGGATGGTGCACGCGCCGGGACCTCTCGAAGAGATGCGTCCGCCGTATGTGCGCGTCGCGGGCCGACCGCTCGGCTGGCTGCGGCTCATTCCGTTGCAGCAGAATCTGAGCCGTACGCTCTTCTATTCCAGCGCTCATCAATCAGATGAAGCGGCGACGCAGGAATTGCTGGCCGGTATCGGCGCTGCTCCGTTCGTGGAGCCACGGCGCATCGAATTTGCCCAAGGATGCCGCCGGAAATCCTGGGACAAGAACGTGGTGGCGCTGGGAAATGCGTCGGGTTTTCTCGAGCCGCTCGCGGCCACCGACCTGCATCTCGTCATCAACGCATTGTTCAATCTGCTCGACCACTTTCCGGACAAGCAGTTTGACCCGGCGAATATTGCGAGCTACAACGCGCTCAACGCCGACGAGTTCGAACGCATCCGTGACTTCCTCATCCTTCACTACAACCTTTCGAAGCGCGCTGACACGCCGTTCTGGCAGCAGAGTGGCAAGGATGCATTGCCCGCGGCGCTTGCACATCGCATCGACCTGTATCGCGCCACCGGCAAGATCATCATGCAGCGCCCGGAAGTGTTCTCCGACCTCGACTGGTTCTGGATCTTCGAAGGTTCGGGCGTCGTTCCGCGCGACTACGATCCGCTGGTCGACACTGTCGATTTCGAACAGGTCAAGCGGTTGATGACGGGTTTCACCCAGAAAGTTGCCGCGGACTCCGCGGCGGCTCCCTCGCACGACAGCTTCTTCGCGCAGGCGAACTCGAAGCTCGCCAACGCGCGCAAGGCCTCCGCCGCGCAGACGGCTGGCTGACGTGGCGCAATCAAACAAACTACTGGCCGGCATCGAATTGGGCGGCACCAAGTGCGTGTGCATCCTCGGCACCGGTCCCGATGACGTGCGCGCGGTCGAGCGCCTGCCTACCGGCGAACGCGAAGAGACGATGCGCCAGATCGAAGCAGTGCTCGATCGTTGGCGTTCCCAGCATGGTGCTCCGCGCGCATTGGGCATCGCCTCGTTCGGTCCCGTCGACATGCGCGCCGGCTCGCCGACTTATGGATTCATCACGTCGACCACCAAGCCCGGTTGGCGCAACACGGATATCGCGCAACGCCTGGGCCGCCGCTTCGGCGGACCGGTGGGTTTCGACACCGACGTCAACGGCGCGGCGCTGGCCGAAGGCCGATGGGGAGCCGCGAAGGGACTCGACGATTTCGCCTATGTCACCGTCGGCACGGGTATTGGCGTCGGCCTGATTGTTCGTGGAAAGTCTGTCTTCGGAATGAACCACACCGAACTCGGACACATTCGCGTGGCACGCAAGCCTGGCGACAAGTTTCCCGGCATGTGCCCATTTCATGGCGACTGCATCGAAGGCCTGGCGTCGGGTCCTGCCATCGAAGCGCGCGTCGGCAAACCGGCCTCACAACTTTCGCCCGACGATCCCGCCTGGGATTTCGTCGCGCATGGCATCGCGCAACTGCTTCACACCATGGTGCTGACGACGGCGCCATCGCGCATCTTCCTGGGAGGTGGCGTGTTGAGCGCACAGACTCACCTGTTCGAGCGCATTCAGCAGGAGCTCAAGCGCAGCCTCAATGGATACGTGGAGGCGCCGGAACTCGAACAGGGAATCGCGCAATTCGTCGTGCCTCCGGGACTGGGCTCCATGGCCGGCCCGCTTGGCGCACTGGCGCTCGCGGCAGATGCGGAAATGGCATCCACCCTGTCGCCGCCGCTCCCCACCGCCGCGTCCCGATGAGCGAACACGTGGGATCGCACATGCGACTTTCGGGGACCAACCTCGAACGGGCAGGCGACCACAACCAGCGGGTGACGTTGCACGCGATTCGCGTCAACGGGCCGATCACCCGGGCCGAACTCGCGGCGATCACCGGGCTCACGTCGCCCGCCATCGCCAACATCACCAAGCGACTGCTGACTGACAACCTGATCCAGGAAGCCGGCCGGCGTCGCGGTGGCCGCGGCCAGCCGGCCACCAAGCTGGTCATCAATCCCGACAGCTGGTTTTCGATCGGACTCAACGTCGACCGCGATCACATCACCATGGTGGTGCTCGATTTCGAGGGCAAAATTCGAGCGCGTGCATCCACCGAGGTGAACTTCGCGCTGCCGAAGGACGTCGAGCAGTTCTTCCGAAAAGGCGTCGGCAAACTACTCACGAAGGCGGGCATCGGCCGTGACCGGCTGGTCGGCATCGGGGTGGCGCTGCCGGATGACATGCCGCGCGCCGCGCTGCCTCATCAGCCCGCCAATTACGGCATCTGGGCTTCCACCGACGTCGCCTCGCTGTTGCGCGAATCGCTGCATGTTCCGGTGTTCGTGGAGAACGACGCTGCCGCGGCCACGATGGGCGAAATGCAGTTCGGGCTTGGCAAGAAGTACCAGACTTTTTTCTACGTGCTGATCACGGCTGCGCTCGGCGGCAGCCTGGTCATCGACGGCAACCATTTCCGCGGGGCGAGCGGCCGCAGCGGCGAACTCGGCATGCTGCGCGGTCGCGATGCCACGGGACACGAACGCCAGATCCAGAACATCGTGTCGTTGTCCGCGCTTTACAGCCGGCTCGCCGCGCAGGGTATCCGCGTATCGGCGCCTAACGAGCTCACCGGCCTCGATGTGAGCGGCCAGGCCATCATCGACGCGTGGGTAGAAGTGGCGGTCGACACGTTGCTCGACACCGTGCTCGCCATCAACTGCCTGGTGAATCCCGAGGCGGTGCTGATTGGCGGACGCCTGCCATCAGGCATCGTCGATCAGATCGCCAACCGGCTGAACCAACGCCTCGAATCCTTCACCGGAACGGTGCCAGCCATTGCCCCGGTGCAGCGCGCCGCGCTCTCCGATGACGCGCCCGCGGTCGGCGCCGCCATCCTGCCGTTCAGCCACCGCCTGTTGCCGACGCGCACGGCGCTGATGAAAGTGGCGGCGCTGTAACTCTTTTCCTTCCGTTCGAAACTTCCTTTCAATTTTCCGAGGGGTCCGATGAACTCTAACTACAAAGGCATGCGTTCGGGTTTTGCCACGGTGACCACCCTGTTCTTCATGTGGGGTTTCATCACCGTGTCGGTCGATCCGCTGATCGCGGCGCTCAAGTCGATCTTCGAGCTCTCGTACGCCGAGGCGATGCTGGCGCAGTTCGCATTCTTCATGGCCTATTTCGTGTTCTCCCTGCCCGCCGCCGCGCTGATTGCGCGCCTGGGCAACAGCAAGTCCATCATCTTCGCGCTCGGCGTCATGATCGCCGGCTGTCTCATCGTGCCGGCCGCGACGCACTTCGACACTTTCGAACTCGTGCTCGTGGCGCTGTTCGTGATCGCAGGCGGCATCACGATTCTGCAGGTAGTGGCCAACCCGCTCGCGGCCGCCCTTGGACCGCCGGAGCGTTCACACTTCCGACTGACGTTCTCGCAGACCTTCAACTCGCTGGGCACGTTCCTCGCGCCGTACCTGATTGCCGGAATCCTGCTGACGGGCGGCATCTTCGATGTCCCCAAGGGCACGCCCGTTACGCCGGAACTGCGACTCGAGTCGTTCGCGAAGATCGATCAGGCGTTCCTGCTGATCGCTGCCGCCCTGGTACTGCTCGCCATTTTCATCTTCGCGCTGCGACGCCTGCTGGACGTGGCCAAGCCCGTCGACGAAGGCCAGCGTCCTTCGGTCGGCCCGGCGCTGAAATCGCCGTGGGCGCTCTTCGGTTCCGCTGCGATTTTCCTGTACGTCGGCGCCGAAGTGGCGATCGGGAGTGCCATGACCAACTTCCTCCACGAGCCGGACATGCTGAACGTCTCGCTCGAGGAAGCGGGAAAGATGGTGAGCCTCTACTGGGGCGGCGCGATGGTGGGACGTCTGATTGGCAGCGGTCTCTTGTTCGTCGTGAAAGATCGTGCGCCGTGGCTTCTCGCAGCCTTCGCCACCGGTGCGACGCTGTTGTGCCTCGCGGTGACGCAGTTGCACGGCCAGACCGCCGCGTACCTGGCGCTGTCCATCGGTCTCTTCAATTCGATCATGTTCCCGGTCATCTTCACATCCACGCTCGAGCGGTCCAGCGCGTCGCCCGCGGCCACGTCGGGCCTCTTGTGCCTCGCAATCGTGGGTGGAGCGATCCTGCCGTACGTCTACGGACTCATTGCCGACAAGTCCGGCCTGCACGTGGCGTATTTCCTGCCGGCCGTGGCCTATGCGCTGATCGTGGTGTTCGCAGTGGCGTCGACCCGTGCGAAGATCTATCAGCACGGCACGGCAACCGCCGCTGCTGGCCACTGAAGCCGCGAGGCCCATGGACGACAAGGCGCGCATTGACCAACAGCACAGCCAGCTTGCCAGCTGGCTGTGTGATGCCGCCTATCCACTGTGGTCGACGCGAGGTCGTGATCCCGCAGGCGGTTTCCACGAGCGGTTGGGTCAGAACGGCGAGCCGCTGGTGGAACCACGGCGCTCTCGCGTCAATCCTCGCCAGGCTTATTGCTTCGCCGTAGCGCCTTCGCTGGGCTGGCGCGGAGATTCGGGCGCGATGGTCAAACACGCGCTCGATTACTTCGTGGCGCGATATCAGCGCCCCGACGGGCTGTTTCGCACGCTCGTGGCCGCTGACGGTTCGTCTCTCGATGATCGTGCGCTGCTTTATGACCAGGCCTTCGGGCTGCTGGCATTCAACGTGGCCGCCGCGGCCGGCGAAGCGCGCGCCGAGCGCGAGCACCAATCGCTGACGCTCCTCTCGCTGGTGCTCAAGACGATGAAGAGGGCAGGGACAGGGTTCAATACCGGCGTTCCCGCGAGCCTGCCGCTACAGTCGAATCCGCACATGCACCTCTTCGAGGCCGCGCTCTCGGGTTGTGAGGTGTGTTCCGAAAGCGCTCTCTGGAAATCGCTGGCCGATGATCTCGCCGAACTCGCGCTGTCAAAGTTCATCGATCCTGGCACGGGCGCGCTTCGCGAATTCTTCGACGATAACTGGAACCCTGCGCCCGAACTTCCCGGTCGCATCGTGGAGCCGGGGCACCAGTTCGAATGGGCATGGCTGCTGTTGCGATGGGGCGGCCCGAAACACGGACAGGTGAGCGCGCGTGCACGAGCCGCGGCACTCAAGCTCATCGACATTGGTGAAAGCCACGGACTTCGCAACGGCCTCGCCACGAACAGTCTGCTCGACGATTTCTCCGCGCATGACGCCGGGGCGCGGCTCTGGCCGCAGACGGAGAGGCTCAAGGCCGCTTGCATCGCGGCACGCCTGACAGGCGAGGCGAAATATTTCTCGATGGCAGTGGCAGCGGCCGACGGCCTGCTGCGTTACCTCAACGGTCCCGTTCCCGGTCTCTGGTACGACCGCATCGACGCCGACGGAAAAATCGTCGACGAGCCCGCGCCCGCGAGCAGCTTTTACCACCTCGTGGCCGCCATCGCGGAAATCAGCGCGCTCGCGCGCTTCTCGTAGAAACCAGTCGGACGATTCTCACCGCTCTGTTAGCGGTATCGCTTTTTTGGTCACACGCGAAATCGTCGTTTTTTAATAAAAACAAATATAAGTATTTATTGACAACCGGAAATCCGGCGCTGCAAGATCGCCCCCACTTGGGATCGACGCACTCGTCTTGCGGTGGCCGCCGCGTGGCGGGTGAAACATTGTTAGTTGGGGGGATTTCATGTCGCATCGTCAGGTGAAGCGCGTTCGTCGCGCTGCTCGGTCCGCGCTCGTAGCCGCGGTTTCTCTGGATCTCTTGGCCATCGCATTGCCTGCGCATTCGCAGGGTGCGGCGGACTCGGACACGTCCGCCGCGGACGCGCTCGAAGAAATCGTGGTTCGCGGCGTTCGAGGCGCGCAGGAAGCGGCCATCGAGATCAAGCGCAACACGACGGAGATCACCGACTCCATCGTCATGGAAGACATCGGCAAGCTGCCGGACGTCACGATCACGGACGCGTTGCAACGCGTCCCTGGCATCCAGATTTCGCGCGCCGCCGGCGAAGGCTCGTTCCTGTCGATCCGCGGCGCGCCGCAGATCATGGCCACGATGAACGGTGAGCGCTTCGTGACGGCGCAGAACATCCTCGACAGCACCGTGAGTTTCGAAGACGTGCCAGCCGACCAGATCACCGGCGTCACGGTTTACAAGTCGCAGAGCGCGCATCTTACCGATGGCGGTCTCGGTGGCCTGCTCGACCTGCAGTCCATTCGCGCGCTGAAACTTCCCGAAGATGGACTGACGCTGGCCGGGAACGCGCAGGCTGGTTGGGGCAGCATCGAAGACGGCACGGACACGAAGTTCGGTGGCCTCATCGGCTACAAGTTCAACGATCGCCTGGCCATGTCGCTCTCGGGCACCTACAGCGATACGGCTTCCGCGAGTTCCTTCCAGTCCGCGGAGCTCGATCTGGTCGACGAGTTCTCGGGATGGATCAATCCGGGAAATCTGCCGAGCGGCAATCTCAATGGCGACGGCGATGCCACCGACGAATTCCTGATCCCGAACGGCTGGAACACGTACGTGAACTCGCGCCAGTTTGATCGCGAGCGGCTTGGCCTTGCCTACAACTTCGACATGGAGTTTTCCGATTCCATGGAGTTGGTGGCTGACGTGTTCTACAACGACATGGACGAAGGTCAGCACGGTCAGCAGTTGTTCGTGAATGGCAACTTCGGTGGCCGACAGGTGTTCCGTCCGTACACGGTCGGTACCGGTCAACCCTCGGTGGTCGATGCTTTCGACACGGGTGGCCTCGCGAGTCGGGCCAACTTCGTCACGGACTTCGCGGGCTACACCAATGGCCTGCGTGGCGGCGTGCAGTCGGTGTTCCGCGATACCGAGGCCGTGAACACCAACCTCGAATTGCGCATGGGCAAAGGCGAGAAATTCTCGAGCACCATTCGCTGGGTCCACGCCGACGCCGAACGTGAGTCGCGAGCACTCACGGTGGCGCAGCAGACCGATTCGCAGTGCTTCGCGACGAGCCAGGCACAGGCCGACGCGGACCAGTGCACGGAGATCAATCCGAGCTCCATCCCGACGACGCTCACGTACCAGATCTGGAACAGCCTCGGTTCAGACCAGATGAACTACGTGATCGGCGATCAACTGCGCTCGCTGGCCACGGCGCCTGGCGCCTGGCGCATGCACTCGAGCTGGCTGGAAAAGAACACCACCGACACGCAGATGGATGTATTCCGCTACGACGGAAAGCTGGAGTTCTCCGAGAATCTCTCGCTGCAGTTTGGCCTTCGCTACTCGGACCGCGAGATGAACGAAGAACGCTCTGACTACTTCTCGCCGTCGGGACTGAATGGCCTGCTCGCGAAGTACCAGGAAGTGGGCTACGGCATCAACCAGACGTCCAACACGGCTGGTTTCGACTACGACCCTCTGCCGCGATACACGCTGGCGTCACCCGAGCTCGCGGGCTTCGTGACCACGGTGAAGGACTTCGGCGTCAACGGCCTGGTCACGGGCTTCCCGATGATCGACACGCGCGCACTCGAGCATCCGGAGTCCATCCGCGATGCGCTGTATGGTCCGGGTCAGTACATCGATGCGCCGGATCGCACCTACGGAGTCGAGGAAAAGCAGTCGACGTTGTACTTCGAGGCGAACTTCGGCGCGGAGCTGACAGATACCGTCGACCTCTCGGGCAACGTCGGTGTTCGCGTGGTCAAGACCGACATCACCGTGTTCCAGAATCTCACGGATGGAACACAACTCGATCCGCGGATCCTCGCGGGCTCCGATCCCAACCACACGGCCTACACCGACCTCGGCGACGTCTATACGAATACCGATCGCACACGCGCGTTGCCGAGCTTCAACGTCAACTTCGGATTCGGTGACGATCTCAAGCTGAAGACCGCGTACTACGAGACCCAGGCCCTGCAGCCGTTGCAGAACCTGGGTCGGGGGCCGATCACGTTCTACAACGGTGAGCAGATCGGCGAGACCTTCCAGCGCGTAAGCAGCATCCAGCGGCTCGGCAATCCGCGGCTCGAGCCGTGGTTGTCACGTTCGCTGTCCGCGAACCTGGAGTGGTATTTCCGCGACCACTCGCTGCTGTCCGCGGGCGTCTTTTACACCGATGTGGATAGCTATACGTTCACGCGCATCGGTACCGATCCGACGGCGCCGGATTCCGACGGGGTGGTGCGCCTCGGCGCGCAGACGCAGGACATCGCCCAGGGTGAAGGCGCCAGCTACTACGGATTCGAATTCCTGTACAAGGCGACATTCGATTTCCTGCCGGGCTTCCTGCGCAATACCGGCATCGATCTCAACTACACGTTCACGCCGAGCCAGGCGGGCCGGGATGCGGCGACGGGCGAAAAGATCATCCTCGCCGATGGCTCCGACGCGCCGTTCAATGGCACGGCCGAAAACCAGGTCAACATGGTGCTGTTCTACCAGGACGACAGGTTCCAGGCGCGTGTGGCGGGCAACTATCTCAGCAAGCAGTACCAGGGCACGTTCAGCCATTGGTCTTTCACGGCGCCCAATTCCGGTCTCGCGCAATGGCAGGACGACACTCTGTACATCGATGCGGGCGCGTCATTCGACTTCAACGAACACTTCCAGGTGTTCCTGCAGGGGTCGAACCTGACCGAAGAGGCGCCGACTAACTACGTTCAGTGGCCTGGTGCGCACCTCAACTGGAACCAGTACGAGCGTGTCATCAGCGCCGGAGTGAGAGTGAAGTTCTAAACCCGGACGTTCCCCAAGTACGGTCGGGTTGGCGGGGCAGTTTGACTGCCCCGCTTTCCTATTTCTGTTGGATGGTGTCGCATGGCCGACAATCGGCTGAAATCGATCGTCATCGTGGGCGGAGGCACCGCTGGCTGGATGGCCGCGGCCGCTCTCATCGAACGTTTCGGCGCGAATCGGCACACGCGCATCACGCTCGTGGAGTCGCCGGAGATCGGCACCATCGGGGTGGGCGAGGCCACCGTGCCACACATCCGGGAATTCCTGAAGCATCTGCGGATCAACGAGGCAGACTTCGTGAAGCGCACCAGCGCCACGTTCAAGCTCGCGATCGGTTTCGAAGGTTGGGCAGGCGAAGGCACGCAGTTCTTTCACCCGTTTTCCGAGCATGGTGTCCCCTTGCTGGGAACGTCGTTCCAGCACTACTGGGTCAAGGCGCGGCAGATGGGCAGGGCGGATGTCATCGATCGATATGTCCTGTCATCGGAGATGGCTCGCGCGGGGAAGTTCGCGGCGCCGAAGGCGGGAGCTGGCACGGGTCTTCTGTTCTACAACTATGCACTGCACTTCGACGCCACATTGATGGCTCGATACCTTCGCAGCTGGTCCGTGAACGCCGGCGTCAAACATGTGGAAGGCCGTGTCCAGAATGTGCGGTTGAACGGCGAGTCAGGCCAGGTGGAGTCGGTGGAGCTCGATGATGGGCGACGAATCGCCGGAGATCTTTTCGTCGACTGCTCCGGCTTCCGCGGACTCCTGATCGAAGAAGCCCTGAAGACCGGTTACGACGACTGGACTCACTGGCTTCCTTGCGATCGCGCGGTGGCGATGCCCTGCGAAAGCCGTACGCCTCCCGCCTCTTATACGCGTTCCATTGCAGCGAAGGCCGGTTGGCAGTGGCGTATTCCCCTGCAGCATCGTGTCGGAAACGGCTACGTGTTCTGCAGTCGTTACCTGTCCGGGGACGAGGCGATGAGCACGCTCAAGGCGAGCGTCGAAGGGCCTGCGCTCGCAGATCCGAAACTTCTCCCGTTTCGCACGGGCATTCGCCGCAAGATCTGGAACCGCAACGTGTTCTGCCTCGGCCTCGCCAGCGGATTCCTCGAACCGCTCGAGTCGACGAGCATCTACCTCATTCAGCGCGGCCTCCAGTACCTGTTAGGCAGCTTTCCGCAGGCAGTCCCGAATCCCGCGCTCCAGGAGAATGTGAACCGGCGCAATCGCGCGCACTGGGATCACATCCGCGATTTCATCGTCCTCCATTACAAGTTGAATCGCCGCGAGGGTGAGCCTTTCTGGGATGAATGCCGGAACATGAACATTCCGGACTCCCTGACCGAAACCATCGGCTTGTTTCGCGAGACCGGGCGCCTGCGACAGGAGTCTATCGAATATTTCCGTGCCAGTT
>JGI10216J12902_101384025_pt1 | contig 10989 bp, 8 predicted proteins | sample KanNatreferecore_FD_12902 | JGI IMG/M metagenome (IMG submission 12902)
CGAGTCGACAGCAACGACAGGAACTGGAACCCCAACGTCACGGTGCTCGAGTGGCTGCAGAAGCGGCCGGGATTCTCCGGGCGCGTTGCGGCGTTTGCGTCGTGGGACCTGCTGCCGTGGATTCTGAACGAGCCGCGCAGCGGCGTGCCATCGAACGGCGGGGGCGAGCCGCTTTCGCAACCGAAGACGGAAAGAGAGAGGCTCATTAACGAGTACTCCTCTGATCTGCCGAAGTACTGGAGCGAGGCGCGCCTGGACGCGGCCACGGGCATGGGGGCGCTGGAGTACTTCCGCACGCGTCACCCTCGCGTGTTGTATGTGATGCTCGGCGAGACCGACGAGTGGGCGCACGGGCGTCGCTACGATCTCTACCTTGACGCGGCACAGCGAAACGATCGATTCATTCGGAAGCTGTGGGAGGCGGCGCAGGTCATTCCGCAGTATGCGAACCACACCGCGCTGCTCCTGACGACCGACCACGGCCGCGGCGACACCGGCAAGGACTGGACCGATCACGGCCGCAACGTGCCGGCCGCGGAGCGGATCTGGATGGCGGCGATGGGCCCGTCAATCGCGCCGCTCGGCGTGCGAAGCAATGTCGACGTGACGCAATCGCAGATTGCCGCGACCGTGGCGGCACTGCTTGGCGAGGATTATGCGCGCGCGCAGCCAAAGGCCGCGCCGCCGCTGGATTTGCGGGGGAAATGATGAAGCGAGCGACGGTGTTCTTTGGCGAGATGACGAATCCCGAGGTCGAGACCTTTCTCAAAAAGCATCACACGATCATCGTTCCCACAGGCGCCACCGAGCAGCACGGCCCGCATGCGCCGCTGCTGACCGACGTGTTGATCCCGCAGGAGATCGCGCGGCGAGCCGCGCCACGCATCGGAGCGCTGGTCGCGCCGCCGATCAATTACGCGCTTTCATACCCGCACGTGGGGTTCACCGGGCTGGTGCACATCCGAATCCCGACCTTCATGGCGATGATCGAGGACCTGTGCGTCGCGTTCGCCAACTCGGGGTTCAAGCGGATCATCTTCCTGAACGGGCACTACGACAACACCTATGCCATCGCGTATGCCTGCGCGAACGCGGCGGACAAGCTGGCCCGGGACGTCAAGGCGTTTCCAATCAATTACTGGGACGGGCTGACGCCGGACGAAGTCACGGAGTTCTCAACGCTGAAGACCGGTCTCCACGCGAACCTGGCAGAGACGTCTGCGGTGCTCGCGATCAATCCGGACCTCGTGGACATGGATCGCGCCAACGCCGAGTTTCCGCCGTTTCCGGACTTCACCGTGAGCAACACCGGCCCGGTGCACACGGCGTTCTTCTTCACGGCTCCAGGCTCGGTGTACTGGGCGACGAAGTCGGGCACGTGGGGAGACGCGCGCAAGTCCACGCCGGAAATTGGCGAACGGTACATCGAGGCCGGCGTGCGCTCGACGCTGCTCGTGCTGGACAACATCGAACGCACGTTCACCGCGATGCCGCCCCGATAGTCGAGCGTGCCGGCACTGAAACTTTTCCGCACGGCCACCGGGTGGGTCGTCGAGCGTGAAGCCGAACGCTTCCGCCTGCCGGCGGATTTGACGTCTGGTCTCACCACGCGTGACGACCTGTCGCCATTCCTCGCGAATGCCGTGAGCCGGCTGGCGCGGGCCGATGATATCGCGCTCGCACACCTCCTTGCGCCCATCGAACGTCAGGAAGTGTGGGCGGCCGGCGTCACCTACCTTCGCAGCCGTACCGCTCGCATGGAGGAAGCGCAGGTCGCGTCGGGCCGTCAGTTCTACGATCTCGTCTACAACGCCGACCGTCCCGAGCTGTTCTTCAAGGCGGCAGCCTGGCGTGTCGTCGCGCCGGGACAGTCGGTCCGGATTCGCCGCGACGCGAGGTGGAACGTTCCGGAACCGGAGCTTGCGTTGTTGATATCGCCGGCCGGCCGGGTTCTCGGATATACCGCGGGCAATGACATGAGCTCGCGGGACATCGAGGGAGAGAATCCACTGTACCTGCCGCAAGCGAAAATCTACGACGGGTCATGCGCCCTCGGGCCCGCCATCGTTGTCAGCGCGGAGACGCCAGCCGCGACAACGGCTATCGGCCTCGAGATCCGCCGTCGCTCGCAACCGGTATTCACGGGATTGACGACGCTCGCAGCGATGAAGCGCGATCTTGCCGGACTGGTCGAGTACCTCTATCGCGAGACATCGTTTCCTGACGGCTGCGTCCTCCTGACCGGCACCGGCATCGTCCCGCCGGACGACTTCACGCTGGAACACGGAGACGAGATCGTGATAGCGATCGACGGCGTCGGCACGCTTCAGAATGTAGTCGCGTAGCCAGCGTCCTTGCGTATGTAGGCCGGGTCTTTAGACCCGGCGGCTGTGCGGCCGCATCATTCTCGGCGAAGGCGCTTCAGCAGCGACATGAAATCCGGAGGCGGCGGCGCTTCGAATTCCAGGCGACGGCCATCATCCGGATGCTGAAATGCGAGCCGATGTGCGTGCAGCGCCTGGCGCTCGAAGTTGATCGGGCGCAGCGTGTCGGGACCGTAAATGTAGCGATCCTCACCGACGAGCGTGTGGCCGCGAAGCCTGGCCTGGATGCGGATCTGATTACGACGACCGGTCCGCAGCCGCACCTCGATCAGTGACGCATTCCGGAATGCCTCGAGCGTCCGATACTCGCTGATCGCTTCGCTGGCCCGCGAATCCCGCGGGTGCGTTTCCTTCTGGATGAGCGCCTTCTCGTCCCACACGAGATGATCGCGCCATGTGCCGTGAGGCGGGCTTGGCCGGCCGTAGACCACCGCCCAGTACACGCGCTCGGGCTCGCGGCGCTTGAACTGCGCCTTCAGGCGGGCCTGCGTCTGCGCGTCCTTCGCGAACACCACGAGCCCTGACGTGTCCTGATCGATCCGATGCACGACGAATGGCCGCCGCTTGCCGCGCGAGCGGAAGTGATTCTCGATCTGATCGTAGACGGACGGCACGTCGCTCCTGCGCTCGAGCGGAACGGACAGCAGACCGGCGGGCTTGTTGACTACGAGCAGCGCCTCGTCCTCGTAGATGAGGTGCAGGTCGCCGACCTGCGCCGATACGCGGGGCGGCTTCGAGCTCCCGGGGCGATCCATCCACACGCGGACCGTGTCGCCCCCGGCGAGACGCGTCGAAGCCTCTGACAATCCTGCTTCCTGTCCGTTGAGAAACACCTTGCCGCGTTCGAGCGCTGCAGTCGCGCGTGCGCGCGAACCGACGCGCGCTGGCGACGCAAGGAATTTATCGAGGCGGACGCCCTCGTCTTCCGCCGAGACGATGAACTCTGAGTCGCTCACGGGATCTGCTCCCATGATACGTGCCGATGGCAGCGCGTGCCTCGATCGTCGTAGAGGACTCTTCGCCGCGATTCCAACGCCTACGCCGGCCTAAGCCCTAACGCTCCCTGAGCCCTGAGCCCTGAGCGCTTCTACTTCGGCGCGATGCGCGGCGCGGGATGCGGCGGACTCTCGCGACTCAGCTCTGTCCCTGTTGTCGTCACGTAGTACTTCGCGAGCATGTTCGCGCGTTCCCACGCGGGCAGCGTGGCGCGGTTACGCAGGTATTGAAGGAACTCGGTCGTGACCTGCGCAAAATGCGCCTCGTGCCCGACCCGGAATGTATCCGGAATCACGACGTGAAGCTCGCGGCCTCGCGCCTCGACAGCGACGCCCGGATACTGCGACTGCAGGGATTGCAGCTTCGCCTGTACGGCGGCGAGCGCCGGCGCCGCACTCGCGGAATCTGTCGGAATGACATAGAGCTCAGGCCGATAGCGATCGGCCTCGGTTTGTCGCACTTCGACGCGCGCGCGGGTGCCGCGATAGAACGCAAAGTGCGTGTCTCCCGATCCCGGCGGTGCTTCCCAGTCCCAGATGACGCTCAACGTGGCGTGGATGCCACGCAGCTGGTACGACACGAGCGTGTTGCAGTAGTACTCCAGCTTGCCGTCTTTGACCGATGATGCGAGCGTCTTGGGAAATCTCGGCTCGTTCGTGACGCGGCGGAAGTCCGCCTCGGAAATCCACGTCGGCCAGCGCTGTGCCGCGAGCACGCGAACGTCCGCGCGATAGTCGATCGCCTGGTCCGGAAAGAGCGTCCACTGGGCGAGATCCACCAGGTGCGTGCCGATGTCGTTGAAGCCTTCTCCCTGCTGAGCGGTGTCGAAGAACCACGGCGGCCGGATGTTCGGAGCGCCGGCCACAACCTTCATCAGGTTGTGCACGCTTTCCATGTAAACCGCCGGCTCGCTTTCGGTCCCCTTGACGATTTCCCCGAACGTCGCACGGTCGTTGACGAGGGCGCGCTGCAGCATGCTCGTGATCTCGAACCGCTCCGTCATGATGTCGTAAGCCACGACGCCACGCTTGTCCGCTTCGGCGAGCGCCGCCTCCATCTTCGGCAGGTCGTCGGACCTGAGAATCCACGGCTTATCGGCAAGCACGTGAAGGCCGCCCTCGACGGCTCCGAGGATGCGGTCGATCTTTCCGCGGTTCCGGCCGGAGATCACGACAACGTTGCCGGGGCGTTCGCGGAGCATCCGCTCGAAGTAGTCGTCGCTCGCGTGCACTTCCGTATCCCACGTCGTTGGCCGCTCCGCGCGCCGATTGAACCCGTCAATCCGCTTCAGGTGCTCGGAGAGATCCTTACCGAGCGGTGCAAAGACATCGACGCGCGGGTCAACGCCTGGATACATCTCTTTCTGCACGAGCGCGGCATGAAAGTGCCCCGGATCGAGCGTCATCAGGTGAACATCAGGCCTCACGCGTGTGCGCTCCTGCCGTGCCTCGAGTGCAACCCCGAGCGCGGCGACGATACAGAACAAGATGAATCGGAATGTCATGTCGGAAGAAATTGTCGTCAAGTCGACGCAAGCGGGCGTAGCGCAGGGCTTCATTCAGCCCTGCTCGTGACACGCGCAGCCCTAATGGACTGCGCTAGGATTCGCTCGCGACCAGTACCAATAGAACGGCAAGCCGAGCGCCATGAGGCCCACGCCCGCCAGCGCACGCCCGGGGGTCGTCATCAGCGTGTTGATCAGAATCCACGCCGCTACCAGCAGGAACAATACGGGCACAACCGGGTATCCCCAGGTGCGATAAGGCCGCTCTGCGTTCGGGTTGCGGCGGCGGAACACGAACACCGATGCGGTCGCGAGCGCGACGAAGATCAGGACGGCGAAGATGGCGTAATCCGTCAACACGTCGTACGACCCGGAGAGCACGAGCACGACCGCCCAGGCCGATTGCGTCACGATCGCGCGGATCGGCACGCGCGTACGCGGACTGAGTCGTGCGAGGCCTTTGAAGAACAGGCCGTCGCGAGCCATAGCGTACGGTATGCGCGCGCAGACCAGGCACGTCACGTGGAGCGAACCGAAGATGGACATGGCAAGCGCGCCGGCCATGACTACGGCTGCGCCCGGACCGAGGAAACGGGCGATGGCCTCGGTCGCAACCGACGAGGACGCAGGCACGCTTGCGACCTCCGCCGGCGTCAGGACGTAGAAATAGGCGACGTTGGCAAGAATGTAGAGCGTCGCGATGACGCCGATGCCGCCAATGATCGCGAGCGGAAGATTGCGCTGCGGATCCTTGACCTCTTCGGCGACGTAGGTCACCTCGTTCCATCCATTGTAGGCCCACAGGGCGCCGAGCATCGCCGCGCCAAAGCCCGCGAATCCTCCACGTGCGGCTGCCGTCACCCCCTCGCAGGTCGCGCCGGCGTCGGTCATCCCGAAATGCGCCCACGTGCCTTGCGCGAGCAGCATCGCGCCGACGCCGATGCCAACGACCAGCGCGCTCTTGAGCACGGCCAGCGCCGTGGCGAGACGGCCGCTGACGGTAATGGCCGCGCAGTTGATCGCGGTGACAACCGCAATGGCTGCGATCGCCATCAACTGCAGACCACCGATGTCCAGGTGATAGCCAAGCGCCGCGACGCTCGTCAGGCGCGCGCCGAACACGCCGCCGGCGATCACGTTGAGGAAGATCGCAAAACCCGCAGCCAGTCCCGCCAGGCCGCCCGCGCTGGCAACGAAGAACCGCGTCCAGCCATACAGGAAGCCCCAGACGCGGCCATAGGCTTCTCGGATGAACACGTACTCGCCGCCCGCGCTCGGCATCATCGCGGCGAGTTCCGCATAAACCAGCGCGCCCGCCAGGCTCAGCAGTCCACCGCCGACCCACACGGAAACCACCGCGCCGGCCGTGCCGACATTGCACGTCATCACCCGCGCCTTCAGGAAGACGCCCGTGCCGATGACATCGCCGACGACGAGGGCCATGGCAGCAAGAAGGCCGAGCCCGCGGACGAGGCCGGCACGAGTAACGGGGACCGACGCAGCGGTCGTCACAAATCGCGCACCGCGGGCCAGTCCGTGACGCCGGTCGCGGCGCGCACGCCGCGGACGATTGCGTCGGCGATGAGGTCCGCAGCCAACGATCCAATGAGGGTCAGCGGCAGGTCGGGGCGCTGCAGTTTCGCGGTCGACACCGCGAACAGCTGATCGCCGTCGCCGGTCGTGTGATACGGACGGATCGCGCGTGCCGCGCCGCAATTCGCCATCATCGCGACTTTTGTGAGCGCGGTCTTGGTCAAGTCGACGTTCGTCGCAACGACCGCGAGCGTCGTGCTGCGAAGCGCGGGATCGTCGAGCGCGCCGCGGCCCGCCCCGGTGACGATCCCGCGCATGACGTCAACGCTGTCCGCGAAACTGCCATCCGGCCGCCGCGCCCCTGCGACGATCTTTCCCGTGCGCCAGTCGATGATGTCGCCGGCGGCATTCACCACGGCCAGCGCGCCGATGACGACATCGCCGAGCTTGAGGCTCGCGGTGCCGAGGCCTCCCTTCATGCCGCCGAGCCCGCGCCCGCGATGCATCTTCCCCACCGTCGCCCCTGCACCGACGCCCACGTTGCCTTCAGCGGACGCCTGCGTCGACGCCGCCGCGCACGCCTTGTATGCGGCCTCCGGATCCGGCCTGATCCGCGGGTCGCCGACGGCAAGATCATCGATGACGGCGGAGACCACGATCGGGATGCGCAGATCGGGCGTGCCCCAGTCGAAGCCGATCTTGTGTTCTTCGCAGAAGCGCATCACGCCGCCAGCCGCAGGCAGCGCGAGCACGCCGCCGCCGGTGAGGAAGAGCGCATGAATGCGGTCAACCGGACTGGCCGGTTGCAGCATCACCGCCATCGATTCGCCAGGAGCGGAGCCGTCGAAATCAATACCGGCGGCTGCGGCGGGACTGAACAGGATCGCGGTACAGCCCGTCGGCCGGCGTGTGTCGGTGAAATGTCCGACGCTGATGCCGGGGACATCTGTCAGCCCGCCTCCACCGCCTTGCCGTTGCGGCCCGCTTTCGCCGCGTTGCGGATTGGGCGCGGCAAGCGCCGTCAGCGCCGCAGTGCCGACAATTGACCGTCCGAATTCGCGGCGCGTGTAGTCCATGACGGCGCCCTCAGAGATTCTGATACGCCCGGAACATGCCGCGGAAGTACTTCAGCACCCGTACGGGGTCCGCGGACTCGGGAATCTCGGCGAAACAGTAGCCTTGAAAGTTCATCGCCGCGAGCGACGTGATCAACGAGCGCCACGGATACTCCTCGAGAAACAAATCGCGCATGTGCACCTGGCCGATCTGATCGCGAAGGAGCTTGAAGTTGGCGTCGAATCCGCCGTCGAGCAGATCCGTCTGGTTCGAGTTCCAGCACGCGCGCACGGCCGGATGATTGCCGCCGTAATCGAAGATCTTCCTGATGCGCGGTACGCGCTGCGTATCGGTGCCGTGCACCTCGAGCTGAATCTTGACGCCATGGTCCCGTGCGAACGCGCCGCACTCAGCGAGCGCCTTGCCGATCTGCTCGAGCGTCTTCTCCTCGGGAACATTCTTCGGCAGGCCATTCGGCCGTACTTTGACGCTCGGCGACCGGAGGTCCTGCGCCAGCTTCACCCACTCTTTCGTTTCGTCGATGTTCTTTCTCACGACTGCAGGATCGGCCGCATGGAACTCGCATGTGGTGCCAAGGCCTCCGATCTTCACCGCCGAGCCCTCGAACTGCTTGCGCACCTCGGTGCGCGCCGAGGGCGACAACGAGATCTCGACTCGATGCTTGTGCGTTGTCCGCAACTCCACCGCGTCGAACTCGGCCTCGGTGAGGTTCTTGATGATGGTGGGGACGTCCCAATCTTTTGCGATGTTGTAGGTGACCGTGCCCAGCTTCAATGACGCCCGATTGTTCGCTGGGCCCTGCGGGAGATCGACAGCGGCAAGGGCCGGCAGGACCGCCAGGCTCGACAGGAAGTCTCGTCGTTGCATGCCGGAGAGCTTATCCCAACACGCCGGCGAATTATGCCGGTTGAAGCGCTTCGGGCGAAGGCAGGGTTCGGCTTAACGGCGCTTCGTTTCGCAGCTCGAAGCTGCCGATGTCGACGGCGTCTGAACCGCGGGCGTGCTGAGCTCCATGCGGCCGACGAACACGCGCGTGACATCGAGCGGCTGTGGGTCGATGTCCAAGGGCAGGACCGCGTCGACCATGGCTCGTGGCACCAGGTAGAAGATTCGAGTGCCCGGCGCAAACCATGTGGCACGCCACGTTTCGATCATCGCGCGCGCCTCACGCGCATAGAGCCCCTGCTCAATCAGCAACGTTTGCAGGTCGGCGCGGAGCGACTCGACTGTGCCGGTCGGAATAGGAGGATTCAATCTCACTCGCGCCGGGGCATCGCGGATGACACGATAGCCCACACGTTCGTCATCATTCTCGAAGAGCACGAGCGTGGTGATGGCGGGATCGCCAGCAATCTGCACATCGACCGTGCCCCTATCGTCCATCCTGGCAGTCATGGGAACAGGAAAGCTGGCGAGCCCGCGATAGAACAAGAACCTTTCGCTCTGCCATCCCACCCGGATAGGAGACGCATCCGTTTCGCGGGCGGCATAGTAATGGCTCTTGTCGCCATCAAACGGGAACCGCGGGTTGGCCCCTGGCTGTATTTTGACCTCGTCCCACTCGATCGCACCCGTTGTCGTGGCGAGATTGACCGAGTAGACGGGAGGGACCTTCGCCTGGGGATACCACTCCGTAATGAGCCCCTGGCGGAAGCGGACGCTGACGCGAACGGTCTGCTCGCGCGACGTGTAGAAGTACAGGACCGGCGTTTCCATCCGCACGGTCGCCTTGATGCTGCCAATGCCGTGACGTCCGAGCTTGATACTCGCCGGATTGAGAATGGTGACGAAACAGGGGAGCTCGGACGGCCCTCCGAGCGGCGTCCACTCGACAGCCGTACCGTCGGGACCGGCCATTGACGTGAACGTCCCCCACTCGTGAACTCGCAGGTCTGTGGCGGTCTGGATAGTGGTGCCGGACAGCGCGGCAGCAAACAAGAGCGGGACACCAAGACGTTTCACCATGGTGGCCTCCGGCGTAAGAACCTGCCCCGTCGCGGGCCGGGACTTCCGGTGCGAGAATGCCTCACATAAAGGATGGGGTTTCGCCGGGACCGTTAACAGCAAGGGCTGCGGCACGGTCGCGAGGATTTAGACACCGGTCCGGCGAGAATGGTCTGACCCTCAGCTGCCGCCGCGCGCCGCGGCGCCGTTGTGCATTGGACTCGGCGGCGGATACGGCAGCGTGTCCGGAAGCACGCGTACGGCGGTCGTCTCTTTGAAAGGATACTTGCCGCCGCTGAGGAAGGTCAGCTCGATGAAAAACGCCGTCCATCCCGTCGCCGGCCGCTGCACGCGCGCGATCCACGTATTCGGACCCGAGGGGCTCAACGTGGTGCTCTGATACGCCGGCCCGATCACGTCGAGCCGGAAATTCCGCGCCTTCGGGTTCGTCGCCTGCCAGAGTTTGACTTCGGACGGCCGCTGCTTTGCGGTGACCTCGATCGATCCGTCGCCCTCGAATGTCCATTTGATTTCCGGGCGCGGCGTCCCTTTGATCACTGACGCGTAAAACGCCTCCACGTTCTCGAGGGCATCGCTCTTGTCGAGCGAGTGGTTCGCGTTCGGCACATACCGCAGGTGCTTCTCACCGCGCAAATCATCAAAATAAAACTGCGAGGAATCGGGCAGGAAGAATTGATCGCCGGTCGCATTGACGATGTACTTGGGCATCGTCAGGCGATCGCGATACCAGTAGGGCTCTTCGATCTTCATGAGCGCGCGGAACTCGGGTGTGCCGATGCGCTCCATCAGGCCGTGATCGACGTAGTCCTGCACCGCATCCGACCACGCGCCGTACGCGCGCCAATGGTGAATGAACGACGGCTCGACGTTGAGCAGATCGATCACCGCGGGCGCAATCGCGACAACGCGTTTGTCCACCGCAGCCGTCGCCCACGTCGTCCATCCCCGCTTGGAGGCGCCGGAAACGACAAACCGTCGTACGGGATGAGCGCCGCCTGCGGGTGACGCCGTGAACGCTGTCACCGTGTCCATCGCGCGCACGGCGCTCTTGGTCATCGGCAGCCGCGCGGGCCAGCGATCGTCACCAGTGCGGATGAAGTGATCCCATGTGTATGCAATGAAGTCGTCTTCGACGCGCGGTTTTCGCGACGGATCATCTTTGAAGACGACCGGTTCGTTGGGCACCAGGCGGAGCTCCGCCGTGACCGTGCCGGTATCGCGCGCGGCATCGACGAGCCATGCAGGAGGATGCGACGGCGGATCGCGATCCAGTCGTCCGCCAGTGATAAACAGCAAGCCGATGTCGCTCGTCACCGTGTCGGGCCTGATGACGGTAATCCAGTGCGTCCACAGTGGCCGTTCCACTTCCTGATCGGTGAGCCACCGCTGAGACGTAAAGTCGATCAGTGTGGCGGTCATTTGTGGCGTCCGGCTCAAGCCGGACACTACATCGATCGGAAGATCGCGCACAACCTTCCACGTGAATGCGGCGTCCGGCGCCGCGACGTATCGATCGAGCGCTGTCTCGGT
>JGI10216J12902_101684469_pt1 | contig 10988 bp, 12 predicted proteins | sample KanNatreferecore_FD_12902 | JGI IMG/M metagenome (IMG submission 12902)
TTCACGCAATCATCGAACGCGCCCACGCCGGGCAGCACGACGCCGCGCGCGCCCTTCATTCCGTCCGACGCCTGCGTCACGCGCACGTCCGCGCCGACTTTTCTCAAGGCTTTTTCCACGCTCCGCAAATTGCCGGAGCCGTAATCGAGCAGAGCAATCACGGGAAACCAGTAACCGGAAAAGAGTAATCAGTGAAACAGTAATCAGTGAACCACTGAAACAGTCCGGCCTCGCCGACTCATGCGCTGAATACTGACCTGCTGATTACTTGCAGGTTACGCCGCTTCCGCTTCGCTTTCGCCGCCTTCTTCCTCACTCGCCGCCGGCTCCGTCCAACTGCCGCGGGCGCCGAAACGAGTGCGCGAGACCGAGCCGGTCGCTTCCAGCTCGCGCTGCGCCTCAGCGGAGAAGCGCGTCCAGGGAATCGCGGCGAGGCGTTCCGGTTCGATGGGCTGGCCGGTGATCTCGCACACGCCGTAGCTGCCGCTGCGCAGTCGGTTCAACGCTTCCTCGATCTCATAAAGCGCATTCTGGTCCGAGCTGAGCATGCTCAGCGCGAAATCGCGATCGAACTCATCGGTCCCCGCGTCGCCCATGTGGAGACTGAAGGCCCGCTGTTCCTCCTTCGCGATTTCCGTCAGGCCACCTTTGCGCTGGCCAAGCTGCGTGCGCAGATCGATCAGCGTCTCGTAGTGCTCTTTCCACTTCGGATCGATTCGCGGAGGCTGTGTGAGTCCCGCGAGGATTTGCTGCGTCGTCGCTTTTGCGCGAGAACCGTTTTGCTTCTGATCGTTGTTCGGCATAACTGATGCGCTCAGGGTAATAGCACGCGTGTCAACTGTGCAGCGGGGGAGAGCCGGATTTTATGCACGGCACTTTCACCGTTCGATGCTCAGGCGAATGCGTTGTGATGTGTTGGTGGCTTCTACGAAGAGAAAAATTATTCCGCGCGCGCGAACGAGGAAATTTGCAAAGCGGAATTGGGCGCGGGTGCCTTCCGGCGATAGACAATGAGTTGGTACGGTTGCTCCGCTTCATAGTGACTCAGCATTTCGGGCAATCGCATCAACACCCACGGTTGTTGAACGTTCGCGCCATTTTTCGTGAACACAACGTCATCGGCCAGATAGACGCACATATGAAGTGCGAGATCGTTTGTGCCAAGCAGCAGCAACAGATCACCGAACCGCCGTGAGCCATCGCCGACGCGTGCGAAATCGGATCTCAACGCCTGCTGCGTGCGGGCGGGATTGAAGAAACCATTGTCCGGCGTGCTGTTGAAAAAGTTCATGGCGCTCCAGAAACAGTCCTGGCGAATGATGTTCGTGTCGCGCGGGTCGGGGTAGGTGTAGAGCCGCAATCGCGCGAACGGCGGGAGAAAATCCGAAACGTTGATCGTCGAGCCTTCCGGCACGCGCGACATCGAATCGACCAGCGGCTTGTAAGCGCGCCCAGAGCCGAAAGTGCCCCAATACTTCATCAGTTGCTCGACATCGGTTGTGGGATCGATGCGCACTTTCATGACGAAAGTGGAGACGCGCCAAAGGCCCTTAACCAGACATTTGGTTTCTTCGCTCGTGGAAAGTTGGGAGAACGCGGCGGCATCGGCAAAGCAAAGATTACCACGATCGGTGTAGGTCAGCTTGCGCACGAGTTCGATTTTGGCTTTGGGCAGGCCGCAGTCGGCGAACCAGTCGTCAAAACCGTCGGCGCGAAAGCGGAACGGCATGGCTTGCGCCCAGTTTTCGGGATTGTGCGCGAGCAATTGATACAACTGCCGCCGCGTTTCGGCGCTGAGGCTCATCACCACCTCTGGCGGTGGGGACAATCGAATCGCACGCGGCAACATTTCCCAATGGGCGCGGTTCGTGAGATACGACCGGGCGGCGGCATCCAGGCTGAGGAATGAAAAAAGCGCCGCCAGTTGCTGCTCGGTATGATTGCGGAAGACCCAGACGGTCTGCGCGGCTTCCTGGAGGTCGTTCGTGAAATAGTCCTCGGGCCGGTCCAGCGCGATGGGCACGTATTCAATCTGACCCCAGGGCGGAGTGTTTGTGCCGCGCGCGGCTGGAACAATTTTCGCGGAACGCCAGAACAACCCGCGCCCCGGCCAGAAGAGCGACTCCAGCAGGAACATCAACACCATGCCAGAAACGATCAGCACGACGTGCGACATCGTCACGCGCCGTGCTGTTTCGGGCTGCGCTTGTGGCGCACCTCTCCTTTTTGACCGTTTCAAGTCGGGCTGAAACCAAATATACGTCTGTCAGAACAATTTGGGCCGCTGCTAATGACGGCTGCGAGGTAACGCCGGTTAAATTTTTGTTGCCGATGAGTTGATCTTTTTTCCGCGTGAGATTACTTCGCTGCGCCAATCCAATTGGAATACATGCAGTCGTATCGTTTACACGGCGGACCGAACCGCTATTCGGCGAAGAATCATCTCAAACCAATCAACTTTTACTGCAACGCTCCCGAAGCCGCGGAAGTGTTCATTGCCGGTGATTTCAATGATTGGAGCCGCACGGCACACCGGATGGAAAGGCGCCATGACGGAACATGGTTCGTGCAAGTGCAGTTAAACCACGGGCATCATCACTATTTGTTCATCATCGACGGAAAACCGGCGCTCGATCCGCGCGCGCAAGGCATTGGACGCAACGAGATGAACGAGAAGGTGTCGCTCATCGCCGTGTCGTAATCTTAACCGTGCGGTGACGCGACCGTAGCTTTTGGCACTTTGGCGCGGCTCTCGTTCTCTGACTTCATCACGGTGAACGCGGCGATGACTCCGAGCAAGCCACACGCACTCCAAAGCAACGACGGTGCGCGCGCGTGCAATTGGACTCCTGCACTCGGCCCCAGGGTCAATCCCAGCGCCCACATGAATCCATACACCCCCATGTAACGGCCACGCATGTCTGGCGGCACATTTTCAGTGATGTACGCCGACGCGACGGGCATCGCGATCATTTCGCCGAGTGTAAATATGACGACAACGAGCGTGAGCATCGGAATCGTTTGCGCGACTCCGCAGAGCGCGAACCCAATGCCGACGAGGACGTAACCGACGGCGATGGTTGGACGAGCCGGCAATCTCTGGGTGAAGGTGATCAATGGCAACTCGAGCAGCACGATGAGCACGCCGTTCAAAGAGATCAGTCCGCCGTAAACGGCCGGCGGAAATCCCGCGCCGGTCACGTGCAGGCCGAACGTGGAACTCATTTGCAGGAACACGAGCGCGATGGCGAGTTGGGCCAGCAACATTCTGTGGAGCCGTTTGTCGTGTCGCATCACGCGCAACGCCTCCGGCCAGGCGGCGGATTTGCCGATCGCGCGCACGCCGTGCGGCAATGCCACCCACGCGACGATTCCGAACAACGCCGACGTAATCGCGTCACCCACGAACAGCCACAGAAAGGAATGTTGCGCGAGAAAACCCGCGGTCGCGGGGCCGAAGGCCCAACCCGCGTTCAACGCCCAGCGGTATGCGGCGAACGCGATCACACGCTGGTTTGGGGGAACGAGGTCCGCCAGCAGAGCGCTGCTCGCCGGACGATAAAGTTCCGCCGTGAGGCCGGTCAGCGCCGTGAGCGCCACGATCCCGCCCAGTGTATTTGCCTGCGACAGCAGCAGCATCGATGTAGCGGACGAGAACATCGAGAGTGCAATCGTCTTTCGGCGGCCAATTCGATCCGCCAAATATCCGCCGAACCCTGAAGCCGCCAGATGGCCGGCGCCGTAGCCGACGAGCGCCATCGCAGCGTCGCGTTCCGTGAAACCGCGGTTGCGCAGATAAATGACCAGGAACGGAATGACGAACGAGCCGAAGCGATTGATGAACGTGCCGGCGAAAAGAATCCACGCCGGTCGCGGCAGCGACCTGAGGCTTTGAATGAGGCTGGGTTGGCTTGGGTTCATAAAACAAAAACCCTGCTCGCCGTTCGGTGAGCAGGGTGCGCAAATCTGGTGTTTCGATCAGTTCGGCCCTTCCTGCCCGCCGCGTGCAATGACGACGACGTAGCGACCGTGCAGACGGTTCATCGCCGGCTGGTGCCAAATCAGATTATTCAGTGCCGTCGTCATTCGAAGCGCGCGCACTTTGTCATGGCGAAAAATCTGGTCAAGCCGCGACTCAGGTTTTCTTTCCCAATCGGTCGCCCATGCGCGCGTAAAGTTCGATGCCTTGCTGGGAATAGCTAACAAGGTCGTCCGCGAGTTGAATGCGCCCACGTTCAAAGAGCGTGACCGTCGAAGAGCCGCCGAATTTGAAAAAGCCTTTTTCCGCGCCTTTTTCAACGCGTTCGCCCGGCGTGAACGTGTAATCAAAACTGCCCACGCACGTCGCGCCCACTTCCAGCATCACGACCGTGCCGAACTGTTCCGACTCGATTCGCGACACGGCACGCTTGTTCTCAGTGAAAATGTGGATGTTGCGGCGCAATGCGATTGGGTTCACCGAGAACAGCGGGCCGTTGATGATGATCGGCGCGCTGGGCACGCCGCCGACCGGAAAATGAAACCGATGGTAATCCACCGGGCACAAGCGAGAGAGCACCATCGCGCCGTCGTGAAACCGCGCGGCGAGCGCGTCGTCCGCAAGCAGTTTGCGCAGATCGAACATCGCGCCCTTCACAAAAATGCCTTCGAGCTTCGAGACATCTTGAAAACCGAAGTGCCGGCCATCGGCGGGAAACACGGCGGCGTCGGGATCAGGATCGATGGGCCGCGCGCCACTCTTCAGCCGGCGATAAAAGAACTCATTGAACGTGCGATAGGCGTGTGGCTCGTCGGCGAACTCCTCCGCGCGCACTTTGTAAGTGGAAATGAACGGCGCGACTTTCGTCCGGCTTTTCGGAGCGTCCATGCGCCGGCCGTACCAGCGCGAGAACGCGGCGCGTTTCACGAGTGTGTGAAGCGAAAAGCGTCCCAGCGGATTGCCGTACGTCCAGCGCAGGAAGCGGTCGCCATAAACGTCTTCCTGCTCCATGCGGCCCGCGTAGCGGTTGAAATATTGAATCGGCTCCGATGCCATGCGTGCAGCGTAGAACAGGTTGGCGCAATTTTCCAAACCGGAGAAGCGGACCCGCCGGCTTGGCAGTCCGCGTTCCAATCCCGTCAGGAATGAAGCAAGTACCGGCGCTGCTGGCGCGCGATGTAGGGATCGAGGCGCGCGAGAATGAAAAACGCCCAGCGCTCCAGCATCTTCTGCCAAGGCTTGCGACCCTTGCGGTAGGCCTTGCGGTCGATGCGGTGGCAATGTTTCAAGTCACTCGCAAAAATTTCACGCGCTTCATCGGCCAGTTCGCGATTGGGAATGCGCGCGAGTACTTCGTAATTGATGCTGAGGCTGCGCGCATCGAGGTTCGCCGAGCCGGCATAAATCACGTCGTCCACCACGACGACCTTCGCATGGAGAATCTGCGGGTCGTATTCGTAAATTTCGATCCCTGCGCGCAACAACGACGGATAGAGGCCGCGCGTCGCCATCCGCATCAGCCAAACGTCGCTCTTGCCGGCGAGCATCAATTGCACGCGCGAGCCGCGTTTGGCCGCGTGCTTCAGTTCGCGGAGCAGGCGGAAGCTCGGCAGAAAATACGCGGACATGATGTGAATGGATTTTGCGCGCGCGAAGTCGTGCGCCAGCGTTTGCTTCAGCGCGCGGTGGCCGCGGCCCGGGCCAGTGAGCAACAAGGTCCAGTCCTCTCCGGTCACAACGGCGTCGGAACGCGTGTGCCTCATGCGCTGGAAGCGGCGATGACGGCAATCAGCACGCGCGAAAAGATCGTTGAACGTGTCGGCGAGTTCCCGCGCGAGCGGCCCTTCGATGCGCAAGCCGAGGTCGCGCCAGCCGCAACTGACGCCGTCGCCGCAGAAGTCCGTCCCGATGTTGAAACCACCGATAAACGCGACCTGTTCATCCACGACGAGAATTTTTCTGTGATCGCGGTAAATGAGGCGATTGGGATGAAGCGGATTGAACCAGCGAAATTCGCCGCCCGCCGCGACCAGGTCGTTCCAATAACTGGTGAGCAGTTTGATGGTTCCGACGGCATCGCACATGACGCGCACACGGACGCCACGCTTTTGCGCAGCGATGAGAGCGTCACGGTAGGAATCGCCAACCTCGCCCGCGTGGAAGATGAACGTCTCCAGACGAATGGAACGTTGCGCCCCCGCAATCGTCTCCAGCATGGCATCGACAGCCTCGCGCCCGTTCCGCAGCCAGCGATAACTGTTGCTGCCCACGTCCTGAGATCGTTCTTCTGCGACTGCGCCTCTCTCCATGTGCGAGGCAAGGTAAGGAGTTGGACGCGGAATGCAAATCGGCTCGGGCCTCGGTTCGTAGTTCCGGCTTAGCCGCGCCCTACGGCTTCTCCAGAATCATCTGTTGGCGCGAGTAATCGAAGATCACTTTGAAGTGTTTCAACACGCCGAAGCCAATGTGTCCGGCAAGGCCGCCATCCACTGGCGAGCCTTCGACAAAGAAATCCGTGTCGGGTTTGTCGATTTTCATGGCGCCGATTTGCAGTTGTGGCAGATGGCCGCTGCGGGTCTGCGCGCCACCACCCACACCGAACTTGCCGCCCGCGCGAGTTTCACTGTCATCGAGCAACTTATTGGTCGCGATGAAATCATGGCCGAGACAAACTCCGCTGTCGCACCCGCTGTCGATTTCGAATTCGCCGCGAATGGCCGTTCCGTTTGTCGTATTGACCGTTGCTGTGATAATTGGGGTCGTGCCCCTCCGTCGGAATCGGATCGGAACGATCTCGCCTTTGCCGGCGTAAGTGAAATTCGTCGGCGTGTAGAGCAAGAGTTGTTTGCGCGCAAAATCGATCTCTACGACGAATTGGCGAAACAAGCCGGAGCCGATGATGCCATCGCGGCGGCGACGGCGGCCCGCGTCCGAAGTGAGCGCGCCGACGCGACGTGGTTCATACTTTACGCCGCCGATGTCGAACCCCGCGCCTTCGTAAGTCGGTGCCTTTTCCTCACCGGCAATCCCGACGACCGTGATTTCTCCGACGCGCCGGAGCTTCATCTGCTCGGGCAGGTCAGGATGAACCATCGTCATCGAAAAACCGGTATCGAGCATGAAGGACAATCCATTCGAGCCATTGACGCTCGCCGGAACCATGATGCGATCGCGGGAAGTATTGATGGCAATGCGAGCGAGCGGCGCTGAAGTCTGCGCCGGTGCGTCGAAGGCCGTTGCGCCGACGGCGACGGCAGCAATAATCTTCAACACGGCGCGATTCATAATTTATTTTAGCGCTCCGGTGCAACTGCTGCCCGCTCCCGCCGTGCAGGCAAAGCAATGCATTCCCGTCGCGATGGCGCGGTTCTCCAAATATTCCGGCGTCACGTCCCACAGAAAGAGCGGTGCGCCGTTGCGCAGTTGCATGCCAAGCATCTGGTTGAAGTCGCAATCATAAAGCTCGCCGCGATAGCCGACGCTCAGCGTGCTGCGGCACATCAACCCTTCGACGGTCGCGGGATTGAAAGCATTGACGAGCAGTTCGAGGTATTCATCCCACTTGCCTTGCTGGCGCAGGTCTTCCGCGAAGCGGGCAATGGGCTGGTTCGTGATCGTGAAAAGTTTGTTGAAGACGATGCCGAACTTGTCCCGCAACGCTTCCTTGTAGTCCGCTTCCAAATCGGCCTGCGGTCCGGGCAGCGTCGCGCCGAGCGGATTGTAAACGAGATGGAGAGGCAATTTCGTTCCGTAGCCGACTGCGTTCAGTTTCTTCAGCGCCGAAATGCTTTTGTCGAACACGCCGTTGCCCCGTTGCTTGTTCACGTTCTCCGCTGAGTAGCAGGGAAGAGAGGCGATCACTTCCACGTCATGCTTCGCGAGATAGTCGGGCAGCCAGCCAAAATCCTTTTCCTCGATGATGGTGAGATTGTTCCGGTCGATGACATGCGCTCCAGACGCGCGCGCCGTTTCGATGAAGTAGCAAAAGAACTCGCTCAATTCCGGCGCGCCGCCAGTGATGTCCACGATTTCGGGCCGATGCTCTTGAATCCACGCGCCAATGCGGTGCGCCGTGGTTTCGTCGATCATCTCTGTCCGCCACGGCGCGGCATCGACATGGCAATGACGGCAGGCCTGGTTGCACTTGCGGCCGACGTTGATTTGGAGAGTCTGCAAACGAGACCGGCGCAAGGTCAGCTTGTCTTCGGCGAGCTTTTGATCGAACCGATTCATCGCGGCGTCGCAATTTAGCAAACGCTCTCAATGAATCCACGCTTATATCCCGGCCAGCAGATGAATCACGGCACCCAGAAAACTGATGAACATGAAAGCGCTCATCGCGACGATGAAATCCGCAACGAGCGTCGGCCAGTTTGGCGGCGGAGCGGGCCGCGGATACGCAGGCGTGACTCCAGCCGCGAGCAATCGGTCGTAAAGATGCGGATGCGTCATCCGTTTCTGACGCAACACCGCGGGGACAAGGTTGTAGGCGTACAGTTTTTCCAACGCCCTGGCGTAGCAGCCTTCATCCACTTCACTGGCGTGGCCTGCGGCATCGGCACGCACCTCCATCGCGCGCGCGACTCTTTGCAGCCCTGAGTAGCCCAGTGCAGTGAAGGCCAGCCCAATTACAAACCCGCCGAATCCAAACGTGCCGATGATCGGGCCAGCGGCAAACACGGGCAGGAACAGAAAACTGCCGAAGAAGCGTGCCAGTTGCGCACGGCGCGGCTCGCAGAGATGCGCGATTTCATGCGACGCGACCGCGGCCAGTTCTTTTTCGTCCATGATTTCAAGCATCGATGTGCTGAAGGCCACGACGTTGGTGCTGGTGAAGGCCACAGCATTGGCTGACTTCCACTCCACCACGTAGCAGCGGCACTGAACGCCGGCGTCTGCGGCGAGACGGGCGACCATTTCCCGCAATGCCGCCGGTGGCTCGCGCAACAGGCCGAATGTCCGCAGAACAAACAAATCACCACCGTATCGCAGGATGAGGATTACGAGCACGGCGACCGCCATAACGATCGCTGCGTGCCAGTTCAGTCGTGAAGGCAGAAAGGGAATCATCGCGCCGAACACCGCGAGACTCGGCAGAAACAAAAGAACCGTGATGAGCCAGCCCTTGACCGTATCCAACAGCGATACTTCTCTGCCGCGCACGCGAGCTTCGGTCCCGGTGCTGGCGAGCATGGACATAATGAAGGCTGCGAGGGCAGTCGTTCCGGCGACCCAACTGGCTTGCGGCGCATCGTCGATTTGCAGGACCACCGGCACCATCACTATGAAGAGGAAACCGAGCACCACCGGAGTGAACGCTGTGAACGACCAAAGTGGAAACGCGGAGCGCGCCCGCTCGGTCCAGTGCGCCCGGTCAGGAGGTTTGATGGGAGACGCAATGACGAGCGCGCCCAGCCACGTCACCAGCCAGGAGAACACAGCTACGGCGCCAATCAGCACCAGCGGCAGGATAACTGAGAGATATCTCACAAGCCGCTTATCGGCACGTATTCAGGCGCAACTGAAACGAGCCGTGAATTTGACCGGGCAGTTTGGCAATGTCGCGTGAATGTCGAAGGAACGACTGATCGTTTTTGTGAAAGCGCCGCGGCCGGGCGTGGTCAAAACGCGCATCGCGAGAACAGCGGGCGCGGCCAAAGCGTGCGCCATCTATCGGGAAATGGTCGAGGCGCTGTTGCGGAACCTGCACTCTCTTCGCACCGTCCAGCTTCGCTTCGCGCCGGACAATGCCCGCGATGAGATAGCACCGTGGTTGCGGAATGGCTGGACGGCGGAACCGCAGGGCGAAGGTGATCTCGGCGAACGATTGGAACGCGCTTTTGCGGACGCGTTCGCGGGTGGAAGCCAGCGCGTGGTCATCATTGGCTCGGATTGTCCGGAAGTGAAAACGGCGGACGTTCGCACGGCATGGAAGGAATTGAAGTCTCACGACCTTGTTGTTGGTCCGGCGGTCGATGGAGGCTACTGGCTGATTGGATTGCGCGCTCAACTGCCGGAGTTATTTCGAGAGATTGAATGGAGTTCCGATCACGTGCTCGCACAGACGCTGGCGCGAGCGAAGTCACTGGGCCTGCGCATCCAACTTTTGCGCATTCTCGCGGACATCGACACGGAGGTGGATTGGAACGCATACGTACGAGAACGCGGCGATTTATAGTCACGATTACGGTTTTCAAAAAAAGTGAAGAACTCGTGAATCAGTGGTGGACAACTACCCACGATCAGTTTTACAACAGCCGGCACCCAAACAACCAAACGGACTCGCTGGCGAAGGTCACGGGTCCGTTATTTTTTTCCCAATGCTCACTAGCAGCCGACGTAAGGAGGCTCTGACTTTTTTCCAAAGTTGATCAGAGCCTCCTTACGTCGGCTGCTACGAAGTTTCACGAGAGGAGCGTTTCTTTCCCGACATTTGCACGAACGGATTTGCGTTCAGCACGACCCATTTTCGAGCCTTGTTTGCTGAATCAGTAAGGGCGGACTACTTTTCCCGTGGCAGTTCTTTTGGACTGCTTAAAGGAAGGGGGAGTTAAAATGAAACTGCGAACTATGTTCGTTACCACGATACTGCCGGTCTGTTCCGTCCTGCTCATCACCGGTTGCGACCAAAACCGCAACTCGATGGGCAGCCCAGCGACCGAGACGGAAAGAACGATCGGGCAGAAAGTGGACGACAAGACGCTCGGCAGCAAAGTGAAGGACGCGCTCGATGACAACGCCGCCTACAAGTTCCCGGATGTAAAAGTGAACGTGTACGAAGGCAAGGTGCAGTTGAGCGGCTTCGTGCAGACGCGCGATCAGAAACAGAGTGCCGAAGCTATCGCTAAGGCGACGGCCACCGGCTGCCCTGTGGAAAACAAGATCACGGTGAAGGAATAAGCCACCGTGAAGGGGAAGCGGCCCGTGAGCGCACGGGCCGCTTTTTATTTCTTTGTAGCAGCCGACGTGAGGAGGCTCTGACTGTTCTCAATCAGAGCCTCCTCACGTC
>JGI10216J12902_101799780_pt1 | contig 10986 bp, 4 predicted proteins | sample KanNatreferecore_FD_12902 | JGI IMG/M metagenome (IMG submission 12902)
CGCCCTCGCTGCTCTCCCGCGCGCTCGATTTCGCGGGCGAACTGCTCCATGTCGTCATCATATCGCTCGCGATCATCGTGCCCGTGCGGTACTTTTTGATCCAGCCGTTCTACGTGAAGGGGGCCTCGATGGAGCCGAACTTCTATGATCATGAATATTTGATCATCGACGAGCTCGGCTACCGCCTGCACCAGCCCGAACGGGGCGAGATCGTCGTCTTCCGCTACCCTAACGACCCGCGCCAGTACTTCATCAAGCGCATCGTCGGCCTGCCGGGCGAGCGCGTGAAGGTGTCGGGCGGCCAGGTTTGGATCTACAACGCCCAGTTTCCGGACGGGAAGGTCGTCGATGAGCAGGAATATCTCGGTCCCGCGTACACGGGCGGCGAAAAGGACGTCCAACTGTCCGCGGAGGAATACTTCCTGATGGGCGACAATCGGAGCGCCAGCCTCGACTCCCGCTCCTTCGGTCCCGTACCCCGATCCTTCATCGTTGGCCGCGTCTGGTTCAGGGGCTGGCCGCCGGAGAAGATCAAGGCCTTCTCAGAGAACCCCGACGTCCTCAATTAACTCGAAATTTCGCGAACGTTAGCCGATTTTACGGACACCAATATGTCGACCAAAATGAAAAAACCCGCCTCCGCCAAGCCCAAGGGGTTCCCTCCTAAGAAGCAAAAGCCTCAAAAGGCTGCCGCCGCTCCTGCCGCCGCCGATGCCCAAGCGCAGGCCCCGAGGCCTACGGGTGGCCGCGCGACCCCCCAGACCCCCAGGGGAATGCGCGACATCGTGCCCAGCGAGCAGCGCTATTGGCGCCACATATATAAGAAGGTGGAAGAGCTCACCGCCGCCTACGGCTATGAGCGCCTGGACACCCCCATCCTCGAAGATACCTCGCTGTTCGTCCGCTCGGCTGGCAAGCAGAGCGACGTCGTCGAGAAGGAGATGTTCTCCTTCATCGACAAGGGCAATGAGAACGTCACCATGCGCCCGGAAGGCACCGCGCCGTTGGTCCGCGCCTACATCAACCACGGCATGGTCAACCTGCCGCAGCCGGTGAAGCTCTATTACTGGGGCCCGATGTTCCGCTATGAGCGCCCGCAGCATGGCCGCTTCCGCCAGCACAACCAGTTCGGCGTCGAGGTCTTCGGCGATCCGAGCCCGGTCCAGGACTGCGAGGTCATCCTGCTCGCGCACCTCTTCTATAAGGAGCTCGGCATCAAGACCGCCATCCACATCAACAGCCTCGGCTGCAACCAGTGCCGTCAGGGGTACCAGGCCGAACTTTCCGCTTATTACCGCAGCAAAAGGAGCCAGCTCTGCGAGGATTGCAAGCGCCGCCTGGCCAAGAACCCCCTGCGCCTTCTCGACTGTAAGGAAGCGTCCTGCCAGCCGATCAAGGAAGCCGCGCCGCACATCGTCGATTTCCTCGACGAGGACTGCAAGAACCATTTGATGCGCGTGCTCGAGTACTTGGATGACCTTCAGGTCCCTTACGTACTGAACCCGCACCTCGTCCGCGGCTTCGACTACTACAACCGCACGGTGTTCGAGATCATGCTCGCCGATGAGAACCCCGAGTCCGGCCAGACCGCGCTCGGCGGGGGAGGCCGCTACGACAATCTCGTGGAGCAGCTCGGCGGCCGCCCGACGCCCGCCTGCGGTTTCGGCATCGGCGTGGAACGCGTCATCCTCCAGCTCAAGGCCCAGCAGATCGAGCCCCAGGAGGACCGGCGCCCCGATATCTTCCTTGCCCAGCTCGGCGACCAGGCCCGCCGCAAGGCGTTCATGCTGTTCGAGGAACTGCGCGCCTCCGGCGTGCACGCGGCCGCGAACTTCTCGAAGGGCGCCCTCAAAGGCCAGCTCGAGATCGCCAATCGCCTCGGCGCCAAGTACACCGTGATCCTCGGTCAGAAGGAGGTCCTCGACGGCACCGTCCTGATCCGCGACATGGAATCCGGCATGCAGGAGATCGTCCTCTACGATAAGGCGGGGATGGAGATCAAGAAGAAGCTCGGAAAAGCCTGATTTTTGGCCTTTTTTGGCCGCATTTCAGGTATTTGACGCTGCGTCCCCGGTCCGGTACCATTACAGGAGGAGGAAGTATCCCCGTGCCTAAGGGCACAAGAAAGAGAGGTGACAATTTGTGGCTGAAGTGAAACGGAAAAAGGGAGAGAGCTTCGAAAGTCTGTTGCGCCGATTCAGCCGCAAAGTACAGGATAGTGGCAAGCTTTTGCAGGCCAAGAAGATCCGGTACTTTACGCGGCCGAAGAGCAAGACGGCACAGCGCGATGCAGCCCTTCGTCGTGAATACCTTAAGGCGAAACGCGAATTCCTGATCAAGACGGGTCAGGCGACCGAAGAGGATTTCCGACCGAAGAGATCGGGTCGTCGCTAGACGACTTGGAGATCGTAGCGCGCGGACATGCTTCCGCGCACCCCACGATGACCACTCGAGAGCGCATCGAACAAGACTTCACACGGGAGTTCAAAGCACGAAACGCATCCGCGGTCTCAACGCTTCGGATGCTTCGTGCTGCGCTCAAGAACGCCGAGATCGAGAAGATGAAGCCGCTCGAGGAGGCCGAGGTCATGGACGTCATCGGCCGGGAGGTCAAGAAACTGCGCGACGGCCTCGATTCGTTCGTGGCCGGCGGCAGGGAGGACCTCGCGGCGCAGGCGCGCCAGGAGCTCGACCTCCTCAAGGGCTATTTGCCCGAACAGCTCGATGACGACGGACTGAAGGCGATCGTGAAGCAGAAGATGCAGTCCATGGGCCCGCTGACCGAAAAGGATTTCGGAAGGCTCATGAAAGAAGTAATGGAGGAAGCGAAGGGTAGGGCCGAAGGCAACAAGGTGAGCAAAGCCGTGAAGGAAGCGCTCGCCGAAGCCAAGACCTGACCCGGCATTCCACAATTAAGAAACCCGCTTCGATTCATACCCTTCTCCCATGCTTGGAAGAAGTACGAAACGAAAGAACGGGCAGCCGGGATGGCTGCAAAAAAGAAAGACCGCGCTCACGGTGCTTGCGGTTTTTATTTTTGCCGCGATCCTGTTCGTCCGTCCCGCGCACGTCGCGCACGCCGTCGAGATCGGCCTGAACTTCGCCACGTCGACCGGCCTCGCGACCTTCGACATCCGCACCTACGTCGGCCGCATCATCCGCGTCTTCCTGGGCTTGCTCGGCATCATCGCCGTGTCGCTCATGATCTGGGCGGGCTACATCTGGATGACCGCCGCCGGCAACCCGGAGAAGATCGACCAGGCCAAGAAGATCATGCAGAACGCCGTCATCGGCCTCGTCATCATCGTGTCGGCCTATGCCATCGCCGAGTTCATCCTCCGTGCCATCACGGGCCAGCTCGGGCCGATCGGCGGCTCCAGCGGCCCCAACACGCGGCTGACCACGCTCTTCTCCGGCAATCGCGGCAACGACTCGCTGGGCAACGGCATCGTCGATTACCACTATCCGGAACCTGGCCAGTCGGGCGTGCCGCGCAACACCAAGATCTCCATCACCTTCAAGAAACCGCTCGTCCGCTCGACGGTGATCAAGCATTACGACGATAACGATACGTTCACGGTCGCCGATGACCGCCTGTGCGTCGGCGAGCCGCCGTGCCCGTCCGACCCGCTCGTTTCGTCGCTCACCGATCCCGTCTTCGAGTTGAAGACCGACAACGTCAGGCTCATCCCCAACGAAGGTCTCTCCGCCGCGGGCTCCGGATCGCTCGATGAGCAGTTCGACCATAGGTATTGCGATGGCGATTCTCCCTGCGACAATCCGCCCTACGATTTCGTCGACTCGAGCGCGAAGCTCACCACCGTCACCGAACCGATCGATCCGCTGCAGTACCAGACGCTGGTGTTCAAGCCGCTCACTCCCATCGGCAGCCCGAGCGCGAACATGAACTATCGCGTCGCGCTGCGCGGCGGCGAGAACGGCATCAAGGTCTGGGCCGCGCCTCCCGGCGGGGGAGAGCCGCTCGCCGAGCTCGGCTTCGGCCGCACCTTCGCCGACGGCGGATACTTCTGGTCGTTCGAGACGAGCACGCTCATCGACACCACGCCTCCCAAGATCGTCGCGGTCGTACCCTTCACGACGCAGACGCCGGGCACACCTGCCAGCACGGTCCTGGACCGCAACCAGCTCCTCCAGATCTACTTCGACGAGGCTGTCGATCCGACCACCGCGAGCGGCGTCATCGGCACGGGCGGCGGCTTCTCGAACGTCGAAGTGAGGGCGATCTGCCTTCCCGGCACCTTCCCCACGACCTGTGTCTTCAATGGCGGCGCGCAAGGCACGATCGATGGCACGCTGTTCCTGGGGAACCGCTACCGCACGGCCGAGTTCAAGCCGAGCGCGGAATGCGAAGGCGTCACCGAGAATTCCTGCGGCGAGAAGGTCTACTGCCTGCCTAAGAACGTCTCGCTCACGGTGCGTGCCTTGGCCGCGACGATCGGCAGCACGCCGCCGGAGGCGATCGATGACAACGGCGTGCAGGACATGGTCAGCAATTCTCTCGATGGCAACAACGACGGCGTCGCGCAGGGTCCGCAGCCTCCGGCGCAGCCGGCCGGCAGGTCGCTCGACTACTTCCGGAACGATCCTCCGACCGACCCGGTCGTGCTCGCTTCGGTGAGCGACACCGCGCGCTGGCAGTATCATGTCGGCTCGAACATCGACCTGGTGGTCCCCCAGGCGACCGGCCTCGACCCCAACACGCCGCCCCCTGAAGAGATCGATTATGAATTCGGCGGACCGTCGAACGTGCCTCCTTCGCTCGAACCTTCGCTCACCTGGAGCAAGACGATGAGCATCGGTTCCCTACGCACGGGCGGGTTCGACGAACAGTCGGGCGAGTACACGTCGCCGACCTCGACCCTGGTCCTGCGTTCGAAGGAATGCGCCAAGAACAGCGCGGATGCCTGCCCCGGACCGCCGGCTTCGACCTGCCCCTGCACCGAGATCGACCCGCCTGGATTCTTCGTGGACGCCGGCCTCCCCTTCGAGAATCCGCCGGGCTCCGGGACGTTCGTGACGAAGACCAAGTTCGTCCATCCTTTCCGGCCGTTTTATAGCGCGAACGATCTCGGGTATACTGAAACCGATATTCTGCTGTATCCGGATAACATTCCCGTGTACGCGCCGATAGCCCGGGCGCAGGTCCGGGACACCAAGCAGAACTGCTTCTGGCCCAGCGTTTATAAGCCGGCGCCGGCGGCGTCCGAATGCACGCTCGGCCCGGGACAGTTGTCCTGCTGCCAGAAGAACGGCGTAGCGGACAGCGCTCTCATCAACGATTGCGCACCGTAACCGCGCTCCACGGCCATGAAACGATCAACCATCTCGACCAGGATCAGGAACATTGCGGCGGCTTGTGCCGTCGCGTTCCTGTATGCGCCGGCGGCCGCTTTCGCCCAGGGCACGGGAGGTCCCGACCTCGGGCTCGGCTTTGCTACGGCCATCGGTCTGACGACCACTGACATCCGCACGACCATCGCGCGGATCATCAGCTATTTCCTTGGCTTCCTCGGCATCATCGCGGTCTGCATCATGTTATATGCAGGCTTCCTTTGGATGACCGCCGGCGGCAGCGAGGAGAAGGTCAGCACCGCCAAGAAATGGATGATCAACGGGACCATCGGCCTCATCATCATCATGTCGGCGTTCGCCATCACGCAGTTCATCTTCCGTGCGGTCGAAGAAGGCGCCGGCGGTCCGGGCGGCGGTTGCCCTCCGGGTCTCACCTGTACGCCAGGCGGCATCGGTGGCGGCGGAGGTGGCGCAGGGTTCCGCGTACAGGGAACGACGCCCGCGGGTGCGGGTCCCGGCAACGCCGGTTGGCCGAAGAATTACGCGATATCCGTGAGCTTCAATGCGGCGGTGGCCGACGGCAGCGTCACGCCGAGCACGTTCATCGTTCGCAAATGCAACGCGCGGCTCGATGGCGGGGGAGATCCGCAGCCGTTCGTGAACGGCGATTGCGCCGCGTCGATCCCGGGGACCATCACCGTCGACAACAACCGCATCCGGTTCAAGCCGAACGCATCGGCCGAAGCCGATCCGACCGATTTCGACCATGATTTCTGGTACAAGGTCAGCCTCACCAACGCCATCCGCGACATGGACAGCCGCACGCTGACCTGTCCCTTCGAGACCGTCGACATCTCGCTCGTGGGAGGCAACGACGATTACTGCGACCGCGCCGTGGCTTTCAACGACCTGCGCGACGTGCAGCCTCCGACGGTCAGCATCGCGGCGCCTACCTCGCCGCCGGCGTACTGCGCGTCCGCGCTCGTCCGCACGGCGCAGATCAACGCCACCGGCAACGATGACTTCCTCGTCGCCGGCATCGATTTCTTGCTCGATGGCGGAGACGCGAACCTCGTCGACGTGAACGGCGACCCTATCTCCAACGCCACCAACAGCGGAATGGCGATGCCCTTCACCGCCGACAGCGTCTACGTCGACCTTTCCCCGCTGTCCGCCGGCACGCACCAGGTCAGCGCGATCGCGCAGGACGGCGTGCCGCAGTCCAGTGTCGCCGCCCAGAGGGACTTCACTGTGAACCCGCCGCATTGCTGCAACGCGGTCCTTGATGCCGGCGACGGAGAGACCGACATCGACTGCGGCGTCGCCTCCGGCTGCGGCGCCTGCAACGGCTCGAGCTGCGCCACGGGCGCCGATTGCGCTTCCGGGTTCTGTAATCCCGCGACCGGACAGTGCGAAGAGAGGCCCTTCATCCAGACGGTCAGCCCGGGCAGCGGCGGCGTCGGCACGCTCATCACGCTCACCGGCACCGGCTTCGGCAGCGCGCCGGGCTCGGTGACGTTCCTCGGTCCCGACACCGGCGACACTGATGACGTCATTGCGGTCGCCTGCGCGCCCGAGGCCTGGACCGACACCCAAGTGACCGTCGCTGTGCCGGCGGGAGCGCTTTCCGGTCATCTCAAGCTGACGAGCGCGGGAGGCCCTTCCGACACGACCAACGACGGGTTCGGGCCGAACCTCAGCCCCTTCTCGGTCAGCGGCCCGACGACGCCCGGCATCTGCTATCTTTCGCCTTCGACCGGCGCTCCGGGCTCGACCTTCGCCGTCAACGGTGCCGGTTTCGGCGCGACCATCGGCGCCAGCACGGCGTTCATGGGAGCGACCGGCGCTACGGTGACCACCTGCGGAGCGGGAGAGACCGATTGCGGCTGGAGCGATACCAAGGTCTGGCTGACCGCCCCGCCGATCGCGGAGAACCTGTACCCCGTCCACCTCGTCATCAACGGCGCTTCCACCAACAACAGCAACTACCTGCTGCGCAATTCGTCGTCCTCGACCGCACCGCGCGTGACCGGCGTCATTCCCGAATCCGGTCCCGTCGGTTCCTACGTGACGGTGCAGGGCAGTGGCTTCGGTTCGCTCAAGGGCACGGTCAGGTTGAAGTTCGGCGCCGTCGACGTCGCCATCGCCGCCGAGCCGGTCTGCGACGACAACTGGCACGACAACTACATCATCATCAAGGTGCCGCCCGAGTATCAGGACACCACGCCGGTGAACGTCTCTGCTCTGGGCGTGGCGCATAAGGTCCAGGTCGTCACCGCTCCGCCGGCACGCACGAGCAACGACGACATCATTTTCAAGATCACCAACGAGGCTCCCCGCCCCGGCATCTGCTCGATGACGCCGGACAACGGTCCTCCGGGCAACGCGGTCATCGTCGAGGGCGAAGGCTTCGGTGCCGGTCCGGGTTCGCCGACCGCGAACCCCCGTTTCAGCGTGCAGTTCTTCAAGACCAACGCCAAGCATTGTCTCCTCGCGCCTTTCTCGACCTGCACCAACGTCGGCGCCGTCTGCTCGAACCCCGCGGAGGGCATCTGCGTCGTGAACGCGGTCTCCTCGCCGGGCTATAGCAGCTGGAGCGGCAACCAGATCGGCACGGTCGTCGCCGGCGAGACGGTCAAACATTGCTCCATCGATACGGGCGTCCTTTGCCCTGAGGCCGGGAACGCCTGCGCCGATCCCGCGGACGGCACCTGCGTCGCCGACGTGAGCGGCTGGCCCGCCACCGGTCCGGTCTACGTCGTCGCCAACAACCGGCTTTCTTCGAACGCCATCCCTTTTACCGTCCAGAACTGTAACGAAGCCGGCGGGGTCTGCCCGTCCGGCGAGAGCTGCTGCGCCAACGGCTCGTGCCAGACGAGCTGTCTGCCCGTCTCGAGGGACAGCGGTTACTCCTGGCGCTTCAGCACCAACGTCCTTCCGGTCCTGCCGCGCGTCATCGAGCGGGCGATCTGCAGCGCGACCTCGATCCCGCCTGTCCCGCAGAGCCCGTCCCCCTATAAGGACAGCACGGACGCGTGCAAGAACGCGATGATCTTCTTCGAGTTCAATCGCGGCCTCGACACGGCTTCCTTCGACAACAATACCGTGAAGGTCGAAGAGTGCGGCACCGGCGCTTCGCCGAACTGCGTGACGCCGGCGATCCCGCTGCATCCATTCAGCAACCCCGGTACCTTCGCGAGCTGCGACAGCATGGACCCGACGCTCTGCCGGACCTTCGAGACGCGCCCCGCGAACTCTTATAACGGGGGCACCCACTACTTCATCCGCAACACCTGGTATCGCGTCACGCTCGTCTCCGACGAGGGCGGCGTGGGCCTTAAGGAGCCCGGCGCGGGCGGCCGCTACCTCGACGGCGACAACGACGGTAGCCAAGGCGGCGATTACGTCTACGTCTTCCGCGTCAGGGACAGCGATGATCCTTGCCAGGTCTCTTCCGTTTACGTCGATGCGCCCGTCGCGACCATCCAGCAGGACCAAGACCCCGTGAACTTCAATGCGGGTCTCTGGAGCGGCAACTGCAACCGTTTGCAGTGCGGCGCGACCGAGCCTTACGCCATCAGCTGGTCGGAGATCGGTCCCTACCTGAGCCTGAACCCGACCCTCAACGCCGGCTGCACCCAGCCGACCAGGGGCGTCCAGGAGACCTCGCCCGGCAGTCCGACGCCGCTCAATTGTTCGGTGACGCCTCTTGATGGGCCCGGCGGCACGCCGACCGGTCCTCCGAAGGACGGCCACTCCGACATCACGGTGAAGTTCGCCGATCCCCGCGTCATCGACGTGACGCCCAAGGCCGAATGCGTCCAGGCCTGCGTCAATGCCGCCATCGTCGCGACCTTCAACGTACCCATGGACGAAGCGACGTTCACGGGCAGCACGGTCGAGCTCAAGCGCTGCCGCAATTCCTCCTGCACCGCTCCTTTCGAGAGCGATCTCGGCGGCGCTACGACCGCGTCCATCCAGGCCATCCCCGACGACGGCCTGGCGCCGGACGGTGTCACCACGCTGCACAAGCACGTCACCATCCAGCTGACCGGCGACATGCTCCCCGGCACGTTCTATCTCGCGCGCATCAAGGGCGGCGCCAGCGGCGTGAAGAGCCGGAGCGGCGTGCAGCTTTCCGGACTGAACGACGGCCAGTCCTACGTTTGGAAGTTCCGCACCAGGGACGATCCGCAGGCCTGCGCGGTCGCGAGGACCGAGCTCAAACCCGACCGCGCCATCGCGCTGTACGTGGGAGACCGCAAGACGTTCACTGCGACGCCGTTCGGCGTGCCGGACGAATGCAGCACCCGCGGCCAGCAGCTGCGCGCGACCTCTTACAGCTGGATCTGGGACTTCGACGATCCGACTCCCAATCGCGTGCTCCGCGGCTTCTTCAGCGGCAGCACCGCCCTTCCTGTCTATAACAACGCGGCTTTGGGCGACGTCGTGGACGCCAAACCGATCCCTAAGACGGGCTGCACCAGCGGGTGCCTCCTCACCGGTTCACAGACCGCCGTGCCGCAGTGCGGCAACAGCGTCGTCGACACGCAGTTCGAGGAATGCGATGACGGCAACGGCGTCGACAACGACGCTTGCACCAACCAGTGCCTGCGCCGCGGTGGCGTGGCCCCGACTTGCGGCAACAACACGGTCCTCGCGTCCGACGGCGAACTCTGCGATAAGATCCCCGACACCGCCGCGCCCGGTTCCTTCGTTTGGCCGAACGGCTGCAAGCAGCCCGGCGTCCCCGTGGAAGGCTTCGCGGACAATATCGGCTGCGTGTTCACCGGTTCATCGACGGCGACCGGGTCCGTTTGCGGCGACCATTTCCCCGGCGATGGCGAGGCCTGCGATGACGGCAACACCGCCAACGGCGACGGTTGCAGCAGCAATTGTCTGCGTGAAGGCACGCTGCGCAGCTGTCTGGATACGGCGCCCAACCAGCCCTGCATCAACTTCTGCGGCAACAACCGCGTCGAGCCGGGAGAGGATCCCGCTTGCGAACCGACGCCTGGCCCGAACGGTTGCAACGCGGAGACCTGTTTGAAGACCGGCAGGGCGCCGTGCACCGGCGGAGCGCTTTGTTGCGGCAACAACGTCCTTGATCCCGGTGAGGATGCGGAATGCGACGGCCCCGGCGCCGATCCGAACAAGTCCGAATTCTGCAGCGAACGCTGCCTCTACAGGGGTTCGTCGGCCTATTACACGGCCCCGTCCTTCTGCGGCGACGGCATCACCGGCAAGGGCGAGAAGACCGTTTGCGAGCCTTCCAACTATGTCGGCACCGATCACCCCAAGACCGACCCCTACCAGGGCGTGAGCGCTGCTCCGCAGGCCGGCTTCGATCCTTCGAGCGCCGCCGGCAGCACCACGATGGTCAAAGCGACCGTCACCGGCGTGCCGAACGAGGACGCCGGACGCGCCCAGGTGACGCTGGCCTGCAACTGCAAGAACGAACCGCCGAGCGGCCAGGACGCGTATTGCGTCGGCATCAATCCGCCCGCGACGAACAACCTCGCCTGCGCGGACAACGGCTGCTGCACGCCGCGGCCGACCGTCACCGCCGTCATGCCGACCATCTTCAATTCCTGCCGCAACCCGCAGATCACGATCACGTTCAGCGAAGTGATGAACGCCGGTTCGATCGCCCAGCACCTGCTCGTCGGCTAC
>JGI10216J12902_105036864_pt1 | contig 10985 bp, 11 predicted proteins | sample KanNatreferecore_FD_12902 | JGI IMG/M metagenome (IMG submission 12902)
TCCCTTGGGCGGCTGCAGGCGGTCCGGCCGGGCGGCGCCGGGCGCCACCGTGAAGGTGAGCGTCACCTCCGCCCGCTTCGGCGGCAGGCAGGTCTCGGCGTTGCAGGCCTGCGACCGCACCTTGACGACCGCCTTCTGCACTCCCGCGATCTTCGGCGCCAGCTTCACGGGGAGGCCGAACGCGACGGAGCCCTCGAAGTACTCGACTTCCTTCTTGAAGCCCTCGTCGAACTTCTTGTGCGGATCCGGCTGCACGGGAGCGCCCGCCCCCGTGAGCGCCTTACCCGGGACCAGCTCCACGGTCGTCGGCGAAGGCCCGGGCCCCTCGGACTTCGTCATCGAGTAGATGTGCCACGGCTTCTCGATGGCCGCCTCCACCACGATCCGCGCCCCCTCGCCCGCGCGCGCGTCCCGCGGCTCCAGGTGCGCCTTCCACGCCACCTTGTCGGCGGCGGAGGCGGGTCGCGCCGTCATACTGCCGAGTACCGTCAGCAGCAGGGCCATGTAGAGGGGAAAACGTCGGGTCGACATGATGAGAGAAAACGGCTGGACGGCGAAGCTCCGCCCAGTACAACGCTCGCAGCCGCCGCCGAGTTCCAATGGGCGCGGCGCCGAACACGCCGGCTCGGAGTAATCTGCGGAGCGCACTACCTGTTGTACGCGCCTCCCACCCGCCCTGTCATCATCCGCAGGCCAGATGGCGCGGTGGGCCTGGCAAGTGGCGGCGCGTCCGTGCTTCGAGCGAACGCTTGCCAGAAGGAATAGTTGACGCTTGCTCTATACTAACGTCATAATCTCCGACTTGCCGCTCGATCCGAGCCCCGGCCACGGCAGATGGTCGAGCGGTGACGTTCCCCTGTCGGAGGGGCCCGGCTGGAAGAAGCTCGCCGGAGGGCAGCGCATTCAAGCTTCGCGCGGCGACTTCCAAACCGTGCTCTCCAGGCTGGAAGCGCTGGAGATCCGCGCCGGCGGCGGCGACGCCATGGCGCCGGTGTTCCTGGATAACGTGGCGATCAACCAACCGGTGTGGGCTTCGGCTCCCGGGAAGTGAGACGCACAGCAGAAATGCAGTACGCCGCCTCCGACAAAGTGGGCGGGGAAGCGGGCACCATGACGATTGGTGTCCGCTGGTCGCGGCCAGACAAGCTAGCCGCGCCCTACCTCTCCTGGAAAGGAACCTCTTGAATGAAAGCCAGCTCCCTCCGGACCGCTCTCACTGCCGGCGCGGCGCTCAGCGCGATCGTGCTCGCGGTCTCAAGCGGCAGCGCCCAGCCCAAGGCCCCGGCCTCGCCGGTGAAAATGCCACTCGATCAGGCGCGGCAGACCGTCGATCTGCTGAACGACGTTTACGTAAACTCCGTGGTGCTGACCCACAGCACCTATGTAAAGGACCGCGGCACTCCCGCGGCGGCCGTGGTTGCGCGCCGGCTCTTCAAGACCATGGCCGAGAAGGGGTGGCCGGAGACTCGCTGGCTCAGCACCACGGGGCGTCCTTTCAATCCGGACGCAAACCCACGGGACGCCTTCGAGCGTGAGGCGGTGGCGGCGCTGAAGCAAGGGAAGGCGCGCGTGGAGCGCGTGGAGGACAGCAAGCTGCGGGTCGCCACGCTGGTCCCGATGGTGGACAAGAGCTGCGGGATGTGCCACACGAAAGATAAGGTGGGAGATCCCATCGGCGGACTGTCCTACACCGTGAACCTCACGAGCAAGTAAGGAGGCCCCGATGAGCCGCTCTCGAATGATCGGGGCCGCGATGCTCATCCTCCTGGCCGGGTCTGCCCGGGTGCGAGGAAAGGAGCCAGGTAAGCCGGTCCGTCTCTCGGCGGAAGAGGCCGGCCGGACCGTCCGGCTGCTCGACGACGTTTACCAGTCGGCCGTCATCAACACCCACAAGATGTACGTCCGGGACCCCGGCACTCCCTCCGCGGTGACCTGGGCGAAGCAGGTCCTGCGGGACGTCAACGGCAAAGGCTGGCCCGCGGCGCGCGTTTTCGCGGCCAGCCAGCGGCCGCTCAATCCCGAGAACGATCCGGCGGACGCCTTCGAAGAAGAGGCCGTGAAGCAGTTCCAGCGCGGACAGCCGGTCTTCGAGAGGCTGGATGGAGACGTGCTGCGGTACGCCTCCTCCATTCGCGTGGTGGACCGCTCCTGCCTCACATGTCACGTCCACAACCGCGAGGGAGACCTTCTGGGCGGCATCAGCTACCGCGCGCCGCTGCTCTTAGCCGGGAAGGCGGCCCTGGGCTCGGAACGCCCAGGCAAGGCAGCCCCTTAACGAAGGCCGGAGCGGGGAATCCTGCCGGCGCGGGCGCAGAGCCCTAGCGAACGGGCATACTGGAAGGGTACCGGTCCCGCCGCGAACTTGCGGCCCCCGCCGGGTCCGCCGGAGGGAAAGTGCCCAATCAAACTACAGATCATCCGCATTCCGGGGGCGCATGGCCCCACGCTCCGCTGCGGCGGCGAACTGGTGCGGGAGACCGCGGAAGTTCTGCGGATGGCCATAGGATTCCTGGTACCGCTGGGGCACCCGGCGATCGTCCTCAGCCTCGCGGAGGCCTCCAAGCTCGATTCCAGCGGCATCGCCGCCGTCGCGGACGCCGCGGAGACGTGCGCGAGGGAGCGGGCGCTCCTGGTGCTGGTGACCGGCACCGGGAAGGTCGCCCGGGTCATCGCGATGCTGGGGATGGAGCCGGACCTGCCCGTTTTCAGCAGCGAAGCGGAGGCCGAGGAGGCGCTGGAGCTGCGGTTCGGCCGAAAGACCTGGACCTCGCGCGCCATCGCCGAAGCCAAACAAGCGAGTGTGAGCCGGCTTCGGGCGATATTGGAACAGCTTCCACGGGCGCCCCTGGAGGAGACCGCGCGGCTCATCACGGAGATGCTGCCGCTCTGCGAACGGAGCGAGATTGAGCAGCGAGCGGGCGCCGGCGGGGAGCACGGCCGGTGCGAGATCTGTCCGCTATTCCACGCGGCAGGCGGCACCCGAGAGGACCTCGGATGCACCCGCGTCCTCAACCCGATCCTGGAGGCGTTGTCTCGTGGGGATCTCATGCGTGCCCGATCCGGCCTCGGCAGCTCATCGAGACGCTCGAAGGGCTCGTTCTCGAGCTCCGGTGCGGCGATCCGGCCACGAGATACTCTCGGTGGCGGCAGCGGTGGACGCCGACCTGATCGTGGCCGGACCGCGCGGGACCTCTGTGATCGAAGGGCTGCTTGTCGGCAGCGTACCGGACCGCCTCGTGACGCGAGCGCGCTGCCCTCTACTGCTGATCCGGTAACGTCGGGATCGTGGGGGATCTCATGAACAACCCTGCGTGAGATCCGACGGGCTGGGTTTCCAGGCGTCCGCGATGAGCAGGATCCCTGCGAGGAGCGGGGGCAGGGCCAGGGTCAGGATCAGAAGGAACGTCGTGGGCGGCGGATTCCGCAGGTATTGAGTCACCCAGGCCAGGAGCGCCAGCCCTTCGGCCGCGAGCACGGTTCCCCCCGGCCCCCGCCATCGCCAGGCAATCAGTGGAACGGCGAAGAGCACCAGGGCGGCCCCGGTGGCGATGGGCAGCGGTGGCGCCTGGGCGAAGGCGAAGAAAGCCCAGAAGCCAGCCCATAGCAAGAGAAGCGCGGCCGCCGCGAGACGCAGCTTTGACATCAGAGGTACCTCCTATCCCAGGGTAACCGGCCTTTCGGCGGCTTCTCTGGGACGCGGGTCCCTGTTCCCCGGGTCCGCGGTCCCATCTTCGCCGGGAGGTCACCGTTCATGCGGCACTGGCCTTGACCGCCCGCGCAACATCCAGCAGGCCGAGCCGGGCGCGGATCTCCTGCTGCACCTCGGCCGCCGGTCTCCTGCCGTCCACGGTGACTAGGAGCTCCTTGTGCTGGAAGAGCTCCAGCGTGGGGAGCGTCTGGCGGCGGTACTCGGCCACGCGGGCGCGGATCGCCTCCGGATGGTCGTCCGGCCGCGCGCGCAGCTTGCCGCCGCAGACGTCGCATACGTCCGCTACAGCGGGCCGGTGGTGGATCAGGTTGTAGTCCAGGCCGCACCCCTCGCAGAGCCTCCGGGCGAGCACGCGCTCGAAGACGACCTCGTCCGGTAGATCGATCACGACCACCGCGTCGACGTCGTAGCTCTCGAGAAAGAACTCCGCCTGGGGCCGGTTCCGCGGGAAGCCGTCCAGGATGAACCCGAAGTTCCAGTCGTGCTGGTCCAGCCTTCCGCGCACCAGCTCCTCGACCATCTCGTCCGGCACGAGCTGGCCGGCAGCGACAAGCCGCTTGACGCGGGCGCCAACCTTCGTGTGACTCTGCACGTGCCAGCGAAGGATGTCCCCAACGCTGATGTGGACCATGTCGAAGTCCGCCTGGAACAGCTTCGCCTGCGTTCCTTTGCCGCTTCCCTGCGGCCCCATGAAAATGAACTTCTGCACCTGACTCCTCCTTATCTCCCTTTGCCCGTCAGGGGAACCCGCACGCTGGGCTTTGCCGGATCGCTGCTCGTGATCCACAGCTCGCCTGCGGAGAGCCCCGCTCCTCGCGGGGTGAACGTGAGCTCGACCACGCGTGACTTCCTCGGCATCAGCAGATAGTCGCCGCCATTCGCGGTGACCTCGAAGGGTGGGTCGGTGTAGTCCACGGTTCCTTCGAGCGGCCCCTTGCCGGAATTCAGGATCTTCAGGGTCTTCGTGGATGACCCGGCGACAATGGTAGTGCGGAACTTGACCGTTCTCGGGGAGACGACGAGCTTGCCAGCGCGCGGCGTGGTGAGTTCCACCGCGTTGGAAGGCGGAGACTCGCCGGCCGCGTTGAAGGCCCGCACCTCGTAGGTATAACGCGTGGAGGCGGTAACGCTCCTGTCCGCGTAGGTCTCGGCGCCGGCCGCAATGTCCACCGTCCCCGCGTCGGCCCGGTAGATCCTGAAGCCCAACTCGTTGCTGCTGTTGTCCTGCCAGGACAACTCGACGTGAGCGCTGGTCACCGCGGTCCCCTGGAGGTTGGTGGGCGCCGACGGGGGGGCCGGCACGATCGAGACGATCTTGGCCACGAAGGCGTCCCCCGGGGTGAGGGGCGGGCCGCCGTTGTGGGTGAGGTCGGGCCCCAGGAGCGCGGGGAACGTCGCTTCGGTGGAGCGGGTGTAGCCGGTGAGGTAGGCGCCGCCGGCGTCGTCCACGGCGATCTTGCTCGCCGAATCGAGGCCGACGCCCCCCACGTAGCCGCAGTAATCGAAGTTCTTCAGGGCCACGGGGTCGTTCGGAAGGGGCTTCACCTTGGCCACGTAGGTATCCTGGCCGCCGCTGATGGTCAGGTCGGGCCCCACGGTCACCGGGAAGCTCGACTGCGAGGACAGGGTGTGCCCGAAAACGTAGGCGCTGCCGGCGCCGTCCACGGCGATGCCGTAGGCCCAGTCGGTGTTCGCGCCGCCGATATAGCCGGCGTAGACCAGTCCGGTGCCCTCCGGGTTGACTTTCGCGACAAAGGCGTCCTGGCCGAAGCCCCCTTCGTTGAAGGTCAGGTCCGGACCCACGGTCTCGGGAAACGTCGCCTCGCGGGAGGCGGTGAGTCCGACTACGTAGGCGCTGCCCGCGGAGTCCACGGCGACGTCGGTCGCGACATCGCCGTCGGCCCCTCCGATGTAGCCGCAGAAGTCATAGTTGCCGGTCACGGTAGGATTGTCCGGAACGGCCCTGAGTCTCGCGACAAATGCGTCTGACACGCTCCCGTTGAAACCGAGGTCGGGGCCGGTCACCACCGGAAAAGTGGTCTCGTGGGAGCCCGTATAGCCGGCGACATAGAGCCTGTCGGCGGCGTCCAGAGCGATCCCCTGGGGTTGGTCATTTCCGTCGCCGCCGATGTAACCGCAGAACTCGAGGTTGTTCGTCACCATCGGATCGGTGGGTACGGAGCGCACCTTCGCCACAAAGCCGTCGACGCCGCCCTCGTTAAAGGTCAGATCCGGTCCCTCCTTTACTGGAAAGGAGGCCCCGTTGGACTGCGTCAAGCCGGTGACGTAGGCATTGCCGGCGTCATCCGCGACCACCGCGATTCCGGCATCGTCCGCACCCCCGCCTAGGTAACCCGCGTAGACCAGGCCCGTGCCCTCCGGATTGACCTTGGCGACAAACGCATCCTGGCCGCCGTTGGCGCTCAGGTCCGGTCCTCCGGTGACAGGGAAAGTCCCCTCGCCCGACCGGGTGTAACCAGTGACGTAGGCGTTCCCGCCGTCATCCACATCGATCCCGAAGCCGCCATCCTCCCCGGCTCCACCGAGGAAGCCGGCGTAGAGCAGGCCCGCGCCGTCGGCGGCGATCTTCGCCACGAAGGCATCGGAGGTGCCGGGGCCGTTCAAGGTGAGGTCTGGCCCCACGGTCTCGGGGAACGTGGCTTCCGTGGAGAAGGTGTAGCCGGTGACGTAGGCGTTCCCGAAGTCGTCGACAGCGATGTCCATGCCGCCCTCGTTATCAGAGCCGCCGATGAAGCCCGCGTACACGAGCACCGCGGGGTCCAGCACCAGTGGCCGGGTGCGATCGTACTCGCCGAGCTCAAAACCGTACTCGAAGGCGTTGGGGTGTTCGCGTGTTCGGGTGTTCAGCACGTACCGCGCCGTCACGTCGACTCGCCGGCCGTGACCCTCCTGGTACGCGTAGGGCGCGTCATCGTTAAACGACCCGGCCGGTGTAGCTACGGCAAGCTCGCCCGCGGCGTTTAGCGTCAGGCCCGTCGCTCCCCGGTACGCCAGCCGGATCCGCTCGGGGTCCGCGCCGGGCGAGACGACGAACTGATACTTCATCCGGTTCCCGGCGCCGGAGTAGATTAGATCGATCCCCGGCCACAAGCCCGCGTAGACGATGCTGCGGTAAGTGGACAGCCCTGCTCGCCACTGATCCCGGGAGCCCTTGAAGTAGCTGATCACCGCAGGCGAGCGGGTCCGGCCCTCCGGCGCTCCCTCAAGGGCGTCGACGAAATCGAGCTTCAGCACGTAGCGCTCCGACCAGGAGGCCGGGTCCGGGACGTCGTGACCCTCCACGCTCCGTTGGGACCTTTCCCGGAAGGCGAACGTCAGTCCCCGCGAGGTGAAGTAGATGCTTGTATCGCGGCCCTGGAGGTAGTAGGCGACCTGCTGGTCCACCTGCCCGCGGTTCTCCACGAAACAGAGCGGGAGACGGTCAAGCCGCGAGCCGGTCACGGCGCCGGCGGCCGGGTGCACCTTCGGGAACACGGCCACGAGTGCTCCGGCCAGTATCAGGGACCCCATCAGAACCCGTCCCGCAGTGCTCTGGCGGTTCAACTCGGACCTCCTCGTCTCCCGGCCATTGCGCCGGGCAGGTATGCCGGGCGGCCGTTGGCTTCAGGGTGCCCATGAGTCGAGCGAGTGATGCGGGGTTCTGCGGGCAGAGCCGGAGACAGCGGGCACCCTGAGGATGACGGAGATTTGCACGACGTAAAAGGAGACGACGATGTCGCTAACACATACCCGGGAGGAGCGAGACGCCCGCCTGTTCCAGGGGAGCATCCACCGGTTCAGCCTCGGCGTCGCCGCGCAGAAGCTCAGGGATGAGCCTGAGTACCTGCGGAACGGGCGGAACGGGACCACGCTGATGAAGAACCAGGAGCTGCGTGTGGTTCTCGAAGTGGTGGGCGCCGGCTTCGCGTTGGCCCGGCACCGGGTGGCGGGGGCGGTGACGGTGCAAGTGCTCGAAGGAGAGCTTCGTGTGGGGGCCAGAGAGGAAGTGCTCTACCTGCGGGCGGGCGACCTGGTGACGCTGCCGCCGCGCGAGCCCCATTCCGTGGAAGCGGTCCACGACGCGGCGTTCCTGATCACTGTGGCGCCTGAAGTGGACTGACGAGATCAGGAAAGGGCATCCTCAAGACGGTCGCACACCGCCTTGAGGCATTGATCCGGGCCAGTTGTCGTTGCCTCCACAAGGACCCAGGCGCGACGGCGCCCGCTCTCCGGGGGTCAGGGAGCGGGCGCTGTTGTCCGGGTTTTCCACGAAGGGGAAGTGACACAGGCCGTTTTAGCGGTCCAGGCCCTGCACGATGAACGCGATCACGGCGGAGACCACCGCCATCGCGGCTGCGGCCAGCGCGGTGCGCGCCACCCACCCGCGGGGCAGCGCTTCCTCGCGTGACTGGCGGTAGGTCACAATGCCACCGCCAACGACGACCAGTAACATCAGGTCCCAGGCGGCCTCACCGCGCAGCAAGCTTCGCACGGCGACGTCGATGAGCAGCGCAATTGCAAGGAAGTTGTACGCCCACACGTGCCCGGCGTTCTCGACGGCGGTCGTCCGCTCGTCGCGGTCCACGACTTGGAAAGTGCTCATGGCTCCTCCTCCAGGTAGAACAAATCGTCGACGCTCTTTCCCAGGCGGTTGGCAAGGGTGAGCGCGAGGAGGGTGGACGGGTTATACTGGCAGTTCTCAATGGAGCTGATCGTCTGCCGGGTGACCCCGGCCAGGTGTGCGAGCTGCTCCTGCGAGAGGTCTCGCTCTGCCCGTGCGACCTTCAGCCGGTTCTTGAGCCTCAGCGCCACCTTCCACATCCTCCTGATTCCAGAATACCCGTTTCCGCATCTGACGCCATCTAAACTTGTCAATCTGTCCGGTTTAGCGGACACCACCCTCCCAGGTTGCTGAGGCTCGCTAGCCGAGCGCCTCCTCAAGACGGTGGCAGACCGTTTTGAGGACCCTGACGCGCGCCCAGTTCTTGTCATTCGCCTCGATCAGCACCCACGGGGAGACGTCGGTGCTGGTGCGCTCGATCATGTCGCAGGCGGCGGCCTCGTAGCCGTTCCACTTCTCCCGGTTACGCCAGTCCTCTTCGGTGATCTTGTACTGCTTGTAGGCGATGTGCTCGCGCTCCTGGAACCGCCGGAGCTGCTCCTCCGGGCTCACGTGCAGCCAGAACTTGACCAGGATCGTACCGAAGTCCGCCTGCTGTTCCTCGAACGCGTTGATCTCGGTGTAGGCGCGGTTCCAGTCCGCCGGAGGGCAGAAGCCCTCCAGCCGCTCGACCAGCACCCTGCCATACCAGGAGCGATCGTAGAGGGTCACGTGGCCCTGCCGCGGCAGGTGACGCCAGAAGCGCCAGAGGTACGGCTGCTGCCGCTCTTCCTCGGTAGGAGCCGCCACCGAGATCACCTGGTATGCCCGCGCATCCATCGCCTGGATCACGCGGCGGATGGTTCCTCCCTTGCCCGCGGCGTCGGGTCCCTCGAAGAGCAGGGCCAGTGAGCGGCCCTTTTTCGGCAGCTCCCGGTGGAGGCGGTTCAACCGGCTTTGGTACTTGAGCAGGGCCTTCTCGTAATCCTCGTCGGGCAGCGCGCGCGTGAGGTCCAGGCTGTTCAGAATGTTGATCGGTCTCGGCGCGGGCAGCGGCGGCTTCTCCCGGGCCGGTGCCGGCTTTTCCTTCAGCTCGTCGAGGCGGCTCTGGATCGCTTCCCGGATGATGGTGGTGACGGTGAGGTTCCGGTACCTCGCGTCTGAGGCCTCGATCACGTGCCACGGCGCCTCGGGAGCGGAGGTGCGCCGCAGCGCGTGCTCGGAGACCTCGCGGAAGTCGTCGTAGAGCTCGAAGAACTTCCACTCCCGCTTCGTGACCTTCCAGCTCAGCTTGGGGTCTTTCTCCAGCTCCTTCAAGCGAGCGCGCTGCGCCTTCTTGGAAAGGTGCATCCAGAACTTCAGGATCAGCACCCCGTCCGCGGTGAGCATCCGCTCCAGGTCGGCGATCCGGTCCAGCTCCTGGTCGAACCGGGCGCGGCCGAGGCGCTTGAAGACGCGGTCCACGATCGGCTGGGTATGCCAGGCGCCGAAGAAGATGCCGATCCGCCCTTTTCCCGGCAGCGCCCGCCAGTAACGCCAGAAACGGGGCCGCTCCCGCTCCTCGTCCGACGGTTCTCCGAAGGCGTAGGTGCGCACCCCGCGCGCGTCGAGCCATTCCAGCAGGAGGTTGACGGTCTCGCCTTTGCCGGCCCCCTCGACCCCGCCGATGATCACCAGGACCGGCAGGCCGGCTTCCTTCAGGTCTCCCTGGAGGTGCAGGAGTGCGACTCGGACGTCGGGGGCCTGGAGGTTGTACGCCTCCTTATCTACGCGGTTGCCGATCTCGGCGGACTCGAACACCACCTATCCCTCCAGGTTGAAGAAGCGGCGGACGCGGCTGAGGATGTCCCGGTGGGCGTTGTCCAGCTTTTCCGCGCGGGCCTCCGCGTCCATGTTCTCGAGCGCGGCTTCGAGACCCGCCCGCCGGGAGGCCAGCACCCGTGAGATGTCATCCAGCATTGCGGGGCGGCGGTGAATGATCTCCTGGAACGACTCCTTGTCCAGCCGGAAGCAGTCCACGTCCGTCCGCGCGATCACCGTCGCCGCGCGAGGCTCGCCGGTCATCAGGGCCATCTCACCGAAGAAGCTGCCCGGATCGAGCTCCGCCACCCGGGACTGCCTTCCGTCCGCATCACGCAGCAGGATCTCGGCGCGCCCGTCGACGATCACGTAAAGCCAGTGCGCTTCCGCCCCCTGGCGGGTCATCACATCGCCCGCCGTGAACGGCGCCGGTACGAGACGGCGGGCGACTTCTTCCAACTCCGCCTGGTCCAAACCGCGGAACAGCTCTACGTGCCGGAGAGAGGCAAGTCGCCGCGCCAGAGTCTGCTCCTCCTTGCGGACCTTGCGCTCGGCCGTCTCTTCGGTCACAAACACGGCCTGCGCCGGGATCGCGAGCGGAATGCCCGCGCGCTCCAGGGCGAAGTAGATGTGCGTCCGGACCTCGGAGTCCGTGGCGTCGTCCGCGGAGAGGTCGGTCAGCCAGTAGCGGACCGCGTACCGGGCGCAGCTCTCGGTGAAGTCCATCAGTACGCATTGCGGCGCGGGATTAACGGCCACGCGGGGGATTTCCGCCTCAACCAGGGCGCGCTGGACGCAATCGACGACCCGCGTGGGCCCAAAGCGGAAGTCGACGTTGAACCAGATCCACCGCCGCCACTGGACCGGCTGGTCCTG
>JGI10216J12902_100975786_pt1 | contig 10982 bp, 9 predicted proteins | sample KanNatreferecore_FD_12902 | JGI IMG/M metagenome (IMG submission 12902)
GCCGCGGGAGTCGCGGCGCCGCCTGCGGCGATCGCCCTGGCCGGGCTCGCGCTGGCGCTCTCCGCAACGTTCAACCCGCTGGTCGGCGGTCTCTTCTCGCTCATCTACGGGGCCGTCATCCTTGCCGACGCGCTGCGCGCGCGTGAGTGGCGCGCGCTCCTGTATCACGCGATCGCGGCCTCGCTCGTGGCCGCAGCCGTGATGTGGTGTATTGCGAACGAGATGCTCGAGGGCGCTGCGAACGTCGTGATGTACGGCTTCGGCGGGCTCGCGCGCAATTCGCCGATCGCCACGATGCTCCTGTCCCTTGGCCTCTTGTTGATTCCGGCGCTCGCCGCCCTGTGGCCGCCCGCACAGCTTCCACGGCACACGTGGCCCAGCGTCGCGGGCCTGATGGTCGGCCTGCTCGTGTTTTATCTCGTCAGGGTATCGAGGGACGCGGCATACATTGGCTTTCGTGCCGGTCAGCTTCTGCAGGTGGCGCTGCCCGGGCTCGCGGCGGTGTTCTTCGCCCGTCTCACAGAACGGAATCGCGCGATGGCAGCCATCGCTGCAACCCTGCTCATCGCGATCGGCCTGCCCACAACGCTGATTGATACGTTCAATGCCCAGGACATCGGCAATCGCGAGATGGGACCAGGGTTCAGGTGGACGATCATGTTGACCCCGGAAGAGCAGGAGGCCTATCGGTGGCTGCGCACGCAAACGCCGCCGAAAGCGCTCGTTGAAATGGACCCGGTTGCGCACGGACGAGAAACGTGGAGCCAGCTTCCGACGTTCGCCTGGCGCCGCATGGCGGCCGGCAAGCCGATTTCGCTGATGGCCGTTCCTGACTACGAACTTCGCACGCGTCTGGCGCATGCGATCTATGCCGACCCCAACCCCGACGCCGCGGCTCGCACGGCGCGGCAACTCGGCATTGCCTATCTCTTCATCGGTCCCGACGAAGAACGAACCCACCCGCGCGCGGCGCTGGTAAAGTTCGATCGGCGGCCCGATCTGTTTCGGCTGGTCTTCTCGAACTCGCGAACGCGAATCTTCGAGATCGCTCCGGTGCCGTGATACTTTCCTCTGGCGTGCTTGTTCCCGTTTCGATCGTTGCCATCTGCACCGGACTCGTCGGCGTCGTCATTGCAGGCCCCTGGGCGCTCGCCTACATTCCGCTCTACGTGCTGGCGACCGTTCCGGGCTGGCCGCTCGGACGCGCGTTGTTCGGCAGGCATCCGGCCGCCTGGGTCGCTGGTGCGTTGCTCGGATACGCGATCACGTGCATGGCCTTCTGGGCCGTACTGGCGCTGCACATTCCGTCAGGCCTCACGTTCGTCCTTGCGTGGGCGATCGTGTCGGCTGGGTCGTGGATGCCTGTCTCGCCAAAGCGGCGCAGCCGCGAAGGCGGACCGCCACGGCGCGACGAGCCTCTGATTCCACTCCCGACCTGGTCTGTGCCAGACGCGCGCACGCTTGTGCTGCTCCTGCTCCTGGTACCCGCGGTGTTCGTTCTGCCGTACAAGAATCTTGGCGCACGCGATGCTGAAGGCAATCGTTATTACCGCGCGTACTTCACCGCTGATTTCATCTGGCACATGGCGCTGACTGCGGAGTTGACGAAATATTCAATGCCGCCGGTCAATCCGTATCTCGGCGATCGCACGATTCAGTACTACTGGACCTACTTTCTCGTCCCGGCCGTCATCAGCGAAGAAGGTGTTGGCGGATTACGAGTGATCGAAAATTCGCTGAAGGTCAACGCGCTCTGCTCTGGTGTGCTCTTCATCGCGGCGCTCGTCATCGTCACCTGGGCCGCATCGCTGTCGGCGGTGGGCACCGCCTTCGCGGTTGTGCTCGCGGTTGTCGCGGCCAGCGCCGAAGGACTCTACGCCTGGTGGGAATTGGTGTCCCACGGCCAGCCCCTCGCGGGGCTCACCGACCTGAACATCGACGCGCTCAGTAACTGGCGTCTGAAAGGACTGCGCATCGACAGCCTCGTGAGATCGATGTGGTACAACCCGCAGCACTCCATGTCGGCAGCGCTCGGGTTACTGGCGATGCCCATCGTCGGCGCCGCCGGTGTCAGCGCGCCCATCGGGGCGATCGTGCTGGCCGGAGCCGCACTCGCACTCTCAACCACATTCAATCCCCTCATCGGGGGGCTGTTCTCGCTCATCTACGGTGCAGTTGTGCTCGCCGACGCCATTCGCGCGCGGCAGATCAAACCCGTAATGCATCACACCATCGCGGCCGCGCTGGTCGGTCTCGCCGTCGGTTGGTGTATCGGCAACGACATGGTGGAGGGCGCTGCGGCCGTGGTGCTCTTCGGCTTCGGCGGCGACGCGGTCAACAGACCTGTTGCCACGCTGATGCTGTCGCTGGGGCCGCTCGTCGTGCCCGCAGTACTTGGCATGTGGCCGCCGCTGGGGCTGGCTCGGCGAGTGTGGCCGGCGGTGGCCGGCACCGTGCTCGGCCTGCTCGTGTTCTACCTGGTACGGCTGTCGGTCGAGGACTCGTACATCGGATTCCGCGCGGGGCAGTTGCTGCAGTTGGCGCTGCCCAGCCTCGCCGCACTGTTCTTCGCGCGCGTCTGGGCGCCCGATTGGAAATGGCGCAGTGCGGCAGCAGCGCTCGCGGCGGTGCTGATCGTCATCGGCCTGCCAACGACGATCATCGACACCTATAACGCGCAGGACATTGGCAATCGGCGAATGGGGCCCGGCTTTCGGTGGACAGTGACGCTGACGCCCGACGAGCAGGAAGCCTATCGGTGGATGCGCACCCAAACGCCGCGCACCGCGATCGTGCAGATGGACCCGATCGCGCACGGACGCGAAACGTGGAGCCAGCTTCCCACGTTTGCCGAGCGGCGCATGGCCGCGGCCCGGCCCATTTCACTGATGGATATTCCGGCGTATTTGGAGCGATCGCGGACGGCCCGCAGGATTTACATGGGGCGGAACGCCGAGGCCGCCGCGCAGTTCGCGCGCGACCTCGGCATCAATTACATCTTCATCGGACCAGTCGAGCAGCAGCGCAACCCGGCGGCGTCGCTGGAAAAATTTGCGAAGCGACACGACCTCTTCGAGCCCGTCTTTGCTAATGCAACTACGCAAATCTACGCCGTGCGGCCGTGACGCCTCTTCCCGGCCTCATCGGCGTGCCCGAACGCGACGGCCCGTGAGCCGCATTTCGGGCACTTGTCGGCCGGCTTACGCCGCCTGAAGAGCGACAGCAAGCCGGCGCCAAGCGTGGCCGACGGGGCGAAGAGCCACTGTTCGCCGCACGCTAAACAGGTGACCATCAGCTCGGCCACTCGCGTTTCGGCCGATGCCGCGCCAAGCACCACGCCGCTGGCGCATGCCGTCGCAAGGATGGTGACGAAGACCAACACCGCTCGCGCAAGCCACCCGTGCATGGTTACCTCCTACCGAATCGCCCGCCGCGCTCAATCCAATGCGTTGCCCAGTGTCGCGGGCCGCGGCTTGTCGCTAATCCACAAATGCCGGTACGTCGCGCCCGGGAACGTGCCCGCGTCGAGGCCGGACACTCCCTGGTTCGATCCGAGGAACGCATACGCCGGGCGATACCCGCCGTTCGCCGGCTCACCCCGGTTGTAGATGACGTTGCCGTTGACGCCGCCGTCAGCAACCAGCAGATTGAATCCGCTGTCCCAGGTTGCTTTCCAGAAGTAGGTCTTCGACGGATCGAGGAACATGACCGAGGCATCACGGATTCCACGGTTCGGTTCGAGGATCCGGCCGTTGAACACCGCCTTGTACGAGATGGCGTTCGGGGGGTTGCCATCGATGCCGCGATACATCGTCGACATGCCCATGCTGCTGTTCGTGATATCGCCGAGCGAGTCATTCATCGAGAAAATCTTGAGCTTGTGGTTGGGCCCGTTGGGTCGAAGCCCCTCGACTTCAACCGAAAACTCTCCGCTGGTGAGTACCGAACCCAACTGATAGATCACGAACGACCGCTCCGTCTCGAGTTTCAGACCTTTTCCTGCGACCCAGGTGTGCGCGCCGCGGACTTCGCCGATGGATTCGCCGCTTACGAGCGGGTCGTACAACTCGCCAGAGCGGTTGTATCCAACCAGCTTCGTCCGGAACGCCGCGGGTTCGGACCATGAGGAGGTGGACGTCCCCTGCGCGACGCGCGCGCGCCAGAACATGCGCGTCGTCGGCTGCAGATCCTGCCCGACCGTGAACGAGGTGCGACCGTCCCCACCCTCCGCCACACCGGTCTGGTTGACGGTGACGAGGAACGAGGTCGTCAGCGATGCACCCATTGTGAAGTCGGTACGATCCGACACCTGAAATTCATACGTGCGGCTGCCGCTCTGGTTCGATGAGGTGGCGTTCTGCACGGTCAAGGTCGGCCGGAGCGTGGTCAGTTGCTCATTATTGACGGGGGAGACAGGCGCGGGTGTCGACAGGGTCACTGCGCCACCGCCGCCCGGGCCAGATGGCCCCGTCGGCGTCAGAGGCACCTGACGCGTAGGACTGACGCCGCTGCCGCATGCCGAAACCGCCAACGCAAAACTCAGTGCCAATACGACGCGCATCAAACGAAATGTGATCATGGAAGCCTCGTTATTCTAGTAACAATGAACGAAGGGTCAATTTATTTATAGAAAATAGCTCCGTGCGCTAACATACCGTCCGATGAGCCAACAGGGACGCGGCCGCCCCAGAAAATACGGAAGGCCCGCGCGCGCGATCACTGTCACGCTCCCAGAGGATACGCTCGCGCGGTTGTCTGCCATTCACGCCGACGTCGGTTCGGCCATCGTCAACGTGGTCGAGCGCAAAGCCCACGTTCGCGCGGCCCCGATTCGTCCCGCCGAGGTAACGCGATATGGCAATCGCGCCGTCATCCTCGTGACGCCCGGCCCGATCCTGAGGCGTCTCCGCGGCGTCCAACTGGTGCCGGTCGGCGACGGCCGGGCCCTCATCTCGCTTGCACCGTCGACCTCTATTTCGAGCCTCGAACTGCAACTTCGGGACGCCCTCGAGCGGTTGACGCCCCAGAACCGCGAGCGCGAAGGACTCCAGTCGCTCGCCGACATTCTTCGGCAGAGCAGAGGCCCCCGCGGGTTCACCTCCGAGGCGCGCACGATCATCGTGCTGGCCTGGCGCGCCAAGCGGCGGCCTAGTTAACCGTCGGGCGCTTTCGCGCGATGACGAGGGTCTGTCCCATCCAGTACGGCGCCTGCCACTCGGCAATCCCCAGGATTCGAAAAAGACGCTCTGCGGCCCGCGCTGGAACGCCCGCGTAGGGCATGGCACGACGCAGGATGTATCCAAGGGCCAGACGCTGAAAGTGCGGCCGGATGCGGATAATCTCGAATCCAGCATCCTCCAGCAGCTTCCGAATCGTCGCCCGTGTGAAGTAGTAGAGGTGCACATCGAGGAGAAACACCCACGAGCGCCCCATCAGGCGCGCGACCCAGCTGCCGATGTCGGGGTAATTGATGACGAGCAGGCCCTCATCATTCAGTAGCCGATGCGCCTCGCGCACCTCTGCCTTTGGATCGGGCGTATGTTCCAGCACGTCCCAGAGCGTGACGAGGTCATAGGACTTCGGAGGATAGTGCTGGTCGAACACGGTACCCGGCCGAATCAGCAGACGGTAGTTCTCGCGCGCCCACTCGCACAGCCAGCGATTCGGCTCACACCCTTCAGCCTTCCAGCCGCGCTGTGAGGCGATGTAGGGAAATGAGCCGCCCCCCGTGCCGATGTCGAGCAGCCGGCCGGGTGGCTGCTCCCAGACCCGCTCGATGGCGTCCAGGCATTTGCCAAACGTGATTTCGCGCCCTCGAGCCTGCGAGACGAACTGCTCGTCGGATCCCGCAGTGTAACCCTTGAGCACCCTGTCAGCACGCAAGCGCGGGCTGACATACTGCAGTCCGCAGCGGACGCAGGCCACGAGCCGATGATTCAGGCGCTCATCGCTCGAGCTGCTGAACGTGCGCATGTAATCTGTCTCGCCCGGCGAGTGAATATCGTACTGAGCGGCCTGCAGGATGTAGGACTCGATGCTGCCGCAGATATTACAGGGCACGTTCTCTAAGAATCGATCCGACACGTCGCGTAAGTATAGCGAAGTACAGGAAAAAGGCCGGCTTTCGCCGGCCCTTTTCAGAGCGGAAGTCCGCGTGATCACGGGCAGTTATACGGATACGGCTTGTGATACGGATAACCCCAGTTGGTCGACGGGCCATGCTGGTACCACATCATGTTGAGGACGTCGCCCGTGTCGTCATACCCGGAGGCGATATCGACGCCGACCCATCGGCCACCGGTGAAGAAGGTGATGAAGTCGTTGCTGATTTCCGGCCCGCCACGCTTCAGGTTCTGGCCGACATTCAACCCTTTGCACTTCGCATGTTCAATCAGCCGATCGCGCAGGAACTGCATGTCTCTCTTGCGCTGGTCGAGACTGACGCCGGCCCGGCGGTACTGTGGATATCTGCCCTCGATGCACTCCGCGATATCCGAGCCCTTGCTGCTATTGCACTTGCCCGGATCGCCACCACCAGGTGGATCGTCACCAGGGGGCGGCGGCGGGGGAGGCGGAGGATCAACAGGTCTCTTCGGCGTCCTGAATGTCTGCGTGGGCGACCAGTTGCTGTATTCCGAGCCGTCAGCGGTATGCCACGCTCGGACGCGCCAGTAGTACGTTTTCTCGTACAGAAACGCATAGTCTCGGTCGATGTGCGTCTCTGGCCACGATTCTTTCGTCGTGAAGATTGCCGCAATCGACGTGAACGACGAGTTGTTGGAGACCTGGAGGATGTATTCGAGGTCGGCGGTGACGCCGCTGCGCGCGCCTGCTTTCACCCGGAAGTCAGGTGTGAGATCCGAGATCATCGTGCCGTTACTGGGGATCGACGGGATTGGCGGCGCCAACACGACTTCGGCGAGCACGTTGAAGCTCTTGACCGCTGAATACGGGCTCGCGTTCGCCCCATCTTCGGCGCGCGTGCGCCACCAGTAGGTGCCTGCCGCGAGTCTGTCCGGCAGCTGGAACCGCGTCTCGGTACCCTGATCGGGCTGGACACCGGTACGCGCAAAGACCACATTCTTGAACGCCGAATCAGACGCGAGCTCGAACGCATATGTCAGGGGACGCTCGCCATTGCTGTTCGCGTTCTGAAACAGAAGCTTGATGGGCTGGTCCCTGGTTCGCATCTCCCAGTCCTGACCAGGTTCCAGCAGGGCAGGGGTTGAAATTTCGACCCCGGCAATAGGGCCCGCAACCTGGGGGCTCAGGGGGTTGGCGCTTTTCTGCACCTGGCACGCCGACAAAAAGACGGCGGCGGCGGCCCCCAAAACAAACTGTGTACGCGGTCTCGTCATGACGCAGATCTCCAGAATCCTGGTACAGCAGGCTGCGCAAAAGTGCCTGGCACTGCCTTCTTATCGAAACGAGTTGTCAGCGAGTTTAGTCAGTTGCCGAAGGGCTGGGGGCCAACGGCGTTTTCGTCCGGGGGAGGCGACAATTGTACTACAGGAGGGGTGAGGGAAGAGGGGTGAGGGGTAACAACCGGCCCCTTACCCCTTGCCCTTTACCCCTTATTTATTGCGCGTCGTTCACGCCCGTGCAATCGACGTTCGGATACTTCGAGTAGTACGGGAACCCGTAGTCCCTGTCGGGGCCGAACACCTGCCAGGTCAGCTTGAGCACTCTGTCGACATCGTCATACCCGCTCGCGATATCGACGCCGGCGTCCTTCTGCCCGCCGCGCCGCAACACGATGAAGTCGTGGCTGATGACTGGCGTGCCGCGCTTGAAGTTGCGGCCCAGATCCAACCCTTTGCAAATTCCTGTTTCGATAATGCGGTCGCGGAGGAACTCCATATTGGCCTGACGGCGTTGCAAGCTGCCGCTGCCGGCGTTCGTCTTGACGAGTTTCTCCGGATATTTATTGGCGACACACCCGATAATCACGGGCCCGGATGCACTGCCGCACGGGACCGGGCCTTCAAGGTTTGGCGGCGGCGGCGGCAGCGGCGTTCTGAAGCTCGCCATGTCCGACCACGTTCCGCCGGTCTCGCCGAAGAACGCGCGCACGCGCCACGAATAGAGCTTGTTCCGCTCCAGCGTGTTGGAGGGCACCGTCCAGAGCGTCAGCGCGTCAGTCGACGGGGACACCTTCGACGATTCCATGACGAGCGTCGGGCCTTCGTAGATTTCGAATTGGTACGACAGCGTCGCGCCGCTGTTCGGAATATCGGGCGTCGCATTCAGGACGCTCAACTGCGGCGTCAGCGTCGTCACACGTACCGACGACCGAGGAGCGGACACTGTCGGCACTGATGCTTTCAGGAGAGAGCCGTCGGCGTTGGCGGCAGACTGTGTGCTCGGCAGCGTCGGCGTCAAGGCCTGCCCGGTTCCATCTGCACAACCCGCCGCCGCAGCGACCATCACCACGCACGTCGTACATGCCGCGAACTTCCTTAATTCCATTGAAGAACTCCCACAAATAAAATTTTCAACAGTGGTCCGGCATTGGGGAAATGCCTTCGAAGGTGCAACATGATAACCCAGTTCTCGCTCGTGTACAAGAGCTTTCTGACTCGACGCCGCTGAAAACTCGTCGGACTCCCATGCTAGGATGGTGCGCCCGATAAGGGTACTTATCGGATCGCCACGCGCGGCGCTCCAGCGTTCCGCGAACTTTTTATTTATCAGTCAATCAAGGATGGTCACATTGATGCGTACTCTCAAGCTCGTTGTCCTGGGAGTCCTGTTTCTTGTTGGTACGACACTGACGGTCAACGCCCAGGCGCCTGAAGCGCAGGCGCCAGCGCCTACACCGCAACCACCCGCCCAACCCGCGGTTCAGCCGGCAGCGCAGCAGACGCGTTCAGGGTGGCGCGGCATATTCGGGGATGCTTTCTTCAATGTGAGCGCCGGCGGACAGAGTAGAGAGCAGGTGTTCAACGACACCTCGACGTTCGACATTTACAACGAGAAAGGTGCGGTCGCCGCTGCACACTCGATTGGCGGCGGAACACTGTTTGATTTCAGCGTGGGCACTCGCGTGTGGAAGAGCTTGTCGGTCGGGATCGGATACTCGACCCTCAAGAATTTCAACGAGGCCACGATGAGCGTGAGAGTGCCGCATCCGGTGGTCTTCGGGCAGTCGCGAACCGCGACGGCGAGCGTGCCTGATCTCGAGCACTCCGAGAACGTCGTCCATCTGCAGTTCATGTGGAAGATTCCGGTGATGCGCAAGTTCGACATCTCCGTCTTCGCAGGTCCATCGTTCTTCACCGTCCGGCAGACAGTCGCTGCCGTGCAGGCGCCGCAGGACATCCGCGATCAGGCCCCCTTCACTACTGTGACGATCACCACCGTCAGCCTGACGGATGTAAAGGACAGCCCTGTAGGCTTCAACGTCGGGGTCGACGGCACGTACTTGATTCGCACGATCAAAGGCATCGGCTTCGGCGTTGGCGGATTCGCCCGCTTTACAGGCGCATCGCTCGACCTGCCGACTCCGCTGGACATGACGCGCGACACCAAGCTGAAGGCGGGCGGACCGCAGGGAGGCCTCGGCCTGCGTGTTCGGTTTTAGATGAATTGATGCGGATTCTGATGATCGCGCCCGAGCCGTTCTTTGAGCCTCGAGGCACCCCGTTCAGCGAGTATCACCGCATCCGAGCGCTTCTCGATCTCGGCCATACGGTCGACCTGGTCACCTATCCGTTCGGTAAAGATGTCACGCTGCCGGGGCTGCGCATTTTTCGCGCAGCCCGGCCGCCGTTCATCACGCGCGTGAAGATCGGTCCCTCGCCGGCCAAACTGTTTCTGGACATGACGCTTACGCTCACCGCGCTGAACCGCGCGCGCCAGGGTCAGTACGACGCCGTGCATTCGCACGAGGAAGGCGCGGCGATCGGAGTCGTCATTTCCGCTGCGCTCGGCATTCCTCATCTGTACGACATGCACTCGAGCCTGCCGCAGCAACTCGAGAATTTCGCGTTCAGCCGATCGTCGGTACTTCGCTGGATGTTTCAGCTGCTCGAGCGCACGGCTATCAAGCGATCGCGCGTGACCATCGTTATCTGTCCGCACCTCGAAGTAACGGCACGCAAGGTCGTTCCAGACGCACGAGTCGTGCTGATCGAAAACGCGCCTGGGTCTGGCGATATGCCTGTTGCGGGTAGCGGCACGGCGGTACGCGCATCGCTCGGCATCAGTGGTTCGGCGCCGATGGTGCTCTACACCGGGACGTTCGAGGCGTATCAGGGGCTCGATCTTCTGTTCGCCGCAGCGAAGGCCGTTCGTGCGGAACGGCCCGACGCGCGCTTCGTGCTCGCCGGCGGGAAACCCGATCAAGTGGCGCGTGCAAAGACGCACGCTATCGCGGCCGGCGCCGACGGTCTCGTCTTCACTGGGGAGTTGCCGTCCGAAGCCATTCCGGCGTATCTCGACGCCGCCGATGTGCTGGTCTCGCCGCGCAGTACCGGCACAAACACGCCGCTGAAAATTTATCAGTATCTTCGTTCGGGACGCGTCATCGTCGCGACCCGGCTCTTGACGCACACGCAAGTGCTCTCAGACGACGTGGCGATTCTCACTGAGCCGACTGCGAAAGGTTTCGCGACAGGCATCCTTCAGGCGATCAACGATCCTGCCTCCGCGCGACGGATCGGCGACGCCGCCAAACAGCTGGCAGACACGCGCTATACCTACGAGGCCTACCTGCAGCGCACGCGCGAAGCGTGTGACGCCCTGGTCGCATAAATGGGGTCAGACCCTCTTTTTACGAAAAACGAAAGTCACTATAGCTATGCGGCCTACGCCGACGCGGCGATGGCGTCGGGGTTCGACGCGAAGCGGTTTGGCGGGCCGATTGGAAACATTCTTCTGCAGGATCAGGAGCGGGTGCTCGCCGAGTTCCTCGGCGACGTCACCGGCCGTCGCGTGCTCGACATGGCGACCGGCACCGGACGAGCGGCGCTCGCGTTGGC
>JGI10216J12902_104193045_pt1 | contig 10975 bp, 8 predicted proteins | sample KanNatreferecore_FD_12902 | JGI IMG/M metagenome (IMG submission 12902)
AGACCAGACCTTTCCCGAGAACGCTTCAATGTAGTCGTCGTAGCTCTCTTATGCTGACAGTCCGAGCCGGTCGCCCATCACGGCCAAATCCTCGGTCGGTCTATGTCAGCACGACAGCTACGCTCACGCTCAGTGAAGTTTGCTGGCCAAGTGGATCTTCAAGTAATATGAAAAACTGTATGGAAACGGTACAAAATGCCCACTGAGCTAGAGCGAAATACGAGGAAGCAACGCATAAACCCGCGGTTGAAGGCTGCGGGCTGGCCGATGCCACGCCGGCTGAATAGAGCCTTGCTAGCCTCCCAGCCGGAAGCCCAGGGCGGCGAGCGGTGACCCGTCTAACCCTGCCTCAACTTGAGCGGCACTTGTTTGCCGCAGCCGACATCCTGCGCGGCTCCATGGAGGCCTCGGCATACAAGGAATACATCTTCGGCATGTTGTTCCTGAAGTACGCCTCAGACGAGTTCGAGTCCGAGCGCGCCCAGGTCATTGCTGATCAGGTCGCGAAGGGACGCACACAGGCGGCGGCGGAGCAGCGGGCCGAGGCGCCGGCGTTCTACGACACCTTCTATGTCCCCGAGCGTGCTCGCTGGCCGCAACTCCGCGACCACCTGCACCGGCAGACTGGCGACGGCCTCAACAAGGCCCTCCAGGACCTGGAACATCACAACCGCTCACTGGACGGCGTGCTACAGCACATCGACTTCAACCGCAAGGTCGGACAGTCGAGCATGTCCGACAAGAAGCTGCGCGAGCTGATCGCGCACTTCAATAAGGTGCCGCTGCTCCGCAAGGACTTCGAGTTCCCCGACCTGCTCGATGCCGCCTACGAGTACCTGATACGCGACTTCGCTGACTCGGCTGGCAAGAAGGGCGGTGAGTTCTACACCCCCCGCGACATCGTCCGCCTGATGGTGCGCATTGCCGACCCGCGGTCTGGCATGAGTGTCTACGACCCGTGCGCGGGCTCCGGCGGCATGCTCATCTTGTCCAAGGAGTACGTCGAAGAGTCTGGCGGCAACGCCCGCGACCTTGCGTTGGCCGGTCAGGAGAAGGACGGCAGCGTCTGGGCCATCTCCAAGATGAACCTGCTGCTGCACGGCAGTCCGGACGCCGACCTGCGCAACAACGACGACGGCACGCTTGAAGACCCGGCCCACATCTCCGGTGGCGAGCTGCAGCGCTTCGACCGCGTAATCACCAATCCGCCTTTCTCTATGAACTATTCGCGCACCGACATGAAGTTCCCGGAGCGCTTCCGCTACGGCTACACACCCGAGAAGGGCAAGAAGGCCGATCTGATGTTCGTCCAGCACATGCTGGCCGTTACTCGTCCAGGGGCTTGGTCGCGACCGTAATGCCGCACGGTGTGCTGTTCCGCGGTGGCGATGAGGGCAGGACCCGCACGGGGATGCTCAAGGACGATGTCATCGAGGCCGTCATCGGTCTTGGGCCGCAGCTCTTCTACGGCACCGGTATCCCGGCTTGTATTTTGATCCTGCGGCCGGGTGGAGCCAAGCCAGCCAAGCGCAAAGGCAAAGTGCTGTTCATTAACGCCGATCGGGATTACCGGGAGGGGCGCGCGCAGAACTACCTCGAACCCGAGCACATCGAGAAGATCGTCTCAGCCTACCGGGCCTTCGAGAACACCCCAGACTTCGCCCGCGTCGTTTCTCGGGAAGAGCTGGCCGAGAACGACGACAACCTCAACATCCGCCGCTATATCGACACCACGCCACCGCCTGAGCCGCAGGACGTTCGTGCTCATCTGCATGGTGGTGTTCCAAAGATAGAGGTTGCGGCCGAGAAGGACCTGTTCAGCTCCCATGGCCTCGACGTCGACCGCCTGCTGGTCGAACGCGACGCCGAGTACCTACAGTTCGCGGGCACCGTCGAGTCCAAGCGACAGCTCAAAGGCCTCATCGAGTCCGATCCCGGCGTACTGGCAGCCGAGCGAGAAGTAACCGATGCGATCGACGAGTGGTGGAGCACGGAGCAGGCGCGTTTCGACACGCTCCATTCGACCGCTCAGCTCGTCGATCTCCGCAAGGAGCTTATTGGCACTTTTGAGTCTGCGCTGAAGTTCGCACCGATGCTCGACCGCTTCGCCGTAAATGGCATCATCGCCTCCTGGTGGGGCCAAGCCCAGCCAGACCTCAAGGCCCTCGCCACCCTCGGTTACAAAGGATTGATCGACGCGTGGATGTCGACTGTGCTTGATGCGTTGGAAGAGGAGAAGGCCAAGGTCGATCCACTCGACCACAAGATCGCCCGCGCCCTGCTGCCCGACTACCTAGACGGCCTCGCGGCGCTGGAGGCCAAGGTCGCCGAGCTCGATTCAACGATCAAGGCAGCAACTGCCGGCGAGGAAGATGAGACAGTGGATGCTGAAGACGCGATCTCCGAGACCGAGATCAAGAAGCTCAAGCAGCACCTTGCCGCCGCCAGGAAGCAACTCAAGGCGACAAGAAGGCATTCGGAGTGCGACTGTCGACCGCAGCCGAGATGGTTGATGCCGTTACTGCGCGGGGCCTTGTGCTCGACACGTTGCGAAGCGACGTTCTGCGTGAGGCATATGACCGCGTCAGCCAGCATCATCGCAAGGTCGTGGACGCGTTCGAGACCTGGTGGGACAAGTACAAGGTCAACGTCACGGAACTCGAAGTTCAACGCGACGCCGCTGCAGCGCAACTCGCCGGGTTCCTAAAGGAGCTTGGGTATGAGTGACCCGAATGTGGCATGGCCCATGGTTCCGACGCGAATGCTGTCGGTTGCAATCGTCGGCGGTGGCACCCCGTCACGAGATGTCAAGAGCTTCTGGCACGGCGGGATTCCGTGGGTCACCCCAGGCGAATTGACGAAGTTGCATGGAAAGTACGTTCGCGAGACTGCGGAAACGATCAGTCAGGCGGGTCTCGCGAGTTCGGGTGCCAATTTGCTCCCTGCGGGAGCGCTTCTGAGTGACATCAAGAGCAACCCTGGGGCTAGTAGCACTATCAGTTGGACCTATAGCTACTAACCAGGGCTTCAAGTCGATCATCTTCTCGGGTGACGCGGACCCGAATTTCTACTATCACCTGTTCAAGACTCTCAAGCCTGAAATGGCACGCCGCGCCTCAGGTACGACATTTCTCGAGATCTCGGGCAAGGAGTTCAGCGAGATTGTCATTCCGCTGCCGCCTAAGGGTGAGCAGCGGCGGATCGCGGAGATTCTCGACGCGTTGGACGATCAGATCCGTGAGACGGAGCAAATTCTGGCTAAGCAGTCGTGGGTTCGCCAAGGGCTGATCGAAGACCTTGTACAGAAGAACCACAGTCAGGAAGGCCAAATCTACTCGCTTTCGGAATTGCTCGTGCCAGGTCCGTTTGGTTCTTCCATTGGACCCTTCGGCAGCAACCTCGTAGCATCAGACTATCGGAGCAGCGGGATTCCGGTCGTATTTGTTCGCGACATTCAGTCCGGGGAGCTTGTTTGGAAAAGCTCCGTATATGTGACTCCCCAGAAAGCCCGCGCACTCGATGCCACATCGGTCTGATCCGGGCGACGTACTTGTGACGAAGATGGGAGACCCGCCAGGCGTCGCGGCCGTTCATGATGAGAACTCGGGTCACGCGATTATCACAGCTGACATCATTCGGCTCCGCCCTGACCCTAAAGTTGCGTCACCTCGTTGGTTGTCTATCTACATCAACTCACCTGATTCTCGTCGGCAAATAGTGGCCATGGCTGGCGGAGTTACCCGACAGAAGCTCACGCTCCGAGACTTTCGAACACTGCGCATCCTCTTGCCAAGCATGGCGAGCCAGCTTCGAGTGGTCTCGGCCATTGGGGCGGTTGACAATGCCATATCCTCGGAGGGTCGGCGGCTATCAAAACTCCGCAAATTGAAGTCCGGGATCATGTCGGACCTTCTGACTGGTCGTATCCGCGTACGGCTGGAGGCCGCATGAGCCCGGGCGCCGAGTACTCCGAGGTCGAGAAGCCGCTGCTGGACCAGCTGGTGGGTTTTGGTTGGTCGTGCCTTGAGGGGGACAAGTGGGATTCGTCGATCACCGAGCGGGAGACCTTTCGCGAGTCCCTGCTCGAATCTCGCCTGCGCACTGCGCTCCGTCGCCTGAACCCAGGGCCAGACCGCAACTCATGGCTAGATGACTCGCGCCTGTCGGAGGCCGTGTCCAGCCTGACGCGTACCGGAGTCGGCAAGCTCATCGAGATCAACGAGCGGATGACGGAGCGTCTGCTCGAAGGCGTTTCCGTGGCCGGCTTGCCGGACTGGGATCAAGGCCGCAGCCAGCGCGTGCGGTTCATCGACTTCGACCACCCGGAGCGCAACGACTACCTTGCCATCAACCAGTTCCGGGTCGACGAGCCGGGAGGGCAGGCAAGGAAGTTCGTCATTCCCGACGTAGTGCTCTTCGTCAACGGCATCCCGCTGGTCGTCGTTGAGTGCAAGAGCCCCTACATCGTCGACCCAATGGCCGAGGGCATCGTCCAGTTGCGCCGCTATGCCAACCAGCGGGATCTCGGCCTGCCCGAGGGCAACGAGGGCTTGTTCTGGACCAACCAGTTCGTCGTGTCGACCTACGGCGACAAGGCGCGCGTCGGTACGTTCACTGCCGGACCAGAGCACTTCATGGAGTGGAAGGATGCCGCGCCGCTCTCACGCGACGCTCTCGCTGCCAGCCTCGGGAAGCCAGCGGCCGAGCTGACCGGGCAGGAACTGCTGGTCGCGGGCATGCTGACCCCCGCCAATCTGCTCGATCTTGTCCGGCACTACACGCTATTCAGAGAGGTCAGCGGCAAGCGCGTCAAGATCGTGGCTCGCTACCAGCAGCACCGAGCAGTGCTCAGGGCAATGAAGCGACTGCGAACCGGCAAGACGCGCGCCGTCGATGGCGAGCATGACCGCCGCGGCGGCCTCATTTGGCACACCCAAGGCTCCGGCAAGAGCTTGACCATGGTCTTTCTGGTGCGGGCCATGCGTTCGGATCCACTGCTGCGGGCCTTCAAGGTCGTCATCATCACCGACCGCAATGACTTGGAGAAGCAACTATCGGATACGGCGGTACTCTCTGGTGAGATCGTGCAGCGCGCCCGCCGATCTTCGAAGCTCAAGCAGCTGCTCACCGAGCATGGGCCCGCGCTCGTCTTCGCGATGATCCAGAAGTACCGCGACACCGACACCGCCAGGACCACCGCAAGCAGCTCCCGGATGGCTGATGACGACGATGCTGAACCCTTCGGCGTCCTCAATACTGATGAGACCGTGGTGGGGCTCGTCGACGAGGCCCACCGCTCGCAGACCTCGACGCTGCACGCCAACCTGATGGCGGCGCTGCCGAACGCTGCCAAGATTGGCTTCACCGGCACACCAATCATGCGTGAGGGCAAAAAGAAAACCGAGGCCATCTTCGGCCCGTACATCGACAAGTACACGATCCGTCAGGCCGAGGCCGACGGCACCGTCGTGCCGATCTTCTACGAGGGACGCACCGCTAAAGGTGCCGTGGCAGGTGGCAGTGACCTCGACGAGCTGTTCGAGGACATGTTCGTCGAGCGCACACCCGATGAGATCGAGAGACTCAAAGCTCGGTACGCCACCACAGGCTCGGTACTTGAGGCACCCCAGCTGATCGCAGCCAAGGCCCGCTCGATGCTATGGCACTACGTCTCAACGGTGCTGCCGGATGGCTTCAAGGCACAGGTCAGTGCCACGAGCCGACTTGCCACGGTGCGATACCGCGATGCGTTGCTGGCTGCCCGCGACGACATCGTGACACAGATTGAGGCGCTGCCCGATCATCTGGTGAGTCGCACTGCAGACGGCAGCGTCGACATCGACGGCCTTGACCGCAAGACGCAAGTGCTGCTGCGGGCGCGGCCACACTTGGGGCTCATCAAGCTGTTGGATTTTGCGCCAGTCATCTCCGGCGACCACAACGACGACCCGACCTGGAGCCAGTGGACGGACAAGCCCCGGCAGGAAGCCGTCATCGCGGACTTCAAGAAGCCTCTGGGACTGGCAAGCGAGAAGACCAGCCCGATCGCCTTCGTGCTGGTGCGCACTATGCTGCTCACTGGTTTTGACGCCCCGGTCGAGCAGGTCCTCTACCTCGATCGATTCATCCAGGACGCTGAGCTGCTGCAAGCCATTGCCCGCGTGAACCGGACCGAGAAGGGCAAGACTGCCGGGCTCCTCGTGGATTACTTCGGCGTCGGTGCCCACTTGCAGAAGGCGCTGCAGGCCTACGCGCCCGAGGACGCCGAAGATGCTGTTGGCGCGCTGACCTCAATTGCGGATGAGCTGCCCAAGCTGGGCGACCGACACGCTCGCGTGGTAGCGGTGTTCGCTCAGGCCGGGATTGAGACATTCGACCTTGACGAAGACATCGAGGCGTGTGTCGATGTGCTGGCCGACGAAGCGCTACGCGCGCGCTTCAACGTCCTGCTCAAGTCATTCCTTACGATGCTCGATACCGTCATGCCGCGACCAGAGGCGTTGCCGTTCGTGCGCGACGCGAAGCGCTTCGGTGTCATCCAGAGGGTCGCTCGACGGCGTTACCGCGATGATGGCCTCGGCGACTTCGATACGTCGCTGTATGGCGAGAAAGTGCGCGCCCTGATCGACGAGCACATCACCGCCCTTGACATCGCAACCAAAATCCCCCCGGTCTCGATCACCGCGCCCGACTTCCTGGCCAAGGTCAAGGGGCTGACCTCGGATAAGGCCAAGGCTTCGGAGATGGAGCACGCCCTGCGCTTCCACATCCGCAAGAACTTCGATGAAGACCCGGCCCGATACACCAAGCTCTCGGAGCGCCTCGACGGCATTCTCAAAGACCTCACTGGCAAGTGGGATCAGCTGTCGCTCGCGCTGGAAAAGTTGCTGGGTGAGGCAACCGATGAGCAGGGCGCCGAGCGGGTCCACGATGATCCACTAGTCGCCCGGTTCTATGGCGTCCTCGAGGCAGAATTCGCCACCGATGCGGCACTCCCAGCTGAGGTGCGCGGCGACATCCTCCACGTCGCCGAAAAGCTCGTCGTTGAAGTCGTATCGCGTGCCTCGACGGTCCGCTTCTGGCACAACCCGCATGCCCAGGATGCGCTGCGTAGGCAGCTGATTCACACGCTTGACGACCGAGACGATCTTTTCCCATTCGGGGAGCAGGCCGCGCTGGCCGACCGGCTCATGGAACTTGCGAAGGCCAATAGGTCCCTCATCGCGGTTCGAACGAACAAGGCGGGCCAGTCATGACCTCCACGCTCGTTCTCGATGGCATGAAGGTGCCGATTGAAACCGGCGGGTCCAGCCGGCGCGCGCGGCTGACGATCGAGCGTGACGGCAGTCTCCTCCTTCGAGCAGCGGAGGATGTTGCAACTAGCGAGCTTCAAGCGTTCCTCGCTTCGAAGCGCGACTGGATCTACAGGAAGCTCGCCGAGAAAGAAGCCCTTGAGTTTGAGCCCGTCACGAAAGAGCTGGTCGACGGCGAAGGCTTCCTATATCTCGGCCGCAGTCACAGATTACAGATCATCAGGACCTCTAATCCGAGAGTCCGCATGGAGCGCGGCCGTCTAGTGCTTCCGCAAGCCCTGCAGCGAGGAGGCTTTGAGCAGATCATCGCTTGGTATCAGGCCCGTGCGCTTGCTTGGGTTCGTCCACGCTTGGACGAATGGACGACTCGCCTGCGAGTAGAGCCGGGATCACTTGAAGTTGCAGACCTGGGATACAAGTGGGGCACCGCTACGCCGGGTGGGCACGTCAGACTTCACTGGGCGGCCATGCAGCTTCGTCCCAGCCTGATCGACTACGTCCTAGCACACGAACTAGCCCATCTCCGCGAGCCGCATCACGGCCCGGCATTCTGGCTCGTGCTCGGAAGAGCGCTACCCGATTACGAAGCTCGAAAAGCTGAGCTTGCAAGGGTCGGAGGAAAGATCTGGCTCGGAGCGGGAGCGAAGGAGCAGTCGATGGCGAATACAGGCCATGACTGAGTCCCGAGAGCTCGACCTGTCGCAGTACCTAGGCATCGCGCCCGAGGTACTCGAGGAGTACGGCGCGTTCGACGTCTCTGCCGTGGAAGAGATACGGAATGAATAAGTCCGAAGAGGCCAACCTAGAGCAACTTGTTCGCCAGCTACTGGACAGACAGGCGGAGTCGCGCAGCCTTGACTACAAGGAGCACTTAACCTTCGGGCCTACGAGAGCTGAGAAAGGCGAAGTACTCAAGTGCCTAATGGCTTTCGCGAATACGCGTGACGGCGGCTACATACTAATTGGGGTCCAACAGTCCGGCGGGAAGTTCACTCCCCAAGGAATCAGCAAGGCCGAAGCTGCCTCGTTTGATCCGACAGATATTGGTAACTTCGCGCAGAACTACTGCTCAGTTCTGCCTACCGTCGCTGCTCACGTCGTCAACGTGGATGGTGTCGATTTACTGCTCCTACGTATCGATGAGTTTGCGAGCGAGCCGATTGTCTGCACAAAGGACTTACACGACGCGACTGGGAGGACCTTGATACTGCGTGCGGACACAATCTATGTCCGCACTCCCGATGCGCGGTGTGTTGCTATTGACTCCGGAGAGGCGATGCGTGCCTTCCTTGATCTAGCCGTACAAAAGAGAGGGGACGCCTTGCTGCACCAGATTCGCAGACTCGTAGGCACGTCCGAGATCGTGGACCCAGGCAAGTTACCCGATGCCTATGGTCCCGAGCTCGAGTCAGCAGCAAAGCTATTCGACCGCGAGAAGATTAACTCGCCGTATTGGTATGTAGAAATAGCTCCGACGGACTATGATGCAGATCGGGTACCCAGCAACTCGCGACTGAGGGAGATCCGGCGCGAATCGGAAGTATCAATACGCGGATGGGACTTTCCGCATGTTGATCGCGAGCACGACAGGGCTTTCGAGGCCGGCATCCAGTCCGTAACGTACTGGTCGTGGTACCACGAGGCACATCGATTTTACCGCTCTGGCCTTTTCGTCTGGCGACGCACACTAGCAGAGGAGTTTAGTGATCAATACAAAGGTTCGATCAGTTATGTATCAGCAATCTACTCGCTGACTGAGTTCTTCATTTTCGCGAACCGGTATGCGCCTCTCGTTTCCACCGATGGAGAATTCCGCATGCATATAGGCATGACGGGCCTGAGTGGCCGTGTACTTCGGTCTGAGCCAGGCATCCTCTCCGAGGACTTCACAACAGGTGCAGTAGCCTACGAGAGGGAGCTCAGACTTCCGGTGGAGGAACTTCGTGCCTCACACATGGAGTTGGCAAACGAGTCTGCACGGAGGCTCTTCGAGCTTTTTGGCCTCGAAATCAATCAGGAGACCATAGGGGGCTGGCAGAAGAGGTTTATTGAGCGACGGTTTTGACACTTGTGATTGGCTTGCCTGGAAGTACATTTCGAGCCCAAGCTCTACATTAAGTGCAAGCGCGGCATGCAGTCCGCGGCATTTAGCTCGGTCGTGTTGCACGGCCATGATGTGTAAGATATACCTGTGCCGGCGATAGATTTCTTCATCAGCTACAACCATCACGACGAGGAGTGGGCAACCTGGATTGCCTATACCCTTGAGCAGGCCGGATTTACCTCCGTTATACAGGCTTGGGACTTCAGGCCTGGAAGCAACTTCGTTGTAGAGATGGATAGGGCCGCTAAGGAGGCCGAGCGCACCATCGCTGTCCTGTCACCTCATTATCTGTCGTCAGGCTTCACGCCGTCTGAGTGGGCGGCGGCGTTTAGTAGTGACCCCAAAGGCACGAAGAGGGCGCTTATCCCCGTACGTGTCAGGGAGTGCGACATCTCTGGTCTGCTGGGCCAGATCGTATATATCGACCTCGTTGGCCTCGACGACGCAGCGGCAACGGCGAAGTTGCTCGCCGGGATCGAGCCGGGCAGGGCGAAGCCGCTGACTAGGCCGGTATTCCTTGGAGCGGCGACCCGTGCCGGCGCTCCAGGCTCATCTCGTGGCGCTGATGCATCGACTGAGCTGCACTGGCGGGTCTTGCCGGAGCCACTGGCGGTTACGTGGCGCAGCGAGGGTCGACAAGGTTTCTATGGCCCCACGATGTTGGAAGTCCACATCGTCCCAGCCAGCCCCATCAGGATCGAGGCCCGTCGGCTCGCTCAGCTCAGCGACGAACTCATTTCGGTGGGCCGATTGCATGGGCTGTTCTCGACCTCGCAGGCCGTAACGGCGACGTTGTTGGCCGAGAGCGTAACGGTCGCAGTCGAAACCGGTCAGGACAATCAGGCAGGTCTGATGGTCACGCGCACCGGCCAGCGAAGCGCATGGGTCAAGCTGCCGCACGACATGATGGGCTCGGTACTCGATCCCGGCGAGGCCAGCACGCGCGTCAGCGCAATCTTGGATCTACTGCTTGGGCTCGACTTGCCATCGACGGATGAGGCCGGCTTTGCGATTGGAGTAGGTCCCGTCGGCATGATGATCGTGGGCGACGCAAGTGTGGTCGGCCGACGCTCTTCCGCATCACTGCCAATGACCGGCCTACCTGACATGCGGGTTGGTGCTGACGACGCGCTGCCGCTGTCGTCCGTCCGAAACGCCTCAAGCGAAATCGCCGAAGAGTTGATGGCACGCCTCATAGCAGGATTGCCGCATTAGGACCGCTTGTGCTCGGGGAGTCGTCGGACCTCACGACGGCACCAACACGAAAAAGCTACTCAAAATAGTCTGCTCCTAGCGCAGCTTCCGCCGCGCGTTCCGCCCGAAGTACCGCAGCTGGCTCAGCCAGACGCTGTAGTGGTCTTGGTTGGCGAACTTGCGGGGCGCGGAGACCACTTGTCCACAACCACAGCCGCAGTTTTGGGTAGTCGCGTGGCCCCGGGCAGGCTCGGCATGCGATGAAGTAGCGAGTAGTTCGTCCAGGTTTATGCCGAAATGGAGGTTCGAAAGCTGTCCTATCAGGGGCACTCGCGTGACCCTTTAGTTTGCTCTTTCGAACCGA
>JGI10216J12902_101538146_pt1 | contig 10973 bp, 10 predicted proteins | sample KanNatreferecore_FD_12902 | JGI IMG/M metagenome (IMG submission 12902)
GCGCGAGATGTCTTCGTAAGTGCTGCTGACGAGATAGACGTGGTTCTCGCAGGCACGCGCGCTGGCGAGCATCGGGTTGCAGCCCCACACCGGCCACGCGATGACTTCCGCGCCGCGCATCGAAAGCTGCCGCGCGACTTCGGGAAAGAAGCCGTCGTAGCACACCATCATGCCGAGTTTGCCGAATCGCGTGTCGAAGATTGGATAATCGCTGCCGGGAGCAATTCCGCCTGCGATCTCGCTGCGCGGCAACGTAACCTTGCGATATTTGCCGAAAAATTTTCCGTCCGGGCCGAGCAACGCCGCGACGTTGTAAACCAGATGTTTTTCGCGCTCCAACAAACCAGCCACGATGTAAAGGTTGTGCTTCTTCGCCAGCGCGCCGAAGTACTCCGTGCTTGGGCCGGGCACGGATTCGGCGCAATCCGCGTAACTTTTCTTCAGGCCGAAGTAAGTGAGTGTCTCCGGCAGCACGACCAAATCCGCGCGCTGGTTCGCCGCGTCTTCAATCAGCGGCGCGAACTCGCGGCAATTGTCCATCATGCTCTTGCCGCCTTTCGGACGATAGTGAACCGCCGCAAGGCGCACCTTGCGGGCGGCGGGCGCGTCGATTTCAGCGAGCGAAACGTTGCTCCATTCCGCTTTGGCTTTCGACGCCCATTGCAAGTGCAATTCAACAGTGGCGCGAGTGGCTTTCGACGGAGCGCGATAGACACCAGAGACTTCGGTCCATCCGCGTGAATCGGTTTCCTTATCAGTGGGGAAGTCAGGCTCGGCCGTGCGCGCGAAGCCGGGCAACACGCCGGTCACAGTCCGTTCTTCGGTCGGCACGGAGCGGCCCTTGTCATCCTCCCAAACCAAACGCACGACGGCGCTGCGGCGCGGGCTGGCGACGTGCTCCAATTTGCGCATCGTGCTGAAGCGATAATGTTGTCCGCCTTTGATTGGGAACGTTTTGACCCAATAGCCGTCGAGGCCTTCGCGCGCATCCGCTTTGATGATGAAGCTTCCCTTGCCATCCGCACCGCCTTTCGGCTCAAACGAAAACTGCGGGCGAATCTCTTCGCGCGGCGCGGCGGTTTGCCAGCCATCGGGCGCGGTTTGCTTTTCGGCGGAACTCGGAAGCGGAACCCACAGGCAACCCAACGTCGCAATCCAAAGAAGTGGTCGTCGTTTCATAAACAAATTGGGATTCGCGCGGAGCTTAATCGAAATCACACTCGTTGGCCATGAGTAGTTGCGTCACTTGGAAATGTTCGGTTAACCGGGATTGCGGATCACGTTTGGAGTTGGAAGAAATCATCGATTTGTTGAAATAGCGGACATGGGGACGTTTCGCACGCCCATGAGCAAAAAGGATAAATTGATCCTCGCAGCCTTCGTCGGTTGCACGATCATTGAGTTCTGGCTTATCGCCCGCATCACATACGTTCCTTGGACTCGCGTTCTCAATTTTGTTCTCGCCGCGTTAATCATTGTTGTGATGGTGACAGCACTTCGCACCGGGCGATGGTGGCAGCGGTTGCTTGCGCTGCTTCTTTGTTTCATTCCGGTTGTGTACATTTATGACTTGTGCCGTTGGTCTATGGTGCAGCTTTCTCGCCCATGACAATTTCAAACTGAGCCACTTCCAGCCAACGCCATGAGTTGACTTTTTGCGCGCCGCGGCTAAGCCGTTCTCCATGCACTTCATCTCACGCCGCCATTTTCTTCGTCACACGGGCATCGCGTCCGCCTGCACGATGCTGCCGGCTCTCCCGGTGTTTTCAGCCGATGCCGCGAAGCGATGGCGCGCGGCGATTATCGGGCACACGGGTCACGGGGATTACGGGCACGGCCTCGATGTCGCATTCAATGACCTCTCGAATATCGAAGTCGTCGCCATCGCCGACCCCGACGCTGCGGGGCGTGCCAAGGCAGCGCAACGCTCCAAAGCGCAGCGGCAATATGCCGACTACGGCGAGATGCTGGCGAAAGAGAAACCGGAACTGGTCGTCATCGCGCCGCGCTGGTCCGAGGAACATCACGCCATGGCGATGGCCGCGCTCAACGGTGGCGCGCATTTGCTCACCGAGAAACCATTCACAGCCACGCTGGCCGAGGCCGACGAGATTCTCGCCGCGGCGGATCGCGCCAAACGAAAGATCGCGGTCGCACACCAGATGCGGCTCTCGCCGGGGATCGTTCACCTGCGCCGCGCTGTGACGGAAGGGCTGATTGGCGACCTCGTGCAAATTCGCTCCTGGGGCAAACAGGATTCGCGTGCTGGCGGCGAAGACATGATGGTGCTCGGCACGCACGTCTTTGATCTGCTTCGTCTCTTCGCCGGCGATGCGCTCTGGTGCAGCGCGCAGGTTTTGTCCAAAGGCCATGAAATCACAAATGCGGACGCGCGCACCGTGACGGAGAAAATCGGACCGGTGGCTGGTGATGAAATCGAAGCGCAGTTTGGATTCGCCAAAGGAGTGACGGCCAGCTTCACGAGCCGCGGGCGTTTGCGCGAGACGCTCGGCCACTGGGGCATGGAACTGCTCGGCAGCAAAGGTGCCGTGCGCATTCTGATGGACGTCGATCCGGCCGTGCGCCAGCGAAAACGCGGCAGCGGTTCTTCAATTACAGATGAATGGCTGCCGCTCAATGACGACCCGCTTCTGAAACTTGCCGCCGACCAACGCGGCTTCGGCCCCGCCAATCGCCGCGTGGTGGAGGATTGGCTGGACGCCATCGAGCGCGACCGCGAACCGCAGTGCAGCGGACGCAATGCGACGAAAGCGATCGAAATGGCCATGGCCGTTTACGAATCCGCATTGACACACCGGCAAGTCGCGCTGCCACTCGGCAAGCGGCAACATCCATTGAAGTAATCGCTACTTGAGCAACTCCGGTCGCGGTCTCGACCATTGTGTTCGCCGTCAGGCCGTTGGTCCGGTACCCGGGTGGTCGCGATACTTGCCCGCTTGGATTTTCGATTGCGCGGACGTTCGTGCTTGCTAGTGTCCGTCCGACTCACCAACCACGCACAAATATGAGAGCAACGCCTTTCGTTCCATGATTTCAAAACATGAGCTACCAACCAAAGCCCATTGACACATCCCAGATCAGATTGTCTCCAGAATTGTTGCAACTCACGGAGCGCCTCGCGGAAAACGCGCACGAGCTCTGGGCGCAACAGCGCATCAAAGAAGGATGGACCTGGGGGCCAACGCGGGACGACGCAGCGAAGAAACACCCGTGCCTGGTGCCTTATGCGCAATTGCCTGAATCAGAAAAAGAATACGACCGCATCGCGTCGGTCGGTGTATTGAAAGCCATTTCGGCGCTCGGCTATACGATTCAACCCACAGCACACAACGGTTGACTCGGAACTCATTGTGGTATGAAAAACTCCACTCCAGGAAGTCCGGCGCTCGCGCAATTGGAACAGCACCTGGAAATGGAAAGTCAGAACGAGAAGCGGGCGCCGAGCTTTGACATGGACGACAGGCCGGAAGCATCAGTTCTTACTCCTTTTCCTCGCCTTCAATTCGCACTCGAAAAAATCACGGAGGTTCTTGTCCCGCCGTTTCAACAAGCCGATGCCGCAGCCATCGAACATCAGCGCAACCACAAGCGGAATGCAAAAATTGCCGCAAGCATGGGAGCTATCGCCATCGTTGCTGCGTGCATTCAATTGGGCTTCACGACGCAAGAGCCCACCGTGGTGATTGCAGAGATTATCGCAGTCGCACTCTGCCTTGTGACCATCCTCATTGGTGTACGTACGGCACGTCAGAAAAACTGACTCGTCTGCCGCAACGTCGCCGAACGTCTGCGCCATCTGAAATTCCACGGGCTGACGCGAAAAGAGCTTTGGTGTGAGCCAACGACTGCGGCCTGGGAAACGTGGTTGCATGAGGAAGTGAGCAAACTTGGACAGGTTTCCAAACGCGAAGACCTCGAAGACTGGGTTACCGATGATCCACTTCTCGATCCGCCCGAAGAACTGAGCCAATGCGCCGCGGCCAGCAAGGAAGCGGCGGCGCTCATGTGCTACTTCCGTCACAAGCGAGTTGCGTTTCAACGCGAGTTCTTCGCATTGCGAGCCAAGCAGCACGCCACGCATCAACACTACTTCCATCGCATCCCGAGCCGTTGCTTCTGGATTAGCATCGGCGCCGCGTTGCTTCACTTCACACTGGAACTTGTTGCCGGCGGTTTGACCAATGAGAAGCTCCGCCACTTCCTTGAACTGGTCGCGCGCTGGTCGATCGTCGTGGCGGCAGCAACACCGGCCGTAGGCGCAGGCGTTCGCACCTGGTTGCTGGCGTTTGAATTTGGCCGCAGTGCGTTACTCTACCGCGCTCAACGTTCCTGTCTCGATAAACGTCTGGACGCCCTGCAAAGAAATTCACCAGACGGCATCTTCGTCACCATCTGGTTTACCGAACAAGCGTTGGAAGAAGAACACAGGAGCCTGGATTCGCCTGATGCTCGATGCGGAATGGTTTGGGTGAAACGAGGAGCAAACATGTCCAAATCCCTCTTCCCGCGCCCGCGGCGATGCGACATCCTCGGTTTCTGGGAAGTGCACGGCTACTCGAACACGGCTGACCGTGGAAGGAGGAGCGGTTCTCATAATTGCCTCCGCGTCTCCGATCCACCTTCTCTCCATTTGACCGTTCCTCCGCACCTTCCTTAAAGTCCCGCGTCTTGAAAAAACCCGTTTCCAGAAGCGGACGGTTCGCCAGCGGTCCCGCGGCGGACGTGGCCGTGTTTTCTGAATCCATCTCGTTTGACCACCGGCTGTGGCGGCAGGACATCGTCGGTTCGATAGCGCACGCGAGGATGCTGGAGAAAATCGGTGTGCTCACGAAGGCCGAGTGCAAAGCCATCATTCAGGGGCTGGAGGACATCGGGCAGGAAATCTCCGACGGCAAGTTCAAGTGGAAACCGGAACTCGAAGACGTTCACATGAACATCGAGGCGGAGCTGACGCGGCGCGTGCTTGCCGGCGCGAAGTTGCACACGGGCCGTTCGCGCAACGATCAGGTCGCGCTCGATGTCCGCATGTGGTTGCGCGACGAAATGGCGGAACTCGATGGTGAATTGCGCTCGTTGCAATCCGCGCTGGTCGCTCTCGGCGAAAAGAACGCGTCCGTCATCATTCCCGGTTACACGCACCTGCAACGCGCTCAGCCGGTTTATTTTGCGCATCACGTGCTCGCGTACGTCGAGATGCTGGAGCGCGACCGGCAGCGGCTGATTGATTGTTTTCAGCGTGTGAACGTTTGCCCGCTGGGCAGTGGCGCCATCGCCGGCTCCACCTTGCCGCTCCACCGCGAAATGGTCGCCGAGCTTCTGGGCTTTGTGGATGCGAAAGGCAAACCGCAGCTTACGCAAAACTCGATGGACGCGGTGAGTGATCGCGATTTCGCCGTGGAGTTCTGCGCGGCAGCGGCGCTGATTGCCGTCCATCTCTCGCGCCTTGCCGAGGACGTGATTCTCTGGGCGAGCGTAGAATTTAACTTCATCAAGATCGCCGACGCCTACACGACCGGCTCTTCGTTGATGCCGCAAAAGAAAAACCCAGACGTGGCGGAACTGACGCGCGGGAAGTCAGCGCGCGTCATCGGCAATCTCATGTCGCTGCTCACGCTGTTGAAGGGACTTCCCATGACCTACAACCGTGATTTGCAGGAAGACAAGGAGAGGCTCTTCGACAGCGCCGATACGGTGCGGAGTTGCGTGCGGCTGATGGCGGCAATGATGGCGAACATCACCGTCAATACCGATGCGTGCCGCGCCGCCGCGAGCGATCCCGCGTTGCTGGCCACCGATCTCGCTGACTATCTCGTGCGCAAAGGAATGCCGTTTCGCGAAGCGCATCACGTCGTTGGCGCAGTGGTCGCCTGCGCGGAGAAAAATAGAAAGGCGCTCAACGAACTCACGGCGAACGAGCTTCGCGCCATCGACAAACGATTCGGCGATGATGCGCTCGACGTTTTCGATCTCTCTTCCGCGATGGCGCGGCGGAAACTCACCGGCGCGCCCGGTACAAGCGAAGTGCGCAGGCAGTTGGCGCGTTGGAAAAAGGCGCTGAAAACGGGCTGAATGCCGCGCTCCTTCCGTTGCCACATCACAACGCGTCAAACTTTTTTTCTGCTTCCGCGAAAATAAATGCGTTTGCTGTGCAACCCCACCGGCGTAGTTTCGACTCAATCCACGCTCAGGATTTCAGTGCGCGTGGAGTGCAGAAACGAAATGATTGCCGGAACAAATATCGCGCCGAGTTCGCCCGCTGAATTGCTGGGTGATCCGCATCCCCTGCTCGAACAGCTTGGCTCCACGGAAGACCTCGCCATCACCGGCGCGGTCGCGCACGCTATCGAGTTCCATCGAGTTTCTGATCTGCCATCGTTGCGCCAGTTCCTCGACGCGTATCGCACGGAAGTTCTGGTTCCCATTGAGCTGCCCGCGATTGTGTCCGCGTATCAGTATGCCGCGCGCGGCGAAACGGCGGAACTGATCGCATTGGATGAGCGCCTCGCAGCCGAACGCGTCGTGCGGCGGTTTGCGCTCGCCAGTTGCCGTGTTGGTCAGCGTCAACTCAGCAAGTTGCGTCCGATGCGCGACCAACGTCTCGTGCAGCGTTATCTCGCCGCGATCGAAGAAGGTAAAGCCCGCGGCTGGCACACGCTTGTCTATGGTGTGAGCCTCGCGATGTTTTCGCTGCCGCTGCGGCAAGGGTTGCAGAACTATACGGAGCAAACCATTCGCGGTTTCGTCTCAAGCGCCGCGGCCTCGCTTCATCTGGCGGAAGGTCAATGCGACATTCTTCTGGCTGCGCAATCTTCCGAAGTTCCCCGCGCCATTGCTTCCGCTCTCGATTCGCCACGTCTTCTCGCGATTCAGTAATCTGTTTCCGCGCTTGCATCGACTCCGGCACGCTGTTAAGCCGGGAGTGCCATGAGAAAGCTTTTCGTCATCCTTGCCGGCGCATTCCTGCTCACTTCCACTCCCGCTCAAGCCGCCGAGGAATACGGCTGGCGATTTGCGTCCGTGACCACGGACATTTTCATCGCGCGGCCTTTCACTTTCCTCGCTACGATTCTGGGTGGAGCGATTTGGACCGTCTCGCTGCCAGTGACAGCGCCCACGCGCACGAGTGAGGAAGCGTTCGATGCGCTCGTACGCCGTCCGTGGGAACTCACGGTGGACCGCGAACTCGGCGAGTACGACGAGCTTTAATCTTCGCGCGCCGCTTCCGCCCCTCACATGCCGCAATACTTCAACGCCGGCGACTGGCTGATCATTGCGGCGTATCTCCTCGGCATTATCGGACTGGGCGTTTGGTTCGGCAAAGACCAGCGCAACACCCGCGACTATTTTCTCGGCAGCAAGAACATTCCCTGGTGGGGCATCGGCGTCTCAATCGTCGCCGCGGAGACGAGTGCGCTCACGATCATTGGCGTGCCGGCGTATGCGTACGCCGAGGGCGGCAACATCATGTTCATCCAAATCATCATTGGTTACGTGATCGCCCGCGTCATTCTCGCGATCCTGATGGTGCCGCATTATCTCAAGGGCGAAATTTACTCCCCTTACCAATTGCTCGAGCAACACCTCGGGCGCGGGCCGCGGCGGCTGGCTGCGGCGTTGTTCTTGTTTCTTGAAACCATGGCAGCAGGAGTGCGCGTTTACGTTGCATGCATTCCGATTCAACTCATGCTCGGCGAAAAAATCTGCAGTCTCGGTGGCCTCATGCACCCGGTGCTCGGCGCGATTGTAATCTTCGTCGGACTTTCGCTGCTCTACACCTATATCGGCGGCGTGAAGGCGGTAATCTGGACCGATGCCGTGCAGTTTGCGCTCTTTCTCGCCGGTGGGATTTTTGCCCTGCTCTACATTCCGACACTCGTCGAAGGCGGCTGGAGCGCTGCGCTCGCCAAAGCCGCTGCCGCGGGCAAAACCGCCTGGCTCAACACGAACTTCAGCCTTTCCCCTCCGTTCAACATCTGGATGGGAATCCTCGGCGCCACGGTCATGGTGATGTCCACTCACGGCGCGGAACAGTTGATCGTGCAACGCGTGCTTGCCTGCCGCACGGTGTCCGAAGGCCGCAAGGCGCTGTGTCTCAGCGCGGTCCTGGTTTTCCCGCTCTTCCTGATTTTCCTCTTCGTGGGCGTGATGTTGTGGGTGTTCTACGAAGGCAGTGGGCGCCTGCCGAAGATTCCACTGCCGGAAGCGCGACCGGGCATCAAATCGAATGACTTCGTCTTTCCCATCTTCATGGTGACGGAGGTGCCGCACATCCTGAAGGGATTTCTCATTGTCGCGATTCTCTCCGCAGCGATGTCGTCGATCAGCTCGGCGATCACGTCCCTCGCGTCGGTCTCGACGATGGACTTCGTGAAGCAAATCGTGAAAGGGCGCAACGAAGAATACTTCCTGCGCTTCAGCAAATACTCGACGGTGTTCTGGGCTGCCATGCTTGTGCTGACCGCGTTCCTGACCCGACAGGTGACCTTCGTCCTCAATGCCGCATTCTCGCTGCGCGGGCTGACCGCCGGCGCACTGCTCGGCTCGCTCATTGTGGCGCTCTTCTGGAGACGGCTCGGCTCCCGCGCGACGATGGCCGGGATGATCGCATCGGTGCTGGTGATGTGTCTGATTTACTGGCCGGCGAATATTCCGGCGACGCGCGATTGGTGGATGCGCACGTTCGGCGGCGAGGTGTTCTGGCCGTGGTTCACGCTGATCGGGACCGCGGTTACGATTGGAACGGCCTGCCTGGTCTCGCAATTCAGCCGTCAGGCGGCCAGGCCAAAACACAATTCGTGACTTTGCGCTGTGATGCGCGTTCTGCCGCGTTTGGAAAATTATGGCCGCGGCCCGCGATTGATGAGGAAAATGATCCCGGCCACCAGGCCAGACGCCAAAATACCCACGATTACCGCCCACCAGAAGACGCGGCGCCGCTTTTGCCGGTTCGCGCGTGTCATTCCGGGCAGCAGATAGTACAAGCTGTGCTTTTTGTCTTTTCGTCCGAGCATGGAGTCCCGTGCCTGCGAATGGTCTGCCGGAGCAGGTTGGATGCTTCCTGTTTGTAGTCCACCCTTCAGGGTGTCCGGGCGCGCGGACACGCTAACGCGTGGACTACCAACGACCGCCCGGCGACTGTCCGCGAATGAAACGGGCTGCCTTGCGAAATTGCAATGTTGAATCGCGCGGGGGCGGGAACTCGGTTGCTGGACGCAGCCGCAGAAGGTGCAGTTTGCCGCATCGTTCTGTGCGTTTTGCACCTGTTCAATTCTGTTTTCGTTTCAATTCAACTCCGGCCAGGTCGGTTTGACACAAGGCACACCCCTAGCTAAGCAGCGCCGGAGGTTCCGTATGGACGATTTCAAAGCCAATATCATGGCGGGGGTTTCCGCGGCCTGGGCCAGTATCATTACGTTCGTGCCGAAGTTCCTCGTCTTCCTCGCCATCGTCATTGGCGGCTATTTTCTGGCGAAGTTTCTGGCGCGGCTCTTCGACGGGCTGCTGGAGCGCTTGAAGTTCGACAATCTCGTCGAGCGTGGCGGCGTGAAGCGCGTTCTGTCCAAGTCCGGCTATGACGCGAGCGACCTGCTGGCGAAACTTCTCTTCTACACGTTGTTCCTGTTCGTTCTCCAATTTGCGTTCGGCATTTTTGGTCCCAATCCGATCAGTGACCTGCTCACGCGCATCATTGCCTACATCCCCAGCATCTTCGTGGCGGCGATTATCATCATCGTCGCGACGGCGATTGCCAAAGGCGTGAAGGACATCCTAAGCGTGAGTCTCGGCGGGTTGAGCTATGGCCAGGTGCTCGCGAAGATGGCGGCGGCGGTAATCATCGCCATCGGCATCTTCGCGGCTCTGGACCAGCTTGGGGTGGCGCCAAACATCGTGCGCGGCATTTTCTACGCGGCGCTCGCGATTGTAGCCGGCTCGGCGATTGTGGCGATCGGCGGCGGGGGCATTCAACCAATGCGCGCTCGATGGGAACGCGTGCTGGGCCGCGTGGAATCAGAAGTGCCCCGGCTTAAGTCCCATGTCGCGAAGACCGGCTCGGTCGCGGAACAAAAGAGCGGCGAATGGAAAGGGCGTGGCGAAGATTGGGCTGCGCAGACGAAAGAACGCGCGCAATCAGCGGAGTTCAGGCCGCACGACGGCTGAGTTCACGAGACGAAACAATTTTACGCACAGAGTGGCGGCCGGGTGGCCGCCGCTCTTTTTTCCAGTCAGACAATGAAAGAGCCGGCGGGAGCCGCGACGACCTTCTGTTGTCGCTCCAGGAACTGCTGGTAATAAATTCGCATCTGATTGAGCCGCCACTGCGTCACGACATCGAACCGTTGAGATAACTTTGGTTTGTCAGGCCTGCACAAACCAGCGCCGCTCTCGTGAACCTCGACCAGCGGTGCGGGATGCTCGGGTTCCACGATGAAAAGTTCCTTGCCGACTGCTTGCGCCATGAGGAACCGCGGCAAGTGATAGCCGTATTTGCGCTCGACGAATTCAATCGGCACGTGGACCTGATCGAGTTGCGCGCGGCAAAACTCCGCTGCCGCGCGGAAAATCGTGGTGCGTTCATCGTCGCCCACCGTCTGGGCCGGCGGCCAGGAAACCAGCAGCCAGGCGGCGGAAACTGTTTCCACAATCGCGGCCATGAAGTAGGGACGCTGGAGGCGGACCAGATAACGCCGAGGTTCATCCGGCCACTGCACCGCCACTGCAAAGGGGTTTTCCATTTCGGGAACGCGGACGTTTTTATCCGAGGCCAGTGCATCGCGCAAACCTCGAGTGTTCGCGCGCGCAAAATTTTGCGGCCGAGCGTTGCGCTCTGCATGGCGCCAACCCCGGACTGCGTCCAATGAGATAATCGAAACAAACCTTGCTGCGCTTTAGAGCGTGGGCTTAATTACGCGCCGCCAGGGCCCATGGAATGCGGACTTACGAACCCCGCCAGG
>JGI10216J12902_102144162_pt1 | contig 10970 bp, 10 predicted proteins | sample KanNatreferecore_FD_12902 | JGI IMG/M metagenome (IMG submission 12902)
AAATGCGACCATAAGTCGTAATTACGAATAAGCAACCATTTATCCGCAACAGCCATTGCAAATGATTTGAGACACTAAATTAGGGAATAGACCAACCCCGCTTCGTATATTTGAGACGAAACTTGTTTATATGAATGTACCTACGATGGCTGAAATGATGGCTGCCGGAGAAAGTCCGGAGATACTTTTTTGGGTGGGATGTGCCGGAAGTTTTGATCAGCGCGCTCAGAAAATAACAAGGGCCTTCGCGACTATCCTTGAAAAAGCCGGCGTCAAATATGCCATACTGGGTAATGAAGAGATGTGCACAGGCGATCCTGTGCGAAGGGCCGGAAATGAATTTATGTTCCAGATGATGGCCTACCAGAATATCCAAACACTGAACAATTACAGCATTAAAAAGATTGTGACTGCCTGCCCCCACTGTTTCAATACTATTAAGAACGAATACAAAGACCTGGGTGGCGAATATGAGGTAGTCCATCACACGACTTTTTTGCAGGAACTGATCGACCAGGGAAAAATTCGAATTAGCGAAGGGGGTGGATTTAAAGGTAAACGAATTACATTCCACGATAGCTGCTATCTCGGTAGAGCAAATAATATATACGAAGCCCCCCGCAAGGTGCTTGAAGTGCTCGATGCCGAACTAGTGGAGATGAAAAGATGCCGTACGAACGGGTTATGCTGCGGTGCCGGTGGCGCTCAAATGTTCAAAGAAGAAGAGAAAGGGAATACCCGTGTTAACTGGGAACGTACGAACGAAGCGCTGGACACGGGTGCAACGGTCATTGCTTCTGCTTGCCCCTTCTGTAACACGATGCTTACGGACGGTGTCAAAACAAAAGAAAAAGAGGAATCGGTGAAAGTGCTGGATATCGCCGAACTGGTGGCCAGCGCAATCAGGGATTAGCGCACGCCTTTAAACGCACTAATGCCCTGAAGTCGTAATTTTGCAGCATGAATATGAATTACGAACATCTCCTGCCGGCCGATTTTGCCCCCGATTCGAGAGTCTGGATCTATCAGGGCAGCCGGATTTTTGGCCTTGGCGAAGCATTACAGGTCGAAGAGATACTGACCAATTTTGCCGCCAGCTGGCAGTCGCACGGCACCCCGGTAAAAGGCTATGCAAACCTATTTTTCGGACAATTCATTGTGTTGATGGCCGATGAGAATGCAACAGGGGTTAGTGGTTGCAGTACTGATAGTTCAGTGAGAATGATAAAAGACATCGAGCAGGTTTTTGGCGTAAGCCTTTTCGACAGGCAAACCCTTGCTTTTTTTGTTAAGGATAAAGTGCAGCTATTGCCATTAAATCAATTGCAGTATTCAATCGATCACGGTTATATCAATGAGGATACACTATACTTTAACAACCTGGTCGCAACCAGGAAAGATCTTCAGGAAAACTGGCTGATCCCGGTAAAAATGAGCTGGTTGGCAAAGCGACTGAAATGGAAGACCAACTCTCAGTAGCATTCTCTGCCTGTTTCTGATTGAGCTAGCTTTTATTATTCATCAAACCCTTAAGCTTGCTTTTTTCTTGTTGTTCCTTTGCGGTTGGCTTTTTAGGAACCTGCATGAAGTTATACGTGAGTGTGAGCCTGTAATTCCGCGTTTGGGTAAAACTGTACGATTCATGAATAAAGTTTGTTCCCGAAGTGTACGTCCGGTTCTCTTGCTGCAAAATAGGATCAATCACATTCAGGGTAACGACAAACCGCTTCTGGAAAAACTTTCGTTGCACGCCGAAATTCATGCTCGTATTCCACCGCACATAACCCTGCGGATTCGCAAAGCGGTTAAACGTGGCGCCCGCGTTGATATTCCAAACATCTTTTGGAGCGTAGTTACCGTTCAAATTAGAATTAATTGAACCACCATCCTGGTATTTGTAAGTGATCTTATCTGCCTCGCTGTAGCGGTTGTAAGTATAACTTGCACTAAAATTAATACGCAGCTTTTTAGAAAAAGTGTACCCGTTCCATGTGCTGACTTCATACTCTATCCTGTCGTCAATATTATTCCAGGTCACGAAAGTTTTCCCTTCGGGCTGCAGGGTTCGCAATTGCGTAAATACGTCCTGAACGATATTGTAGCCAAGTCCCAGGTTGAGATAGTATTTGTCCTGGTTACGACCTACCAGCAAATCAAAATTGTGAGCTGTAGATGGCTTCAACGAGGGATTACCAAAGCGCAGATTATATGGATCGGCGTAGTCAATGCTCGGGTTTAACTCTCCAATACCGGGGCGGCGGATGGTGCGACGGTACGACACCGTGAGGTTAAGTACATCTTCCCATTGTTTATTAAAATTAAAAAACGGTAATACAGTCCAGTAATCGTTTCTTGCTTCATCGTGCGCATGATACAAATCGAATTGCACTTTGGTCTGTTCGGCATTCAAGCCAAGTGAAAAGCTGGTTCCTTTGGAAATGATGTGGCGCCCCGAGAGGCGTACGTTACTGATGGTTTGCCGAAAGCGAAAATCATTACTCAGCAAGTCGCTCTTTACATAAACATCTTCTGGTTTCTTATAATACTGTGAGATCAGGCCGACCTCGCTGCTCGTAAAATTGTAGTAGGCTCCTGTAGAAAAGGATGTTTTTTTGTTATCGAGGGATTTATCGTAGGCAAACCGGGCGTTATACCCAATATTGTCGCTAAGATTAAACTGCTGCTGAGATGAGTCGACTCCTGTAGGAGTAAAATCTGCATAATAAAATCGCTGGTAAAAGAACCGGTTATTTTCATTATTCGAGTACCAGGAATTGACAAACAAACGAAGGGTTTCACCGGGCTTACTGCCCCGCCGGGTATAGGTAAAGTTCAATGATGGATTAATATTGTCGCCAATGCTTTGTATCGTTCGGTTACTTAATTTGCTAACATCGCTGTACCGGTCGAGGTTTGTATACTGGGTAATGCTGCGGTTATCGAAATCGTTTTGATTGTATTGCGCTACGATGTTAAGTGAATTTCGCGGATTGATTTCATAATCGATATTAAGTCTTGCGCTGGGACGGGTGCTTTTGTTTCGATAGTTATTATCCGTATTCAGGTAATTCGTCGAATCTGCGTAAATGTTTTGCCTTCTCGAATAGCCGTTGCCTTCAAATTCGTTGTAGCCCAGCCCGGCATTGAAATTGACCGACAGGCCTTTCTTCCGGTAATTAAAATTGGCATTAATGCCCGCTTCTCCCCTGGTGCCGCCATAAATACTCAACCTGGCCGTTTTTCCCACCTTACCCTTGCGGGTGACGATATTTATGACTCCACCGGGTTCATTTGCATATTGGGGTGGCGGGTTGGTCATGACTTCGATGCGCTCTATCATACTTCCGGGCAGGGACTCGAGAAAATCCTGTAATTGCTGCGCGTTTAATTCAACTGGCTTGTCGTCGATCAGGATCTTCGGCTCCCTGCCTCTTACAGTAACTTTGCCATTCGGATCCGCCGCCACCAATGGTACATTCTTCAACAGGTCGCTTGCATTCGATCCTGCACTGAGCGGCGATTCCGCCGCGTTATACGTGATGTTTCCCTCTTTACTTTGAATTAAGGGCTTTTCGGCAAACACCACGACTTCCTGTAATTGATCGGTTGCACCTTTTAAAGTCAGATCATTTAAATTGAAATCGAATCGTTCGGCCCGAAGTGAAATACTGTCGATCAGAAGCGACTGAAAGCCCATCGAGCTAATGCGAAGCTTATACACGCCAAATGCCAGGCCATTAAAAGTGAAGCCCCCGTCTTTATCTGTAACTGTGCCGCGCTTAATTGAAGAATCCCGATTCAGGAGAATTTCTACGGAAGCCCCCGCAATTGCATTCTTTTTATCATCAAGTAAGTTGCCGGCAATAACCCCGCTGCCGTGCTGCTGCTGCGCTGAGGCATATACAGAAAATAAAGCAAGAAATACTGCTGTTGCAGCCAGTTTTAAGCGCATGTGTAAAATTAGAATTACCGGGGTTTTGTGCATGGTCTTTTTTAGTAAACGGTGAAAAAAACACCCGAATGGGCGTAACAAACAACCGTTAATAAAGGCTTACCATTAGCGAATTGCTTATTCGACGATAAAGCTGTGATTTACCTTCAAAGCAGGATTGAAATAGAAAGGATTTCAAATCCCCTGCCATCCTGTCACATGTCGTCCGTTTTTCTTATTTTTGCTTCCCTAATTTTTAGCTAGAGATGCTGGACATGGTGACCAATAAGATACATGATGAAAGCAGGCAGGGAGAAGCATATTCTCCTTTTGCCATGGACCCCGTTGTATACCGCAAGAAGTTTTATATCGAAAGCTATGGCTGTCAGATGAATTTCAGCGACAGCGAAATCGTCGCTTCTATTCTTAATCAGCACGGTTTCGGTGCAACGAAAAATACCGAAGAAGCGGACCTGGTTTTGCTGAACACTTGTTCAATACGGGAGAAAGCAGAACAAACCATTCGAAAACGCCTCACCGAGTTTAAGCGTGCAAAGGAGGCAAGGCCGGGTATGCTGGTGGGCGTGCTTGGCTGCATGGCCGAACGTCTGAAGGCAAAATTGCTTGAAGAAGAGCAACTGGTGGATATGGTTGTGGGCCCGGATGCCTACCGTACCCTTCCCGCATTAATCGAAGAAGCAGAATCTGGCCAGAAAGCGGTGAATGTGTTGCTCAGCCGCGAGGAAACTTATGCAGACATTTCTCCTGTGCGCCTCGATAGCAACGGTGTTACTGCCTTTGTAAGCATAATGCGCGGTTGCAACAATATGTGCAGCTTTTGTGTTGTACCCTTTACCCGGGGCAGGGAAAGGAGTCGTGATGCAGTATCAATTGTTAACGAATGCCGCGGATTATTTGAGAGGGGTTACCGGGAAGTGACCTTGCTGGGACAAAACGTAGACAGCTATTATTTTGTTGATGAGCAAAATGACGAAACGATAACCTTTGCGCGGTTGCTGGAGAAATGCGCACTGATCTCTCCGTTGCTTCGGATACGGTTTTCCACTTCTCATCCTAAGGATATTACTGACGAAGTATTAACCACTATGGCTTCGTTCGAAAATATTTGCCGCTATATTCATTTGCCGGTACAAAGTGGTTCAACACGGGTATTGCAATTAATGAATCGTACTTATACCCGCGAATGGTACATGGCCAAGGTGAGACGCATACGGGAAGTGATGCCTGATTGCGGTATCAGCTCAGATATCATTGCCGGATTTTGTACGGAAACGGACGAAGACCATCGGGACACGCTCGATATCATGGAATACAGCAAATACGATATGAGCTATATGTTTTTTTACAGCGAGCGGCCCGGAACACTTGCACATCGCAGGTATAAAGACGATATTCCAGAGGAAGTGAAAAAGAAAAGACTACAGGAAATTGTGGACTTACAGAATAAGTTGTCGTTAGTGAGCAACCAGTCTGATCTGGGAAAGACTTATAAGGTATTAATAGAAGGCGACAGCAAAAGAAGCGCACAGGATTGGATGGGCAGGAACAGTCAAAACAAAGTGATCGTATTCCCAAAAGACGGATACAACCATAAAAAAGGTGACTACGTGCAAGTGAAAGTGAATGATTGTACGAAGGCAACCCTCCTGGGTGAACTGGTACATCATTGATGGAAACAACGTGCAGCTTGAATTATTCCTACCCTGATAGGCAATAAAAAAAAGAACAGTCTGATGGACATTCAAGGCATAAAAAATCGATTTGGCATTATTGGTAATTCCCCGGCATTAAACTATGCATTACAGGTGGCGGCGCAGGTTTCCAATACGGATCTTACGGTATTGATTAATGGCGAGAGCGGTGTGGGCAAAGAAGTGTTTTCGCAGGTGATCCACTCCCTTTCCGCCCGCAAACACAATCCCTTTATCGCTGTAAACTGCGGTGCTATTCCTGAAGGAACAATTGATTCAGAACTATTCGGCCACGAAAAAGGATCGTTTACTGGCGCAGTAGATGCGAGGAAGGGATATTTCGAGACGGTAAATGGCGGAACCATATTTTTGGATGAGATTGGTGAACTTCCACTCGGTACGCAGGCGCGCTTGTTGCGGGTACTGGAAACGGGTGAGTTCATTCGTGTAGGATCTTCCAAAGTACAAAAGACCGATGTACGAGTAATTGCAGCCACCAATCGCGATCTGCTCGAACGCACACAGCAAGGCAAATTCCGCGAAGACTTATATTACCGGTTGAGCACGGTACCCATACGAGTGCCGTCGCTTCGCGACCGGAAAGAAGACATCCCGCTCCTGTTTCGGCGCTTTGCTGTAGACTTTGCGGAACGCTACAAGGCGGCCCCCATTCAATTGGATGACGAGGCGAAAAATCTGTTAATTAACTATCCCTGGCCCGGGAATGTTCGCGAATTGAAGAATATTGCGGAACAAGTTTCAGTTCTTTCACAAGACAAATCAATCACGGCGCAGGACCTTCGTCGTTTTTTGCCTGAAACGAATGCTAACCGGTTGCCGGTATTGGCAAATACAGGGGGCGGGCTCGCTAATGGTCATGAATTTGCCAACGAACGCGAAATTCTGTACAAACTGTTCTTCGATATGAAGAAGGACGTAACGGAGTTAAAAAAAATGTTTGTGGATATTCTTCAAAACCCCGGATCCATTCCCCAGAACCCGGCGTTTATAAATGAATTGAAAGAGTTGAAAGCACAGGATTTTTATCAGCCTGCTGTAATGCAACCGGTGGTAAACTCTGCCCAGCCGGTAGTTATTCCGCACGATGAGATCCATCACCATGAAGAAGTGGAAGAGTCGCTTAATATAATGGACGTTGAGAAGGAATTAATAGTAAAGGCCCTCAAGAAGCACAAAGGCAAACGCAAGGATGCCGCGGCTGATTTAGGAATCAGCGAAAGAACACTTTACCGGAAGCTGAAGGAATATGATATCAAAGAGTAACAGTTAATTCGTCAACCTTAACTACCAAACAATGAAGAACATTTACCAACATAAGATTTGGCCTTCAAAAAAAACGGGATGGATATCAGGCCTGGTTTTGATTGCCCTGACGGTCATCAGCGGGTGTAAAATCTACAAATTCCGCGATGTTGTTGTTGACCCCGAAGCAAAGACTGCCCATGTATGGTATATCGAGAATAAAGCGCGATACGTAAATCCGCAATTAAGTCCACAGCTAACAGATAAACTTCGTCAAAAAATTAACAATCAGACCCGGCTCACCCAGGTGCAAACGGAAGATGCCGATTATGATATCCGCTGTGAAATAACTGGCTATGATGTAACTACTTCCGGTATATCACAACAGCAAGCGGCAACCAACCGGCTGATTGTGACTGTCAATATTTTTTTCAAGAACAAGGTAAATGACAAAAAGAATTTTGAAGGACCGGTTTCCCGTAACTTCGACTTCTCAGCGAGCCTCAGTCTTAACCAGGCAGAATCACAGCTGACTCCAACCATTATCCAAAATATGGTGGATGAGATTTTCAACCGCATTTTTTCCGATTGGTAATTAGTTGCATGCAAACACCCGTACATACAATCGTAAAGAACCTTTTTCACCGCGATAGCCTGGAAGAAGTGGACGAAGAGCAGTTACAGGATTATATCCGGCTGTTCCCCTACTCTTCGATCGGGCATTTATTGCTGGCAAGAAAAAGGAAAGAACAGGGGGATGATTATAAACACGCATCAGCCACGGCCTCGCTCTATGTCAGCAATCCCCTTTGGTTACATTGTTTCCTGGGAACCGAGGTTTCTCCTGCTGGAATGACTGCTGCTGTAGCTGATAAAACAGATTTGCCAGAAGCTTCCGTTCCGGAACCGCTGCCCTTAGAGACTGGCGAAACGGAAACGGAAACAGTGGTCGTAAATGAGCGGGATGAGGAGGTCACGGAAACTGAACCCGCAACGGTGTTCGTAAATGAGCGGGATGCGGAGGTCACGGAATCCAGCTCCGACACAATTGAGAGCGCACTGCTGGAAAAATCTTCCACGCCGGCAATTTCTGATGAAACGCCCAATGCGATTATTCCAAAGCAGGAAGGTGGCATGCAGGAAGCTGTGCCGCCACAGGAGGAATTGGTTTCAGCCTCAACTGTTGTGGAGACTGAGGTGGTTTTTGAACCCTACCATACCATAGATTACTTTGCTTCTCAGGGTATAAAACTGAAGGCAGAAGACCTGGCGAAGGACAAATTTGGCCGGCAACTGAAAAGCTTTACCGACTGGTTAAGAACAATGAAGCGAATTGCGCCGGTAGCGGCCGAAAACGCGCATCCAACCGAAGCGACTGATCCGGCGGTACTGAAAAAAGCGGAGGAATCGGTGGAAATCAGCGATGTCGACACGGAAGCTATGGCCGAGGTCTGGATCAAGCAGGGCAAACCCGCCCGTGCCATTGCTATTTACCACAAATTAAGTTTGCTCAATCCCTCTAAAAGCCATTACTTTGCAGCCAAAATTGAACAATTAAACGCGTAGCATCATGATCATCCTTTTCCTGGTTTTAGTGCTTTTGGCTTGTATCGGAATCGCATTCTTTATCCTTGTTCAAAACCCCAAAGGCGGCGGCCTGGCTGGCAATATTGCCGGTTTCAATACTCAGTTCATGGGAGTTAAACAAACAACCGATGTGCTGGAGAAAGGAACATGGGTGCTGGCTTTCGTTATTGCGATGCTGTGCATTTTTTCTGCTGTGTTTATCCCGGGTTCAGGATCATCAACTGGCCCGACACGCGGCGAAGGCGCACGTCCTGCAACAACTACGCAGCCTGTAACTACACCACCGCCCGGCGGTCAGGCAGTTCCACCCGCGAAGTAATAGGTAATTAATGTGTCTTTATAAAATATTGAACCCCGCTGGTAACCGCGGGGTTTTTTGTTTATTTTACGATAGAATCCATTTGTATGCTTCGAAAAATATTCTTTGGAACCATAATCGTACTCATTTTGGTAGCGGTGCTGGCCGGCTGGTTCTTCTTCACATCAGCCACCAGCGGTGATAAATCAAAATTCCTTTTCATTCGCAGTGACAGCGCCACGTATCCCGCAGTAATTAATTCGATCCGGAAAGAACAGCTGGTAAAAAATGCCGGTGCATTCGACTTTCTGGCTAAGCGGATGAGCCTCGAAGAAAAAATAAAGCCGGGCCGGTATGAAATAAAACCAGGCATGAGCAATTTCGAAATCGTACGATTGCTGCGTAATGGACGCCAGGCTCCAGTAAAACTCGTTATTACCAAACTGAGAACGAAAGAAGACCTTGCATCCTTTATCGGAAAACGGTTTGAGTCAGATTCGTTGTCTGTAATCAACTATATCAACAATGCTGACTCACTTAAACGATTTGAGTTGGATACAGCTATTATAATGACAGGCGTGCTCCCTAATACCTATGAGTTATTCTGGAACTCGTCCCCTACGGTTATTTTTAGAAAGCTGTTTGCGCAAAAAGAAGATTACTGGACGGATGAGCGAAAAAAAATGGCAGCAGAAAGGAAATTAACTCCAACAACCGCTTATATACTGGCATCGATCGTTGAGGAAGAAACTACGGCAGAAAGCGAGAAAGACACCATGGCCAGTGTTTATCTCAATAGGTATTATGCAGGCATGCGTCTCCAGGCAGACCCAACAGTAAAATTCGCGCTACGCGATTTTGGATTGAAAAGAATTTACGAAAAGCATACCGCGATAGAATCTCCTTACAATACCTACCGAAATGCTGGACTTCCCCCGGGTCCGATTTGCACCCCCTCCTTAAAAACTTTAGATGCGGTGCTGCATGCCCCTTCAACAAAATACATGTACTTTGTTGCAAAGAGTGATTTCTCGGGGCGTCATATATTTACAGAAACCTATGATGAGCACCTGAAATACGCAAGAGAATTTCACCAGGCGCAAGACAAACAGCAAAAAATCAAAGCTGCGAAAGAAGATGTCGGTTCGCAACCATGAACAAGATAGAACGGACCATATTAAACTGGCGGATCGTAAAGGCCATTGCAAACAAAAGCAAGAAGGTGATCCTGCCGGGTTTTGATGGGGTCCCTTTGTATGACGTAGGCATTTTCTTCTGGACGGAAATCAAAAAAGAAGGTCTTAATGAGAGAGCGGCAGCGATTGCTTATAATTTTATCATGGCTGTTCCGCCAACTTGCCTTTTCCTCTTTACCCTGATACCGAACCTTCCGTTCGTTCCAACAAAAACGATCCAGGCCCAATTGCACGAACTTATCGTCGACATCATACCGGCAAATCAACACAATGCCAACCTTATCAGTTTCGTCGACAGTTTTTTTACCAGCTCCAAAGTTGGATTGTTGTCTTTCGGCTTCTTATTGCTGATTTATTTTGCTTCGAATGGCATGATGGGGTTGATGCGTTCATTCAATAAAAGTTCGATAGGATTTTCTAAGCGTACCGAGCTGCAGAGCCGCTGGATGGCTATCAGGTTAACTTTCCTGATTATGGGATTGCTGCTCGGTTGCCTGATCTTGCTGATCATGCAGGGCAACGTAATCGCCTGGCTCGGCCTTAGAAATAATTTTCTCGTTGTATTCGTAAGCACCTTTCGCTGGGTGTTCATGCTGGCGCTCATCTTCTTCACGTTCGCCTTTATCTATAAATATGCACCGGCTGTTACGAAACGCTGGAAGTTAATATCGCCCGGCTCTATATTGGGTGCTGTTTCGAGTGTGGTAGCAACTATTGGCTTCTCCATCTTCGTCAACAACTTTGGCCGGTACAATGCACTATACGGTTCGATCGGAACGGTTATCGTGTTTATGGTACTTATATATATAAATTCCCTGGTGTTGCTTATCGGTTACGAATTCAATGCAAGCATCCATTCCTTAAAAGCAATGGCCGACGAAAGGGCGATATCAGAAAAAGAAAATGAAGACCAATTAAAGGTTGCCGCGGGAACAGATTGATGAGATCAGATCCGTTTGATATTGCAACCAACGCTCTTGCTC
>JGI10216J12902_101094285_pt1 | contig 10969 bp, 8 predicted proteins | sample KanNatreferecore_FD_12902 | JGI IMG/M metagenome (IMG submission 12902)
TGCACTGGATCGAGCGGCTCGCGGCGACCCGGTCTCTGACCCGGCGCAGCAGCATCGCGATCTCGGCTCCTTGGCTGCCGTCGTACACGTGCGCCTCGTCTACGACGATGAACCGCCACTTCGAGTCCTCGCCGGAGGCGAAGAGGTTCATCTCCTGAGGTCGCAGGAGCATGTACTCGAGCATCGCGTAGTTGGTCAGCAGCAGATGCGGGGGCGTCGCCCACATCTCCTGCCGGCTGAGCAGCTCGTTCGGCAGGATCGGCTCGCCAATGTTGAGGGCGCCGAACAGGTCGCGGGCCTTCTTGGGGTCCTTTTCGGTGTCGCCTGTGTACCGGCCGAAAGTGATGTCGGGGTAAGCCGCCAGCACCTGGCGCAGGCGCTTCATCTGGTCGTTGGCCAGCGCGTTCATCGGGTAGAGCAGCAGCGCTCGGACGCCGGGCCCGAGCCCGCCGTTCGCGTTCTCCGCGACCAGGCTGTTCAGGATTGGCAGAAGGAAGGACTCGGTCTTGCCGGAGCCCGTGCCGGTGGCGACCACGATGTTGCGGCCCTTGCTCGCTTTCCGGATGGATTGCTCCTGGTGCACGTACAGCGGCCGCTCCAGCGGCAGCACTGCGGAGCCCATCGCGGCGAACCCGCGGTGCAGGACGCCCTCGTCGATCAGGTCCTGAAGCGAGGCACCTGGTGCATAAGGGGGTGTTGCCTCTAGGTACGGCCCCTTGTCCAGCATGGGAGTGTCGTCGATCGCGGCTCGCAGGGCGGCGTCGATCGCTGGGTCCCGCACCGCCAACAGCGACTGCAGATAGCGCCGGTACGTTGCCTTGATGGCCTCGGAGGTGGCGACAGCGTCGATGTTGACATTCACGTGGAGGTCTCCTCAGCGGGTGCGAACGAGCTCGCAACAAGTAGTTCGGCGATCAACAGGTCAGTGGTGACCATCTGAGGCACGGCCAAGGCAAGGTCCCCCCAGATCCGCTGCTTCGCGTTCAGCCAGTTTCGGGCGACAACGTGACCACGGGCGGCGTGCCGCGCCGCGAGCGCAAGGGCGAGCGAGATCTCCGGGACCACCCTCCAACCGCCCACTCGGGTGGGGTGTCGGCGTGCTTCGAATGCCGCCGTTGCCCGCGGATCGTCGAGAATGCGCAGCATCCGCACGCTCTCCTCGAGCAGCTTGTGGGCGTTCTTGCTGATCAACGAGAGTTCGGGATCGTGGCGCCGCTTGATGAACTCCATAGAGGCAATCACCCGGGCATCGCCGGAGAGGAGACCGCTGGGTACCAGGCCCGCTTGTCGCACGAAGCTGTCACGGAGCCCTGGCATCTTGTCGAATAGGTCCGCGCTGTCGTCAAGGCGTCCGCTTTTCGCCTGCGGATCACGACCCTCGATGAGATCGCGGGCGGCGGTGCCGCACACGTCGATAGCGGCCAGCACCTCATCCTCAGACCAGTCAAGGTCAGCTGCCGAGACCAGGGCTGCGGGCAGGGCACCACGACCGGTCCATTTCGGCGGTTCGTCGTCGTGGGCGTCGGCGAGTTCGGCCCAGGCCAGGCCAGTGCGGACGATCAGTGCGGGTATCGATCGGTCAGGCACACCAGAGGCGGTCAGCGCGATGAGCGCCGGTCGCGGATCGCCGTAAATGGCCGCGTCAATTCCTTTGGTGACGTCTCGGGCACGGTCTTCTAGAGCCAGACCACCGACAAGGCTCCTGATGGTCCAAAACCGAGTGAAGTCGACGACCTCTGCGGGCAACTCGCCCTCTCCAGCGAGGTAGGCAGACAGAGCTGTCTCGTCGGCGTCGCCGTCACGGGGATAGCCGTCGGCCTTCACCAGGACCGAACTCCCGATCGCCGGCCAAGCTGGCACCGGCTCAGGGACCCACGGGTCCTCGATGCGTAGAATTACCAGCAGAGGGCCGGAGCCGCGCAAGTGCTCGGGCAGTTCGCTCCGGGCAGCGACAACTGGGAGCGCGACAGCGGCCCGCCAAGGTGCCCGGACGGCGTACACAAGGGCAGTCAGGCCCTCGACATCCACACAGTCATCAAACTCAAGGGTGCCATCAACCAGTTCGACACCGCTGAAGAGGGATCGAGGTCGGATATGGCCAACCACCAGCTCCCCGCCGGCGTCCAGCGCCAGATTGGCATGTGGGTGTGTCGTCAGCGTGTCAACCGTCTTCGCGAGGTTGAACTGGTAGACGCCGTTCCGACCAGCACCCGGTGTGACCTCCTGGACAGCGCCGGCGCTCACGACAACGTTGAGCACCGGGCTCGCCGACTCACCAATGTCAAGGATCAGCGTTCCTGGGTCCTCGAGGATGTCCTCCTGGAACAACCTGAGCGGTTTGATTGAGGGCGCAGTTGTGGACGAGGCCGATTGGTAGGCGATCGACATGTGCGGCGGAGTCACGACCAGGGTTGTGTGCTGGCCGTGCGATCCAACCCGGACGTAGCTTTCTAGGTCGCTTTCGTCGTAGTTGAACTCGGCGCGCGGAGTCGAGACGCCGTCGGCGAGCACAATCTTCGCTTTGCATGGTTGAAGGCCCCGAGCCACGAAACGTCTCCACGGCGGGTTGAAGGACACCTGCAGGCCCTCGGTGATGTAGACGCTCCGGGTGGTGCCGCGACCCCAGGGACCACGGACCCGCACGGAGAATGCGCCGACGACGGGGCGCTGAACCGCATCCCAAATCGAGTTCGGGTCGTGGTCCTCGCCGCCGCTGACCCAGCGCGCGACCAGCTGCTGAGTGCCATCGAGCAGCGCCACCTCCCAGTTCGCTTCACCGAGTTCGTCTGGAAGTTGCACCGTCGGCAGGGAGGAGATCACCGGGAGGCCAGTAGAGGTACGGACTCCCCGAACGGGGTCGTCCGCGATGACCCGCGCTGCGGCGTACTTCCGGACCCCGTGCGAACGGTAATCGTGGTCGTCATGGAGCACCCGCACCGACTGGCACTTCTCAAGGTCGACGAGGAGCAGCGACCACCCGGACCAGCCAGGCGGTAGAGGGCTTTCGGAGAGAACGGCAGCGCCCTCGGCCTCGAGCTTCGCGGGGTCACCTGGGAAGAGCAACCAGGTTGGTCGGCCCGGCAGCGGCATGCCGGTCGGCAGCCGGACCCCATCCTCACCGAATGCCAACAGGGGGTCGGACTCGTCGACGACGTTCATTGTGACCGTCAGGTCTTCTCGGCCGGCCATCGCCACGGTGGCAATTCGGGCGGGCGCAGCGAGGGCGAGGTCGGTCTGTGGCGCGGGCTCGTTGAGGCCAGGGGCCAGCGGCCGGGTGGCGACTCGATGACTTGTGGCGTCGAGACCGACCACCCAAATGGCAGAACCGTCCGGCGCGTCACCGACCGCCGGGAGCCGGAGGACTAACCCTTGGCCGAAGGGGTCGACGATCAGTCTGGGCTGTTGGTCTGCCTCGCCACCGGTGCGAATCGACCGCCGGGACACCGGTCGGATCTTGCCTTGGGCGTACACCTCGACCGCGATCCGCCGAAATCGGTCGGGCAGCGGGACGTCGATGCCGTCCCCGCCAGCTGCGATTACGTCGAGAAGATCAAACGCGCGCTCAGTGACGTCGACAGCGAACTCGTCCCCGTACTGCAGGAAGCGTCCGACCGGTTTGGCTACGTCGTGCAGCTGCTTCTGGGCAGCTCGTGCCGATGCCCAGGCTACGAAGTCCGCAGCGTTCAGGCCAGCGACCTTGTTCCGACGCTCACTGATCAGCCTATAGAAATCGGCGAGGCAAAGAGTCGGCATGCCGGAATGCATCAGGATGCGACCGACGTACTTGGTGCCAGCGTCGTCCGACGCGTCGAATGTCGGTAAACCGAGGGTAGAGAGGTTATCTAGGAATGCCTCGCCCCACTCCTTGGTGCCTGCCTGATCGAGCGACGTGCCGATCACCTTCGTCAGTTTTGGCCAGAAGGTTGCAGCCACGTAGTGATCGGTGGCGACACCGGTCGTAGCGAGGACATGGACAGCTGGCCAGCGGCGCAGCACCCTCGCACGCGCCCGGGAGTCGCTCTCGCGTCGGTAGAGCATGCCCAGGCACTCGAGGGTCTGCTCGCGGAAGTCGGGATCGACCGGGTACTCCGCTGCCAGGGAAACGGTGCTCAGCCGGTGCGCCCAGACGCGTTCGCGCCGGTCGAGGAGACCTTGAGGCGTAACCACCTCGGGCGGAGCGCCGCCCTCTTGCCCTGACATTTCGACCCTTCCCTCGTACCTTGAACCCGCCTCGACAGGATGCTGCCAGCGGGGTCCGACAATGGGCAGAACTATGAGACGTGCCGCTCCAGCTCGGTAGCCGCTCCGCATCACTCTCCGCGGTGCTCGGACGGACACCGCCATCGATCTCGGCCTGCCGGACCCCGGTTGCGACGCGTCTCGGAATGCCGACCGAGATGGCCGGCCACACGAGAAATCGCATCCGGCCTCGTCGCCGGAGCCTGCCTCAGCCCCACAACCATCCGAGTGGCTTGCTCACCAAGCTCGTCGCCGTTCTGCCTTGCTGCTGCCATGACTCTCATCAGCCATGGATTCAGGGAGCCTCCATCAGACCCGGGATGCTTCAGATGGGAACGGTCGTCCGTGCTCGTCGCAGCCGTTGACGCTCATCTGAAGGTGGCACACCGGGCAGGTTGGTTGGCTGTCAACCTTCGTAGTGCTCGTGCGTTGCGCGCCGCGTGCGTTTGAGAAGAGCACTGCTTTGCCGCCCTCGGGTGTCGTAACGAGTTCGAAGCATGCTTCGGCAGCAGTGATGTCGCTGGTTGTGAGATAGAACCGACCATCTGCGATGAACCCGCCGTCCTTGCCGTCAGCTTTCCAGCATCGGACACCGGTGCGGTCCATGTACGACTTGCTGTCCGGGTCGATCGTGAAGCGCGTGACCTGCGCGAGTTCCACGAGCTTCTTGATCTTGTCGTGATCCGCCGGGGTGCGGTTGCGATTGAACTTCAGCGCTTCAGCCAACGTGATTTCGTGCATGATGCGATCCTCGTCTGCAGTCCGTGGGTACAGACACTTGACGCTTGCCACCGCCAAGCATGACGCGGCTTCGCGGTCCTGCACCTCATCGGCCTCATCAGCCATGCCAACCCCCAGTTCGCCTACGCCTGTGATCCGTTGCCGAGGGTGTTCCCCGCCTTGGAGTTCGCTGGCCGTCGCGGATCCCCGCCTCGCTTGGGGCTTGGGTGACCACGGCGGCCGAACGGAAGCGGACGACGCCTCGCGTCCTCGGCTGCCTGAACGGTCTCGCTCGCCGTGTCCCTTCGCCCAAAGTGACGCGCCGTGTGGCCGCACCTCCGTGGTTGGTGCTCAGCCCGAGGAGAAGGTTGACGACGGGCGGATCGTCCTGCTCGAGGCGGCTCGCCGCTCATCGTGTAGACGTGCTGACATGACCTTCTCCGCGGGCTCTATCTCGTAGCCTGATACCCACGACAACGGCGATGACTGCGAACGGGCGGGCCTGGCTCGCCTCACGGACCAGTACCTCCATTCGATGCCAGCATGATCCACATTGTGTCAGTTATTGGGTGTAGCCTTGAGGTCCATCGACCTATAGGAGGCATCATGGGGGACCCCGAGATCGACGCCATGTCGGCTGTCGCGACTGCGCTGAGTGAACTCGAAGAAGAAGCGCAGGGCCGCGTTCTGCGCTGGGCCGCCGAGCGATACGGCGTCGCACTGCCGTCAGTCGGTCGTCGCGCTGCGGCCGCCGTGCGTGACGACTACGGTCACGACGACGGGGAAGTCACGGACGAGGAGATCGCCGAGGAAGCCCCGGCGTACGAGCATTTCGCCGAGTTGTTCGCTGCCGCGTCGCCGAAGACCAACGAGGACAAAGCGCTGGTGGCCGCGTACTGGGTTCAGGTGCACGAGGGTCACGCAACGTGGGCCTCTCGGCTGCTCAACGCCGAACTCAAGAACCTGGGTCACTCCATCCCGAACATCACGGACGCACTGAGCAGCAACATGAAGAAGAAGCCGCAGCGCGTGATCCAGTTGAAGAAGTCGGGCAACAGCCGCCAGGCGAACAAGACCTACAAGGTGACGCATGAGGGCTTGGTCTACGTGCAGGGCATGTTGAGCAGCGAGGCTGGCGCCTGACGTGGGCCTCGCGCCCGAGGATGCCCTGTCGGTTCTGCCCGCCACCCTGCGGAAGGACCTGCTGGATGCCTTCAACGAGATCGTCAAGAACTATCGAGAGCACCGCTGGGAGCCCTCGGAGTTGAACGGCGGCAAGTTGTGCGAGGCCGTCTACACGATCTGTGTCGGGTGGCTGGATGGCGGCAAGTACCCGGCACGGGCCAAGAAGCCGCGCAACCTCCCGCAAGCCTGTTGGGAGCTAGAGAAGAAGTACGCGCAGGTGCCCGACAGCAGGACGGCGCGCATCCTCGTGCCCCGCATGATGATGGGGCTATACGACATCAGGAACAACCGAGGAGTCGGGCACGCCGGTGCCGAGGTCGACCCGAACAAGATGGACGCCACGGCGGTTCTCTACATCGCCAAGTGGCTCGTGTCCGAGTTGGTGCGCCTGCTCCACACCTTGACGACCGACGAGGCGACCGCGATCGTGGACGAGCTCATCGAACGTGAGGTCTCGTGGGTGTGGACACACAAGGACAAGAAGCGAGTGCTGCGCAAGGGCCTTACGTGGAAGCAGCAGACGCTGATCCTGATGCTCACGGAGACGGGTGACGTGGCCGAGGCGGACCTGTTCAAGTGGCTTGAGCATCCCGGCCTGCCGTCGTTCCGTAAGGACGTGCTCAAGGCGCTGCACAAAGACCGGCTGGTCGAGTGCGACACGGACAATCGCACCGTACGGCTACTGCCACCCGGTGTGACCGCCGCTGAGGCGCTGGTCGCGGCAGAATGACGAAAAGCGCCCGGCCTCACTGCGACTGGCGGCGGGCCTTCGGCTGGGTGCGACGGTGTCAGGTGGCAGCCCGCATGCGAGGGGCGCGCAGCAGCACGGGCGAGCACCGAGCCAACCGTCTGGCGGGTCCAGCGGTCGGCGTGGCGGGATGGTGGTTGAGGTTGGTCGCGATCAAGTCGAGGTGGAGACCCTGGCCCAGCAGGTCTTGATCTTCTCGAGGATCGCCTGCGCACGATCGTCGGGATCGTCCTTGGCGTAGCCGAAGGGGTAGGAGCCGCTGGCCTTGCCGCCCGCCGATGCCTTGACAGTGGACGCCTTGGAAACTGAGCGCGACGAGCACAACGACCGGGAGCAGCTCACCTCGCGACTCGCCGCTGCGTGGCGAGACATGAGTCGCTACGCCGAGCACCTCCAGTTTGAGCACCGCAGCGACAGGGTCCGGTTGCACCTGGCTCGCCTGACGGTCGTCACGGATACGCCGACGTGGCCGCCACCCCTGTTCGCATCGGCACGATGCAAACTGGATTGGGCCGCACCTCGTGGCCGCAGTGCAGATCTCTCGTACGCCATCACGACGGCGCCCCCGGAGCGGCGGGACTTTACACGGGTCTCCCCGGGCGTCGAACTGCCGCGGGCTCGCGCCGCGTCATAGCGCCGCGAATCCCACACCTCCGGCTGGGCGACGGCCAAGGCGCGACAGTGGGTCAGTCGCCACCAGTGAGCGTGTTGAGAACACCTGTGAAGGCTGGGCCAGCGTGAATGCTGATCGCGCCGGTGTCGTCGATGCGTGTGAGCTGCTCGTAGTCAGCCCCGTTCCACCAGTACACGTGCGGACTTACCGGGCCAGGAGCGTCACTGAAGCCCAGCACCGTGAAGTGCGCCATACCGTTAAGCGCACTGATGATGGAGTCATCCCGAATCACGTGCCACACGACCTGATGACGGTTGGGAACACTCATCAACCATCCAAAGTTCGACGCGTCCTCTCCGGTCAACTGCGCCGCGAGTCCTGGAAGCAGAAGCGCCCGGCTCCCCGTGTAGACCGAGTCGCCCAGCAGCGCGGTGAACTTCCCGCCGCCTGGCGCATCCAGAGTCTGGATGCTCTCCACCGGAAGCGCGCGGAGGTTGGCCACGCCATGCGCCCGCAGGGCCTCCCAGCCACCGACCTTGGCGAGCTTCTCATGGTCGAAGACCGCAACGGTTTGGGGGAGGTCGAGCGCAAGCATCTCGACGATCCCCGGCACGAACTCCCTGTGCGGATAGGCGTCAAGGGAGGGCAACGCATCGTGGGGATACAGGCGTGCGTATGTGCGACGGGCAGCCTCATCACGATCGAGGCCCTCGAAAGAATCTGGAGCATCCATGCTCGCGAGCACTCGTTGCACGTGCTCGCGAATGAGCCCACGCCACGCCGGGCGCCGCTCGTCGGCGCATTGCGCCGCGAGGTTCCAGAATCCGAACTGACGGCCGGCGTCGTCGACGTCATGGTCGGGTTGGATCACCACCTCAAGCCCGAGTTCGGCGAAGACCTCACGTACGAGCGACCGGAAGTCGTTGGCCGCGGAAACACTCAGGAAGGAAAGCGCAGCATCGGGAGGCTCAGGCTCTCCCGCCTTCTCTTAAACAGGCCCACGTCAAACTCCTCGGTAGTGCTCTGCGGTGGCCGTCAGCCGGCCAGTCGCAGTGCAGCCTCGCAGATCGAAGGGGCCACAGGGCGTCCAGCCAGGCCGATACCGGCCCCGGCGACCACCTGCGTCCTTCCGCCGCCTTTGCGTCCATCCGCGGCGTTTGGGAGACGCCGTCGTCATCTGCACCGCTGCGGAGATCAAGCCGCACTAAGACACCGCCGGACGCGAGGTCGCGCGCGATAGGTTGCCGCCCGTGACCACCGAATCGTTGAGCCCAGCCGAGTTGACCCTGGGCCACGTCCTAGTCGGCTTCGAACTCGACCCGGCCGACGTCATCGTCATCCGACACACCTACACGGCCGATGGTCTCCGGGACTCGAACGATCTGACGCCGGAAAGAATGACCGCCTACACGTCCGGCCAATCCGTTGACCCTCGGAAGTTTCCGAGGGAGCCGCCCCGTTTGTGGCTGACGTTCCTAGCCGACGGCGGAGGAGGCCGGTGCCGGCTCCTGCGCGGGTACACGAATCACGGCGAGCAGGTGGTCCGGCGAACGGATGACTGGCGATACTTCAATCTCGAAGAAACCGACGTCCTGGCCAGCCTCCGAGACAGGCTGGTGATCGACTGGGGTCGAGGTGCGATCCGGTGGTGGAACTACGGACCGACCGCCGCGAAGTGCCCAGTCGTCGAGATCGCCGATCGCCACGCTATTCCGTTCCCCGGGTTCGAGAACGTCCGTGTAGACCATGCCACCCTCCGTGAGATCGTCAACGACCACGACCCGCGCTATCGGGACTGGCGGGCAGCGCTGGGGTCGGTGCACGGGATCTACGTGATTACGAACGTCGTGACCGGCCATCTTTACGTCGGGAAGGCCGATGGTGGGAGGGGACTTCTGGGCCGCTGGTCGCAGTACGCCGACAACGGGCACGGGGGCAACGTCGCGCTCCTGGCAGCCGCTGGACTCGATCCGAACCACTCCCGCGACTTCCAGTACTCGATCCTGAGGGTGTTCAGCCAGTCGACTCTTACTCGCGAGGTCGACGCTGCCGAGGAGCACTTCAAACTCGCGCTGCGGTCCAAGGGCGAAGGCCTCGGCTACAACCGCTAGCCACCGATAGGAGCACAAGGCGTGCGCAGCGTCTAGCGCGCGGCGCAGGCGCAACTGGAATCGAGCCGGTTGAGTGGCTCTCGCTGCATCGTGACTCCATCGGGCCTCGACCCTGAGTCCGTTCAAGATCGCTCAGGTGGTGCAGTCTGCCGTGCGTCAATCCGCCGCGACTGCTGCGCACCGGGTGTCCTCCCCGACACCACAGGCGACCCATCCGGTGCCTACCGCCGACGCGTCACGCCATGTGACCCTGCTGGGCGTTGAGGTGAACCTCCCCGTCGATCAGCACGCCCTGCATTGACTGGCGAAGCGCACCGCCGTTCGGGCCAACCGGCTTGTAGGCATGCTCGACTAGCGCCATCACGTCCTCGTGAACGTCGGTCGGGTCTACCAACGCCCGGTGCACCTTCGCGCCCGCACCGTTGGTCACTCCGAACGTCCGGACAAGTTTGCCCGCACCCCAGGCACCTTCACTGTCACAGACAACGACGTAGTCGATGGTGTTGTCCACCGCGCCGATGCCCTGCCGTGGCTTGTTGGCCGCCGCCGCGATCACAGCGCCTTCGTAATAGTTGTCGATGTCAGTGCGCCACTGGTGGCCATCGGACATCCCCGACCGCTCCGCATAGATGAACACGATCCGGATCTCATGCATCGGGTGAAGCCTTTCGCTGGGTCATGGAAGCAGGCGTGTCAGCCGTTCGGAACACGAGTCCGGTCGGCCCCGAGTGCGAAACGTGTGCCAGCTAGGAACGTGACGCCGTTTCGCGGAACGTTGGCCTTGAATCAGAATCGGAGCATCTGGATGCCCATCCGAATCCCCGCGGCGAGCGGGATCGTGGACTCGACCTCGTCCGGCCGCTTCTATGCGCAGCGTGACCGCTGCCACGCGGAGTCGACAGATGCGGCCTCGCTATCGTGAGGGCGTGCCGGAGGACTTCGTCATCGCCCGCAACGCCGAGCCTGGGTCGACGTTGCCGTACCTCCTCCGAGTCCCGCATGGGGACGGACTCATCCTCAAGGCGAAGGACACCTGGCCGCGCACCGGGAAGGTCTACTGCCATCGGGTCGAGGAGTGGCCGGCCGATGCGGAGATCGTCGAGCGGGTGCCGGTGCGGTCGTGTGTGAGGCGGGGTGCCGCGATCGACCTCGTGCTCGACCGCGGTCGCGAGAACCGCTCCCAGATCGTGGTCACCAACGCCCGCGGGCGGCAGATGATCTTCTGGCAGACAGCGCGCACTGCGAAGCAGGCACGTCCCGCGGTGACCCTTCCGGGAGCGCGCGCCAGTGGTGTCGCCGACCTGGAGATCGCGGTCGACATCCGCGAGCGCTACCCGTTCACCTTCGCTGACC
>JGI10216J12902_100040133_pt1 | contig 10968 bp, 8 predicted proteins | sample KanNatreferecore_FD_12902 | JGI IMG/M metagenome (IMG submission 12902)
CGCTCGGCGTGACGCGCGTCCCCGTCGGCCACGCGTAGTCGATCGCCTGCGCGATCGCCGTGCGCGTCTCGTGCGGCTCGATCACGTCGTCGAGGATGATGTTTGCGGCTGCCTCCCACGGCGCCGACTCGGCGGCCCACTCGGCTTCGAGCTCGGCCACGAGGGCGTCGTGCGCCTCACGGCCCTGGTCAGTCAGCACGCGCTCGAGGCGGCGGCGGTAGACGGTCTTCACGCCCGTGTCCGGGGCCATGAACCCCATCTCGGCGGTAGGCCAAGCGAGCAGCACGTCGGGACGGACAGGGCGGCCTCCGAGCGCGATGTGCCCGCCGCCGTACGCCTTGCGGACGATCACTGCAACCTTGGGGACCTCCGCGCGGGCAAGCCGTGTCACGACCTTCTCGTAGCCGGCGAGGATGCCTGCGCGCTCCGCCTCGGTGCCAATCATCAGGCCCGGCACGTCTTGGAGGAACACGAGGGGGATGTTGAAGGTGTCGCACAGGTCGGCGAAGGCTGCCTCCTTCTCGAGTGCGGGGACGTCCATCACGCCCGCACGATGCATCGGCTGGCTGGCGACCACGCCGACGACCTCGCCCTCGAGTCGGGCGAGCGCGCAGATGAGGCTGCGTCCGAACCGTTCGCCCCAGTCGAAGATCGAGTCGTCGTCGAAGATGCAGTCCAGCACCGTGCGCATGTCGTATCCGCGGCGTGGCTCGAGTGGGACCACATCGCGCAGCTCGTCCGGGTCGCGCTTGGGCGGCGACGGCGGCGCGGGCGGCGCCGGACACGCTGCCGAGTCGGGCAGGTACGACAGGAAGCGGCGTAGTCCGGTGAGCGCCTGCGACTCCTCGTCGACGACCATGTGCACACTGCCGTTGGTCTCGTTGGCGACCGCTGGGCCGCCGAGCTCGGAGGCGTCCACGTCTTCGCCTATCGCGGCGCGGATCACCGGGGGGCCCGACAGCGCCACCGAGGCGTCCCTGCGCATTACGACGAAGTGGCCCATCGCGGCATGTAGCGCGGCGTCGCCGAAGCTTGCCCCGAGCACCGCGGTCAGCCGGGGGACCGCAGGTAGGCCCGCGGGGGGCTGCAGGAAGGTCGCGAAGTCGAACGGCACGCTCGAGAATCGCCATCCCAGAAGATCTGGCAGGCGGCCCCCGTCGTTGTCGCTCAGGCAGATCAGCGGGAAGCCCTTTCGACCGGCCCACTCGGCCACTCGGTTCTGCTTGCGCATGTTGACCGGCGCGGTTGTTCCGGCGAGAACGGTGGCGTCGATGGCGATGATCGCGACGCGGCGGCCGTCGACGCGGGCAAGCCCCGTGACGATCCCGTCGCCGGTCGTCGCCACCTCCTCGCGCCGCAGCTCCGGCTCGGCGATCGTCCCGATCTCGTACCACGAGCCCGGATCGACCAGCGACGCGATCCGCTCGCGTGCCGTGCGGCGTCCGGATTCGTGGATCTTCGCGACACGTTCGGCGCCGCCTCCGGCGGTCGCCTGTTCGCGACGCTTCGCAAGCTCGACGGATGCGTCGGTGATCAGGGTGGTCTTCGCTACCTCGGGGTCCACCCGGTCACCGTCCTTCGAATCGCGGATGCCGTCGTTCCCGAAACGCCGAGATGCCCTCGGCGAAGTCCTGTGTGCCCTGCAGGAAGCCAACGGCGTCGATGGCGTGCGCCCATGCGTCCGGGAACCGTGCGTTGAGCAGCTGCTTGCCGCTCGCGAGCGCAAGCGGCGCCCTGTTCGCGATCCTCGCAGCCATGGCCCCCGCCTCTTCGATGTGACGACCCTCGGGCGTCACGCGGTTGACGAGTCCGGCGATCCGCGCCTCCTCGACATCGAGTATGTCCCCCGTGAGCACCAACAGCTTGAGCCAGTGGAGGTTGAGCTGCGCCGAACCGCGGGCAACACCGGGCCCGGGGATCAGCCCGACCCCAGTCTCGGGTGTGCCGAAGCGCGCGGTCCGGTCTGCCACCACGATGTCGCAGACGAGCGTCAGCTCACAGCCGCCGCCAAGCGCGTCGCCGTGGACCGCCGCGATGGTCGGTTTGCTGAACCGCTCGACAGCCCGAAGGGCGCCCATCGCCTCGCGGAGGTAGTCGCGCTTGTCGCCGAGATCCCCGAGTTCACCGAAGCCCTCGATGTCACCGCCGACCGAGAAACACCGTCCCGCGCCGTGGAACACAAGCACGCGCACGGCGGCGTCGGCTTCGGCGCGCTCGAGGACGTCCTCGAGCTCACCCCAGAACGCCCGAGTCATCGCATTGAGCTTCTCGGGCCGATCCAGCCTGGCCCAGGCGACCGGACCATCGGAGTGGTAGGCCAGCATCCTCGCGAACATGGTAAGTCATCAGCCAATCGCTTGGTAGAACTCGACCGAGCGATTGGTCGCTAAGACCTCAACTCGTCCGCGATCCACTTGCGCAGCACATACTTCTGGATCTTCGTCCCTGACATCGGCCACTCCGTGACGAACCGGACATAGCGGGGGACCTTGAAGCTGGCGATCTGACCGAGGCAGAAGTCGATGATCTCGCGCGCCTCGGCGCTCGCGCCCGGCCGCAGCTGGATGAAGGCCGCCGGAACCTCCGTGTAGCGCGCGTCCGGGGCGCTGACGACCTGAACGATGTCGACCGCCTCGTGGCGCGCGATGTAGTCCTCCACCTCGAGCGCCGACACGTTTTCGCCGCCGACCTTGAGCATGTCCTTCAGGCGGCCGGCATACACCAGGCGGCCCGCCTTGTCGGCGGAAACGAGGTCACCGGTGTAGAACCAACCATCTTCGTCGATGGTCGCAGCCGTCTGCGCTTCGTCCTTGTAGTAACCGTCGAAGCGCGAATAGCCGCGGAAGCACAACTCGCCGACGGTGCCCGGATCTCGCTCGCGGCGCGTCTCGGGATCGACGACCTTGACCTCCATACCGTCGAGCGGGTGGCCGAGAGTCCCGATCCGCACCTCGTAGGGATCATCGGGATGCGGGAGGGTCAGGTTCGTCGCGCATTCCGTTGATCCGTATGAGGAGACCTGCCTGGCCCACGGCATGCGTGCTTCGAACTGGGCCAGCTTCTCGGGAGTTGCGATGTTCTGAATCAGCCGGATGGAGGAGAGGTCCGTGGTCTCGAAGTCGGGGTGATTGAGAATCCCGAGCCAGATCGTCTCGAAGGCCGGATAGGCCACCGTGACCCGTTCGTCGGCAAGCATGCGCAGCGATACGTCCGGATTGAAGTGCCCGGCGTGGCAGTAGGTGGCTCCGACCGAGAAGCAGCCGAGCATCGGGCAGATACCGCCGCAGTGGAAGAGTGGCAGCGGGTCCCAGAACACGTCCTCTTCAGTCAGGAGGAATCGGGTCTGTGCCACATTCCCCGAGTGCCGGACGAGTGCCTCGTGCGATAGCAGGCACCCCTTCGGCTTCGCCGTGGTGCCGGAGGTGTACATCAGCAGTCCGGTTCCGCGTACGAGGACCCGTGCCTGGAGGGTCTTGACCTCCTCGAGCGGGGTCTCCTCCGCGGCGGCCTCGAACTCGCTTCGCAAGACCCAGCCCGGCACCGGGTCTCCGAACGAGATGATCTGACGAAGTCCGCGAGCACTGGCGAGATTCAGGGCGCGAGCGTCCTGGCCGGCGGCGTCCGGGAAGACCTCCTCGAGGATCGCTGCATAGTCGGGCCCGGTGCCTCCGGCCGCCGTCACCAGGACGCGGACGTCGGCATGATCGATGACGTAGGAGAGCTCGTTGGCCTTGAACCGGCCGTTGATCGGCACGCCAACGGCACCGAGCTTGGCGATGCCGATGAGCGCCGCAACGAACTCGAGCTGGTTGGGCATGAGGATCGCGACCTTGTCGCCGGGCTCGACGCCGAGCGAGCGCAGCGAACGCGCGAAGCGGTCGGTGAGCTCGGCGAGCTCCGCGTAGGTCACGCGTGCTTCGGGGAAGACGACCGCCGTGTTCGAGACCGCGGCGCGGCCGTCGACGAGGTCGCCCATGGTCGTCACGCTGATGGGCACGTCGTCAGGGTACGCTTGATCACCTCCCAAACAGATGGTAGAAACGCACACCGCGCAGCCCGCGAGAAGAGGACAGGTGTCGATGAAGCCACTGAGCTTCGATCAGTACAAGGACAAGTTCCCGCACATCCGAATGGAGCGCTCCGAGGACGGGATCCTCCTCATGCAGCTGCACAACGGTGAAGGCGGCGAGTTCGAGTGGTCGTTCGACAACCACCACGAGGTCAGCTTCTCCTGGCGCGACGTCGGCGCCGATCCGGAGAACAAGCTGATCATCCTTACCGGGTCGGGCGACGCCTTTCTGCGCCGCGAGTACCTGTCAGTCGAGAAGGTCGACCGTGAGGGGATGGATGACGCAGCCAAGCGAGCCGTCGAGTGGATCGACGCCCACAGCCACGGCAAGCGATTGGAGTTCGACCTACTCGAGATCGAGCAGCCCATGATCGCGGCGCTGAACGGTCCCTGCACCATCCACGCCGAGATCCCGCTGCTGTGCGACATCGTGCTCGCCGCGGAGCACACGGTCATCGGCGACCACGTGCATTACGACTTCGGGCTCGTGCCCGGCGACGGCGTCCAGGCCATCTTCCCGCTGCTGATGGGCCTCAACCGGGCGCGGTACTTCATGCTCACCGGGCAGGAGCTCTCGGCACAGGAGTGCCTCGATCTTGGCCTGGTCAACGAAGTGCTCCCACAGGACAAGGTGCTCGACCGCGCCTACGAGCTCGCGCGGCACGTGCTTCGCGCCAATCCGATGGTCACGCGCCTGTTCCGCCCGACGCTTCTTCAGCAGGTCAAGCGGTTGATGCTCGATTCCGTCAGCCACGGCCTCATGATGGAGGGCATCGCCTTCGCCGCACGGAGTCCGGAGGGTGACATCAAGGTTCCACGCGTATTCTCGGACCCCGAATGACCCCGCCTGCGCCTCGCAGCCGCAAGAAGCCGGCGGCTACCGCTCCAAGCGCTAACACACGGCGCCGTCCGCGTCGCGAAGACGAAGTTCTCGCCGCGGCCGTGCGCGTCTTCTACGAACGCGGCTACTCGGACGCGACTGTTCAGGACATCGCGGACGCCGTCGGAATCCTCAAGGGCAGCATCTACCACTACATCGACACCAAGGAGGACCTGCTCTTCCGGCTGCTCGAGGCGGTCCATGCCGATGTCGGCCAGATCCTGGCGGAGGTCACCGCCGAAGAGGACCTCGAGCCGCTCGAGCGCCTGGCGCTCTACGTCCGCCGACAGGTCAGCTACAACCTCGCCAACATCGAGCCCATCTCGGTGTACTACCACGACATCGAGCGTCTCAGCCCCGACCGCCTGAAGCCCATCCTCGCCCAAAGCCACGAGCATGAGCGCTTGGTGACGAACATGATCAAGGAGGCCCAGCTCGCGGGCACGGCGGACCCGTCGCTCGATGCGCGGCTCTTGCGCAACTGCGTCTTCGCAACCGTGATCTGGACCTATCGCTGGTACAAGCCGGGTGGGCGGATGAGCAAGGAAGCGATCGCCGATGTGTGCTGCGCGTTCGCCCTTCGCGGCGTCGTCGGCCACGCCGACGGTCGCTAGCCGGGTCGCCGCGGGCGTCAGCCGTCGATCTGAAGTTCGTTCATCAACCCGTCGCGCAGGCGGAACTTCTGGATCTTCGTCGCAGACATCGGCCACTCTGTGACTAACCGGACGTGTCGTGGCACCTTGAAGCCGGCGATCGATCCGCGGCAGTAGGCGATCAACTCCTCTTCGCTGGCAGAACAGCCCGGCGCCAGTTCCACGAACGCCGCCGGAACCTCGAGCAAGCGGTCGTCCGGGACCCCCACGACTTGCGCGAGCTTCACGGCCGGATGGGTCGCGAGGTATGACTCGACCTCGACGGCGGCGACGTTCTCGCCACCGACTTTGAGCATGTCCTTCAGCCGACCGTGGTAGCGGATGCGCCCGTCGTGATCCAGCGAGCACAGGTCGCCGGTGTGGAAGAAGCCCTCGCTGTCGATGACCTCGGCGGTCAGCTCGGGATGGCCGAAGTACCCGTCGAAGCGGCTGGGCCCGCGGCCGATCAGCTCGCCGCGCTCGCCTCGAAGGAGCGACGCTCCGGTCTCGGGATCGACGACGCGGATCTCGAAGCCGGGCAGCGGGCGACCGCAGGTCGTGGTCCGCGCCTCCTCGGAGTCGTCCAGCTCCGTGAAGACCACCGTTCCGCACAGCTCGGTGATCCCGTAGGCGCTCATCAGAACCGCCGGCGCGAAGGCCGCCTGGATCTTGCGCTGCAGATCGTCGGGTCCAACGTTGGCCACGACACGGATTCGCTCGCGGTCCAGCATGGCGAACCGCTCGTCGTGCAAGAGCGCAAGTGTGATCGTGGGGAAGAGGGGATAGAGGACCGTCACACGTTCGCTCTCTATGAGCGCGAATGCCTCGTCGACATCGAAGCGCGGCATGCTGATGAAGGTGGCGCCCGCCGCGAAGCAACCGGTCATGAGCATCAAGGCTCCGGCGTGGAACATCGGCAGGGGATCCCACCAGCGGTCGCCCGGCGGGATGGCGAAGCGTTCGGCGATGCCTCGCGCGTCGAGCACGATCGCCCGATGCGAGAGCATGCAGCCCTTCGGATGGGCGGTCGTGCCGGACGTATAGAGGATCAGCGCGGGGTCATCTGGATCGGGCGCGTCGTCGGGGTCAGGACTGCTCGCGTCGCGCCCTCGTCTCTCGCGCAGCGCACAGGCGTCGACGAACCCAGGCGCGGAACGCTCCCCGACCAGCGCAATCGAGCGCAACACGGGAGCGTCGTCGAGGCGGAGATCGAACGGATCGACTGCGTCTCGCAGACCCGGCAACGCCTCGCGCAACACGGCCTCGAAGTCGACGTGCTCGTCGATCGCATCGGTGGTCACCAGCGTCGTCAGGCGCGCGTCGACGATCACGTGTCGCAGCTCGCGTGCCTTGAAACGCGTGTTGATCGGGACCATCGTCGCCCCAACCAGTGAGGATGCGATCAAGAGCTCGACGATGGCCGGCGTATTTGGCATCAGGACGCCGAAGCGATCGCGCTTCGCTACGCCGAGGGCTTGCAGGTCGCGGGCGCGCTCGTTGGCGCGCTGCATCAGCTCGCCGTAGGTCTGGCGCGAGTCGCTGAACACCAGCGCCTCGGCATCGCGATGGTAGGCGACCGCCTCGCGAAACAGGTCGGCGTACGTGCCGGTGCCGGCGATCACGGACACAGGGATCAGCCTTAGGAGGCGCTTGCAGCAGGACTGGCGACGCCGTCCGCTGGGAGGCGGGGTTTGCCGGGCAATTCCACACGACCCTCGACGATGGCGTCGACAAACTCCTCGAGTTGCCGGCGGGTGATGTCGGGGATGCCCCACGCCTGTATCAGGCGCATTGTCTTGAGCAGATGGCCGGTGAACGCGGTCAACTCGACAGTGGCTCTCACGCCAATCTCGTCCTCGACCGCACGGTATAGATCCTCGGTCATGGTGCCACGGATGACGGCGCGGATGAAGTCTGCCTTGGTCTTCTCATCTGGCTCGAGCTCATCCTCGTTGCCAGTGATTAGCGATTGGATCGCCTGCGCGCGCGTACCTGAGGCGACGGCATCGGGAGCGTGCACATACAGCACCCACAGGCACTCGGTCTCGTTGCAGACGACCATGTCGACCCATTCGCGATCGGCATGCGACATTCCGTCTGATTGCTCGCCGCGCGTGCGGTAGACGGCCCCGAGGTCGCTCATGCCGGCGGCCACGAGCGGGCTGTTGAGCATCGCCCCGAAGTACGGCTGGATGCGGTCCCCGGGAAATGCCCGCAGAACGTCCTTGTGATGGAAGCGCTTGACGAACTCGCTGTAGTCGTAGGCGGCCTGACGTGCGACGACGCTGTCGTAAGCCTCCAGTTCGTCGTCGCGAATCGTCTCCCGCGGAGGGATCTGTGGAGTCCAGGACATCACAGGTGAGTTCTTCGAAGGAAGCGAGCGGATGCTACCTCACAACCGGTTGTTTGGCAACGGGTCTAGTCACGACGTCCGGCTCAGCTGTGCGCCGCGGCGACCGAGCGCACCGCCTCGGCAAGCCGGCCGAACGGATGCTCGGCGACGCTGCCGAACATGCGATCGTGGCAGATCGCCACTGACAGCCCGAGATCGAGCTCCGCCCAGCCCACCGTGCCGCCCGCGCCCAGGTGCGACAGGATGCTGCCGCGCCGTTCGGGCGCGACAACTCCGGGCGCGTCGATCCACAAGCCGCCTACGCCGACGGGCAGCGGGCGGCCGTAGACGAGGTCGGGCTTCTCGAACTCGGGTCGTGGATGCAGCATTGCCTCGATGCGCCGTGCCGACACCAGGTCACGTCCACCCACGGCCAGAATCGAGAACAGTCTGGCCGCCGAGCGAGCATTGCCGATGGCGCCGACCGCCGGCACGCACGCCCGCTGTGTCTCGAGGAGGTTGAAGGCGTCGGGGCCGAGCGAGACCGCGGACGGAACGACGCGATGCACCAGCGCGTCGGGTGGCGGTGTAGGTGGTGAGTCGGGGTAGTCAAGCCGGGCGACGCGCGGGGCGACCTCGGTTGGGATGCCCAGCCAGAGCGCATCGGCGCCGAGCGGCGTGCACAGCTCGTCGGCGACGAACTGCCCGAACGGCCGCTGTTGCGGGTCGGTGCGTCGAACCGCTTCGCCTAGTAGCCAGCCAAACGACATCGAGTGGTAGGCGTTCGTACTTCCCGGAAGGTAGAGCGGCTCCTCCCCGGCCAGCGCGGCGGTGATCGCGTCCCACTCGCCGAGCCGCTGCGGCGTCAACCACCCGGGAACCTGCGGAACGCCGGCTCGATGCGCGAGCACCATGGCGGGAGTGATCGCCTGCTTGCCCGCGTTGCCGTATTCGGACCACACGTCGGCGAGCGGGGCGTCCAGGTCGAGGAGGCCGCGCTCGGCCTGAACGTGGACCGCCAGAGCGGTAAATGCCTTCCCCATCGAGAAGAGCGGGAAGACGGCGTCGGGCGGAGCGGGCCCGATCGAGGCGTCCACGAGCAGATCGTTGCCGAGGTAGGCGGCGACCTGCACGCTGCGCTCGCCCAAGGCAACTGCGTGCTCCAGGGCCGAGATGATTTCGGGCTCGGTCGTCACGGCTGACCCGCGACCAGTTCCGCGGCGCGTTCCCCGATCGCGTGGCAGGTCAGGTTCGGGTTGTTGGAGACGTGGTGGGGGAAGACGCTCGCGTCGGCAACGCTCAACCCGTCGAATCCGAGTACGCGCAGGCGCGCGTCGACGACCCGCCCGATCGCGCAGCCGCCTGCGGGATGCGTGCCGGTGCTGACGCCTCTGCGTAGGCGCTCGGCCAGGGGCACGCTCGCGTCGATCTCGCGTGCGCCCGTCGCACGCATCGCATCAGTGTCCAGGAGCCGATCGAAGTCGCCGGCCGCGGCAGCCAGCAACCCGCTGTCGACCACGGCTCCATAGTCGTGCTCGATGACCGGCGGAGCATCCGGGCGGTCTGAACGGAGCGTGATGCGACCGCCGGGACCGTCGGCCAGCGCGAGGAAGAATCCGATCCATGCCAGCCGACGCTCCTCGTCGAGACTCCCCGGAGTTGCCCACCAGCCGGCACCGCGTGCCGCCACGGCCAACGCCGGCCAGCCGACCCGTGCCCACTCGCCGTCGACCGAGATGACGAAGCGGATGCCCGGGTGCTCGAGCAGGTCCTGGCCTACGGGCAGGTCGGCGACTGAACCGATGCCCAGCTTGCGCAGCCCGTCGGCGGGACCGATGCCCGACCGAAGGAGGATTGGCGCGCTTCCGTAGGCACCTGCGCACAGCACGACGTGTGTACCCGCAGCCTCGCGCTGCACGCCTTGGTCGTCGACGTAGGCGACCCCTGTGGCGCGGTCGCCGTCCAGGACCACGCGGTCGACGAGCGCGCCCGCGACGATGGTGAAGTTCGAGCGCGGGCGTGCACGACGGATGTAGGTGACGAGGCTGCCCTGGCGGATCTCGTTGCGGCGGTTTCGCGGCCACGGCCCGACGACGCCATCCCATGCGTCCGGCGAATTGAGGTTCGCGGCAGAACGAAAGCCGATCTCCAGCGCGGCGTCGCGGAAGGCCTGCTGGATTGGCAGCCACAGCGCGTCGTCGTAGACGCGGATAGGGATCTCGCGCTCGACCGCCTCATACAGACCGACCATCTGCTTCCAATCCCAGCCCGCGCCCCAGGCTTCGAAGTCCGACGGCCGCCCGCGCACGGCCACGCAGCCGTTCGCCATCGAGGTGCCGCCTACCATCCGACCGCGACGAAGCGGCACACGGCGCCCGTCGGCCAGGGGTTCGCTCACATAGCCCCAGTCAAGGTCCGGCGTCGCTGGTCCCGAGCCGGCGCCGTTCTCGCCGAAGGTCGCCCCGCCGGTGACGAACTCGGGCGGAGACGTCGCCTCGCTCGGGAAGTCCGGTCCTGCTTCGAGCAGCAGCACGCGGCAACGCTCGTCCTCTGAGAGTCGCGCGGCGACCGTCCCGCCGGCCGAGCCGGCCCCGACAACGACGACGTCGTACTGCTCGCGCGCCCGCACGCTACCCGTCCGGGGTCACAGCCAGCGAGCGTCGCGCGTAGTCGATGTCGTACCAGTTCGAGAGCTTGCTTATACGCCCGTCGACGAAGTCGAACACGTCGACGGCTTCAAAACGCACCTCGCGCGCGTCCAGTGTCCGGCCGGTGAAGAGGACTTCGGCAACGACCGTTCTGTCGGGCTCGGAGATGATCAGTCGCACTGGCTCGTCCGTGTGGACGGCCCACGGATCGAACAGCTTCGAGAAGTAGCCGATCACTTCGTCCACTCCGGTACGGGGCCGAGCTCCCACCGCCTCGAGCCGGCCATCGTCGCGCCACAGCTCACGCATGCCGTCCCAGTCCTCGGCGTCCAAGCAGTGAAAGTAGCGCCGGACGACCTCTCCCATCGCTGAGGCGTCGGACATAGCCGAGATCATACGTGCGCTGG
>JGI10216J12902_108549911_pt1 | contig 10964 bp, 24 predicted proteins | sample KanNatreferecore_FD_12902 | JGI IMG/M metagenome (IMG submission 12902)
CCCCCCATCAGCCGCCCAGCGCAACGCGGCTGCTGCCCCCAGATTATCCGGCAACCACGAGCGGGCAACTCCCACCCCCTAGCGCCGAAGAACCTCCCGAGATCACGCAGCGTCGTCGCATCAAATCGCTGATCGACAAGACAGACGCCGCCATCAAGGCCGCCCGCAACTCGATCGCGCTCAACACGATGTGGGGATCGCCGGAGACGACGGGCGAACTGGCCGAGATCGAAGCCGCCGGCGAAGCGGGGAAAGAGGCTGCCTACAAGCTGCGCTCCCGGTTCATGGCGAGGGCTGACCAGCTTGCGGATTCTGAGTCGAGGGCGGCATGACGATCCCCGCCTTTCACGTCGAGGCGAAGCTGCATGCCTTCCGCAAGACGCAGGACGGCGTTGTGGTCAGCTTTGTCGTGTCCCCGATAGACATGCCCCAGGCGCTGGCGCTTGACCCGCTCGGCACCCGATACATGCTCGCTCTGTGCGCCATCGGCGACGACGAGCTACCAGTTTCCCCGGCTAGCCCAGCTGCGCACGTTGCAGAGAAAGGAGATAGCACGACTGTTGCGAGCGTGGTTAAGCCGGCTGGGGAACCCAGAGACCGTCGCCCCTGGGAGACGCTGAGCCCGAGCCAGCAAGCCGGAATCTTGTGCTCCGATCGCGGCTTCCAGAAGTTCGCCAGCGAAAAGACCGGCTGGGCCTGCGATGAGGAAGACGCCGCCGCCTGGCTACGGGCGGAACTCGATATCACCAGCCGGAAGGAACTCGACCTCCGGCCGGACCTCGCGCCGAGGCTGAACGACATTCGCGCGGAGTTCCTTGAGTGGGCCGGGCGCGTTCCGGTGGCGGGGCGATGATGCGCAGAGGCGCCCGCATCCCGCGAACGCTGCCGACGCACGAGCGTAAGCCCGGTCGGCTGCGCGACCGCGACCATCTCGACTGGATCAAGACGCTCGCATGTCTTTCGTGCGGCTGTTACCCGCCCTGCGATCCGGCGCACTTGCGGTTCAACCATGCCGACCCGGTGTTTAAGGGCGCGATGGGAGCGCGTCCTGGCGACGACCTCTGCGTTCCATTGTGCCGTGCCTGCCATAACGCTGAGGAAACCGGCAAGCTCACCTTTTGGGCTGGTTGCATGGCGCGCGGCATTCACGACCCGATCGGCGTGGCGTACCGGCTGCGGCGGATCAGCGGGGACACCGACCGGGGCTTTGCGGCGATAGCGCACGCGAGGCCCGGACTACCAACAGCATGGGCAGCATGAAATGACCGAAGCCCTCATTTGGTTCGTGCTCGCAGCTGTCTACAGCATTGGCGTCATGGCGTCGATTGTAGGTGTGCGACGCGATATTGAACGCGCGTCTGAAATGCAGGCGGCGACAGGCACCTATTCACCGGCAATGACGCGGGTCGCAGCTAACCTTGTCTTGCTCGGGTTCGGTATCGGATGGCCAGTTTTGATGATCTGGTTTGCAATCAGAAATTGGGCGCGCGATGTCAGGTAAAACGAGGGCAGGCGATACGGCTGCACCAGATGGAGAGGACATGAGCGCCCCCACAGACGAAGAGATGGTCGGCGCCTTACGCGTCGAGATAACGATCCTCGAAGCCAAGCCTGCAGCGATGGTTGCGCGGCAGCACATTGCCGCCCTCCGTGCATGCTTGGAGCGGCTTGAGGCGAGCCGGTGGCGGGATCGCGTCATTGACGCTCTTAGTAAGCGTGTGTTGGACAGTAGGCGTATCCAAGACTGGCGCGTTGTTATCGTCGGGTTCGCGACGCCCGAGGATGCGCTGGAATTTCACGAGGCGATATCAGCATTGCCCTCTCCTCCCGCCACCACCAGCGAGGCCAAGGAGGACGGGGAATGATCGAAACAACCACAACATCCGCCCAGCCCAGCCCGCATCCGTGGTATGGCCCCTGCGATGCGTTACGCCCTGATGGCGGCTGCGCAGAGTGCGCTAAGGCCCAGCCCAGCGCCGACGACGTGGAGCGGGCGCGGGAGATCGCGGGAAACTACGCAGCCGCATTTGTTGTCTCTGAAGCCGCGGCCGCAATAGAAACCGCCCTCACCGCCGCCCGCGCACAGGGCCGCGCCGAGATGCGGGAGATGGCAAAACAGGCCTGTGAACAACGTAGCCAGTGGGCAGAGGGAAAGATCGAAGCCGACGCAAGCGGCCGAGATGGAAGCGGTTGGGCCGCTCAATACTCTCTTGCCTGCGATGATTGCGCTGAAATCGTCGGGGCTCTCCCCACTAGCCCTACCGGACAGGGAGGTGGGTAACAATGAAATGTCCCGATTGCACCGATGGTTGGCAGCGGTTGCCGTTCCCAGTGCTCACGATACACCCGACACGCGGCACGCCGGTCGTAACGCAAAGGGTGCTATGCGAGACTTGCGACGGCAGCACTATCGTTTCGTGCTGCGATACAGCGGGCTCCGGGGATCGCGCATCTCCACAGACGGTTGATGGGTATCGCCCAAGAAAGAATAACACCGACGAATCCAAAACAACAAACAGTAGCCCCACAGGGAGCGCGGGAGAATGAGTGCGGGAGATTTTCGCTTGGAGATCGCCTACTCACTCGACCGCGTTGGCGTTCGACTTATAGCCAAACCAAACGGATGGGGTGCAGGAGGGGCGAGTGCCAACATTCAAGTAACCGGCACCCTGACCCCGGATGAGGCAATCGCTTTTGCCGACACTCTGAGAGCTAAGGTCGCAGAGATAAAGGCGAAGGTCGCGAAACGAGAGGCCGCTGAACAGCGCCGCCTAGCATGGCACGACAAACAACGCGAGCGCTCCCCATGACCCGCCCCGCCCGACTCTGGCCAACAGCGATCCTTTTTTTCGCATGCGTCTTTGCCCTACCAATAGCCGTGTTTATGACCGGCAGCACATTCAGCCAACGATGCGCGAAGGCATTCCCCGGTGATGGCCTCGCACAGGAACGGTGCATCTACGACCTAGCCAAGGGAAGGCGTCCATGACCCGCCCCTCCGAGAGCCTGAGAGAGATCATCGCGCAAAAACTAGAACCGCAGGCGTGGCGAGCGCTCGGTCTATGCGACACGCTCGCCTACAAGAACCGGCGTACATCATCACTGCGTAAGGCCGACGCCGCCCTCGCCGCGATAGAGGCGTCCGGGTTCGTGATCGTGCCGCTGGAGCCGACCATCAAGATGTGCGACGCGGCGACCCGCTCGACTTCAGCATTCATGGCACTGGAGCAGCGCGGCGCGGACCTGCGAAGACTGAAGCACGCAATACGATGGCGGGCCATGCTCGCCGCCCGGCCGCGCGATACGGAGCGGGAGTAGATAGATGAATGATTCATCGGTGTTCGACAACGGGCGCGGAGACACACCGCCGTCTGTGGCACGGTTTATTCCGGGGCCGTGGCGGGAGTGCGGGCACAAACGCGGCGGCTGCACCTGTGGGCAGGTTTGGAGCATCCCAGCTGATGTTCCGGTTGCAACTGCCATCATCGGGGAATGGGGCGATACCGTAGCGGTCCTCAAGAAAGAGGGCCGCAGGAAGGTCGCGGCGCTGGACATGATGGTCTACGGCAGCATCGGCCAGGAAACCGGCAAAGCCAATGCACGCTTGATAGCCGCCGCCCCGCAACTGTACGAAGCGCTCGTACAGTTGCTGAAATGCTGCGAAACGAGTTTTACCGGATGGCCTGCCACGCTCGGCGAGGTTGAAGTTAGGGACCGCGCTCGGGCGGCACTTCAGAAAGCCGTCCCACAGACGGTTGCCGGAACCCCAACCGAAGCGCCGAACACCGAGTCTTATCCTAATAAAACGACAGGCCCAGTATGACCCGCTCCCCCACCAGCGGAGTGCCGCGCGAGCCTGACGAGAGCGAGTTCGGTAGGGTCACCTGGCACAGCAGCGAAGAGGACGGCGGTCCTGACGTTGGGCTGATGCTTGGCCTCGGCGACGGGCGGGCAATGTGGGTCGGCGAGATTAGCCGGCACGCGCACGAGGAAGGCGGCGAAGCTGTGGCCGCTCTCGGCAGTGACGGTGGCTGGTGGCTTATGACTTACCCCGGCCCGCAGGCGCTCGCCAAATTCGCCGATGCCGAAGCGGCGCGGGAGTTCTTCGAGCAAATCGCCGCCGCCATGAGAAAGCGCGATGCCTGACGCCATTGGAGCGGCGGCGCACAAGCGGCCCTCGCTTGAGGCGATCTATGCCTGGTTCAACGCCTGGCTGGAGCACCCGCTGAACGATCGCGAGAAGGTGCTCATCAGCGAGGTTTTCCACTGCATCGACTATCCCGAGGATGTGGCTCGCTACGAGGCGGCGATCAGCGGGGGAGACGATGGCGGGTGAGCGGACCCCACGCGGCCCGGCACGGTTCCGCCAGCGCGACCTTGAGGCCGCTTTGAAGGCGCTGAAAGCCGCAGGGACCGCCGTCGAGCGGATCGAGATTGGCAGCGCCGGGATCACCATCATACCGTCCCACGGAGACGCCGCGCCGCCCGCGCAGCGCAACCCGTGGGATGAGGACGAATGAAAGTGTCTCTACCCTACATCCATGAATACCGAGACCGCCACGGCAAGGTCCGCAGGTACTATCGGCGGCCAGGGCAAGCGCGTATCCCGCTATACGGCGAGCCGGGCTCCCCCGAATTCATCGCGGCGTACCAGGCGGCATGCAGCGGGCATCGGATTGAGCGCCCGCCGATCGGCATAACCCGGTCCACGCCAGGCTCCGTGAGCGCGGCGCTCGCCGCCTACTATCAGGATGCCGCCTTTCTGGCGCTGGCATCGAGCACCAGGAAAATGCGGCGGCAAATCCTTGAGCGGTTCCGCGCCGGCGATGGCGACAAGCCGATCGGCCTCATGCGTCGGGAGCACATCGCCCAGCGGCTCGGCAAGATGAAGCCTTTCGCTGCTCGTAACTGGCTGAAGGCGATCCGGGGCCTGATGCAATTCGCGGTCGCGACCGGCCTTTGCCAAGCCGACCCGACGACCGACTTCAAGCCGGCCAAGGTGCGCGCCGGCACCATCCACACATGGACGGAAGATGAGATCGCTGCTTACGAGCATGCTTTTGCCGTTGGCACTCGGCCGCTTCTCGCGATGGCGCTATTACTTTATACGGCTGCTCGCCGCGGTGATGCCGTGCGGCTCGGAAATCAGCATGTCAGGGCCGGGCGTCTCTATTATCGTCAGCAAAAAACCGGACGGCAGCTTGAAATACCAATCCACCATCGGCTCGGAGAAATCTTAGCTGCCACGCCCAGCGGACATCTTACCTTCCTCGTGACCCCACAGGGTACGCCGTACACCGCCGCTGGTTTCGGGAACGCGATGCGCCGCTGGTGCGACGAAGCTGGACTGCCGCAGTGCTCGGCGCACGGGCTGAGGAAAGCGCAGGCTCGCCGCCTCGCAGAAGCTGGCTGTTCCGCGCACGAGATAGCCTCGATCACCGGGCACAAGACGCTCGCCGAAGTCCAACGCTACGCGGACGCCGCCGACCAGGCGCGCCTTGCCGACGCGGCCATATCACGAACCTCCGAGGCTAACCGAACCGACACGCAGTGGCTAACCTCTCGTAAGCCATTGAATTCACAGAGGACGAAATGACCGATGTCGATCCGTTCTGGTAGACAACAACCCAGCAGAGTCAAGGCCGGTAGCGCTGGCGCACCGCGTCTTTGCGCCCTAGCGAAATCAACGGCGTCGAATAGCCGCTGGCTAACCTCACCCCGGGAACAGAGTGGCGGTTCGGGCCGGCGCGAGTGTGGCCGATGAAGGTTGATCGCATCATCTCCGGCGGTCAGACGGGCGCCGATCAGGCCGGCCTAGATGCGGCGTGCGCTCTCGGCTTGGAAACTGGCGGCTGGATGCCTCACGGCTGGCGAACGCAGTCCGGACCTCGACCGGACATGCGCGAGAAGTACGGCATGCTTCAGCACCCGTCGTCGGCGTACCCGCCCCGCACCGAGGCGAACGTCGAGGCCGCCGACGCCACGCTCGTCTTCGGGAACGCCGGCTCGCCAGGATGCTCGTTAACAGTACGGTTATGCACGAAACATAGGCGGCCGTTTTACCTTCAGCGATGGCGACCGGGCGACACGATCGGCGCTCTTGAGATCGGCGCCTTTCAAATGTGGCTCCGCCAAATCCCCGGAACCGTCCTGAACGTTGCCGGGAACAGGGAAGAAAGCGCCCCCGGCATTCACGCCGCCTGTCGCGATTTTTATCGTGCGAGCGCTTGCTACGCCCGTCTCAGATCAGGAGAAGCCAACATGCTGATGCTGCCGTTCCGCTGCTGGCGAGGCCGCAACGACTGCGAACCGCTCCACTCGATCGAGGCGACCCCGCCCGATATGACGCCAGAGCAATTTGAAGCGCCCGAGTTCACGCCGGAGAGCTTCGTCTGCTGCGGCATCAACCACTCCGAAAGCCGCGAAGAAAAGCAGGATTGCTACCGGCTGTGCTTCAAGAACAAGGACACCGACCAGATCAGCGATAACGACCTGCAAGACCTCGCGCACGTCGGGGCCGTCATCGCCCAGGCCATCGCGGTCACGGCAACGCGCATGGTCAACAGCGGCACTATCGAAGTGCCCACAATGCAAGGCGGTTCGGGCCGGCGCGATACCGGGGGCGGACGATGAGCGTTCCGCTACAGCCCATGCTCGACCTGCTTTACGAGGCGATGGACGGGTCGGACGCCTCGCTCGCCTATTCCGAGCGGCACGGCATCAAATCGCAGGCCATCCTCACCGTATTCGATGACGAAACCGCCAGCTCGATTGCCGAACATCTCGCCGACAGGATCGCGGGCAAGGTCGTTGTCGAGGTCGGCGGCGGAATCGGGCTGCTGGCCTTTCACCTGGGCCGCTACGCGAAGCGCGTCTTCTGCATTGAGGCAAGCCCGGTCTGGGCATCGGCCTTCCTGGCAGCTCTACTTGAGAGCAAGCCCAAGAATGTCTCTTACCTGTTCGGCACCGCGGACGAGTTTGCCGACCTGATCAAGGCCGATGTGGCGCTGTTCTGCGCGCACTCAGGCATCGCGTCGATGAAGGCGGCCGGGCGGCTGTTCGCGCCTGAGATCATCGACGTGTACGGCGAAATCATTCTGAGCAACCCGGCGAGCTTCGACGAGCTGGCCCGCAAGCTTCGGGAGTTTGCATGACCCGAACACACTCTCGCGATACCCGGTGCAGTGGAGGTGCGGCATGAGCGACCGCAAGACCGAGTTCTGGTGGGCCTCGATCCACGGCGCGGACCCCGAGCCGGTCGAGAAGGCCAAACACGAAGGGCGGCCGTGCGTCTACACGCTAGGTTGCGCCGACCCGTTCTACCTTGACGAACCGGGCGTAGAATTTGTGTCCTGGCTCGATAGCGGGACAGACCTGATCCACAGGCCCACGCCAATGAAACGTCCGCTGGTTAAAGACAAAGCGCTGGCGGCACTCGCTGCCGAACGAGCAAGGATCGCTCGGTACAACGCAAAACACGGTTGGCGAGGCCCACGATGACCCCGGAGCGCGCTGCAGACCCGACGCCGGAGGCGCTGGAGGAAGCCAGCAAATGGTTCTCTTGGCCAGATAGCCGGGATCGGCTGGCGTTCGACCTCGACCGCTTCCGGGCGGAGGGGGTTGAGGCGGAGCGGGAGCGGTGCGTCGAAGCGGTAAAAGCTGAGCCCGAGCTTCCAGGCGAGCCGCCCTACGATGTCATGGAAATGCTGCGCACTGACCCAGCCGAGGTAATGCGCATCGTTTGTCGGCTTACAAAGCGAGAAATCATCAAGCGCATCCGGGAGCAGCCATGACCTCACCCCCCGACACCCCAGCCAGCACTATCCCGCCTGCCCGATGGGATTGGGGGACCGGATTGGTCACGATTGTTGAATGTCCTCGCTGTAACTGGGGCGCCGCGAGCATGAGCGTCGATAAATTGGAGCACGCTTATAAGGAACACTGGCAGCTTGAACATGGAGCGCCGACAAAATGACCGACACCCCAACCAGCACGCCGCCGATGGTCCCGATGGTGTGCCCGCTGCGTAATGGGTGCTCCACAGGTTCGCCATCTACGTGCCTATTCGCGGAGTATTGCGCTTGGGCCGCCGCGCAACCCCCAGCACCGAAGCCGCAACAGGAGCCAGAACGTGTTTCATTGGACGGTGGCGATAATCTTGATGTTCGTCGTGTCGCTGATACTACTGTCGATAAAGTAACACACACCGCCCCCGAGCAGCCGGGCGACGCGGAGAGGGCCGCCGAGGCATATCGAGAAACTATGCGCAGCCTCTTCGGTAAGGTGCCAAGCTCTCAATACTACGCAGTTCACGCCGCATTTAAGACATTCGCCGACGCCGCCCAATCCGCCCTCGCCGAGAAAGAGGCGGAGGTTGCGCGGCTGAAAGAACTTTGCAACGGCTTGGAGATAGAAGCGAGTGTATATGCTGGAAGTCTTGCCCGCCTCCGCTCGCCCACGGCCACGGCCACGGGGGAGGATCGACTTCGGGAGCGGATAAAGCAGCAAGATATTACTCGCGGGCGGCCACTTACTGACAGCGAGCGGCTGGCAAATCTTCAAGCGGAGATGGACCGTTACGACGAAGAGGAAAAGCAGGCCATCGCCACAGCCCTCGCCCAAGGCGAGCAACGTATGCGCGCCGCCGTCCTCCGCTACCACGACGAGCAGCGCATCAAGCACCGAGACGCCGCCGACCGGAGCGGCATACGAGGCGCGTGCATGGCGGCGCATGAGGAGAGCATCGACGCGATCCGGGTGCTCGTCCCGGCACTCCCCTCTCCCCCTGACGACGGAGGGAAGGCCGGCTGAAATGCCGAAGCGGAGCCTCCGGGAGCGCCGCGAGCGATTGGAGCTATCGCAAGCGCGCATCGCCGAAAAGGCAAACCTGAAGGCGTCCGACGTGTCGATAGCCGAAACCGGCAAGGACAATGCCGGATGGCGCACAAGGCGGCTGCGGCGGGCGCTGATCGCCGAAGAATTGCTGCAGCGCAAATTGCGGCACGAGACTTCTCGTATCGACCGACAGCGCGCGGTCTGGAATGACATACCGGACTGCCCCGGCAAAGAGCGCCTGATCGAGCTAATGGGCGATGTGGTGTGGCGACTGCTCGACGGCGCTCAAGTGGAAGAGGCGGACCTGATCCTTGAGATGATGCCGGAGCCGATCGCAACGAAGCTGCTCGACGATTTCTTTGACCCGCCGGAGCATGAAGATGCCGCCTGACCACGGCATAGTGTGCACACGAAAAAGCCCGGACAGCAGAGCCGACCGGGGCGGGGATGAGAGGGGATGATGGGACCGCTGGACGCATGCACGATGGCGGCGGAGTTGCTTTGTGAGGCCGGATTCGAGTTTCGCTACTCATCGATGAAATCAGAGGCGTGCTATTATGGCCTTCCGACAGTCCCGGATTTGATTCGGATCGCGGCCCATAAGCATGATCGCGGTGTTGCTGGGCTCGGCAAGATCGTTAGCCGCATTACGTTCGCTGCTCAAAAGGCTGGCATCTCGGAGCTTCACGTCAGGAACACGGTTGCGAACGGCATCGGCTGGTATGTCCTGCGCTCAACCGGCGCGCTGGCGTATAAGGGGCGGCAGCCGCGCCGGTCGTCAGTAAAAGCCGCGTGAGGCAATGGTCGATCGCGTGAAAGCTATCCGCCGCAACCGAGCATCATTCGGACTTCCGCCACTTCAGCCAGCAGACATCGCCGCCAAGGCAGTTCCGCGCCAGCCGGTCATCAACAGCCGCTCGGGAAAGCCGGCGGCTATGGCACAGGTGGCGATGGTCGGCCATACAGTTCGGCGCGGCGAGTTTGCGGGTGCGTTCAAGCCGCCGAAGGGCATCATCATGGTTGCGGGCATCCCGGCCGTCGCCGTAGGGGCGAGGCTCCCAGGGGAGCGGCGTCTGAAACGCAAGAAGCGTGGCTAGAGGTGCGGATGGCGGCGGATTCCCGGCGTCATCGAAAACAAGTGCGCCAGGTCAAAGCGGCTTCAGGTGCTGCGAGCCCGCCGGCGATCATCCAATAATCCGTGTAATTATAGCCTCGAATACCGGCTTCACAATCATGCTCAAGAGCGAGCCGACCGCGATGGCAATCGCCATGATGACGGCCGCTCTGGTTTTCCATATGAGGATGATCCCCTCAATCTCGCCGAGCCGGCTTTCCATCTTCTGAAGCCGGCCGCTGATCGCCTCGTGACCCGTCTCGACGGCCCGATAGTCGTGCTTGACGTTTCTGTATTCGGCCTGAACCAGGTCGATTTTGCTCAGGACATCTTCGCGCCACGTCTGCGAGGCCAGGCGGTTGGTGATAACCTCCGATCTCAAATCGGTTAGTTGGCCCGCGAGCCCGGCAATTTGGGCGGTCTGGGCGCCGATCAGTTGCGATAGCGGATCAAGCTCTATCGCCATGCGCCAAGCCCATGCCACCTAGCAATAGGGCCGGTTGATTCGCTACGCTCGGTTTCAGCCATTCGCCAGTCTCCGTGCTGGTGGATGGTCAGGCCCGGCCGGGTGTTCGCGCGCTCGGTCGGGCCGCCTGTTATTTCAATCGATTATACAGGATGCGCGGCCTGTTCGGCTTCAACGATTTTCATCTGCGCCATGCGGTCGGCGAGGATGGCTTCCAACTCTTTGATGCGCTTTTCCGTCCCCTCGATGGCGGCAAGCTCTTCCTCCGTGGCCTCGCGCCCCGCATGTTCGGCTACCGTCGCCAGCTTGCGGAGCAGGATCAGCGACACGCGGGTCTGGTCGAGCTCGCCCTGCCGCGCCGCGGTCATGTCGCTGTTGACCAGCGTGTGGATCTGGCGAAGCTGGGAGGCTGTCTCGACGCTCGCGACCTTGGCATCCGCGCTCGCGACTCTGGCATCAGCCGCCACTCTCTGGACGGCGAGCGCCACGGCGTCCTGGCGGGCGAAGTCCTCCTGCCGTTCGCGAGCGCGGCGCTTGCCAGTCCGCCAA
>JGI10216J12902_101566722_pt1 | contig 10962 bp, 9 predicted proteins | sample KanNatreferecore_FD_12902 | JGI IMG/M metagenome (IMG submission 12902)
AACCTGGCGGAGGCGATGGGCGTAGCCCCCACGGGCGGCCGCGCCGGCAAGGGCCCGATGGCGGCGCGCTTCAACAACCTGCGGGACCAGTCCGTCAGCGATTTCCGCGCGCTCATCACGATGTGGCTCCGCCGGGACAACACCAGCCTGGAGCGGATCGCGGTGGTGCTGAACGAGGGCGCGACCGAGATCCGCACCTATAGCGACCCCGTCACCCCCTGGGAAGACGCCCGCGAAGCCGCCCGCAGCGCCAAGGCGCGCGTCCTCTGGGCCGCCGCGGAAGCGCGTAAGGACCCGTTCCTCCTGTTCTGGAAGCGGGTCGCCCTCCAGGGCCTCGCCAAGGACTACCAGCGGGTCGCCACGCTCTACACCCGCAACGCGCTGCGGGCGCACGCGCTGCCGTTCATGCGGGACCTTCGCGCGCACGTCCTGGAAGAAGTGCGCACCTGGGCGGGGCGCATCGGTGAGCTGGGCGGGCTGTTTACCACGCTCAGCCGGAACATGGCGGACTATGAGTCCGCCCTCCTGGAGACCCTTCGGAAGGAAGACGACGCGCACCGCCTGGTGCTCGGCCTGCTGAGGCTGCCCGGCTCCGAGACCCCGTACGTGGCGAACGTGGGCTGGAACCTGCCGTACTGCCGCCCCGAGGACGAGGCCGCCGCCATCCGGGACCTGCGCCAGGGCTGGATCGACTACCTGGTCGACCGCCCGGACGGGGTGCTGGCCGACCCGCTGCGGTCCATCCTCGACGGGCCGGCGGACGTCCACCGGGAAGAGCGTCTGCCGTGGATGATGCCCGGCAGCTTCAGCCCCGGCGGCGAGGCGGGCTCCGGTCGGATGCGCCAGGCGGTGATGCACATCGACCGCGAGCTGCGCGCCCGCATCGAGGACCGTCTCCGCGGCTGGCTCTCCGCCACGGCGTTCCAGCGGATGGCGGAGCAGTTCCGCAGCCCGGTGGAGTTCGAGTACCAGATCCGGCGCCTGGTCCAGGAAGCCGCGTCGCTGCCCGCACTGGACCCGCCGCACGTCCGCCCGGCCGGCTTCCCGCAGGAATACGAGATGGTCTTCTTCGGCGAGGCGAAGACCGGGGAACTGCCGCCGGTGCTGCGGATGGTGGTCGACGGCGCCTCCGCGGACCACCCGACGGCGGTGATGCCGTCGCTCTCGTCCCACTACTTCACGGCGATCACGGAGCACGCCGGCTTCTCGTTGCAGCGCAGCCCCGTCTATCACCACCTGCTGGATGCCTACTCGGAGTGGCTCAAGGCCTCCGGCCCCAAGACGGCCCTACCGTTCAACCGGGCGGACATCCCGTGGCTGTCGGCGACCCTGACCACGCGCAACCGGCTGCGTGACTCCGCGGACGTGCTCTTCCTCGCGATGGCGCTCGGCGTCCTCCACGCCAGCTCCAAGGGGGACATCCCTCTCCCCTCCAGCATCGTCCCCGCGGATGTGAACGAGTGGCGCTTCCCGCTGCCGGTGGAGTTCGACCTGGCCGTCCGCCAGCTCGCCGGCGACGAGCGCGCGCTGGTGGGCGTCAGCCAGGGCGTGGACCGCGCGGTCCAGGGGAAGGGCGTGGAGTGGTGCACCCTTCAGGTAGAGCGCGCCGTCACCGGCCAGGCGCCTACTTCCCTCCGTTTTCCTGGCGCGGACGACGCTCAGCTGATCCGGGCCGCCCGGCTCGCCGCCCTCCGTGCGGGCGCGCGCTATGAGGAGCTGTTCCAGGAGTACGGCCGCACCACCACCTTCCGGGACCCCGAGTGGATGAAATCCGGGAACACCTACTTCTGCCCCGCCTGCGGCACGCTGCTGGGCGAAGACGCGGAGGCCCTTCCCGGCGCGTGCACCAACTGCCGGCAGCCGCTCCTTCCGCACAAGATGGAGGGCTTCACCGCCGCGGACGGCTTCCGGCGGATCCCGAACCCGTTCGTGGTCGGCACCCCGCTGGAGACGGGCAGCAACGTCTTCGTCGGCCGGGACGACATCATCCAAATGGTGAAGGACCGCCTCATCCGGCCCGCCTCCCGGACCATCCTGATCCTCATCGGCGAGCGCCGCTGCGGCAAGACCTCGGCTTTGAAGCAGCTCCAGTATCGGCTGGAGGCGGACCTGACCCCGCTGTTCATCGACATGCAGGGCCTCACCGCTTCGGACCTGCCGGGCTTCCTCTGGTGGCTCTCCTGGCGGATGAAAGAGGCGCTGGAGGACCGCGGGATCCGCGTGGACCTGCCGGACTGGGAGAAGTTCAACTCCGGCCCGCCGGACTACCAGTTCGAAACGGTCATCCTGCCCGAGGTCCGCCGCGCCCTGAACGGCGGCCGCGTGCTGCTGATGCTGGACGAGTTCGAAGTCCTGGCCCAGCGCGTGATGAACGGCACCTTCGATGGGCGTGCCTTCGACTACATCCGCCACTTGATGCAGCACGGGGAGGGCATCGAGTTCCTCTTCGCGGGCACGCACGTCCTGCGCAGCTTCGCGGCGAACTACGTGACCTTCCTGTTCAACATCGGCGTCTTCCTGAACGTCGACTTCCTGCAGCCGAAGGACGCTCTGCGCCTCATCCAGGAGCCGCTGGCCGCGCCCGGCGTCACCTTCAGCGACGATGCCCTCGCCGCCATCCTGGAGCTGGCCGGCGCCCACGCCTACTTCACGCAGATGTTCGGGTTCCACCTGGTGGAGCGCATGAACCGGCTGCGGAAGCGACACGTCGGCCGGGAAGACGTCGAGGCGGAGGCCGCCCCGGTTATCGCCGCCGCCGGCGCGCACCTGGACCACGTGTGGGGCCAGCTCTCCAGCGCGGACCGCCTGCTCATCGCCTTCTTCGTCGACCAGTGCGGCCGCGGCCAGAAGATCCGCGAAGAGGAGCTCCTCTCCGCCGCCATCAAGAGCGACAGCGCCCTCCGGCCCTACGTCTTCCGCACCGCCGTCGAGAAGCTGGTCGCCGTCGGCCTCCTCCGCGCCGCGGCGGAAGAAACGCCCGATGGCCGCAAGGCGCAGACCCTCTCCATCACCGCCGAGGTCTACCGCCAGTGGCTGCAGACCACCCACTCCTACAGCCGCCAGCGCGACGAAGGCGTAACCTGGGAGTAACGCGAACGCAGTGGTGCACAGGAGGCCCAGGTGTCACAGGCAGCGCGGAGATTGTTCTCGGTCGAGGAATACGTCGCTCTCGAAGAAGCCGCGGAGTACAAGAGCGAGTACTTCCGCGGTGAGATCTTCGCCATGGCCGGCGGCCTGCCCGAGCACAACCTGATTTGCCTGAATGTCGGTGCGGAGCTGCGGCACCAATTGGCGGCTGGACCCTGCCGCGTGTATGGAGGCGATCAGCGCGTGAAGGTCTCGGAAACCGGGCTTTACACCTATCCCGACGTGACGGTGGTGTGCGAGGAGCCTTTGGTTGATGAGATCGACCGCTCCGCCCTCGTCAACCCGGTGCTGATCGTCGAAGTGCTCTCAGAAGGCACCGAGGCCTACGACCGCGGGGACAAGTTCGGCTACTATCGGGAGCTGCTTACGCTCCAGGAGTACGTCATGGTCGGGTCCGACCAGTGGCGTGTCGAGCGTTACACCAGGCAAGCGCCCGGCGCAGACTGGCTGATGTCCGAGTGCAGCGACATCGAGGGGACCCTGGCGCTGCCCTCTATCGGATGCCTGTTGGAGCTGCGGGGCGTCTACGCGAAAGTGGAATTGCCTCCCCGGCAGTTCGGCAGACGCCGGCGACGCGTTAGAGTTACGCGTCTGGCGTGAAATGTCCGACACAGCTCTCATCACCCCCCGGAAGCCGGCCGCTGAGCGGGCATGGGTGGCGATCGGCGGCGTCCTCGCCCTTGTTCTGCTGCTCTCGTTCGCCATCTTCTGCTGGCTGCTCGGCGAATTCCCGCCGACCGTCACCGGTTATCGCCTGTGGCGGGCCGGGTTGAAACGTTCTAACCTGCAAGCGGCCCGCGCCCGCGGCGCCGACCTGCGCTCGGTCGACCTTCACGGGGAGCTGATGTTCCGTATCGACCTCACCGGCGCGGACCTGTCCGGCGCGAACCTGTCCGGGAGAGCGGAGCTGAGCGAGGCCAGGCTGGCAGACGCGAAACTGGTGAACGCCGACTTGAGAAACGCCAACTGCTACCGCGCCGACCTGCGCGGGGCAGACCTTTCCGGCGCGAAGCTGGGCGGCGCGAGCTTTCTCCACGCCAACCTGGAAGGCGCGGACCTGTCCGGCGCCGTCCTTCAAGGCGCCTTGCTGGAGCGGACGCGCATGACCGGGGCCAAGCTGCGCGGCCGGGATATGAGCGGGGCCCGTTTCACGGGCGTCACCCTGGACGACGCGGACCTGCGTGAGGCGCGGATCCGCCAGGCAATGACGGCATCCTTCCTGCGGGCGGATCTCCAGGGCGCCGACCTCCGCGGCGCGGCCCTGACTTTCTCCCGCTTCGATGGAGCGGACCTGCGGGGCGCAGATCTCGCGGGCGCGAGGCTGGCCGGGGCAAGGATGCGCGGGGCGGACCTCCGAGAAGCTGACCTGAGGGCGAGCGTGTGGGGCTTCCCCCCCCGCGCCGGCGATCGGGGTCCCTCCATCGCGAGGCTGCTCCGGCGTCGGGGAAGTGCGAGGGGATCAGCGTCGGCCGCGATCGATGGGCTCCTAACGAGAATGAAGGCTAAGCAGCGATGGTTCGACCGGCAGGTCCGGCTGGGCATCCGCGTCCGGGGCGCGGATTTGCGAGACGCCGACCTTCGGGGCGCCGACCTTCGGGGCGCGGACCTCCGGGAGGCGACCCTCACCGGCGCCAGGCTCGACGGCGCCAGGTGGGATGCGGCGACGAAGTGGCCCCCGGCATACACACCGCCCGGGAAGGGCGGTCGGCAATAGGCTGCGTTACGCTGACCGGACACCCTCTAGGAAGTAAGTCCGGATGAGGCCCTTGCCTTTGATCTCGACCTCGCCGCGTGAGCGCAGCACGAACCCGGCCTCGATCTTTTCGGCCACACGGGCGCTCACCTGGATCGTTCCCGGCACGCCGGAGCTCTCCAGCCGGCTGGCCGTGTTTACCGTGTCGCCCCACACGTCGTACAGCAGGCGCTTCTCCCCGATGACGCCCGCGATGAGCGGGCCGGTGTGGATGCCGATGCGGAACCGCAGCGGGACGCCGTGCCCGTCGCTCAGCTCCTGTGCCTCCGCCTGCATGGCTAACGCGAGCCGCGCGGCCGCCTCAACATGATCCGCGCGAGGCTCGGGCGCGCCGGCGACGACCATGTAGCAGTCGCCGACGGTCTTGATCTTCTCCAGACCGTGCGTTTCCACGAGCCGGTCGAAGCGGGAGAAGACCCGGTTGAGAAGCTCAAGCACCTCGCGCGCCGGCTTGTCCGCCGACCAGGGCGTAAACTCGGCGATGTCGGCGAAGAGGACCGTGACCTCGACGTGGTCGTCGGCGATCACGCCGGCGCTGGCCTTGAGCCGGTCGACGATAGGGTCGGGGAGGGTATTGCGGAGAATGGCTTCCGAGCGGGCGCGCTCGATCTCGAGCAGATGGTTGCTGAGGAATGCCGAACGCTGGAGCCGCTCGTAAGAGTAAGCGGCCAGCGTTACCATCAGGAGCGCGGGCAGAATGATGAACCCATAGGCCGCCACCACCCTTTGCGGTGGAAGCGGAACGTGCGTGAGGGCGGCGGCGAGACTGTAACCGACGAGCATGCCCTGGTAGGCCACGGTCCAGGCAAATTGCAGGCGCAGCAGCCCGGAAAGCATCACCATCCCGTAGAGGGTGAGCATGGCCAGGTAGCCCAGCCGGGCTGCCGGCTCGTCCCCGAACCCGCCCGACGACAGGCTCGGCCCCACGAACGACAGCGCCAGCGGAAGACCGACGGCGAGGAGCGCCACGAAGTACTGCTGCCAGTAACGCCAGAACCGCGGCCAGAAGGTCAATCCGAAGGTCGCCAGCAGCGGAATCGGCCTGCCGAGGGCAACGGCCAATAGCGGCGCATTCGGTCCTGCCTGAAGGTAGAAGCCGACAGCCTGCCCGACCGTCACCAGAGCCATCAGCCCCAGGCCGACGCGAAAGCTCGGCAGGACCCGCTGAAAGTAGTCCTGCTGGAAAGCCGCTTCCAGCTCCCGCGGGAAGCGAAGGCGGCGAAGGCAGCGAGTGCGCTCGGCGTCCGTCATCCGCCCTCTCCGGGAGCGGCGGGGTTCGAAAGCCCCAGCGCGAGCCGGATTGCCCCCAGCCACATATCCCGGGTAAGCACGCCCGTGTTCGTGTTCTGCCGGCTGGGGTGATAGCTGTCCACGAGGACCACCGAGGACCCCGGGAGCGAGTGGATTGCGCCGTGCCCGAACGGGTAAGCCGCCAGCTTGACGCCGCGGAGCTTGAGGTAGGTCTCATGGGCAAGCCGTCCCAACGCGAGCACCGCCCGGATCCGGGGCAGCAGGCCCAGCTCGCGATCGAGGAAATCCCGGCAGACGGTAAGCTCCGCGGTGGTCGGACGGTTCTGCGGCGGGACGCACCGGACGGCGTTGGAGATGTAGACGCCCGTCAGCTCCAGGGGCTGGTCGCCGCGGGTGCAGTTCGGGGCGGAGCAAACTCCCAGCTCGTGGAGGGCGCCCCATAGCCAGCGGCCGGAGTCGTCCCCGGTGAAGACGCGGCCGTGCTTGTTGGCGCCGTGGAGGCCGGGCGCGAGACCGAGGATAAGCAGCGAGGCCTCCGGATCGCCGAACCCGGAGACGGGCCGCGACCAGTAGTCCGGGTGCGCTTTTCGCGAGCCCTCCAGATAGGCGGAGAGCCGGCCACACCGCGTGCAGGCCTGGATCTCCGCAGCGAGTTGTCGCAACTCGAACACCTACCGGTTGTTCGGCACGTTCCGCGGGCTCTCCTCAATAGTCGAGCCCGAGCAGGGCCAAGCGTCCATCCATCAGAGGCGCAAACCGTCGGGTTGCAGGGCAGTCCGCGGGATGAGAGGTTCTCGCCTAGGGCGAGGTGGCAAGGCGGGCCGATTAATCGCAGAGGAAGAGAGCGGTTAGTCGCTTCAATCAACAACCATCAAAGGAACGCTTGAGGAGCCCGGGAGGACCGGGCGGCCGCGAAGGAGAGTCGGATGAAACGATGCTTGAACATAGCCGGTTTCCTGGCGCTCTGCTTGCTGGCGGGATTCAGCCTGGGCCGCGCGGGTTTGCTGGGAACACCGGCCGCCGCGCAGCCGCCCGCCGCGGAAGCTAAACCGGGGACGGTCCCAGCGCGGACGGGGGTCACTATCACCACCGACAGCTTCAAGAGGGGCCGCCTTCAGAAGGTGATGTTAACGGCGGGGGCAAGTGCGAAGGCAAAAAGCAAGACGTTGGTCGTCGTTACCGGGCCGGCTGGGAGTACAGAGATCCGAATCCGTTGCGGCTGCGATGGCCGGGGAGGGTGCAAGATTCACGTCGAGCCTCCGTGGATCTATTGCGCGCCCACCGTATGCAGCATCTGCGAAATGTCGATCGGGGGGGGATCGCGCTACTAAGCCGCCGCGCTCATCGATCACCGCAGGAGCTTGGCCAGGGCTTCGAGGCCGGTATCGCCCACTTCGATGCCGAGGTCGCGGGCCTGCCGACTCACTTCGACGATGCGCGCGGCGAACAGGTCCTCCGGCTCGCAGAGCGGGTTCTCGGGAGTGCCGCGCGCGATGGCGACGGCCTGCCCGAAATGCTCCATGGTGGGCACGTGGTAGGCGCCGCACCCGATGAGGCCCTTCCGGGTGATGATGGCGCAGTATTGACCGCCCTCCCAGCGCGCGCTGTGGCCGATGGCGGTGCCGGCCGGCGTCTCGATGACGCGGTCCGTGACGCGGGGGAGGTCCGTATCTGGGATGCGGGTTTCCATGGAAGCTTATTCCAACACTGCCCTCGCCATCTCCTGGATCAGCTCCCTCCCGAAGGCGAGGCGGTCCTCGACGGTGGGGCGGCGGCCGAGTTTCTTGCTGGTGCCGATCCGCAGCTCCATCAGGAGGACCGGGATCTTCCGCTCGCGGTAGAGGGAGTTGGTGGACCCGGACCCCGCGGCGAACGTGGGCTCCCGGCTGGGATCGAAGCGCGTCCGCTCCGTCAAGCCCTTGAAGAAGCGCTGGACCAGGGCGCGGGAGGCCGCGTCGTCCGCCAGCGTGTCGATGTACTCGGCAGTCTCGGTGTTGTGGAGGTTCACCATCAGGTCGATGGGCCTGCCGGAGGCGGCCTGGCCGTAGACGGCCTTCTTGACGTACCAGATCTCAGGCATCTTTTCGAGATACTCCTTGCCGCGGAGGTCGACTTTGTCCCAGTGGGGGTTGACGTCGTAGCCGTGGGCGTTGAAGCGGACTTTGCCGGTCGCGCAGCCGTCGGGATCGCCCATCGGCTGGAGCTTGAAGACGATGCGCCGCCGCAGCTCGCGGGCGCGCTCGTCGTCCGACGTAATGAAACGCAGGGCGCCGTCCAGTACCTGCGAGGTTCCGGCTTCCCAGGCGTGCTGACGCGCCTGGAGCCATAGGAGCTTCTTGCCGTCGTCGGGCGTGCCGGGGTCGGTGACGGTCACGAGGTGCAGGTCCCGGCCCTGCACGGTCTTGCCGATCACTTCCACGCGCGCGTCCGGCGAGCGGCCGACGTCATCGAGCAGGAGCCGCAGGTCGCGCGGCGTGTACGGCGGGATGTGTGCGATCCAGACGGTGTCCGTCTCGGGGCGGAAGCGGAGCGTCGCTTCTTTCGCGGTGTCGTTCCACTGCATGGTGGGGAAATGGCGCCACTGCCGGCCGTCGGCGCTGAACACCGGGACCGTGTCCGCGTTCATCGAGACGGCGCCCGGCCGGTCGTTGTACTCGCCGACGAGGTCTGTGAGGGTGAGAGTGATCTCGCGACCGCCCACACGGTCCATCCGGAAGTAGTACCATGTCGCCTGGCGGTTGCGGCCGCGCTCGTCGTGCTGGCCCTGCACGTGGCAGCGGAACTCGGTCTCGCCGAGCTTCTCCACCCGGCCCAGGGACGCGCCCTCGAAACTGGTATTGAAGATGATCGAGGGCGCTTGCGCTGCTGCCTGTGCGCCCACGGCGGCGGTGAGGAGGATCGCAAGCCGGAAGAAGGGACCGCTCATGATTCTGAGTGTAGCTCAGGCGGAGCAAACGGCTTTCGGAGGAGACCCGCGGCGGCGGCGGGAACCTCCCGAGGCTGGATGGGCGGGTGCCGGAGGTAGACCGTGAGCGAGAGGGAACTGCAGGTGGCCGTCATCGGGATGCGCCCCATCGGCGGGACGCACGCCGAAGTCTACGCGAGCGACCCTCTCTCCGAGCTGGCTGCCGTCTGCGACATCGACCGGGAGCGCGCGGACGCGGCGGCGGCGCGGTGGGGCGTCCCTGCCTACTACAGCGTCGCGGACCTGCTGAATGGCGCAACGTTCGACTGCGCCAGCGTCACCACCGGCGGCTTCGAGAACGGCAGCGCCCATTACGAGCCGGTGATGGAGTGCTTCGCGGCGGGCAAGCACGTGCTGTGCGAAAAGCCGATCTCCAACGACATCGAGCACGCCCGGGAGATGGTCCGCGCCGCGCGGGAGAAGGGCCTATACTTCGGGGTCAACCTCAACCACCGTTTCGTCCCGCCGGCCGCGAAGGCGAAGGCATGGATGGACGAGGGCCGTCTGGGGCAGCCGCTCCTCATCAACATGACGATGTGGATCGACAACCCGAACGAGAGCTCACCCTGGTTCCACCTGCGCGCGCTCCACCCGCACTCGATCGACATCATGCGGTACTTCTGCGGGGACGTGAAGCGCGTCCACGCGTTCGCCAATCACGCGCCGAAGGCGGATGGCTCCTCGCGGGTGTGCTGGTCGAACGCACAGATCAACATGGAGTTCGAAAACGGAGTCGTCGGCCACCTCACCGGCAGCTACGACGCCGCGCCGAAGCACAACCTGGAGCGGTGCGAGGTGCTCGGGACCGAGGGACGGTTCGTGCTCGATAACTGCTTCGTGGAGCTCACCTTCTACCCCCGACGCGGGGACGAGCTGACCGTGGTCCGCAACAGTATCATGGGCGGCGTGACCGGCTTCAACGACACCTTCAAGTGGCGTATCCACCGGTGGCTGGAGCAGGTAAGCCAGGGCACGCCCCGGGACCAGATCGACGCCAGCGGGGAGGACGGCCTGGCGGTCCAGGAAGTGATCGAAGCGGCGATCCGCTCAATCGAGAATGGGAGCGTCGAAGAGGTTCCCGCCTTTGGGTAGCGGGGAGGAAATGGGGAAACGGGGAAATGGGAGAAGTCGTCGCGTATCCCGTCCCCGAGTGGCCCCCGATTGCGATTACGGGTCGGTTTGGGAGATCCCGGTGAGCAGCGCAACTACCTCCGCGGGCTCGCAATAGATCGCTTCCGGGAAGCGGTCCTTCACGGCCGCGACCTTTTCCGGCTTGCCGCCGGCGAAGATCAGCGGGACGGCGCGCCGCCTCTTCGATTCATGGAGCCACTCCGCCACTCGACGCCCGTGCGAGGGGAGGCGCTCCAGGGAGATGATGAACGCTTCCGGCAGTTCATCCCCGAAACGGGGGTGGTCCCCGGTGCTCCAGTGGGAGGAGACCTCGTGCCCCGCTTCCACGAGCGGGGCGATGCGCTCTTCCAGCTCTTCCTCGTCCCAGTGCAGGTAGAAGACCTTCACACAGGGCTCCCCTAGCTCGCTTCGGGCGCAGGCGCGGCTGCCGAAACGGCGCGTGCGCGATCATCAGAACGCGTGGGGCGTTTCAGCAGCCGCCCGGCGGCGACGGTCAGCGCGCCGAGCACCAGACCGCTGCCCAGCGCGCTGGGCAGCGCGAGGAGGAGCAGGAACAGCCGCGGGTCAATGGTCACGGCGCCGTGCTCGAACTCCTTCAGGAACTGCGGGTGGTTCGAGACGTAGACGTCGAACAGCGCCGCCTGCACGAGCGGCGCGAGAGCGCCCATCACGCAGCCTGCGGCGAGTCCGGTCAGGAAGCGCCGCCCGCCGCGGG
>JGI10216J12902_100421965_pt1 | contig 10961 bp, 2 predicted proteins | sample KanNatreferecore_FD_12902 | JGI IMG/M metagenome (IMG submission 12902)
TCGGCCCCATCGACCCAGGTGTATACGGCGTCCACGCTGGCCGTGTCGTCTTGGCTGTCTCGTTCAGGTTGCTGCACCGCGCCAGTCTCTCTGATTGGGTTCACGCGGCTCGTGAGCGGGGCACGGTCATGCGGAGGTTAGCGTCAGCGCGCCGCCGGTGAGCCCCAGTCCATCCAGGACTCGACGTTGCTCGGGCGTGCCGTGCTCGAGAACTTCTTGCACTCTCCAGAGCGACCAGGCGCGTGCCCATTGCTCGCTTGCGGCGCCCGGGACTGCTTCCGCCACGCGCGCCATCCAGGCAGCCAATGCGGCCGCCGACCAACGGGTGTGGCCCGTGGCATAGTTGTCGATGCTGTTGTGAAGTCGGTTGTAAAGCGCCGCCCAAGGGTTGTCCGATCGCCGAGAGTTGGTCACATACGCCCCACCAACGTACTTGGCCTCCATGCCGAGGTTGAAGCCGAGTAGCTCTGCCAAGAATCGCCGCGGGTTGAGAGAAACGGCGACGATGAGGAGATCCGATAGCTGGATGTCGTACGCATCGGACTCGTACAGGGCGCGGTCGGTCAGGCGGTGCGCCTCGGGTGTGCCCTCGTGCTCGAGCCGTTTGCGCGCGATGTAGTTGTGGTTCCACTCGAGGTTGCCGTCGCCGAGCTCCGAGGCGTAGATGCGGAACAGCCAGCCATACTCCTCGAGATGGATCTTGGAGACATCCGCGAACCCCTGGAGCCACACGCCGTCGAGGAAGACGCCGATGAGAGGCTTCTTGCCCGGCCGGCGGACATGCACTTCCTTCGGGCGGCCTCGGACGTTCGCGCGATGGTTTCGTTCGATGAGGCCCGCGAGAAGCTGCTCGGAGTACGGGGGTGGGTCGCCTTCGAGGTCGCTCAGGGCCGACCGGATGGTAGCGACGCCCGTCGCCACCAGGCGGCGCCCGAAGAGCCTCGATCCCGGGTAGCGGTCTGCGTTGATCAGGCGATAGAGCAGCTCCGCCATGGTCAAGGCGGAGTACTCGGTGGTCACGTGCGCGGTCAGCGCATCGGGGTCGTGCGGCGGCGCGTACGCTCCTTCCAGAGGAACGGGCGATTTCCGAGACGGGGGCCGCGGCGAGTCGCCCAGGCCGGAGACCCATTCGCGCCAATCACGCTTTTCGGCCGGCGTGAAGACGTCGAACATTGCGCCGCCGAAGCTCATGCTCTCGTTCAACAATCTGCTCCGAGCCGGGTCCCCGGGCGCGATCCATTCCGAGTTTGCGAGGTGGTCGAGCAGGTCCTCGTGCGCTCTGGTGTCCCCGCGAAGGAAGCCTTCGAGAGCTCGACCACCGATGGAGAGCGCCCCGTGGTGTCCGAGCGCGAACCGAGCCTTTGCGCCGATCGTTTCGAGTACGAACTCTCGCGGGGTGAGCGGCACATTTCGGCCGAGCATCGCACTCTCCCAGCGTCGATAAGACCGCTCGGCGGCGGCAAATCCTGCATGAATGCGCGCGCGAGTGGCATCGTCGCCGCGCTCCTCGAGCAATGCTTCGCACGTCTCCCTCGCGCGTGTCGCCATCCACTCCCGATCGTGCATCTGGAAGTACGCGAGAGACGCGCCCTCGCTTCGGAGCTGCTGCTCCAGATGGTCGAGGAGTGGACACGGCCCCAGGGCCGCCATCCACAGATTGAAACCGACGGTCTCGGCTTCGAACACGGATGGGAAGAGCGACAAACACGAGCCGAGCAGCGCGTGCTCGAAGGAAATCTCTGCACACGCCCCGGTTTCCGCCAGGTCACATCGTACGACCGCGGCGGGTGGAACGCCGACGCTGCGTAGCAACGCCGCGTACCGTTCGGCGTACGATTCCCCGGCACCGGGTCCGCCGAACCGGCGCATGAGCTGGGCCAGGGCTTTCATCCCCGCACGGGTCTCCACCACGTGCAAGCGAACGAGCCCTTGTAGCCAGGCGCCGTCCGTCAGACCAACCGGCGCGAATTCGTGGACGACGCGGAGCGGCCAAGAGGTGGCGAAACGCTCCGGGAGTAGAGTTGGTGGAGACGTTCGTCCCGACTCGAACAACCGGTCGACGAAGGTCGCGGCACCGCCCTGGGACAACTTCGCCCCCACGACGTCTGCATGCCCGAGCGCGGCGCGAGCAAACCGATACGCAGGCTCGACGTAATGGACGTTTTCCTCGACGTTCTGGAGGCGACAGAACAGCTCACGCGGCGTGCACGGTCGGTCGAGGTGCGCAACCGGGCCGAAGTCCTGCAGGGTGTAGTCGCTCATGTGCTCGTCCGCCCGCCCTCCGCCGGACGCACACTCCTGACATGTAGGTGCCGCGGCGAACGAAAATCGGTCATGGGCAGGCGAAGACGATACAGGATTTGCTGCGGGCCCTCCATCGCTGCACTCGACCGCAATGGATACGCGTCGGCGCTCAGCTCGCGGCGTCGAGCGGGTGCGACGACGGAGGCTGACGCCTTTCCGCAGTCGTCTCAATTGAGATAGCGTGGGTCGAAGTCGCCTCCCGTTTCGCGCTACCCACCGGCCTGAACGAGACCATGGAAGTCGTCCGCTTCATCCTGCGTGAGTCGCGACGGACGGTCGCCTTGGCCGCGAGCTGTAGCGTAATCGCCGGACTGGGCACCGTGGGCCTGGTGGCGGCCATCAACCTCCTCGCGAAGGACGCCGCGGATCCACGAATTGGAATCGTCTTTGCGGTCGTCTGCGTGCTGTCGCTCTCGACGACACTCGCTGCACAGGTACTGGTACGGCGCCTCGCGTCGAGCGCGCTCCTCGAGCTCAGGGCAAACCTTTGCCGTCGAATTCTGGACACGCCGCTGCGGCGGGTGGAGGCGATTGGCCCAGCGCGCCTGCTGGCAACCCTCACAGGAGACGTCGACGACATCGCGCTCGCGACAGGTGCGCTCCCACTAATGGTCGCGAATCTGAGCATGATCCTCGGCTGCCTGCTGTATCTCGGTTGGCTATCGGCAAAGCTGCTGGGCCTCTATGTCTTGATGGCTGGCATCGGCGTCGTCTGCGTGCAACGAATCCTTCGACATGCGCTTTCCATGATTGCAACTGCCAGGTCCGAAAAGGCAACTCTCTATCGGCACTTTACCGCTCTCACGGGCGGTCTGAAGGAGCTGATTTTGCATCGACCGCGCCGGCAAGACTTCGAGGGTGATCTGCGGCAGACCGCGGAGCGGGTCCGTTCGCTGTTCGTTCGCGGTGAAACGATGCAAGTGGCCGCCTACTCCGTTGGTCAGATGATGCTGCTGACCGCTATCGCCGGCGTCCTGATCGGTGGTCGGGAGATGGGAATCGCTGGGCAGGATCTGCGAAGTTACGCAATCGCCATCATCTACATGATGGGCCCGCTTGGTGCGCTGATCTCGTCGCTTCCTGCGATGACCAAGGCAAACGTGGCCCTCCGGAGCATCCGCCAGCTGGCACTCGCCGACGCACAGCCAGGTGATTCCCCCGTCGCGTCCGCCCCGCCGGCTTGGCAGCACCTACGCCTTACCAATGTTTCCTACAAATACGGCACGGACACCCAGCACGGCTTCGAAATTGGGCCAGTCGATCTCACGCTCGTCCCGGGGCGAGTCCTGTTCATCGTAGGTGGAAACGGCTCGGGTAAGTCGACGCTCGCAAAGGTGCTCGTTGGTCTCTACCCACCCTCTGGCGGGTCGATCGAGGTCGATGGAAGCGTGGTCACCCACGCCAATCTGGAGTGGTACAAGACATATTTCTCGGCGGTCTTTGCCGATACGTACGTTTTCGATCGTCTTTATGGTGTGCGGGGCGCGGCCACGGCAGAGCGCGCCGCCGAGATGCTCGCGCAGTTGCGGCTCGCGGAGAAAGTGTCTCTCGAGGGCGACAAGTATTCGACCACGGATTTGTCGCAGGGCGAGCGCAAGCGACTGGCACTTCTCACGGCGTATCTCGAGGACCGCGCTGTCTACGTTTTCGACGAGTGGGCGGCGGACCAGGATCCGGAATTTCGGTCGCTCTTCTACACGCGACTCGTGCCCGCATTGAAGGCGCGCGGCAAGGGCGTCGTGGTAATCAGCCACGACGACCGATATTTCTCCAGCGCGGACCAGATCGTGAAAATGGAGGAGGGTAGACCGGTCGCGCCTGCAGCCCAGGTCGAGGCGCCCGCCGGCGGAGCCCTCCCCCTGGAAAACTGGCGAACGTTGGGGGGCTCCGCGTCCTGAGCCGTGGCGCGACCCCTGGACTGGCGAACCTCGGATGCCCTAGCCTGGCTCGGAGCGTCAACCGCGGCGCGAGTAGGGAGCACTTGGACGCCCTTTGTCGCCGTACGTCCTCGGGCGAGTCGGACGGACTGCTCGAGGGCGACGCCGATCACGGCTGACGCGATCGGTCGATGCCTTATCGGCGGCAATTCCCGAGGTCGTCATGAGTGACGAGCGCCGTAGCAAGTCCACGAACGGCGAGAAGCCCACCGCGGACGTCGAGAGCCAACCGCTCTCCGCGCGGATGCAACGGTTGAGCCCCAAGCAGCTGGCCGTGCTCGCCCTGCGGGGCGTCGGGGGTCGCGAGTCCGATTACCCCGGCTCGTCGTCCCGGCCCACGACCATCTTGCCCATGCCGCGGGACAGGGATCTGCCGCTCTCGTTCGGGCAGGAACGGTTGTGGTTCTTGAACCGCCTCGAGCCGGACAGCGCGGCCTACAACATGGCCGGCGCGGGGCGGCTGCGCGGATGCCTGGACGTGGCGACCCTCGTGGCGTGCCTGCGAGATGTCGTCCGGCGGCACGAGGTACTGCGAACGACGTACCAGGCAATCGACGGAGCGCCGCGACAAGTCGTCCGCGAGGACGTCAGGCTCGACTTGCCGGTGGCCGATGTCGGGGCGGTTGATTCATCGGCGATGGAGCGCCTGGTGAAGGTGTGCGCTGCCCGTGAAGCGCGGCGGCCGTTCGACCTCGACCGAGGGCCGGTCGTCCGCGGTTGCCTGCTGCGGCTTGGTCACGAGGAGCATGTGCTGCTGTTCACGATGCACCACATTGCTTCCGATGCCTGGTCGCTGGGCATCTTGTTCGGCGAATTGGCGGCTCTCTACGAAACCCATGCTGCAGGCCGTGCGTCGCCGCTGCCGGACCTTCCAATTCAGTACGCGGACTATGCGCATTGGCAGCGGCTCAGAGGAGATGTTCTGGAGGGTCAGCTCGCCTATTGGAGGCACCAGCTGGACGGTGCGCCGCAGGCCTTGGAGCTGCCGACCGATCATCCGCGACCGCGGTCGAGGGGTGACCGCGGCGCGGCCATGGGAGTGGCAATCTCCGCGGAGGTGGCCCAGCGGCTGCGAGAAATCGGCCGCCAGGAGACCGCCACGCCCTTCATGGTGTTGTTGGCGGCGTGGCAAGTCTTGCATGCGCGCTATTCCGGGCAAAACGACATCGTGGTGGGCACTCCGATCGCGAATCGCACGCGAGCGGAAATGGAAGGGCTCATCGGGTTCTTCGTCAACACGCTGGCACTACGCACGCAGCTGAGCTGGCGCTCTTCGTTCCGCGAGCAGGTTGCGCGCGTGAAGCAGACCTGTCTCGGTGCTTATTCGCACCAAGATGTGCCGTTCGAGCGGGTCGTCGAGGCGGTTTCACCAGAGCGCGACCTGAGCCGGACACCGTTGTTCCAGGTGATGTTGATGCTGCAGAACGAGCCGAGTGCTGCTCTCAGCCTGCCGGGGTTGACCCTGGAGATGCTCCACCTGGACAGCAGCGTAGCGATGTTCGACCTCCGGCTGGCGCTCAGGGAACAAAGCGACGGAGGGCTCAGCGGCACGCTCGAATACGCGACCGAGCTGTTCGATGGGACGACGATCCGGCGCATGGCGGACAACTTCTGCGCACTACTGAGGTCGATCGCGGTGGAACCGCGGTGCCCAGTGTGGGCGCTCGAAGTCTTGACTGACGAAGAGCGGTCGCGGCTGCTCGTCGAATGGAACGATACCGCGGTCGCCTATCCAGGCGACGCGTGCATCCAGCAGTTGTTCGAAGCACAGGCCGGACGCACGCCGGGGGCGATCGCGGTCGTGGCCGAGGACCACCACCTCAGCTACGCAGAGCTCGAGCGGCGCGCCAACCAGCTGGCCAACCACTTGCGGCGCCTCGGTGCCCGAGCAGAAACGTTCGTTGCCGTTTGCTTGGAGCGAACGCAGGAGCTGGTCACAGCGCTGCTGGCCGTTTTGAAGACCGGGGCCGCCTACGTCCCGTTGGACCCGAACTACCCTCGCGAGCGGCAGCGGTTCATCCTCGCGGACACCTGCGCTGCCGTGATCGTGACGGAAGAGCGCTTCAGCGCGTTGGTTGGCGGCGAATCTCGAAAACTGGTCCGCGTCGACCGAGACGAGTGCGCCATCGACGGCGAAGGGATGCAGCGCCCGGCAGTGCCGCTGGCCGATCGGTTGTTGGCCTACGTGATCTACACCTCGGGCTCGACAGGCACGCCGAAGGGCGTCGCCATCGAGCACGCGAGCGCCGCGACGCTTGCTTACTGGGGCCGGGACGTATTCGCAGCGGACCTGGACGTCGTGGTCGCGTCCACCTCGGTTTGCTTCGACCTGTCTGTCTTCGAGCTGTTCGTGCCGTTGAGCTGCGGCGGGACCGTCGTGCTCGTTGCCGACGCGCTGCAGCTGCGCTCGGCCGCGAGTGTCCTACGGGCAACCCTGGTCAATACGGTGCCTTCGGCGATTGCGCAGCTCGTCGAGCTCGGGGGGCTGCCGAGGTCGGTGAGGACGGTGAACCTCGCCGGCGAGCCGCTTAGCGGAGCTCTCGTGGAGAAGGTGTACGGCGCGGGCGCGACGCACGTCTACGACCTCTACGGCCCATCCGAGGACACGACCTACTCGACCTACATTCGCCGCGAACCCTCACAGCCCGCCACCGTCGGGCGGCCGATCGCCAACACCCAGGCCTACCTCGCGGATGCCTCACGAGAGCTTGCGCCCCAGGGTGCGGTGGGGGAGTTGTATCTCGGCGGCTGCGGCGTCTCGCGCGGATATGTCCGACGCCCGCAGCTGACCGCCGAGCGGTTCGTGGTGGACTCGTTCGGTCGGTCAGCGGGCGGGCGTCTGTATCGAACCGGCGACCTGCTCAGGTATCGAGACAATGGAAACCTCGAGTTCTTGGGGCGTGCCGACCATCAAGTAAAGGTTCGCGGCTACCGAATCGAGCTCGGGGAGGTGGAGGCTCTGCTGCTCGGCTGCGCTGGCGTCGACGAGGCGGTGGTCGTCGTTCGGGCCGACGCCCCCGGGGGAGCGCGCTTGGTGGCGTACTACTCCTGCAGCGCCGAGCCGGTCCCCGTGAGCGACGTGCGAGAGCACCTCCAGCGCATCCTGCCGGCGTACATGGTGCCGAGCGTATTGTTCGCGATGGAGCGGCTGCCGCGCACGCCGAACGGCAAAATCGACCGACGGGCGTTGCCGGTGCCGGAGCTCCGCACCGGCGGATCGATCGTCTTGCCCCGGGATGGGGTCGAAGAGGTTCTGGCGGACATCTGGTCTCAGGTGCTGCGGGTGCCGCTCGTTGGCGTACACGACAACTTCTTCGAGCTAGGCGGCCATTCGTTGATCACGATGCAGGTGATTTCGCGCATTCGTGCGGCGTTCGACATCGAGATGCCGCTGCGCACCGTCTTCGAGGCCGCCACGGTGGCCGACCTCGCCGACAGGGTCCGCGCCACGTTGCGCACTGGCGCCGCGGGCCAGGCCCCACCCATCGTCCGTGTGGATCGGCACGGTGACCTCTCGCTGTCCTTCGGGCAGGAGCGGCTCTGGTTCTTGGACCAGCTCGAGCCGAATAGCTCGGCCTACAACATGCCCGGTGCGCTGCGGCTGAAAGGACGGATCCAGCCGGATTGCCTGAGTAGGGCGATGGGCGACGTGGTGCGGCGACACGAGGTCCTGCGCACGACATACGAGCCGCTGGAGGCTGCTGCGCGGCCGAGGATTCACGAGGACAGCGAGCTGGAGCTGCCTTTTGTGGACGTCCGTGGCGTCGACGCGCCGACGCGTGACGCGGTCATTGGTGCGTGCGCGGTGCGCGAGGCGCGGCGCCCGTTCGACCTCTCCCGGGGGCCCGTGGTGCGGGCGCAGGTGGTTCGCATCCGCGAGGAGGACCATGCACTCCTCTTCACGATGCACCACATCGCGTCCGACGGTTGGTCGGTCGCCGTGCTGATGCAGGAAGCTGCAGCGCTGTACGGAGACCATGCGTCCGGACTGCCATCGTCGTTGCCAGACCTGCCCATTCAGTATGTGGACTATGCGCATTGGCAGCGCAGCTGGCTCACGGGCGACGTGCTGGAGGCGCAACTCGCGTACTGGAGGCGGCAGCTGGAAGGCGCGCCCGCGGCGCTGGAGCTGCCCGGCGATCGACCTCGGCCCCGGGTGAAGACAGATCGCGGCGGTCGGGTGCGATTCGAGCTCGACGCGGCGTTTACCTCTCGACTGGAGGAGCTCGGTCGTCGGGACGGCGCGACGCTCTTCATGGTGCTGCTGGCGGCGTGGCAAGTGCTGCTGGCGCGGTATTCGGGTCAGCGTGACATCGTGGTCGGTAGTCCGATCGCCAACCGGACCCGAGCGGACACGGAAGGCTTGATCGGTTTCTTCGTCAACACGCTGGCGTTGCGGACGGCAGTGAGCAGTAGGGAGTCCTTCCGACAGATGGTGGCGCGCGTGAAGGAGACCTGTCTGGCTGCGTACGCGCACCAGGACGTGCCCTTCGATCGTCTGGTCGACGAGCTGGCGCCGGAGCGGGATCTGACCCGGACGCCGCTCTTCCAGGTCATGTTCGCGCTGCAGAACGCACCTGGCGCGACGCCGATGCTCCGAGGACTCGAGTTGAGCCTGCTCCAGCCCGACACCGGGACGGCGAAGTTCGACGTCACGCTCACGTTCGAAGAGCGCGAGAGCAAGCTGCGCGGCGAGATCGGGTATGCGACGGACCTGTTCGACGCGGCGACGATCGTGCGAATGGTGGAGCACCTGACCAGGCTGTTGCAGGCCGCCGTGGAGCGGCCAGATGCGGCGGTCGGAGCGCTCCCGCTGCTGAGTGATTCAGAGCGGGCGCGCCTGCTGGTGGACTGGAGCGGTACGGCAGCTGTCGAGCGGCTCGAACCGGTGTGGGACGTGTTCGAAGCAGGGGTGAGGTCGCGACCGGACGTCGCGGCCGTCGTTTTCGGGGATGGATGGCTGAGCTACGGGACGCTGAATTGCAGCGCCGAACGGTTGGCGCAGCAGCTGTCGCGCCTGGGCGTCGGGCCAGAGGTGCGGGTGGGCGTTTGCGTCGAACGCTCGCTCGAGCTGGTCGTGGCGCTGGTGGCGCTGCTGAAGACCGGAGGCGCGTACGTGCCGCTGGATCCGGAGTACCCGGCGGAGCGGATCAGCTCGATGATCGAGGACGCCGGCTGCACCGTGGTGCTCACCCAGGCGCGGCTCGCCTCCCTGGTCGACGGGCGCCACGAGGTCGTCCTGCTCGACGGCGATTGGGGCGAGACGGACGTGACCCATCGGGTCGGGCGATGTCCATCGGAGGCAACGGCGTACGTGCTCTTCACGTCTGGTTCGACCGGGCGGCCGAAGGGTGCGGCGGTGCCGCACCGAGCCATCGCGAATCACATGCGCTGGCTGATTGATGCGTTCGGAATGAATTCGTCCGACGCCATATTGCAGAAGACGCCCATTGGCTTCGACGCGTCGGTTTGGGAGTTCTACGCGCCGCTGATGACGGGTGGTCGCCTCGTGCTGGCCGAGCCGGGGGCGCATCGTGAGCCTGATCGGTTGGTCGCAGGCATCGTCGACCATCGCATCACCGTCCTGCAGCTGGTGCCCTCCATGCTGCGTGTATCGCTAGCAGAGTCCGACCTTGGAGGGTGCGATTCGCTGGAGCGCGTCTTTTGCGGCGGAGAGGCGCTCCCGGCGGACCTGGTCGATCGTTTCCACGAGTCCGGCATCGCCGAGCTGGTGAATCTGTATGGGCCGACCGAGGCCTGCATCGATACGATCTACCATCGGTGCGACCGCGCCGTTCGTGATGGCTCGATCCCGATCGGCCACCCCATCCACGGCACGCGCGCGTACGTGCTCGACGAAGAGCTACAGCCCGCGCCGCTCGCCGTACATGGCGAGCTGTGGTTGACCGGCGAATGCTTGGCGAACGGGTACGTCGGCCAGCCCGCGCTGAGCGCCGAGCGTTTCTGGCCGAACCCCTTCGCAGCCGATGCTGGAGGCCTGGCCTACCGGACCGGCGATCGGGTGAGGTGGACGGTCGCGGGGGAGCTCGAGTTCGCGGGCCGCGTCGACGAGCAAGTGAAGTTGCGCGGGCTGCGAATCGAGCTCGGTGAAATCGTCGCGGTGCTCCGCGAGCAGTCGGCGATCCGCGATGCTGTCGTGCTCGTGCGCGAAGACGTGCCCGGCGAACAGCGACTGGTGGCGTACCTCGTTGGGGAAGCCCGGCCACCGAACGAGCTGCGCGCGGCGCTGCGTCGCAAGCTGCCCGAGTACATGGTCCCGGCGCACTTCGTCCATATCGAGAAGCTGCCGCTGTTGCCGAACGGCAAGTTGGACCGCAAGGCGCTGGTGGCGCCGGAGGAGCCGCGCCTGACGTTCGTGGCGCCGCGCGATGGGGTCGAGGCGCAGTTGGCCGAGATCTGGTCGGAAGTCCTGCAGGTCGCGCAGGTCGGGGTCCACGATGACTTCTTCGAACGCGGTGGACATTCGTTGCTGGCGACGCAAGTGGTCTCGCGCGTTCGCCGCGCCTTCGACGTGGAGCTGCCGGTGCGGGCCGCGTTCGAGGCGACCACGCTGGCCGCGCTGGCCGAGCAGATAAGGACGAGCCTACGCGCCGGCACGATGGCGCGGCTGCCTCCCGTCTCGCGCGCGCCGCGAGCGGCCCCCTTGCTCCTTTCGTTCGGGCAGGAGCGACTCTGGTTCCTGGACCAGCTCGACCCGGG
>JGI10216J12902_100854510_pt1 | contig 10958 bp, 9 predicted proteins | sample KanNatreferecore_FD_12902 | JGI IMG/M metagenome (IMG submission 12902)
CAGCGCCGCGCCGGTGGCGGTCGCGGCCGGGCCGGCGGCAGCGGTCGCGGCGCCGGTCGAAGAGGCCCCGACCTCCTTCAACGTGATCCTGACCGCCGCGGGCGCCCAGAAGATCCAGGTGATCAAGGCGGTCCGCGAAGTCACCACCCTCGGCCTGAAAGAGGCGAAGGACCTGGTGGACGGAGCGCCGAGCGCGGTGAAGGAAGGCGTGAACAAGGACGAGGCGGAGAGCCTCAAGAAGAAGCTGGAAGAGGCCGGCGCGTCTGTAGAGATCAAGCCGGCGTAAGTCCGAACCGACGGACCTTTGGCGGCTGCCGGAGCCTGCTCCGGCAGCCGTACTTCGTCTTGGCCGGGTTAGCCGCGCATCCGCTCCCGAGCGGCCCCGCTTGGATATCTGGCCGACGCGTGCAGGTCGAACCGCTCGATTAGACGCTCTGCCAGATTGATCCCGAAGATGCGCACGGTGGCTTCGGCTTCCTCCGTGAGCGGGATGATCGTTATCTCATCCTGGCCGAGACGGAAATGGTCCGACCATTTGGTCGGTCCGTGGGTTGAAGAAGCGGACCAGCCGATCAGTCCCGGGGACGAGTGAGCCAAGATCGCTGCCTTTGTTCCGATTACAGAAAGCGCAGGCGAATGCGAGGTTCTCCGGAGCGGTGCGGCCCTGGTGCTTCTCGGGCACGACGTGGTCGTCCTGGCAGCCGAAGTAGGTATCGTCCTCCCGGATCAGGCAGTACTCGCACAGATGGTGCGCCCGGGCGCTAACCAGCCGCCGGAGCTCGGCGCTAACGTAGGAAGAGCTCACTCCCTGCCCGGTAACTCGGCGTCAAGATGCTGGCGGGCTCGCGCCTTCGCGAGGCGCATAAGGTGCTCGAGCTGGAGGTAGGTATTTAGCTCGGACGTCTCTTCCGGGGTCAAACCTCTGGTCTTTTCCAAAGAGATCAAGTCAGCCACTCGTGATCGAGACTCTTCCGAAGGTCGGTACTCGGAGACTTCGCGAGGGCTTGTTCCTGCTATGAAGTTGACAATCTCTTCGTAAGCTCTGGTGACCGCCATGGCTCCTCCAGACAAGTATACTCGCTGGCCTATGAAACAGTTTACCGATAGGACCGCCATAGTCACAGGTGCCGGGCGAGGCATCGGGCGTGCCATTGCCGAGCGGCTCGGCGCGGAGGGAGCGCGCGTGGCGCTGGTTTCGCGCTCCGAGGAGCAGCTCGATACGGCCGCCGCGGCGATCCGCCGGGCGGGTGGGATTGCGTTCCCGGCACCCGCGGACGTCACGGACCGCGAGCAAGTCCGGGAGATGGTCCGCCGCGTGGAGGTGGAGCTCGGGCCGGTGGACTTTCTCGTGAACAACGCCGGAAGCTTCTACACTATTGGACCGGTGTGGGAGGTGGACCCGGAGGCATGGTGGCGGGACGTGACCATCAACCTCAACGGAGTCTTCCTTTGCTGCCGGGAGGCGCTGCCCCGGATGGTGGCGCGGAACGCCGGGCGGGTCATCAACCTGATCGGCGGCGGCACGGGGACGCCGTTCCCGCACGGCAGCGGGTACGGCAGCAGCAAGGCGGCCGTGATGCGCCTGACGGAGTGCCTCGCGGAGGAGCTGCGGCAGGCGGATTCCGCGGTGACGGTCTTCGCGGTGGGCCCTGGTCTGGTGCGGACCGCGCTGACGGAGTTCCAATTGGATAGCGAGGAAGGCCGCAAGTGGATGGGGCGCATCGAGCAGATGTTCGCGGACGGGAAGGACGTTCCGCCCACGCGGGCCGCAGCGCTGACCTCGGAGCTGCTCTCCGGGCGGTTCGACCGTCTCTCGGGACGTGCGTTCAGCATCGGCGACGACCTGGACGAGGTCCTGGCCCGGCAGGACGAGATCCTGCGCAAAGACCAGAAAACGCTGCGCTTCCGGACGTGAGCGTGCGGCTTGTCCCGGGCTTAAACTTCGCGTTTCGGCCCTCCCTCGACGTGGTAGACTGGGGTTGACCGATATTTCAGGTAGCCACTCTACCACGATCGGCCCCACGGGGCAGCGGAGGTGCCATCGATGACCCCGCCGAAGTCCGCAGGCTGACCTTCTCCTCCAACCGGAGGAACACGGTCTGCAGCCGCGAGTACCGTCCCCCGCCATCGATATCCGATTAGCCGAGAGGGCCGCTAGCCTCATTTCACACATGCCTGGCTAGCCGTCGGATCAGGAACCGGGCTGACGGGACGAACGTTGTGGACATTTGCGATCCCCGGTTTCCAAGTCCCTCGCCAGGGCGAGCGGGCTCACCGCGTGAGAGGTCGACGACAGTAGCGCGGTGCCGGAGATCCGTCTGGTAGACAACCTATCGAGCATTGGGAAAGGGCGCTCCAACGAGCGCCCTTTCTTGTGTCTGAGGCGGCTAGACATCCCTCATCTTGAGAGCCGCGTCGCGGGCGCGGCGCTCGGCCTGGAGACGGAGCTGAGTGAAGGCGATGGAGAAGAGCACGCTGGAGCTGACGGCCATTCCCGCGCCCGGAATCACCTCCCCACCCTGGCCGGACCACGCCACCAGGCCGATTCCGAAGATCGGGCTGAGCCCCATCACGGTGAACGCGAAGACGCGGTCCAGGCCGAAGGCCATGCCCATGCCGCCCAGCATCACCGGCAGGATCCAGACGGCCAGCAGCAGCATCGCCAGGTACGAGGCGCCGTTCTTCCGGAACATCAGATCGAACGCCTGCCGCGCGCAGGAGAAATAGTAGACGACCAGCGCCCCCACGAAACTGGCGCCGATGATCGGACCGCTCCAGCCGCCTTGCCCGGCAAGCGTGGCGGAGAGGGACGAAGTGGCGAGCAGGATGATGCAGAACCCCGCGGCCGGAAGCCAGTTCGGCGCCAGGTCGCCCCACGCCGGGGCGGCGGCCATACCCTGCTTGCGCGCGCGGAGCACCCCGTTCGCGAAGTCGCCCGCGCTAGGTGTGACCGCGGTGATGAGGAACACCCCGGCGGCGGCCAGGCCGTAGGTCACCACCACCGGCGCCAGCGCGAACGGCAGCCCCCAGGTCCGCTCCAGAATAGCCGCCGCGTCCCCGAGAAGCAGGAAGGCGATCACGGCGTAGAACCAGAGCACGCCCGGCTTGGAATAGAGGTACGCCCGGTCCGACCGCATCTTCCGCTCCGCGGCCACGAACGCGAAGAATAGGAACGGCAGCTGGTGCAGCAGCGAAAGAAAGAACCCCGGCAGCGTCATCCCGAAGAACGTCGGGCGCGCCAAGCCCGGCATCATCGGCCCCCATTCCATCGCCTGGGCGAGGGTGGGGAGGATGGTGGGAACGGCCGGCGCGGAGATGGGCGATACCAGCGGGATGGACAGAAGGATAGAGTGGAAGGCGAATACGATTCCAAGGATCCCGCCGGCCACGTTCCGCGGCTTCGGCGAGACGAGGCCCATCAGAGCGGCCATCGTGTGGTAGAGCAGCGCCACTGCGATCGTGTCGACGACGATCATCAGCAGCCCGGGGAGGCTCACCGCTCCCACGGCGGCGCTGAGCAGCACGAACGGGAGGGTGCACGCGTAACAAAGCCACTCTCGCACGGCGCCGCCGAGGATGAACCCCGTCAAGAGCGCCCACGGGCGCACGGGCGAGATCCGGTGGAAGTCGATGATGCCGCTGTCCTTGGCGTGGGCGACGACCGTGGCCACCTGCGAGGTGCCGCTGAGGAAGAGGATCGCAGCCTGGCCGACCAGGAACCAGTAGAAGAGGGTGGGCGTTCCCAGCACGCCGCGCCACATCCCGATGCTGGTCAGGAGCGCGCAGAGCAGCACGGTGCCCAGAACCGGCGCCACCACCTGGTCCCGCCGCAGGCGGGAACGGACGTGCTTCACCACGATGGGGTTGTCGAGGATGGCCTCCTGGAACAGGCTCATGAAACCTCCTTGGCGCCGACCTTCAGGAACACTTCCTCGAGCCCCTCTTTCTTTCGGGCGAACGAGGCCACCCGCACCCCCGCGCCCACCAGCTCCGCGAGCAGTTCACTGGCCTCCTCGCGCCCACCGTCGAACGCAAAGCTGTATATCCCGCCGACCCCGCTGAGCGCGCCGACCCTCGGGTCCGCGGCGAGGATCTCCGCGAAGCGCTCTTCGCCCGAGACGATCTCCACCGCCATCTCCGAGCGGCCGAGGACGCTGGCCGTGACTTCGTCCACTCGCCCCGTCACGACCATCCGCCCGCGCTCCATGATCCCGACGGAGGTGCAGAACTCGGAAAGCTCCGGGAGGATGTGCGAGGAGATGAGCACGGTCCGGTCCTGGCTCTTGAGGTGGAGCATGATGTTCTTCAGCAGGATCCGCCCGTGCGGGTCCATGCCGCTCGCCGGCTCGTCCAGGATGATCACCGCCGGCTCCGGCAGCAGGGTCTTCGCCAGCATTAGCCGCTGCTTCATCCCGCGCGAGAGGCCGGCGGTGAAGGCATCCCGCTTCTCGGTCAGGTCCACCATCGCCAGGTAGCGCTCGATCGTAGGCCCGCGGTGCTCCTTGGGAATGCCGTAGCTGCACGCGAAGAGGTCCAGGAACTCCCGGCAGGTGAGGTCCTCGTACACCGGCGGAAAATCGGGCATGAACCCCACGTGCCCCACGGCTTCCTCGCGCTTGTCTTCCAGGTCCACGCCGTTCAGGAAGATGTCGCCGTAGGTGGGCTCCACGAGCCCGATGAGGGCGCGCATCGTGGAGGTCTTCCCGGCCCCGTTCGGACCGATGAGCCCGAAGATCTCCCCGCGCCCGATGGCGAGATTCAGGTCCCGCACGGCGCATACGGAATCGTAGTCGACCCGGAGGTCGCGAACTTCGATCACAAGACTGGCTCCTCCCGCAGGTTGTAACGGAAACCTGGGACCGCAGTTACCCGGTGTTTGCCGACGATCCTCCACACATCATGGAGCGCGGGCATCCCTGCCCGCATGTCAAAGGGCCGCCCGCTCTTCCAGGCGCCATGCGGGCAGGATGCCCGCGCTCCAAGGCCGAGCGGGAGGGGAGTGGGATCGAAAAACGGAAGTGGCTAGCGCTCCGATGACTCAACCGCCTTCCGAAAACCCCTTGCCTCGCCGACGGCGGCTGCCGCTGTACGCGCGGGTGATGCTTGGGGTGGTTCTAGGGGCGTCTCTGGGGCTGGTCTTCGAGACCGACCCGATTCTGTTCAACGTCCGGAACGAGGATCTCGGGCAGCTCGGCATGCTCGTCATCCGTCTGCTCCGCGCCCTGGCGGTGCCGCTGATCCTCTTCGCCATTCTGGACGCCTTCCTGCGCACGCGCATCTCCGGGCGGCGGGCGGCGCAGCTGGTCGTGATCTGCCTGGTCAACGTCTCCGTGGCGTTCGCCATCGGGCTCACGATCATGAACGTCCTGCACCCGGGCGAACAGTGGCAGGGGCACCTGGAGCAGCTGGCGCAGGCCGTCGGCGGGGGCTCCGAAGTCAAGAAGCCGCCGCCGGACGCGACCCTGGACCCGCTGAAGAACATCCAGGGCTACGTCCCGGAGAGCCTGTTGGACCCGTTCTCAAAGAACCTGGTGATCTCCGTGGTGCTCATCGCGCTCCTCACGGGTGCGGCCCTGCGCCAGGTGAAAGACCGGCAGCTCGCAGCGGGGGAGAACAGCATCGAGACCGTGGAGCGGTTCGTTGCGGGCGGCTACCAGGTGCTCATCCAGATGCTGGAGTGGGTGGTCCAGGCGGTGCCCTTCGCGGTCTTCGGCGTGGTGGCGCAAGTGGTCGGGAAGTCCGGGCTCGGCGTTTTCAACGTGCTGGGCGCGTTCCTGCTGACGATCCTCGCGGCACTGGCGATCCACGGGCTCATCTACTACCCGTTGGCTGCGTGGCTGGTCGGGCGAAAGCCGCCGCGCGTCTACCTCGGCGGCGGCGCGGACGCCATCGTCACCGGCATGTCCACCAACAGCAGCCTGGCCACGGTTCCCGTGACCCTGCGCTGCCTGACGGAGAAGATGGGCGTCTCCGAGCAGTCCGCACGGCTGGCCGCATGCGTCGGCACGAACCTGAACAACGACGGCATCACCCTCTACGAGGCGATGACCGCCTTGTTCCTGGCGCAGGCGTTGGGTATGGACCTGAACCTCCAGCAGCAGGCCGTCGTGGTGCTCGCCTCCATTATGGCGGGCGCGGGCGTGGCCGGCATCCCGGAGGCGGGCCTGGTGGTCCTCCCGCTCGTCCTGACGGCCGCCGGCCTGCCTGAGACGCTCGTGGTCGTCGCGATCCCGCTGATCATGCCGGTAGACTGGATCATCGCCCGCGTGCGCTCCGCGGTGAACGTGATGAGCGACATGCTCGTGGCCATCCTGCTGGACGCCGTGGGGAGAGAAGCCGCTCCCTTCCCGCAAAGCGGCCAGGGCGAGGCCCCCGGCGCCCTATTGGCCGAGGGTGTGGAATAGCGCACCCGTCCACGCCGTCCACGTGGTCCACTTCGTCCACCCGTCATGCCGCAAGCTCCCAGACGGTCGGCTGCCAGTCGAGCTTCTCGAGCCACTCCTGGTAGTCCTCCGGCCGCATCTCCTCGGGGCGCTTCCCCGCCAGCGTCACCAGCACGCCCTCGACGACGTTCGTGGCGAAGGTGCGGCCCTCGAACTCCTTGGTCGACGTGACCACCCGCTGCACCCCCCGCGCCCGGAGCGCCTCCAGGTCCGCGGGAGTCAGCGTCTGGGTGACCACGGTCTTGCCGGCCAGTGCCCCGGATTCCGGCGGCGGCATGTGCCGGAAGATGTACTTCGAGTCGCCGGCGATCACGTCCGCCCAGCGGAACCAGCGCTCGTGTTTCGGGACGACCGTGTCCTGCCTCTCGCCGGTCGGGTAGAACCAGGTGAAAGGGAGCCGCGTGACGACGGGCAGCAGCAGCCTGCCCATCGCCTGGACTGCCCGGTGCGAGCGGAGCGGCACCGGGAGGCCGAGGGAGAACATCAGGTCGCCGTAGACCACCTCTCCAGCGAGCCGGTCGAGGGCGTCGGCCATCCCGAAGCGGTCCACCGCGCACACCAGGAGGACCCGGCTGGTCTCGAGGTCGACGACGCCGTTCTTCTGGATCCAGTCGATGGTGTCGCGCTCCAGCGTGTTCTTGATCCCGCTGCCGTCCACGACGGGGGTCTTCACGGCGCACCGGGCGAGCTTCTCACCGTCGCGGATCGTGTAGCGGACGTTCCCGGCGTAGAGGTACCGGTCGATGCCCCCGAGGCCGATGGCGTCCACGGTCCCGTCCAGCTCACGGATGGCCTGCATGGCCGCGTCGATGCCCGGCACGGACCGCCGCGTCAACTCGAACGGCTCGCCGAGGAACGTCGCCGCGGCCGTCTTATCGCCCTTGCGGGAGCCGAGGCTGACGCTAACGACGCGGCGCATAGGTCAGCGGGGTGTCCGAAGACACAGAAGGACACAGATGTTACAGATGAACACAGTCTTTTTTGGCTCAGCGGCTGATCTGCACCCCTCACCCGAATAACTGTGTCCCTTTGTCCTCTGTTCAGGACCCCTCGCCGCCCAAAAAGATAGACCCCGGCCCCGCACCCGGATCGTAATCGTCCTCGTCGTCGTCGTCGTCCTCGTCTGTTCGGTTGCGGCCGGGCGCGCTTGTGTCCCTCTGTGCCGAGCACCACTATGCTGCCGAAAGCGTGATAAGGGAGATCTCGGGCGGGCAGTTGATGCGGATGGGCGGCCAGATGACGCCGAGGCCGACGTTAGTGTAGACCTGCGTGGTGCTGTTCTCTACCTGGCGGAGGCCTACCGGGTACTTGGTGCCGTGGAGGGGGCCGACGAGCGGACGCCGGCCCGGGAGGAGGCACTGGCCTCCGTGCGAGTGGCCGGAGAGCTGCAGCGGGACGCCGTGGCGGGCGGCCTGGTCCGCGAGGTCCGGCTCGTGCCAGAGGAGCATCTTGAAGGCACCGGTAGGCACGTCCTGCAGCGCGAGGCCGAGGTCCGGCTTGCCGGCCCAGCCGTCGTCCGCGCCGCAGAGCCACCAGTCGCGGTCCCGCGTGCGCAGGCGTACCGACCGGTTCGTGAGCATCTGCATTCCCGTGCGGGTGAGCGCGTCGGTTACCTTGCCCACGTCTTCGGTCCAGTAGTCGTGGTTCCCGAGGACGCCGTAGACCCCCAGCGGCGCGCGGAGCGGGGCCAGGGCGGCGGCGCATGACTCGGCGTAGCGGTTGGAATCGGAGACGAAGTCGCCGGTGACCACGGTCAGGTCCGGCCGCAATCCGTTCACCCGCTCCACGGCGGCGCGGAGGTACTGCTCGGTGATGAGCGGCCCGCGGTGCAGGTCGCTGATCTGGCAGATGCGGAGGCCGTTCAGCTCCCGCGGGAGGTTCGGGATGGCGATGGGCACCTGGTAAACGCGCGGCCGGTTACGCTCGCCGAAGAGCGAAAGCATCGCGCCCCCGCCGAACAGGCCGGAGGCCCCGAAGGCGCCGCGCGTTAGGAACGCGCGGCGGGTCAGCTTTGTCTGTGAGCGAAGGTTCACCGCGTCTCGCTTTCCGGATTCGCCGCCAGCAGCTCGCGGACGCGCTCTTTCAGCTCGTCCGCCTTTGACGGAGCGTGGGCGCGGAGGTCCGTGTAGTCGCGGTCGAAGGCCTCCGCGATTTCCGAGTCCAGGCCGCGCGACAGGACCATCAGCTCCTCCTGGACGACTCTCTGTAGTATACCCGCGGACTCCGGGACTTCCTGTTGGGCCTTACGCGCCAGCTTCAGCCGCTGGATGGGGTCGGTCGTCTTATCGATCCGGCGCAGAAGCGAAGCAGCCCGCTGGTTCCTCCCGGCCAACTCACGCAGGCGCTGGTCCGCCGTGCTCTTCTCGTCGAACGCCATGCCGCCGAGCACCTGGTGCGCCTTGCTGTCTTCTCCCAGGCGAAAGTACAGCTCCGCGGTGCGGCGCCGCGCCTCCGGGGAGAGCGCCTTCCGGCCGCGCAGAAGCTCCAGCGTGGAAAGTGCCGGCTCCCATCGGCCCAGGTTCAGGTTGGCCGAGGCCGTGGAAAGGACCCGGTCCTCCGCCCACCGCGACCCCACCAGTGCCGCGGCGATGATAACGGGCGCGAGGAGCAGCACAGCCACCGCGAAACGCCGCAGCGGCGCGCCCCGTTTCCGTGGCGCCGCCTGCCCCCGAGAGTTCTCCATGACCTGGTCCATCGGCATCTCCACGAGAGATACGCCGGTGCTGGGACGCGCGTTCCGCGCGGGCTCGTGGTCAGGACCGGCATTCAGGCGGCGAGGGAAGCGGGTATTGGGCGGCCCCGCATCACGTCCGGCCAGCGGGCCGGACGTTCTTTCCCTTCCGCCCCGTGTCCCCCAGATCTTCGCGCGCCTTCTCGGCGAGCTCGTTCAGACGGCCGACGACGTCGGGGTGCTGGGCCGCGAGGTCCCTGGTTTCGCCGGGGTCCGTTTCCAGGTCAAAGAGCGCGGGGCCTATCCGTTTGACGACGTATTGTCCGGGCTGGCCGCCGGCCCCGGGCTTTTCCAGGCTGCGGTAGTCATGGGGTAGGTGCAGCTTCCATTTGCCGCTGCGCACGGCCTCGAGGTGCTCTCCCCAGTAGAAGTAGAGGACCTCGTGGGGGCTGCGCGCTCCCGGCTTACTCGAGAGGAGCGGCCAGATGTCCCGCCCGTCGATGATGCGTGGCGACAACACCGCCGCCCCGGACAGACCGAGGAACGTGGGGAGCAGATCGATGGTCATGGCCGGCTCCTTGCACACGCGGCCGGCGGGGATCTTCCCAGGCCATCGAGCGATGAACGGGACGCGGACGCCGCCCTCGAAGCTCGTCCCCTTCCCCTCGCGGAGCCGCCCGGCCGACCCCGCATGGTCGCCGTACGAGAGCCAGGGGCCGTTGTCCGACGTGAAGATGACCAGCGTCCGGTCGTCCTGCCCGGTTCGTTTGAGGGCGTCCAGAATCTCACCGACGGAGGAGTCGATCTCCTCGATCACGTCTCCGAAGGTGCCGCGCGCGGTCTTTCCCTCGAACCGGGGTGCGACGTGCAGCGGCACGTGCGGCATGCTGTGCGGCACGTACAGAAAGAATGGATCCCACCGCTTCGTTTCGATGAACTTGACAGCGCGCTCGGTGTACCAGCTCGTCAACCGCGTCTGGTCCGGGTTTAGGCCGACCGTCGTTTCCCGCTCCATCAGGGGCAGATCGGGAAAGCGGGCGGTCGGATGCTTCGGCCACATGTCGTTGGAATACGGCAGCCCGAAGTACTCGTCGAAGCCATGGCGGGTGGGTAGGAACGCGGGAAGGTGCCCCAGGTGCCACTTTCCGTACACGGCCGACGCGTACGACTTCTGCTTAAGGTACATCGGGATCAGGACTTCGGCGGCGTTGATGCCGGTTCGTGCGGAGGGCCCGAGGGCACCGAGGATCCCTATCCTATTGGGGTAACAGCCCGTCAGCAGCGCCGCTCGGGACGCCGAGCAGACGGCCTGGGGAACGTAGAAGTCCGCGAAGCGAACGCCTTCCCGCGCCATCCGATCCAAGTGCGGCGTCTCGTACCCATTCGCGCCGTAGCAGCCGAGGTCCGCGTAACCCAGGTCGTCGGCGAGAATGACCACGATGTTCGGCGGGCGCTCCGTTTTCGCGCTCTGCTGCGCCAGGGTTGCGGCGGCGGGCAGGACCGCAAGAACGAACAGCGCGGCCAGACGGCCGCAAGCCGTTGATATCTTAGGGGGCAAACTCATCTCCACGCTCCGGAGCACGAAGGACCCGCCGCCTCCGGTGACCAACTCTTGTTCACGACGCGAGGGAACCCCTGCGCCGTCACGGTTTTCGCGAGTGCCTCCGGCACTCAAGGAGCATCACTCATGGACCCTAACGAGCAAACCCCCTCTTCCCGGCGCCAGTTCCTTCAGGCCGCGGGAGGCGCGGCCGCGGTTTCGGCGCTGGCCGGCGCGAGCATTCCCGCGGTCCACGCCGCGGCGAGTGAGGAGATCAATGTCGCCCTCGTGGGCTGCGGCGGGC
>JGI10216J12902_102359017_pt1 | contig 10958 bp, 8 predicted proteins | sample KanNatreferecore_FD_12902 | JGI IMG/M metagenome (IMG submission 12902)
GGGGTTTACCGACCCATCCAACCTCCATCCACCGTCAGGATTTCACCGTGTACATAATTACTTGCCTCGGAAGCAAGATAAACAATCGCTCCCTTGAAGTCTTCGGTCTCGCCCCAACGTGCAGCAGGTATCCGGCTGAGTATGGATTTATTTCTTTCCGGATCATTCCGCAACGCTTCGGTATTATCTGTTGAAATATAGCCGGGGGCTATCCCATTTACATTTATTCCTTTGGCAGCCCATTCATTGGCCATCGCTTTCACTAAACTGGCTATAGCGCCCTTACTGGCTGCATAACCCGGAACATTCACGCCACCCTGGAAACTAAGCAATGAACAGGTAAAAATGATCTTTCCCTGTTTGCGAGCCAACATATGTTTTCCAATTTCACGCGCAATAATGAATTGTGCATCGAGATTGATTTCGAGAACACGATCCCAATATTCATCCGGGTGCTCTGCAACAGGTGCCCTCATGATAGTACCGGCATTATTAACTAAAATATCAATTGCCGGGTTATCAGCTAATACATTTTTGATAAATGCATAAATACTATCCCGCATGGAAAGGTCGGCTTGGTATGCTTTGAAGTTTCTTCCCATTGCATTTACTTCGTTTTCGATAGCGCTTCCGGTTAGTTCAAGCGTGGCCGAAACACCGAGGATATCGGCACCGGCTTCAGCCAGGCCCAGGGCCATGCCTTTACCGATCCCTTTATTGCAGCCGGTTACCAATGCGGTTTTTCCTGTAAGGTCAAATTGCTGAAGAACTCCCATCGGTGTTTATACAATTATTTTTTTCGCGGTTGCAGGTTTGGTCTCCGGTTGCCAGTTAAAGTACTCTTTATTGTTGTTGAAACAAATATCCTGTACAATTTTACCGACCCAGTTCACGTCATTCGGTAGTTCACCATTTTCAATTTCGTCTCCGAATAAATCGCAAAGTATCCTGCGGAAATATTCATGCCGCGGGAAGGAGAGAAAACTCCTAGAATCGGTGAGCATGCCAATGAATTTACTGATCAAACCCATATGGCTGAGTGCATTGACCTGCCGTGTCATGCCATCCTTCTGATCGAGGAACCACCAGGCCGATCCCCACTGGATCTTTCCCGCTGCTGAGCCATCATTGAAATTCCCGATCATGGTTGCCATTAGTTCATTGTCGGCGGGGTTAAGATTATACAAAATGGTTTTAGCCAGTTTATTATTACTGTCGAGTTTATCAAGGAATTTTGCCAGTGATCTGCCCTGCGAAAAATCGCCGATGGAATCCCAGCCCGTATCAGGTCCGAGTGTTTGCATCATGCGCGTGTTATTATTTCGTAAGGCACCCAGGTGGAATTGCTGCACCCATCCTTTCTCCCAATCCCATTCGGCAAAGTGCCCCAGCATAGCGGAACGGAACTTCGATCGTTCTGCCTGGTTCAATTCCTTCCCTCCATGTATCTTGGAAAAAATAGCATCGATCTCGGAACCGGTAAAATCATCCGCGTAAATCTCTTCGAGGCCGTGATCTGAAACACTGCAACCCATCGACGCAAAGAAATCATGCCGATTTTGGAGTGCATAGAGGAAATCATCAAATGAAGAAACGGTGATATTGGTAACCGTTTCAAGTTTTTTTACATAGGCGTTGAACGTTGCCGCACTGCTGACGTTCATGGCATTGTCAGGACGGAATGCAGGCAGGATCGGAATTTCAAAACCATCATCCCTGAGCTTACGATGAAATTCCAGTGAATCAACAGGGTCGTCAGTGGTGCAAACCAGTTTCACATTCATTTTGCGGAGCAGGTTACGGACAGAGCAATCCGGCGTTTGCAGGCAGGCTGTAGCGGTATCGTATATTTTTTTTGCAGTATCCGGGTTTAATATATCAGCTATGTCAAAATATCGCTGTAATTCAAGGTGTGTCCAGTGATACAAGGGATTTCTCAATGTATAGGGAACCGTTTCCGCCCATTTCTGGAATTTCTCCCAATCGGTTTTATTTCCTGTACAATAACTTTCATGTACCCCGTTGGTGCGCATAGCCCTCCATTTATAATGGTCTCCATAAAGCCAGGCCTGGGTTATATTTTCAAATTGGGTGTCATCTGCCATCTGTTGGGGCGGCAGGTGACAATGGTAGTCAATGATGGGCATGCCTTTGGCAAACTCATGGAACAGACGCTGTGCTGTTTTTGTTTTCAGCAGGAAATTTTCGTCGAGAAATTTTTTCATACTTGCGTTATTAAAATTCACATTATAAGGATACACCTCTCTTCCATGGAATAAAATCATCCTGGTTCAGCAATACCGCTTTCGGGATCACCTCGCCGCTCGCAGCCCTGATACAATAATCCAGGATATCTTCTCCCATTTGCCGGATCGTCTTTTCTCCTTCGATCACCGGACCTGTATCAATATCGATTATGTCATTCATTCTTTTCGTAAGGGATGAATTCGTGGAGATCTTAATAGTAGGGCAGACAGGATTACCGGTGGGGGTACCCAATCCGGTTGTAAATAAGATCAGTGTAGCGCCCGATGCCGCTTTACCTGTTGTAGCTTCCACGTCATTGCCGGGCGTACATACAAGATTCAACCCGGGCTTTACTGCCGGTTCGGTATAATCCAGCACATCCACTACCGGTGAAGTTCCACCTTTTTTGGCAGCGCCTGCGCTCTTCATCGCATCGGTGATCAGTCCATCTTTTATATTTCCGGGTGAAGGATTCATATGAAATCCGGAGCCCGCTTTTGTTACAATATCTTCATAACTCTTCATTAACCGTATGAATTTTTTGGCGGTAGTTTCATTTACAGAACGATCCACTATTTCCTGTTCCACACCGCACAACTCCGGGAATTCTGCAAGTAATACCTTACCACCAAGTGCCACCACCAGGTCTGCGCAATAACCGACCGATGGATTGGCAGAGATCCCGCTAAAACCATCGCTGCCGCCGCATTTAACACCAATACACAACTTATCGAGGCCGGCAGGTCTTCTTTCCAGTTTATTGATTTCTATAAGGCCTTCAAAAGTTTTACGGATCGAATCGGCAATCAATTGTTCTTCACTTTGTGACTGCTGTTGTTCAAAAATATATAAGGGCTTATCGAAGGACGGGTTTTGTTTTTTCAGGTCGGCCATGAAATCCGGTAGCTGCAGATTCTGGCAACCCAGGCTCAACACTGTCACGCCCCCCACATTGGGATGATCGGCATACGCGGCCAGCAGTTTACTGAGGATTGCCGAATCCTGGCGGATCCCGCCACAGCCGCCCTGGTGGTTAAGGAATTTTATTCCATCGACGTTTTTGAATAACCTAACCCCCAGTTCTTTTCCCAGGGAGAGGGGGGAAGGATCTGAAATTGAAATATCTTCTCCCTTTTTATATGCTTCGACTAAACGATGAGTATATCGTTTATACTTATCCGTTACTGTATACCCCAGTTCATTGTGCATGGCTTCACGGATCACATCCAGGTTCCTGTTCTCGCAGAATACGGTTGGAATGAATAACCAGTAATTTGCTGTTCCCACTCTGCTGTCACTGCGATGGTAACCATTAAAGGTCCTCCCTTTGAACCTCGAAATATCCGGCGGCTGCCATTTGTATTTTGCTTCGCGATAATCATAAGATTGAGCCGCGTGCTTTACATTCGAAGTTGTGAGCCGGCTACCTTTTGGAATAGGGGTTTGTGCTTTGCCTACCAGCACTCCATACATGATGACGGAATCACCGGTTTCGAGATCTGTTGTGGTGAATTTATGTTTGGCTGGTACCCGTTCTGTCAAAGTATATTCTTCATTATCATAGACAATCTTTTCCTCACTGGCAAGATCTTTTAATGCTACCAGCACATTATCCGACGGATGCACTTTTAATACCACTGGTTTCATCCCGCTTCTGTTTTATTTAAACAAACCCGGCGGATCGCCACCATCGCGCCATATTTGATCAATTCATGTAAATGTGATTTCACGGTTTCCGAAAACCCATTCAAACGCCTGAGATCCTCTCCCCAAAGATCTTTATCTGCTAATACATTTTCTACCAGCCTGCCAGGGTCGGTATCATGCCATTTGGCAGCGAGTATACCCGCACTCTCATCCTGGATAGGGTATGTAACGCCATTTGCAAAGCCCTCGTATTGCCCTTTGCTGTTTTTATTGCCTTTCATAAATAGTAGATATGCGGCGAATCCCATGGACATCAGCTCGGGTGGCTGGCTTGATTTTGAATAATGAGCCAGCAGCACCGGAACATTCCGCATTTTCATCTTGGAGGTATATTGTACTGAAATATTCAGCCATGAATGATCGAGGTAGGGGTTGCGAAAACGGTCCATCACTTTTTTTGCGAAAGCAATAGCTTCATCATATGAAATGATTTTGCCTGAAATCGCCGGTGCTATCTCACGGGTAGCCAGGCCATAGATCGTCGCACACATTTGTTCATTGTCCATAGCTTCACGAACGGTTGTAAAACCAGCCAGCCATGCCAAAGCGCAACTGAAGGTGTGAGTGCCATTCAATAAACGCAATTTCAGTTCGCGGAACTTTTCAATATCCGGCGCTATCACCACGCCTTCATCAGCGCCTGCAAATGAAAGTGCCTGTTTAACTCTTTCTTCACCCGACTCAATCGCCCATAACCTGAAGCTTTCCGACATGATCATCAGCTCATCCCGGTAACCAAGCCTTTTTTCAATATTGATGCGTTCATGATCCTGGAGTTTGCCGGGAACGATACGGTCCACCAGTGAATTACAAAAATGGTTCGATATCATCAGCCATTGAATAAAGTCGGACTCAAGTTTATTCATCGTCGCCAGTTGCAATACGATATTGCGAAGTTTTTCGCCGTTCTCTGTAATTAATTCAGTCGGTATGATGATCATGCCGCTTTCCCCTGTACCAGCAAATACTTTGAACCGCTCATAAAGAAAGGCCAGTAATTTACCCGGGAAAGAAATGGGGGGCTGCAAACGGATATCATCTTCCACCAGCGTAATGCCTACTTCGGTCGTATTGGAAATAATAATCTGCAGGTCCGGGTTATGTGCGCATTCTAAAACAGTATGCCAGTTATCGGTTGCAGTTATAACACGGCTGATTGATGCATTGATGATCGATTCATCGATCTGTTCGCCATTCTCCACCCCGCGAATACAGGTTGTATACAATCCATCCTGTTTGCTAAAGCCATCGGTGTCACCCTGGGAAGTCGATTTTACGATTACGATCCGGCCGTTAAATAAACCCTGCCGGTTAGCTTTATCAATAAAATAGTCGGGCAGACCCCGTAATAGCACACCGGTACCAAATTGCAGGACCTTTTCCGGCAGCTCAAACACTTTCTCCCCGGGGACGATCAACCCCGGTTGCATTTTTATATCCCGTATCGTTTGTTTCGACAATTGCATTTTACTTCAAAACAGGATTCCACCTGTTCTTAAATACCCAGTTAATGTTTATATCCTTTGCCCTGATTCCGGCCGGCAGGTTATCGGCATACCAGTTGAAATCATTGCCATCATCCCGGTGACAGTTATAATAATAGACGCGGTGTCCCCACTGAATTGTATTGGCAGTGGGAACGCGGTAGATCGCTGAATCCCGCATATTCTTTGCGAACCGGCAATTGATAAGAAAGAATTGCGCATCCCGATGATAGCGGCCTAAAAAGAAATTATCATAACCGCTGAATTTACAATTCAACAATACGGTTTTGGAATCCTCATGACGCGAACCATCATGCCAGATAGCTGCCGTTCCATTGTGTGCAATGAATTCGCAATTCTCGGCCCAGGCCCAACCACGCGGGCAATAAAAATCAACTCCACCTTCCATAACGCAGTCCTTGAAATACCATAACCCATTTTCTACTTCCCATGGACTCACTGTATCGCCCCCAAAAGAGCGAAAATGACAATTGATCGCTTTAAGACGTGTGGCATTCATCGTACGCATCGCCATCTGGTGACCGTTTTTCACCAGTTTTTTTTGCCTGTTCACCGTGTCCGAAGCGCAGTAAATCGTTCGCTCTTCTTTAAGATCAAATCCAAAACTATTGGTCAGTGTCAGGTTCTTTAATGTGATATCGTTGGCGCCAACATTCATAGTTGCTACGCCCCAGTCATCGGCATGACCACATCTCCATTCATCACGTGCTATCGCGGCGGTAATGATCGTTTTTGCACGATCTTCGCCTTGGAATACGATATTGTTTTTTTCGATATACAGTTTTTCACGATAAACGCCATTCCTTATAAAAATATGACGGGTTCTTGTGGATGAATCTGCAAGACTGTTTATGGCACCCTGTATAGTTTTGAAATCACCCTTACCCTGTATATCAACAATTATTTTTTCCTGTGCCTGCGTAACAGTGATAGCGAACAGCAATACCGGTATTCCATATAGTCTCAGACAAATCACTTTTTCTTTTTTGTTTTAGACAGCCAACCCCAAATGAGATCTTCCGCAATTTTGTAATTCTCGAATTTTGCCGGCAGTTTCCTGCCATCCAGGTATTCATTATACAGCCAGGGATCTCCAACGGCAAAAACATATCCTTTGCCGTATTGAGCTGTGGCCATAACGGTATTCCAGTTTTTCACGACAATAGGGTAAGCAGGTTTTTTTGTTTCAATTAAACTGACCTCTTTGAGAAACACCGTTGAAGAGTGAGTCAGTTTGTTTTTGGAGAAAATCTCTACGGCACCCGTATCAAACTGATCATTCTTTACCATGTTGATGCTCTTATTTGTGAATGTGATCCCGAATATGGAGGAGAGTTTGTTGAAATGTTCCAGGTCACAATTAGCGCTGTCATTCGCCATTAATACCAGTATCCCGCCGGCTTGCACCCACTCACTAATGACATTTACATCTTTATCAGTCACATAATTCGGTTTGGGATTATCTTTCACATGGTCGGGGTCAACAATAATATAAACCGATGCATTCTTAAGATTCGGGGTGGACGGAGCTACATCCAATGAGGCAAGCTTTGCTCCATATCTTTCAAAAATATGGCCCAGTAAAGAAAAGCCCGGGTTGCTTCTTTCTTCCCATACATAGTGCCAATAAATTTCTTTACCCGCGAGATCTTTTCTTTTCTCGCTGTTAAAATACCTGTCAATCATCACCGTATTTCCTTTACCATAGGGAAGAGTTGGCAACATTTCCATTTCATTACTTGCCAGTAAAAATGCACCGATACCTTTCGGATCATTTACAATCACCGGCTCACTCATGTAATAATCAAAACTTCCATCACGAAAAGGATTGCCGCCAAGCCCCGAAACTTTTACCGTGCCATACAGGTTGGTCTGTCCGTTCTCTTCTTTTATGAATTTTCTCAGGATGCTGGCATATCCCATTTTAGCGATACTGATTTTGCCGGCGGGTAAATAGCCTTTTCTTACGCCCTTGGCAATGGCGTATACAAATTGTGAAGAAGCCGAAGCTTCCAAATAATTTTTTTCCTGGCCCGGCCCGTTATAATTCATTACATCATACCATAAGCCTGTTGCCTTATCACGTTGTTTCTCAATTGCAACTACCAAACGGGCCAGGATATCAATTAGTGATTGTCTTTTTGGGTGATCAGGGGGAAAATAATCAAGTGCATCAACCAGCGCGGTAGCATACCAACCCATAGCCCTTGACCAGAAGTGTTTTGAAAGTCCTGTCTTCGGATCCGCCCATTTCATTTTTTTGCTTTCATCCCAGGCATGGTAAAGCAAACCGGTTTTTGGATCCCTCGCATGCTGTTCCATCCAGATAAACTGGTTTGCAATATCATTGAAAGCAGTGTCTTCGTGTGTCAGACCCGCGTACTCAGCATAAAATGGCTGGCCCATATACAATCCATCCAGCCACATCTGGTTTGGATAGATCTTTTTATGCCAGAACCCGCCTTGTTTTGTTCTCGGGTGGTGTCGAAGTTGTTCGCGTAGCAGGTTTGCAGCCTTGAGATATTTTTCTTTCTGAGTAACACGATATAATGTCAAAAGCAGTTTTCCATTATTGATATGGTCGATATTGAATTCATCGGGTTTGTAGGTCTTAATGCTGCCATCATTTTGCACAAAAAAATCCATCTGTTTCTGGATGTAGTTAAAATACTTCACATCTCCTGTATTGAGCCAGATCCCTTCAAAGCCTTTTAAGATTACACCCATATCATAGGTCCATTTAGCTGCTTTATCATCCAGCGAAAAGGAGTCTTTCCAGGTATTCACGACGGTTGACGCCATTTTTTCACTCCACCGGGTCGATTGTGCACTGGAAGAGTAAACGGAAAAAAGGAACACTATCGTAATTAATCGCTTCATCCAATATTTGTTAACCGCTTTGTTTTCCTCGTCCCTAAGGGACAATTCATTTGAATAGGAATATTATCTAAGTGATATGTTCTAATTTATCACTGCACTTTTTTCAGCCCCCAGATCAAAATCGATCTTATCTTTTGCTTTTGACGCATCGGTGTTCTTAATGCTGATATTGTTGCTGCGGTCACCGCTCACGCGGAATAATAATTTTGCACCATCAGCGTACGAAATCCTGTCAAATACAAGGTTATCACTGTGTACAATATCTATCACAGGTTTTGTCTCTTCTGATAATACCTTAATATTCCGGAAGGTGATACCACTCGCTTCCTGGATATCGAACCCTTGTCTTGCCTGCAATACCATATTCTCCAGTACGATATCTTTTACATGCATTTCGGGCAAGCCCCTTACAAAAATGGCTTTCTCCGCGCCTTTGCAATACACATTACTGATATGAAAATTCCGGAACACAGGGGTGGTCTCATCCACTGTTTTGAATTCCACTTTTGGCAGTTGCCTTTTTTCACCTGCCAGTGCGATCGGATCCTGCGCCGCATAATACATATCAAACAGGATCGCTTCACCCGGAATATCTTTCATGAATATATCTTTGATAAAGATATTCTCCACAATACCGCCACGACCTCTTGTCGTCTTAAAACGCAGCCCGATATCAGCACCGATAAATGTACAATTGCTGACAAAAATATTCCTGGCGCCACCACTCATCTCGCTGCCAATTACAAATCCACCATGTGATGAATAAACGGTACAATTCCGTATGATCACATCCTGTGTTGGCATTGCCCTTTTACGTCCTTCTGCATCACGTCCGCTTTTCATACAAAGCGCATCATCACCTACATCAAAAACAGAATTCTCGATAAGGACATTTTTACAACTCTCCACATCGATCCCGTCGCCGTTTTGGGCATACCAGGGATTCTTTACGGAAATATTTCTTACCGTAAGATGTTCACTCATTAAAGGATGCAGGCACCATGCGGGAGAGTTTTGAAAAGTGATACCTTCGAGCAAAATATATTTACAGTTAGTAAGTACCAGCAAATTCGGCCGGAGAAAGTCTTTTACGCTTTCATAAAATGCCAGATCCTTTTCAGGGCTGATCGCGCCGGGATTCTGGTATCTGGATCCTTTCTGTGATTTTTCAGTGGGATACCAGGTTTTCTTATCATCACTAAGCACACCTCCACGCTCCTGTAGTTTTTTCCAGTTTGATTCAGACAGTTTATCTTTCTTTACCATGCGCCAGGCATCCCCGTTGCCATCAATAATTCCTTTCCCCGTAATAGCAATGTTGGAAGCATTGTTAGCGGAAACCGGCGATTGGTTCCGCATCTGGGGCAAACCTTCCCAGTTGCCAGTTACCAAAGGATATTGATCAAAGTCTGCTGTAAATAATATAGTGGCGCCGGCGGAAAGATGCAGGTTGATATTAGTTTTCAAAACGATTGGCCCGGTAAGCCACAGACCCGGGGGAACTAATACCACGCCACCTCCTTTTTTGTTCAGTGCTTCGATAGTGGCATTGATACTTTTTGTATTCAGGGTATGTCCGTCAGGTACAGCACCGTGTTTGAGGATCGAGAGGGTATCTTTTTTGAATTTCGGAGATATTATAACCGGGAGTTTGCGGTTGAATTGTGCCGAAGCCGTACAAAAAAAAGTACCCAAAATAACTATACTGAAAATTATCTTCATGATGGTAAGTCTATCGTTGAATAAGGAGGCTCAAAAACCTGGTTGGCTATGCAATTTTACCCCCAAACCCTGTCATTATCAAGCATTTCTGTGGTGTTTATTTACGCAATCGTTACCGGGAACGTAATCGTGAATTATGAGGCGTGAATCGTGAATCGTGAGTCGTAAGCAAAGTTTCCTGAGATGGGGGCGGGGCTTTTACTCACGATTCACGCCTCACGATTCACGTCTTCACCGCCTGCCGGGCCAGCAGTTTCCATTTCCCTCCCTGTTTTTGCCAAACCAATAAGACCAATAAATGAACCTCACCGGTTTTGCCGCCGTCATTGGTTTTAGCATCGAGTTTATGACGAACGATGGCGGTCTTCCCGCTTACACTTATGACCTGGTCCTTTAATTCAATGGTCACGAAATCAGAACTTCCACTGGAAAGTTTATCAATAAATTCTTTTTTAGTATCGATATGTCCGCCACTATGACCATAACTGAGTTTGTCCAATAGCAGTTTTTCGAGTGCGTTCCTGTCAGCATCAACCATAGCTTTCCTTAATTGCTCGGTTGCGCCGGCAACAGCTGCTTCATCTTTTTGCTGCGCCAAACTTAAAGTCGTCAGGATCAGAACAAGTATGGCGGTTAAGAAAATATTCTTCATAAAAGCATTTTTAATGGCGGGTATCCATAGGGACAAGGTCTGTCAACTCCGAGATCTTTACAGGTCTTTTTAATTGAATACTTTTTCTTGCGGCGATCCCAATCAGGATTGACATGGCACCTTCACGTGTACCAGCCATTACATGATGTGGGTTATCGTTTTTGTCCACAAAGATCCTGCGTAGCATGCGGATATCACCACCTCCATGCCCGCCTTTTATTTTTGGAGTAGTGTAGATCTCGTAA
>JGI10216J12902_103774510_pt1 | contig 10958 bp, 7 predicted proteins | sample KanNatreferecore_FD_12902 | JGI IMG/M metagenome (IMG submission 12902)
ATGATTTCCTGATGGTCCGTCTTGAAAAGCGCGGCGAGTTCGCGCGCGTACCGAACATCATCGGGCTGGCCCTCGAACCGCTGGTCCTGCCGGCGGAAACCGATGGTGAACGTCTTCAGCGGTTCGGGATTGAAACTCTTCGCGATGGCCAGCAACCCGCCGGAATCGACGCCGCCGCTCAGGAACAGGCCGACCGGCACGTCGCTGATCATCTGGCGCCGCACCGCTTCGAACAGGCGCTCGCGCAGTTCGTCTGCCAGTTTCGCTTCATCCGCGGCGTCATTGTTCTCCCGGAAGTCGAGTTCGTAAAAGCATCGCGAGGACGCCTTCTCACTGTCGAACGTCATGACGTGTCCCGGCAGCACCTTGCGAACGTGTTTGAAAAGCGTGACCGGTTCGGGGCAGTAGCGAAACTTGACGTAACTGAGCAGTGCGTCCCGATCGATTTCCCGCGAGAGCCCGGGGTCGCAGAGCAGAGACTTGATCTCCGAGGCAAAGAGCATGCGGGAACCGTTTTTCCAGAAATAAAGCGGTTTGACGCCGTAACGGTCCCGGGCCAGATGAAGCAACTCGCGTTTGGAATCCCAGATCGCGAACGCGAAGATTCCGTTCAGCCGTTCAACGAAATCGATGCCCCACTCTTCGTAACCGTGGACCAGGACTTCCGTGTCGGTGCGGGACTGAAACCGATGCCCCGCCGCCAGCAGTTGCTCGCGGAGCCCGGGGAAGTTGTAGATTTCGCCGTTAAAAACGATCCAGATGCTTTCGTCCTCGTTGGCCATCGGCTGGTGACCGGCGGCGCTCAGATCGATGATGCTCAATCGCCGATGCCCCAGTGAAACGGGGACACGGGCCTGCGGAAACACCTTCACTCCCCGGTCATCAGGGCCGCGGTGCGAGATGATCTCCGTCATGCGGCCGATCAATTCCTCGTTCGCCTCGCCCCAAATGCCAGCAATGCCGCACATGGCGAGTTCAGCTTCGGAGAAAACGTCGCGCGGCCGGGTTCATTTCGTGGCAAAAATAAACAGATACCATCCGATCTTTGAGGCGAGAAATTTTTCGACGCCGAAAGGAATCGATTTTCCGAACGAATACTTGTTGAGCGGCAGGTGCGCCACTTTCATGCGCGCGTCGCGGAAACTGGAAAACAGCTTCTGCGCCTCCGCCTTTGTGAAGGCGAAAGCGATGGGGCATTCCGGCCCGTCGGTGCAGTGATGAACGAAGTTCCTGGCGGCGAGATAGCCCCAGCCGTTCTTGAGAAAGTTGTGGTAATGGATTTCCCAGACTTTCCGGTCGGCGTTGCCGCGCACGCCGATCAACGATTCGGAGCGGACTTTGTCGCGGTCGGCGCGCCAGCGGCCGAGGCGTGAAAGGACCTTCGCCAGCACGCGCAGCCGCATATAGGTCATGATCCTGACGTGATAGTTGAAGCTGCGCTTGTGATAGAGCATGATGATGGCCCTGCCGCCCGGCTTCAAAACGCGATGGACTTCGTCTATGGCCCGCTGTGTATTGGGAGTGTGATGCAACACGCCGTGCGAATAAACGATGTCAAAACTCCGGTCCGAAAAACTGAGCTGCTCGGCATTCTCCTTCTGAAATGTGCCGGTCAGCCCAAGAACTTCGAAGTGGTTGCGTGAAGCTTCCAGCGCGGCCTCGGTCAGATCGACACCGGTGTACACGGCGCCGTTCAGGGCAAACATGGCGCCGTCCGCGCCGTTGCCGGTCCCGATCTCCAGGACCCTTTTGCCCTTCGCGTCTGCGAACGGCACCAGGAGCGGAATATGCCACTCGGTGCGGTACCGATGTTCCCGGAACTTCTCGTAAAAGTTCTTCTTATCGGAAAAGTCCTGAACGAAGTGTGTCCCACACGCCTCCGTGTTCCAAAACGAGTGCACCTGCGCCAAAGGCGGTTTGTCGTTCATCTGTCTCAAAATCATTGCCCCACGAGCAGCGTCTGGCCAGCGTTCTTTTGAGGACAGGCGAACTCGGGTCAGGCAGCAAGCGTCTTGCGACTGTTCTCGATGGCGCCAACCCATCCAAAGTGTGGCCTGAACTCAAAAGTGTTTTCGAGTTGATTCAACTTGCCGGTCCATGCGGGCTTGTTTGAAACAACTTCAATGTTGTCAGGCTGGAAGGGAACGAAATTGAGTTCCTTCATCTGGAAACTGTTCGTCAGGAGACGCAGTTTCTGCCAGTCGAAACCCATCAGGGTCGCTGCCACACAATCCACCGCCACCGGATGTGTTCCAGCGAGAATCACTCCGCACGGCTTGGGGTCGGGCGACATCGGACCGTTCCCTTCGCCGGCGACAATGCCGTCAACGATCGTGAGGTAGCGGAGCGGTTTTTTGCGTGGCTGCCCGGCTCCATCGAAGAAGAAAAAGCACTTGTTCAAGTCCAGCACCATGCGCCAGCAAGTGTCATTGCCATGCCAGTTGCCGGAGCGAACGACGTTTTGGGTGTCACCGAAAACCAGCCGCCCCGCCTTTTTGACCGGCACGAACAGACGCGACATGGCGGGGCGGTTCTTCAGCCATCGCTTCGCAGCCCCCATCCATGAGTGTTCGAGTCGGGCCCTGGTGGTCGCGGCAGGGAATTGATCGCCGCCGTGCTCCGGCGTCCCCTCCGTGTGGTGGGGCAGCCAGTTTTTGTTGGCGTTGATGCCGACGAGATTTTTCAACGCGCAAGTGACGCCGACTTTTTTGTGGGTCTTCAGTTTCGGCAGATTGATGAACACGTCGGCATCCATGGGCGTGCGGCATAGAAGATACTCGTGGTGTTTGCCATTGTGTTTGGCATTGGTCTCTGCCATGTCGTAAGAGGCTCCGTAAAGCCGGCCCTCGCCCTGGAAACCCACGAATGCACTCGCTGAATCGAGGCGGACGTGGGTGTCGCCGAGCGGGTCGCCCGCCAGTTTGGTTTTCGACACGGTAACACCATCGACTGTCCGCCATTCCTCGGGACGCAGGTCGAGCAGTTGAAACTCAACCCCCGGGAAATCAGCCCGGCATCGCGCGATCAGGTCGTCCAGCCCGCAATACTCTCTAATTCTGGCGAAGGAAGAATCCGTTTGGGGCGCGTCGCAGATCGTGACCGAACCCTTGCCTTGCAAACGGCTTGCCGCCCACCGTGCGACCGCCTCAATCACGGCCGCGTGCGTGACAACATGCTCCCAATGGTCCGGTCCCGGATAACGTTCGTCGTGTTCCTTGACCCAGTTTGGCTTGAGCGCGATTCGATCACCCGGCCCGACGAAATGAGCGGGCAAGTCGAGCCTCGTGAGAGCGGAATCGATCAATCGCGCAATCTCTTCGACCGGTCCATAGCGGCCTGGTCCAGCAACGGCGGCGACTTTTGCCGGGTTTGGATGCGCGCTGGACGATGCCACGCTGATAGCGTAACGCAGGCCGGAACCAATTCTCAGCAAAATTGTTTTGCTGCAGGCAGTTCGCGGAAAGCGACGGGCCGGGGTCTATTTCGGTGCCGCGGCCTCCTTGAGTTTTCGCTCGATGAGCTCAAGATAAGTGCGCGCAATCTGGTTCTTCCAGGCATGGTGAAGTTCGGTCGACCGGGTGAACCATTGCCGGGCCGTTGTGTAATCTCCAATCTGGAAGAAGTGCCAGCCATAATGCGCGACCACGTAGTAGTTGTTCGGATCGAGTCGCAGGGACTGTTCGAAATAAGGCGCCGCCTCACCCGAACGCCCCAGCCAATCGAGGCACATGCCCAGTTTCATGTAGTTGTAGGGATCGTACCGAGTCAGATCAATGCCAGTCTTGAACCACGTGATGGCCTCTCTGGCGAGGCGTTCGTAATCGGGGTTTCCTTCCCAGCTCATTCGGCGCAGCGCTTCGCCGATCGCGTAAGTCGTTTCAAAGTTCTTCGGTTCGACGGCGGCTGCCTGCTTGAGCATGTTCACGAGTTTTTCCGAATATGTTTTCTCTCCGGCCGCGCGCTGGAGCCAGACATACTCTCGCGCCCGGGTGGCGCCTTGCCAGCCGACGTAAGCCGCGCCGGCCAGCCCGGCGATCGTCACCAGGATCAAGACAGCCCCGTTTCTGTTGATCCAATAACGCTCGCTGGTGAAGCGGAGGTGTGAGCTCAGCAGCGCTATTAGAGCGACTGCGAGCATCGCATTGGCGGGAACGTGCATGTTAAAGTCCGTAAACGAATGAATGAGGATGGCCAGGAGCCCCAGCGATGCTCCGAAGACGAATGCGGACCGATTACTCGGCTTCGTTCCCAGATCGCTTTGGTCCCGCCGCACAAATCTCCAGGTTTTGAGCACTCCCGACGCCAGCAGCGCCCACGCCGCAGCGACGAACGCAGTTCCGATCAAGCCCCAGTCAGCGAGCAGGTTGAGATAGTCGTTGTGAACGAAACCGGGACGCGCTTGAATTTCAGGGGGGCGATACGCAGGAAACCGGTGATCAAAGTGGGCCGGCCCAACGCCCCACCAAAGATGGTCCTGCCACATCTTCAATGCCGGCGTCCACAGTTGGAAGCGTGATCCGGCAGTTTCCGGGTTGTCCGCGGCGAACATTCTATCGATTCTCTCCTGGGACGTTCGCGCTTTCGAATAGAACACACCGGCCGCAGCCACCAACGCAACGAGAACGATCAAAGCCGGCCACCGATATTGCCGTCTCCGAATCAGCAAGGTGAAGAAGACCAGGAGCGACAGCCCTGTTGCCATCCATCCGCCGCGCGATAAGGAGACCCCGATTCCCGACAGAATGAGGACCGATGCGTACGCCAGGAAAACCCGGAGCAGATGCCCGACGCGTCCACTCAGCGCGTAGGCCAGTCCCAGCGGCAAAAGCATTTCAAGGAAGCCGGCCAGATGGTTCGGACAGATATAGGTTCCTGAACCCCGCTTCAGGTACTGCGGAGGCTTGACGAAATGCCATACGCGATCCGAGTTCGTTGCGAACTGGTAAATCGCGTAAATCGATACCGCCATGCCCAGAAAAATCAGCGCGCACGCGAACAGCTCGGCGGAGCCCTGACGATTCAGATTGTTCAGGATTACAAAGAAGAGAATCGCGTACACCAGAATCCGAATCAGTTCCTGACGGGCCGCGTATTCGATGTCGGCGTGAAGGTAACGAAAGATCGCGTAACCGACGAACGCAAGGACGGCCCAGGCGATGGGCGGCCAAAACAACCGAAGAGTCGGGTTCAGCCAGAGTCTTGCGAGCCAGAGGAGGAGGGCGCAGACCGTGAGCGTTTGAATGACCAGAAATTCCAGCGTCCGCACGGCCCCGGTGGCCAAAGGACCGAAGATCAGAGCGGCCAGCGTCAGTACCAGAATCCCCTTCTCGCACCAGGTGTCCAGACGCTCGCCAGGCATGTCGCCGCACAAGTTAGGGCACCCGTTCCATTCTGGTCACGTAGTTTCTTGCGGGTCCGAACGGTACCGGATGCATCGGCGAATCCGAGGGAGGGCCTGTCATGCCGGTTTTCTCGCCAACGCCAGTATCTGGAAGCGAAATCCGGGAAAGGGAGCACAGAGCATCAGATAAGCGGCCTTCGCGATCTGAAACAGGGAGTTCAGCCGGTACCCCCGTTCGTAATACCCGTCAGCGTGCTTCGTGTTCAGGAACGACGTGTTGCTCGTGCGCAAGGCGATCAATTCCATGTCCAAGAACTCAATGTACTGCCGCACCTCCGCGCACGTCAGCTCCCGGATGTGTCCGCGATAGCAGTCCGAGAAATACCAGTCTTCGAGCCGACAATGCACCGAACGGCCGAACAGCAGTCCTACCCTGTTGCGCAACGTGGCGATATTCGGAACCTCCAGTGCCAGCACGCCGCCCGGCTTCAATACGCGTTTGAGTTCCTCGAGAATCCGCTTCGGAGGAGTCGGCAGGTGTTCGATAACCGCGAGGAGCAAGACCATGTCGAAGCTGTTATCCGGAAAAGGCAGCACGTCGCGGACGAGATCCACATCGAACACAGTCACGCCATGTTTCTCGAAGCGCTGCTTCAGGCCCGGGCGCGTTCCTGCGCGGGGCCGTAAAGCGTCGTCGGAGGGAGGCTCCCACCCGCCGTAGTATTCCCATTTGTCCGCGACGGTCACGCTGGCTCCGGTCAGCCGCAACGCGACGGACACCACCCCTGGACCGGCCCCCAGATCCAGAACAGAGCCGCCCTTTGGCAGCAGCGGCAACAAATGCGACAACACGAAACGATAACGTTGGAATTCCCGCCCGTAATCCGCGCAATCCGGGGAAAACTCAGGCTCGAGAGTCTGTAGAAGTTTTTGGGCCAGTTTATGGGATGAGTCCATGACGCTGTATTCAACAGCAGGCACGCTGACATCGGCTTGGGCCGGAGTCGGCGGCGGCGCGGAATTGGTAGCCACGGACGCCACCGGGATCAATCCCAAACTTCCTGGATCCTATTTCCGGTGTCGCGGTTGGCGCGCTCAGACGGCTCAACTGCTCTTACGCGAAAGCCTTGGAAGTCTCAATGTTCGCCTATCGCGCGCCGAATGCTCGCGAGCCCCAACGGAGATTCCCAGGCTACCGCGGGAAGGGAACACCGCTACGCGGGTCAAACGTGGAGGCCCGAGATCCTTGCTATTGCTGCCTCTGCTGGGCAGATAACTCGAAAACCAACTGCTTTAGGTCTGCGACGCTTTTCTCCAGTTCGGAGACACGTTGTTCCTTTTCTCTTACGCGCTGATTCAGAGCTTGGATCGCAGCGAGCGCTACGCCATGGAGATCGGCGTCGTTGAGCGTTGTGGTGCTTTCGTTGAGCCGGAAAGCGGCATGAAAATCCTGCGCCATGGGCCCGACGTGTCGCTGAGGATAACCTTTGTAATTCCATTCCGTGATTGGGAGACCAGCCACCTTTTGCAGTATCTCCTGCGTGTCTACCTGGCGGAAGCCTTCCTTCGCCTCGCGGTCACTTGTGAAACTCCACGAGCCCGAGCCCGGTGCCCATGAGACCGTTTGGTTGCCGCCTCCTGCGCTACTGGTGAAGGTGACACCACCGTTGCAGCGGAAGCTGACTTGATCAGCTGCGCTCGATGCAAAATCGGCGTTCTGAGTATCTGCCCATACAAACGCGCCATTGTGGTTGGCCTTGGCGCGGTAGCCTGCGGCCAAGCTGTTGATTCCCGCGGCCTTGTTGTAACTACCACCAACGACGGTGCTGCTGTCGCCGGCGGTCGAATTGTAAAGGCCACCGCTGATTGTGTCATGAGTTCCCCCGTTCGTGTTATAGGCACCCCCACTAATTGTGGCCCGGAACGAGTCTTCTTTTATTGTGTTAAAGTGCCCCCCACCGATAATGCTCGCCGCGGAGCCCCTATAGATGTAATTGCTTTCGCCCCCCGTGATGACGCACATGGAGTTCGTCGCCTCAATAATGTTTCGGCTGCCGCCGCCAATGAACGCCCGCATTCCATAAGGGGACCAAGATCCGATAGTGTTACTCCAGCCTCCGCAGATAGTGGAATAGTCTGAGTTGGTGAGAATCAGGTTGTTTCCACCTCCAGCGATCGTGGCGTATGGTGAGGCTCTCAGGATGACGTTCTGTAAGCCGCCTCCTATGACAGACGCATAGGCGTCGTGTTCAATAATATTCGAATCACCTCCTGCGATCGTCGAACGATTCGCATCGTCAGCTATTAAGTTGCTTGCACCCCCACCGATCGTCGAACGATACGAGTTCGAGCTGATGAGATTGCTGTATCCGCCACCGATTGTGCAATAGAGGCTACCGTTATCGGTAGCATTTGTTGCGTCAATGCGGTTCAATTGACCACCAGATATGACACTGAGGTAGCCTTGGTTGGTATTGTTGCCACCGCCAGCTATAGTCGCCCAAGATCCAACCAGTCCGTGCCCAGTACCGATGTTAAGCCGGTCACCAGTGACGTCAGCAGCGAAGGTTGTGGATTGAACCACGGCCAGGAGCATGACCGCGAGGAGTCTGTGGGAACTCGAAAGGGAAGGTTTTGTTTTCATAAGAATGTGAAGAGTTAATTGTGGAACGCTGTTTTGATCATCCACTCCGAGAGTGAGGAACCATTCGCGTGGACTTCTACAACGAACTCATTCGACTTGCATAGGTGCCCAAAATGGCACTATCAGTTTTTTGCAAACGTGACGCGTCTGGCGCAATTGATGCTTGCCGGTGAACGTCAAGGCGAACGACGATTCCCGTTCCTCCACTTGCGAATTGCTTCCGTCCTGTTCATCACGCCGAGTTTTTTGAATATGCGGCTCAGCATGTGATGCACGGCAGATTCACTGACCCCGGTCCTGTCCGCTATCTCCTTGTATAGAAGCCCCTCGGCGACGTATTCCATTAGTCCATTCTCCCGATCTGTGAGCCGGTGGCCACGCAACCCGCTCTGCTGCCCATTCTTGGGGGTCGGCGACGGTCGAGGCTCATCCAACCTTAATCGCGGAAGGCAAAACAATAGAGTGCCAAAGAACTGCTCCGCCGTAAAAGGTTTGGCCAGGAATGCATCCGCCCCGCATTCCCGCGTCAGGTTGATCGTCCGACGATCATCCACGCCGGTGACCATCACAACGATAAGGTGCGGGCGCAGCGTCTTGAGGCGACGAGCGCATTCAATGCCCGACATTCCGGGCATTCTGATGTCCATGAGCACAAGCTTCGCGCCGGACTGTGGAATTCCGGACAACGCCGCTTCGCCATTGGAATAAGAACCGACCCAGTGGAACTCCTGCGCGCGATTGAGGATGTCCCTGACCAGGACGTGCAAGTTCTCATCGTCATCGACAATCGCCACGCCAACTTGTCCAAGCGGCACCGCGACTGACTTCGAAGTCGTCTCACGCCGATGAGAAGGAGGCGTCGAAGAGGAACCGGCTGGGCCTCGTGGATTCATGAGGCGATGTTGCCTTTTCGGAAGGTCGGCAGAAGAAAACGACCAATCATCGACATCCACGGAACAACAGACTGGGTAACCTTTCTCCATTTCAAGTTTGGTGAAGACGACATTCAAGGCCTTTTTACATCGCTGGTATTCCATTTCCGTCCTTCAACTAGCACGAATAACAATCCCCCGTGCCGTGGCAGCGAGCGATGCGCTCTGTTTTCAGCGCACAATCACGGCCAGCACAATGAGTGCCGTCAGACAGCGGAAAAACCGTCGCCTTGATTGAGCAACTTGATTCCGCTCGATTTCCTCGGAAACTTGATCTTGCTGCTCCGGGGCGTAACCAGAACAGGGTATGTTCGCTCACACGCTCGCTCATCGCGATGGCCCGGAATCGTAACAGGCGCGTGCCTTGTTCTCATAGGCAGGTGTACCAATTTCGGCGCAAGCTCGTGCGTCAATTGTGCATGAACTTCGGTCGCAGCTGACGAATCCGCCAGGGGCGCTGCGGACGAGAGACGCAAGGAACGCCATGCGATCTCACGAGACAACCAATCTGCAGAGGACGGAGCGAGTCCCCACAAGCCGTAACTTGCGCAACTCGAAGAATCCTTTCAACGATCACGATCATCCGTGCGATTCCTGCGCAACGAGTGGAAAAAACGGCGAAAAATGCTTCCCTCTTGAATTTGAGGAAGGCACGCAGGCCATGGCGGTTTTCTGATGAAAAACATGAAACAGAAAGCGTACGACCGCATCAGGAGCAAAACAGACAACCATTTGATCCGGTTGACACGCCTTCCCCAGACGGAGATTTGAATTGTGGCGCCCTCCAGCTTTCCCAAGGTTCTGTATTGCGTGGCCGTCTTTGAGTTCTTGTGCCTTCTAAAGAACCCCCACACCTTGCCCGCGTGCACGACTTTGCCCTGGAGCGCGATCTTACTGAAAAGGTCATAATCGATGGCGAATTTGAGATCGGTATTGATCCCACCGACCTTGAGGTAAACGTCCCGACGCCAGAAACAACTTTCTTGTCCTATTGTCATGGCGATATAGGGCGTGCGAGAGAGAATCGGAAGGTTCGGCTTGTAATACAGCAGTTGGCCCGTTCCATCGATGCAGACACGATTGCCATAAATCATCAGGGCGTCCAGGCGCTGGTCCAATGCCTGGACCGCCTTTTCGACGGCGTCCGGCGCCAACAAATCATCCGAATTCAAGTACGCCAATATCTCGCCTTGGCTCTTTCGAAATCCCTGCGCTATCGCGTCGGCGAAACCCCGGTCAGAGCAGCTCTGCCAATAGGCCAGCTCTTTCTCGTACTTCCTGATGATCTGAACGCTTCCATCCGATGAGCCTCCATCAATGACCAGATACTCGATATGAGGATAGGTTTGGCTGAGTACACTGAGCATGGTCTGCTCAAGATATTGGCCCTGGTTGAAGGAAGGCGTAACGATAGAGACGAGCGGCTTGGGGTCATTCATTTGGCGCCAATCAACAGCGGAACTCAATCGTGCTTATTTTCCAGGTTTCAACTTCTAATCTCAGAGAATTCAACCATGAACGCCCGGCTCATCCTTCGACTTTACGCCCTCTCACTTTCGCAAGGTGGACGCTTTTCAACAAAGCGTGCCAGCTCGCGGGCTGATCATTGACTGTTCTTTTCGAGAACGAAATTGCCGAGAACCAAACAATCCAGGCCGTTGTCATAGAAACAGCGGACGGCCTCACGCGGATGCGTCACGATCGGCTCGCCCATGATGTTGAACGAGGTGTTCAGCAACAACGTCTCGCCGGTCAGTCTTCCAAACTCGTTGATCAGATTCCAGAAGCGCGGGTTGAATTCCTTTTTCACCGTTTGGGGGCGCAACGTGGCGTCAGCATGCACCACGGCAGGCACCTTCTTTCGTTTGGGTTCCGGACAGGTGAAGGAAGTGATCATGAAGAACTCATCGCGCGGCTTTTGCAGATAGTCCGCCCGGTTTTCCCACAGCAGCGATGGACAGAACGGCCGGAACGCTTCGCGAAACTTGACGCGCGCGTTGATGATGTCCTTGTTCTCCGGCTGGTTCGCGCTCATCAGGAT
>JGI10216J12902_102794697_pt1 | contig 10951 bp, 6 predicted proteins | sample KanNatreferecore_FD_12902 | JGI IMG/M metagenome (IMG submission 12902)
GCGAAGAAGCCGGGTCTCGTCGTCTATGGCGGGGCGCGCGACGATATGATGTACTACGGCGGCGAAGAGCGCATTCGCGAAGGCGCCAGCGTCCGCGAGCGCCAGGCCATCATCACCATTCCCGACATGTCGAAGATGTCCGTCAACGTGAAGATTCATGAGAGCTACATCAAGAAGATCAAAATAGGGCAAAAGGCGCGTATCACCGTGGACGCGTTCCCCGACCAGGTGCTCGATGGGGAGGTGACCAAAGTCGGCGTGCTGCCCGATTCGCAGAACCGCTGGATGAATCCCGACATGAAGGTTTATCTGACGAAGATCACAATTGACGGAAGCCATGATTGGGTCAAGCCGGGCATGAGCGCCAAAGTGGAGATCCTTGTGGACCGGCTGGCTGATGTCGTTTATGTGCCGATCCAGGCAGTGACCCCGAGCGATGGCAAGCAGTTCTGCCATGTGACAGGCGGGTTCAAATCCGAACGTCGCGAAGTCGAGATCGGCCAGTTCAACGACGAGTTCATCGAGATCAAAAAGGGGTTGAAAGAAGGCGAGAAGGTCCTGCTCCGGGCGCCGGAAGCCGCCGCGCCGGCAGGCGATGACAAAGCGAAGAATCCAAAGGGCGAGGAGAAAAAGGACCAGCCTGAACAGCCCTCATCCGCACCAGCACCAGCGGCGCCTGCGGGAAAGGCGTGACCGTGTCGATGCACACAAGTTTTCACCGGTCGCGCCGATTCGCCGTAACGTCCGGCGCGCGGCCTTGCAGGCCGCAGGAGTGTGCGACCACGATGATCGGTTGCTTCCTTCCAAGCCACGGCGAGTGCGGCCGTTGCGGCGGCCTGCAAGGCCGCGCGCCTCTGGATGCGCCTTTGCCGCAATCGTAAATCGTAAACCGTAAATCCCCACGGCCTTGTCCTCGCCCATCGTCCAGTTTGATAACGTCCGGAAGACCTACCAGATGGGAATGGTGATCGTCGAAGCGTTGCGCGACGTCACGTTCAGCATCCAGGGCGGCGAATACATCAGCATCATGGGGCCGTCCGGCTGTGGGAAATCGACCCTGTTGAATCTGCTCGGCTGCCTGGATCGCCCCACGTCGGGTCGTTACCTGCTCGGCGCCGAGGATGTGTCGGGGATGGACGACGACGACCTTTCCGCCGTTCGCGGCGCGCGGCTGGGTTTCATTTTCCAGTCTTACAATCTGATTCAGCAACTGACGGTGATCGAGAACATCGAAGTGCCGCTCTATTACCAGGGCCGGCCGGAGGAAGAGAGCCGCACGCGGGCGTCGGATCTCGCCCGGCGTGTCGGATTGGAACATCGCCTGCACCACAAGCCGTTCGAGTTGTCCGGAGGCCAGCAGCAGCGGGTCGCCATCGCCCGCGCGCTCGTCAACGACCCGCTCGTGATCCTGGCCGATGAACCCACCGGCAACCTCGACTCCTCATCCGGCAAGGAGATTCTGAATGTCTTCGACGATCTGCATCAGCAGGGCAAGACCATCATCCTGGTGACCCATGATGAGAGCATCTCCCGCCACGCCAAACGCGCCATCCGCCTTCGCGACGGGCAGATTGAAAGCGACGTGAGGAAATGATGACCAGGGAATTTAGAATCGAGCATTGTGAATTGAGAGATGGTTTATTGACCAGGCCGGCTTGCGGTCGCACTGACCCGAATCGTTCTTCGATGGTTCAATTCCAAATCCTCAATTCTCAATTCTCAATCCTCCATGGAAGCTGACAGGTCATTTGCGTCCATTCGCGTGGTCCGCGGGCGCCCACTACTGCGCCTCAAGCGCGTCATTCGCCTTGGGGTCAAGAGCCTCTGGCTTCATCGCCTCCGCTCGTTGCTCACGGTCCTGGGAATCGTCTTTGGCGTCTGCTCCGTCATCGCGATGCTGGCGATCGGCGAAGGCGCAAGCTTCGAAGCTCAGGAACAGATCAAGAACCTCGGGAGCCAGAATATCATTCTGCGCAGCATCAAGCCGCCCGAGGAACAAAAGGTCTCCGACAAAGGCAGCCAGAGTTACGTGCTCCAATACGGCCTGACCTACGCCGACATCAAACGCATCCAGACCACCATCCCCGGCGTCATGGTCGTGTTGCCCGCGCGCATCATGCGCGAATATGTCTGGAACATCAGCCGGCGGATCGATTCCGAGATCATGGCCACCGTTCCGTGGTATCCCACCATGCGCAATCACCGCGTCGGGCGCGGACGTTTCTTCACCGACGCGGAGATGGAATCGAAGGCGAACGTGTGCGTCCTGGGCGCGGAAATGGTCAACGGCTTGTTCCCGCTCGATTCACCGCTGGGCAAACACGTTCGCGTCGGCGGCGACTATTACGAGGTAATCGGCATCATGGAACCGCGCGGCAAAGGCGCGAAGGAGGACGATTCCCAGGCCGGCGCCAACCAGGCCGCCAACCGGATGTTCGTCCCGCTGGAAACCGCCAAGACGCGCTACGGCGAAGTCCTCATGAAACAGCGCAGCGGCAGCTTCGAGGCCGAACGCATCCAATTGCACGAAGTCACCGTCAAAGTCGAAACGCCGGAGACCGTGCCCGCGGTCGCTGACGCGATCAAACAGGTGATGGAACGCAACCATAAGAAGAAGGACTACGACATCGTCGTGCCGTTGGAGCTGCTCAAACGCGCAGAACGCACGAAGCAGATTTTCAATATCGTGCTCGGATCGATTGCCGCCATTTCGTTGCTCGTCGGCGGCATCGGCATCATGAACATCATGCTCGCCAGCGTGACCGAGCGGACGCGCGAGATCGGCATCCGGCGCGCCCTCGGCGCCAAGCGCGCCGACATCATCACTCAATTCCTCGTGGAGACGGTGATGCTCTCCGGCGCCGGCGGGGTGATCGGCGTTCTGTTGGGCGTCTCCATCCCTTATCTGGTCACGCACTTTGCCGAGATGAAAACGATCATCACCTTCTGGTCGCCCATGCTGGCGTTCACCATCTCGGGCCTGGTCGGCATTGTCTTCGGCATTTACCCCGCCCTCCGCGCCGCCCGGATGGACCCGGTGGAAGCGCTGAGGCATGAGTGAGACGCTGAGACAGGCATGAGAAAGTTGCCCCTCTTTGTTTGTCTTCTTGCGGGCGCCGTTGTGATTGCTGTGGCGGCTGGTTGGATTCTTCTGCGGGGGGAACCACGTTACGACGGGAGGTCACTCGGTTCCTGGCTGGCAGACCTTGATCCCGATGTGCCGGAGCACAACCAAAAGAGGGCGGCCGAAGCCTTGCGCCACCTTGGCACCAACGCAGTCCCCGTCCTGGTGCGAATGATTCAAGAGAGAGAACCGGCCAAGCCCACGCTGAGACAGGAACTCATTCACCTGCTCAGCCGGCAGTCCCTCGTCAGGATCAAGATCGACCCTGACGGCGACGTGCATTGGCGGGCCGCGAGGGGCTTTGAAGCGCTTGGACCTGCCGGAGAATCGGCTTTGCCGGCTTTGATCAAGCTCTTTCGCGACGAGCCATCCCGCCCTAACGCAACGGCCGCGATTGTGGGCATCGGCAAACCTGCCGTTCGGCCGCTCATGCTGGAACTCGTCCACTCGGATTCCCGCGTTCGAGCTGAGGCGGTCCGTGCATTGGGCGCAATCGGCGCCGAACCGGACCTTGCCGTGCCAGCGCTCCTCGCACGCGTCGAGGATTCAGATCGTTCCGTCAGAAGTGACGCCATCCGCGCATTGGGCGAGTTTGGTCACAGCGCCGCGTCGGCGGTACCCCTTCTGACCCGCCTGTTGACAAATCAACACGACGGAATTGATGCGGCGTTCGCCCTCGGCGGTATCGGAGGCGAAGCGGAAACACTTTTGTTGTCTTCGCTTCATCACACGAATCGACCGACCAAGGCGGGGGCATCTGCAGCGCTTTCGTTCTACACTTCTCCCGGATATGTCGCCGCTACCAATTCGCGGACCTGCGATGCGTATATGAGGCGGATGTGTGAGTTCAATACGCGCGCGCTGAAAATGGCATGGCTGCTTTATAGCAAGAAGGAGGAGGAGATGATTCTCCCGGCGCTCACCCTGAAATTGCAGAGCTCGAACGCCGCCGTGCGGCTGCAGTCCGCAAGGGCTGCCGGTGAATTCGGAGCCAAGGTCAGGACCGTTGTTCCCGTGTTGCTGACTCTTCTGCATGACGCGGATGCCCAAGTGCGCGAAACGGCACGCGAGGCCTTGGAGAGAATTGATCCCGAAGCGGCGGCAATGGCCCGTCCCAAATAATGCCGCGCGGACATCATCACTCAATTCCTGCGCACTCCCCGGACTCCGAGAGGTGCCGATTTGAGCATTGACCGGCGGACCGGTTCGTTCTAATAGAGAGGCATCTCCGGAACACATCTGAATCGGCAACAGCCAGAAACCACCGAATTCTGCGACTTATGACGACACCCAATCCGTTTGGCATTCGCATCGCGCGCCTCGTCGTGCTGGGGCTTTTTCTGGCCGGCCTCGGAGTTTCCAACGCGCTGGCGCAAACCGACGATTTTAACGACGGAAACGACACGGGGTGGACGCGATATGATCCCTTGAGCACTTTCGCCGGGCCTTCAACCTTCAGCTTCCCGAGCGGCGGATATCGCATTCAGTCTGCGGCATCGCCGAACCCCGGCTTGTTGGGACCCGGCCGGGCGGGGAGTGTGCGCAACGACCAATCGTATTCCGATTTTGCGATCGTTTTCGATCTTGTGGATTGGAACAACACGCAGGATCAGGCATTCGGAGCCCTTGCCCGAGTGAGCCAGTTGGGTTTGGGCACGACCGACGGCTACGCTTTCACCTATTCCACTGATGGCTCGATTGACATTTCCAGGATCAATGACGAAGCACCGACCGGGCTCGGCTCCGCGGCGATCACCCTCAGCACCGCCAATGATTATCGGTTTGTATTTACCAGCATTGGAAGTGTGCTTGTCGGTCAGGTGTTTAACCTGGCGGACCTGTCCACACCCCTTGCAACCGCCAACGGCGTGGATGCCACATTTGCCAGCGGAGTGAGCGGGTTGGTCGTCTTTGACAATTCTCCAACCGGCACGGGCGCAACCGACGCAACGTTCGATAATTATTTCGCAACGGTGCCGGAGCCATCCACGGTGGGCCTTCTGCTGGTGGGCGGCGTTGGATTTTTCTTCGCTGCAGCGCGCCGTCGCTCTCGTTCATCACAGCCCACGTCCTCGTAAGGAATGGGGATTTGTCCGCTCTGGGTGACCATACCTGCCGGTGCCTTCTGCATCGCCTGACAAGTCCGGAAGCATGAGTGAGGCCATGGGAGCGCGACCGGTCCCCCGGTCGCAGCAGTCACGAGAGCGTCGGGGGACGGAAGAGTCCGAAGCCGGCCGTCGCAGGCGGACACGCTGCGCGCCGGGACGGCGCGCGCTCCGGTTCTGTTTGCGGCTACGCCGCGCCAAGTCCACCCGAGGTCAAAGGAACTCACTATGTTTCATTCGTTCTACCGAGCGTCGGTGATCTGTTCGTTGCTTCTGCCGTTTTGCCTCGCGGCTCAGTCCCCGCGCTCCGTCGATGAAAAGCTTTACCACCTCGGCGTGACGGGCGACCCCGAATGGCAGGAGTTCGAAGGCAAAACTCCGGACGGCCGCCGCCTTGACGTCAAATTCACCGCCACGAAAAACGCCGCCGAACAAACCCTGTTCGTTCGCCAGCGCGACGTGAAGCTCGAATGGAACGTAGAACTGAACGGGCGCAAACTTGGCAAGCTGTTCCTCATGGAAGCCGATCTGGTGCAGTCTTACGCGGTTGCGGCCGACACTTTGCGCGATGGGGAAAACACGCTGTCCGTCATACCGCCAAAGGAACGTGACGATATCATCGTGGGCGAGTTCAAACTGGATCCACGGCCGCCCAAGGACGCACTGAACGAAGCGACGCTGGACATTCGGGTCATCGACGAGCAAAGCCAGTCCGCCCTGCCCTGCCGCCTCACCGTCGTTAACCCCAACGGCTCGCTCTTCCCCATCCACTCCGCGGACGCTCAACCCTCCACTCACAACACTCAACCTCCCGTCGCCATTCGTCCCGGCGTGATCTACACCGGCAACGGCGTTGCCGCTTTCGGACTTCCGGCCGGTCAATACACCCTCTACGCCTCCCGCGGATTTGAATACAGCGTCCGCACCCAACATGTTGTCCTGAAGCCGGGCCAAAAACTGACGCTGCGGTTGCCGCTGCGACGCGAGGTGCCGACGCCGGGGTTCGTGAGTTGCGACACGCACGTTCACACGTTTACCCACAGCCGGCACGGCGACGCGACCGAGGACGAGCGCATGCTCACGCTCGCCGGCGAGGGCATCGAGTTGCCGGTCGCGACCGACCACGACCTCCTCGCCGACTACTCGGCAGCAGTCGAGCGTATGAAGGTGCGAAGCTACTTCACACCGGTCATCGGCTGCGAGGTCACCACGCGCAAAGGGCATTTCAACGTCTTTCCCGTTCAACCGGGGAGTCGCGTTCCAAATCCGCTCATCGACGATTGGCCGCGTCTGATGGAATCCATTCGCGCCACACCCGGCGTGCGCGTGGCAGTGCTCAATCATCCGCGCAACATTCACACCGGCTTCCAGCCGTTTGCCGCAACGAACTTTAACGCCGTCACGGGCGAAAACCTGCGCGGGCCGGATTTCACCTTCGACTGCATCGAACTGGTCAATTCCTCCGCGTTGCAATCCGACCTGACCCTGGCGTTTCGGGACTGGCTCGCATTGTTGAACTATGGCTACCGGATTTTCGGCGTCGGTTCGAGCGACTGCCATGACGTGAGCCGTTACATCGTCGGCCAGGGCCGCACTTACGTAAAGTGCAAGGACGACAATGCGGCAAACATCAACGTCGAAGAAGCGTGCGACAGTTTTCGTCAGGGCCGCCTGCTCGTCAGCATGGGGCTGCTGACGCAGATGACGGTGGACGACACATTCGGCGTGGGCGATCTCGCGACAGGCGTCGGTGAATTGATGCGCGTCACGGTGACCGTGCTCGGTCCGTCGTGGATCAGCGCCGACCGCGTGGAGGTTTACTCCAACGGCGTAAAGATTCGCGAACAGCAGATCGAGGCCCAGGTCAACGCAGTCGAGAAGACCAGGATCACGTGGATGATTCCCAAACCGGCTTACGACGCGCACCTGGTCGCCATCGCTTCGGGTCCGCCGGTGACCGGGCCGTTCTGGGCGATCCCGAAACCGTACCAACCGACCTCACGCGTCTGGGAACCGCGCGTCCTTGGCGCCACGAATCCGATCTGGGTCGATGGCGATGGTGACGGCAAATTTACCGCGCCGCGCGCCTACGCGAAAGAGATCGTGGCCCGTGTCGGAACCGAGCCTGCAAAACTGATCTCCGAACTGGCGAAGTACGACGAAGCCGTCGCCGCGCAAACGGCGAGTCTCTGTCAGGCTGCTGGCAGCGACGTGCGAAAGAACGGATTTGGAGAGGCGTTGAAGAACGCGCTTCCGCACGTTCGGCGCGGGTTTGCCGCTTTTGCCACCGCATTGCCGTCAAAATGATGTTCGCAGCGAAGACGGAATAGTCTTCTGTAACGCCACCAGATGGACTGGAGTAAGCGACTTACGGGCGAATTCGGCGCGCTCAGGACCGCGGGCACTAACTGTATCGGGAATGCATTCCGGCGATTGCCCGGAAAATCACCTCGGAATCACCTCGACCGTCCGCACGCTCGCCACCCAGTAGATTGTAGTGCTATTCGCGCCGGTGACTTTGATGACCAGAGAGTCATTCGCATCGTCACCCTCGACCGTAACATTCCAACCGGCGGTGCCCGCATCAGAAGGGAATCGCGTCACGCTCGGCACATCCACCAGGCTGGTCGCTCCACCGACATTCTTGATCATGTTCTTGATCTGGAAACCGGCACAATCATTCGAAGAACTGCGAGCGATGACGATGGCATCGAAAAGCCACGTACCGTTGTCAGGGAGCATCATCCGGCGTCCTCCCGTTGGAAAATCTCCTCCATCCAGGAACAGCTCAGTCGGCATGGAATTCGTGGTCTCACGACGGAGGACAAACAGGGAGCTTTGTGCCATGCCTGCAACGTACCTGCCAGAGAAGCCTCCGCTGGCATAGGCAAGCTGTCCATAGCTCGTCGCTTTGGCCAAAGTACCTCCCGGGATTGTCGCCCAGGTCGCATTGGTGTCCACTAGATTGTCCTGTCCTCCGCCAATGGTCGCCCCAGCTGCGTTCGTGACGATTAGATTCCCGCTGCCACCGCCGATGGTAGCAATCCCGGCGCCATGGATATCATTGTGTTGTCCACCGGCAATGGTTGCGAAAGAACTTCCCGTCCAAATCCCATTCTCAGATCCACCGGCGATGGTCGCACCCGTCGCGAACGGACCATTGGATATTCGATTCCGCTCTCCACCCCCAATCGAGGAAGACCACGATCCTCGGTCAATGAAATTCTGTTGCCCACCACCTATCGTCGAAGCTCTAGACCAGACCTCGTTAAACTCGCCACCGGCAATTGTAGCCGAGCCTATATTGGTCCCAACAACGTTCGCGGCACCACCGGCGATTACGGCCCAACTAGACAAAGCTCCGATGGCGTTGTCGGTTCCACCTCCTATCGTGCCATAGCTCCCTGCCACACGGTTCGCGGATAGACCCGCACTCCCTCCTCCTGCAATCGTCGCGCCGACTGCACCGGGTGCGGCGTAGTTACCACCAAATCCGCCAATGATATTCGGACTATCCGTCGTCGGTTCCAATCGCAGCGCGCGTTCGCCATTCACCTTTAGCTCAAGCGGCTGGCCGCCGACGCTCATTAGACCCGCAGCACTGGCCGCCTGGATCGCGTAAGGCGCGGCAGTGACCGGCTGGCGCGGCGAAAGGGTCACAAACTCCGGCGGCAGGCCGGGCGGTTCGTTTTTCCGGACGGCGATCTCCAGCCAGCGCGCACTGCCATCGAACGCGTTGGCCCCGAAGTCGAGTGTCACGGCGAACAGGCCGTTGGTCACGAGGACGGGCGCGAGCGTCACCGTGCTGCCGACCTGGTTGGTGGCGGCGTCGCGCAGGATGAATTGAAGATCGTAGTTGCCGTTGGCCGGATTTCCGTTGTCGGCCAGGCGGCCCTGGCCCCCGCAGCGTTCGCTCGAGAAAAGCGCGTGAGACTTCGTGATACGCCCTCTCGTCGTGGCGTTGCGCCCGAGGACCCGCCGTCGCAATGCTTCGGCTGGGCAGGCCGGGCGCGGTCCGACGATGCGGGGATAGCAATGCAGCGGCTTGGGGCCTCAAACCCTCTTCCTGGTGACCGAAGACAGGCCATCGAGGACGAGGACGAGAACGAGGAGGATACAATCCAGCGAGGCTGCGAAGGCTTTGCTGGACAACCGGATGACGGGCGGGGATTATCAGTCGGCTGTGCGTCGGAGCGCGGAGCGACCGGAACGACGAATTCGAAGTATGCTGTGGTTGACGCTGAAACAGCTCAAGTCGAAGAGCGCCAGGATACGCAAATCAGCGGTCCATAAGCTGCGAGACAGCGGCGACGCCGCCGTCATCGAGCCGCTTTCGCAATGTCTTCAAGATGAGGAGGCGTCCGTTCGCCGCGCCGCCGCCGAGGCCCTCGGCGAGTTCAAGGACGAACGCGCGTTGACCCCGCTTCTCACCGCCCTCAGCGACGACGCGCCGACGGTGCGCGAGGCCGCGGTCAATTCCCTCAGGAAGGTCGGCGACGTGCGCGCCACCAATTCCCTCACGGCCGCCTTGCGCGATCCGAACATCAACGTCCGCTATCGCGCGGCACAAGCGCTCAAGACCCTGGGTTGGCAACCGGGAAGCGACGACACCGGCACGACTTTTCTGGTGGCGTTGGGTGAACTGGAAGGGGCGGCGCGAATGGGGTCCGCCGCCGTGGACCCGTTGCTCGCCCTGCTCAAGGACGGCGCTTATCAGAAACGAGTCGCGGCTGTCGAACTGCTCAGCCAGATCAACGACGCGCGCGTGGTCAAACCGCTCCTGGACGCGTTGAAGGACGCGGACAGCATCGTGCGCACGGCCGCCGCCAGCGCTTTAAGCCAGGTCGGCGACGCGCGAGCCGTGGACCCGCTGCTGGGGGTGCTGAGGGACACGGACCACAACGCGCGCGCGGCGGCCGCCGCGGCGTTGAGCAAGCTGGGTGACGAGCGGGTCATCGAGCCGCTCATCAGGACGCTGAAGGACCGCCATTGGGAAGTCCGGGCCGCCGCTGTGGAAACACTGGGCCAACTGCGGAATCGTCGCAGCGTCGAGGCGGTCGTCGCCCTGTTGCGCGATCCGGACAAGGAAGTGCGCCAGAACGCGGCCGAGGCGCTGGGGAATCTGGGTGACGATCGCGCCGTGGAAGCGCTGGTGTTGACACTGAAGGACGAAGAGAGCGCTGTGCGGCAGGCGGCCGCGCGGGCGTTGAGACGGGTGGAGCCCTATTGGGAGCGCTCCGAGGCGGCCCGACGCGCGCTGCCCGAAATCCGGGCCGCGCTGCAAGACAAAGACTACGCCGTTCAGGTGGCCGCCGCCGAAATTCTGAAAGCACTCGGCGAAGCGCCGGCTGTCGAAAGGCAGTTGACCACTGTGTCGGATGGCGCCCGGCACAAGCGGCACAACGCGGCCGATGTTTTGCTGTCGCTGCTGGAGGACTACGATCCGGATCTGCGCCAGGCTGCCGCGGAATCGTTGGGGCGGATCGGCGACGCCCGCGCCGTGGAGCCGCTGGTCAGAACACTGGACGATGCCAGCCCATGGGTCCGCAAATCGGCGGCCAGATCGCTGGAATCACTCTGCTGGCAGCCGGCCGACGCCGCCCAGCGGGCCCGGCAACTGGTCGTTCAGGAGAGATGGGACGACGCGGTGGCGCTCGGCGAGATGGCCGTGCCGCCGCTGGTCACTTCGCTGTCGTCCGGCGACAGCCAGACCCGCCAGGCC
>JGI10216J12902_104596939_pt1 | contig 10951 bp, 10 predicted proteins | sample KanNatreferecore_FD_12902 | JGI IMG/M metagenome (IMG submission 12902)
TGTTTCTGGAAATCGATCCGGCGGCGGTGGACGTGAACATTCATCCGGCCAAGCGCGAAGTGAAATTCCGCGACGAGCGTGCCGTGCGCGGCTTTGTGTCGCGCGCCGTGCGCGATGCGTTGCTGGGATTTCACAGCGGCGCGGCGCCACGCGTCGCTCTGCCTTTGCCCTCGCCTGAGAACCTTGAACCGCCGCGGCTCGAATGGCTGTCGCAGAAAAGACCGTCCGTTGCCATTGACGCGAACGTCGAAGCAATGGCACCGGCCTTGCCCGGTTTTCCGCCGGCGGCAGCGCCCGCGCCCGCGCTGAAACCCGCGCCGTTGCCGCTCGGCTTTCGCCCTCCCGTTGAAAACCGGAGCGCACCTGAACCTCGTGAGGCGGCATCAACGGCGTTCGCCGCCGTCCCAGATTTGAAATCTGAAATTTCGAATTTCCAGTCCGTGCCCGCCGCCACGCCGCTGCTCTCGGTTCCGCTGCGCCTCGTCGGTGTGATTGGCAAACTCTACGTCGTGCTCGAATCGGATCGGGGCCTGGTCCTGCTCGATCAGCACGCGGCCCACGAGCGGATTCTCTTCGAACAAATGCTGGCGCGGCTGGAGCGGAACGAAATCGCATCGCAACGATTGCTCCTTCCCGAAACAATCGAACTTGGCGCGAAGGATGCCATGCTGATGCGGAGCATTCTGCCGACACTCACGCGTCTGGGCGTGGGCCTGAGCGAGTTCGGCGAGCGCACGTTCCTGCTCGATGCCCTGCCGCCGATGGTCAAAGCGCCGGACGCGCGCGGATTCGTCGTCAGGTTGATCGACGAGTTGAAAGCATCGGGAGAAGGAGTGAACCCAATGCGGCTCGGCGAGGACGTGATTGCGAAGACTGTTTGCCGGCACGCGGTGAAGGCCAACGATCCGCTGGCCGGTCCTGAACTGGAGAATCTCGTCAACGACCTGCGCCACTGCGCCATGCCTTACACCTGTCCGCACGGACGGCCGACTTTGATCGAAATGAATTTCCGCGAACTGGAGAAAAAATTCGGGCGGGCGCAGTAAGTTCACCGTGAGGTACTGAACGCGGATGCAAGAGCGAATCCCGCCCACGTTGCGACGAGGCAGAGGACAACCGACAGTAATACGTTTCCTCCCGCGCTGAGCCAGTGGCCCGTTCGCGCCAGGTCAAACGTTTGCATGCTGAACGCAGAGAACGTCGTGTATCCACCGCAAATGCCGACGACCAGAAACTGTCGAAGGTCAGCGTGAGTAGAGAGCTTGCCGCCCGCGCCAGACATCGAAGCAAAGATGCCGATGAGAAACGAACCGGTCACATTCACGAAGATCGTTCCCCACGGCAGTGCGTCGCCGAATCTGTTCGCGACTACATTGGACAGCCAAAAGCGCGCGACGCTGCCGAGCGCGCCGCCGATTGCGATCCAGAGATACGTCAGCATGAGCGTCGTTCAGACTCGGCCGCCCCGCGTTCGTTCGAGGACGTTGCGCGTGATTTGTTGAATGGCTGGGTGCGGGCCGGGCGGTTGCGAATATGCCTTCGGACGCAGATAGCCCGGCGGTTCGCTCAATCCATCACCCCACCAAATCGTCGCCGCGTTGAAAACAAAGTTTCCCTTCGGGCCCGGATAAATTGTCGCCGTGTAAGTGCCGCCATTCGGTTTGCCGGGCGCTGAAAACGTCGGGCCGGTAGCAACGATTTCGAGGCCCGGTATGTTCGCCGGATCGCCGTGCCATTCCCAGCCAACGATGCCGGAGATCGAATCGCCCTTCTTCATTCCAGTCCCCGCGAAGAGCCAGTGATCGGGAAGCGCACACGTCCAATCGCCGCCGCCGGTCACCGGGCCAGTGCTGTGCGCGCCCATGAGTTCATTCGCATACGGACGTTCGTGCGAGAGATTCTTCATCGACTTGAATTCAATTGTGCCGCCGGGCGGTCCAAACACACCAACGCGCTCGAAGACGCGGTTCTGCTTCCTCCGCGGATCAGGACTGAAGAGAATGCGTCCACACACCGCGTTGCCGGAGAGAAACGCGACATTCACTCCCCGTTCCACAGCCGACTTCACGTTGTTGAACATTTCGATCGACCAGTATTCGTCGTGGCCGATGGAAAGAAGCCCCTTCGCTCGGAGCAAATTGCCGCCGTCAGCGTGCGTATCGAGGTTCGACACGTAAGTAACGTCGTAGCCGTGCTGTTCGAGCCAGTAAGCAACAGGAAATTCCCAAAGCAGGAATTCGCCAGAGCCCGTCGAGAGCGGCGCGTCAAAAATCTGGCAATACTTCCCGTACGGGCGATTGAAACTGATTTGCACGTCGCCACCCCAATACCAGGTCTCCTTGCCGTCATCGTAGAGCGAGAACTGCGAGGGCCAGCGATTGTAGGCCTGCCACGTTGTGTCGCTGCACTGGAAGATGAAGTCGGCCTCGCGGTCGTCGCGCAGGATGAAGATGACGTAGCTCTGCGTGCCGTCGCGCAACGCAGTGAGCTTGCCGAGATAAACGCCGCTCAGCCAGTCGCGCGGGATGCGAAATTCCACGGATGGTTCCCACTGGCAATCACGCAGCCGTTTCGCGCCGATGACCGGGTCAGGCTGCGTCGTCGCCTTGATTGATTCGAATGAACGCATCAATCGACCGCCATTGCCGCCATAATAACCAAGGCGATAAACATCCAGCGTAAACGGCGACGGCGGATTCGTGCTCACGAAGACCGACAACTTCTCGCCCGCGCGAATGCTCGTGTGCGAGCAGTAGCCTTCGATCCACGGGCAACGATATTTCGTCGCGGGATCGATGCGCGTGTTGGTGATAATCCAATCGCGCGTGCCTGGCTTTTGATTCTCGCGCAGGATGAGGCCGGAATCGCGAGCGATGCGTGATGCCGGTGAGGCGCATCCGCCGAGCGCACCAGCAGCAGCCGCGGCTGCGACGTTTTTGAGGAACTCACGGCGCGTGGCGCGTTGTTCGTCTCGATTCACGCGCGGAAGTATGAGCGGGCCGCCCGTTGGCGCAATGGTTTGTTAGAGAACCAGTTCCGTCCCCACACCCGCGTCCGTGAAAATCTCCAGGAGTACCGCATGGGGTATGCGGCCATCGATCAGCGATACCTTGTCCACGCCCGAGCGGATCGCCGCCACTGCGCTGTCCATTTTGGGAATCATTCCCTTGTCGATGACGCCGCTGCGCTTGAACTCATCCACTTGGGAAGTCCTGACTTGCGGCATCAACGTCGCGGCGTCTTTGGGATCGCGCATCAAGCCCGGCACGTCACTCATGAAGACAAGCCGCCTGGCCTTGAGCGCGATCGCCGCCTGCGCCGCCGCGACGTCCGCGTTGCAATTGTAGATTTGTCCGCTGCGATCGCGGGCCGTGGGACTGATGACCGGCACGATGCCTTGCTCGATGCACTCCAAAAGCGGTGCGGTGTTCACCGCGACAACTTCGCCAACAAAGCCAACGTCAATCTTTGCACCCGGCTTCTCCGTGTCTCCGAGCATCAGCTTGCGGCAGGTGAAGATCTCAGTGCCCGCGAATCCTTTCGCCTTCCCGCCGAGCGAATTGATCGTGGCCACGACTTCGGGATTAATCTCCCGCGAGAGAACTTGATCGACGACCTGCACCGTCGCCTCATCCGTCACACGCTGGCCCTGAATGAAGTTCGCTTTCAGTCCCGCCTTCTCCATCGCGCGCGTGATCGCTTTGCCACCGCCGTGAACGATGACGGGATTTATCTCCACCGCTTCCAGAAAGACGATGTCGCGCGCGACGCCGGTGCGCACCGCCGCGTCCGGCGAATCCATGAAGCTGCCGCCGTACTTGATGACAAACGTCTCGCCGCTGAAGCGCTGAATGTAAGGGAGTGCTTCGAGCAGCGTGTGGGCTTTGGCGATCAAATCGTTCATGGCTATGAGTGCTCTTCCAGCCAGTTATTCTGCCGGTATCTCCAATTCAAGTTTGCCTGCCAGTGATCGAAAAAATGCCTTGGCATGTTTGCTTTTGGTAAACGCTTCATTGAGCAAAGACGTCGCCAGACCCCGTTCGCCCTTTAAGACGTGCAACACGATGGCCTCCGTGGCTCGTGCGATTGCCACAGCGTCATCCAAAGATGTGGCGCGGCGCAACCACGGCATCGCAAAGCTGCGGAGCTTTTCTGTCACGTCTTCCCCGATCGTCCGGATATTGGAATCTGGAAGGACAGTCCACCAGTAGTCTCGCTGATCGGCAAAGAGCGGTCCGAGCCGTTGGCGCAAGGTGCATTCGTACTCCTTCGGGGGAAACGATTGCGATGCTCGGCCTAGAATCTCCTGAACTTTCGGCCAGTAAACACCAAGATTGATCGTAAATTTCGCTCCGGTTGAATTGTTCCATTTGCTTTTTTGAGGGGAGACAATCTCGACCAGTTCACCATTCTGGCGAAAGAAGGTTGATGATCTGCTTTTGAAGCCGAACTCATGAAGAGCTGGTTTCAAATGCGTCTTGACCATTTCATCGATGAGGTCCGATGGATGATTCATGGCCGATTGCCCATTATCCTCCCAGCGTCGCCGGATCAGTTACATCGCCCTTGTTGAACTCAACGTATTCCTCCGTGAGGTCGGAGGCGTACATCAGCGCGCTGGCGCGACCGAGATTCAGATTGATGTGAAGGTCGAATTCCTTCTGCGCGGCGGCGGCGCAGAGTTGCTTGAAGGTTGCGTTCGTCGGCTGACCTCGTTTCAAACTCCAGAGAATCTTGCGGCTGCCAGGCGCGCTGTAGCCAATGTCCACTTTTTCTTCGACCAGACGAGCGGCTGAATAACCGAGCGCGGCGATGATGCGCCCCCAGTTGGGATCGCCGCCGAACCAACTGGTTTTCACCAGTTCGCTGTTCGCCACGGCACGGGCGGCGGCATCGGCATCAGCGAAGTTGCGCGCGCCGTTCACGCGCACGGTGACGAAGCGAGTAACGCCTTCGCCATCGCGGACGATCATCTTCGCGAGTTCGAGGCAGACATGGTTGAGCGCGGATTGAAAGGTTGAGAGTTGAGAGTTGAGAGTTGAGAGTTTCTTGTTCTCCGCCAACCCATTGGCCAGGACAAGCACGGTGTCGTTCGTGCTCATGTCGCCGTCCACTGTAATGCGGTTAAAACTTTGGGCGACCGCTTCTTCAAGGCACGCCTGCAGAATCTTCCGCTCAATCGCCGCGTCCGTCGTAATGAAGCAGAGCATCGTGGCATGGAGCGGCCGGGCGGCGGGACGTTGGCCAGTGGCGCTCATACCCGGTTGAATCATTCCAGCGCCTTTGCAGACGCCGCCGATGCGCACCGATTCGCCGCCGAGTTTGAATTCAACGGCAATCTGCTTCGGGCGCGTATCGCTGGTCATGATCGCTTCAGCAACTGCGTTGGCGCCGACCGTGCTGGCCGTCACGATTTGTGAAGCGGCGACGATTCCACGATGCACGTTCTGCATCGGCATCAAGACTCCGATGCGTCCGGTCGAACCGACGAGCACTTGATCGTCGCGGATGCCGAATTGTTTCGCGACCAGCGCCGTCATCTCGCGTGCGTCTGCCAGCCCTTGGCGTTCCGTGCAAGCATTCGCGTTACCCGAGTTCACTACGATGGCGCGCGCCACGCCCTTCCTCACGCGCTCGATGCACACCTTCACCGGCGCCGCACAAACCTGATTGGTCGTAAACATGCCGGCGACGGTCGCGGGCACCTCCGAAACGATCAGAGCCAAATCGCGTTTTGGCCCTTTGTTCGAACCCTTGCCTGTGCCAAGGCGTTTGATGTCGCAAAACACGCCCCCCGCGAGGAAGCCGCGCGGCGCGACGACGGAACCGGGCAATTCAACGAACTTCAATTTCATGTGGCCGCGCAGTGTAAGAATGGATGATCGGAACGCAAACTTGATCGCGTGCGAGCAAACGTCACAGCAGACCTGCCGTCTCCGGGTAGCCGCACATGATGTTCATGCTTTGCACGGCCTGGCCGCTCGCGCCTTTCACAATGTTGTCTTCGGCGCTCATGATGATGAGGCGTCCGGTGCGCGGATCGAGGCGCCACGCGATTTCAATCACGTTCGTGCCAACGACATTTTTAGTATCAGGCAAAGCTTTGCCTTCGAGCAGCCGCACAAACGTTCCGTTCCCGTAGGCGGTCCGATAGGCATTCTCGATCTGCCTTGCCAGCGCAGCCATTTCATCCGCAGTGCTGAAATGTTTGCACGGAGCCGCGTATATCGTAGTGAGAATGCCGCGGTTCACCGGAATGAGATGCGGTGTGAACTGGATTTTGATTGGCTCTCCCGCTGCGAATGAAAGTTCCTGCTCGATCTCGGACAGGTGGCGGTGCTTCGGAACACTGTACGGGCGAACGCTCTCGTTGCACTCGACGAACAGATAATCGAGTTCCGCCTTACGGCCTGCGCCGCTCACGCCGCTCAACGAGTTGGCGATAATCGATTCCGGTTTGATCAGCTTCGCGCGCAGCAGCGGAACGAGTGGAAGAATGATGCTTGTCGGATAGCAGCCGGGCGATGCGACGAGCAGCGCGTCCTTGATCCTGTCTCGATAAATCTCCGGCAAGCCATAAACCGACTTGGCCAGCAACTCCTGCGCGGGGTGATCGTGCGCGTAAAATTCCTTGTAGATCTCGGCGCTCTTCAGCCGGAAGTCGGCGCTCAGGTCGATAACGCGAACGCCAGCGTTTACGAGCGGCACGGCGAACTCCGCCGCCACGCCGTGCGGCAAAGCGAGGAACACAACATCACATTGTTTTGCGAGCAACCCGGCATTCGGATCCGTGAAGCGGAGCGCCTTCGACAACGCGTATTGCGAAAACTTCGGAAAGACCTGCGCGATGGTTTGCCCGGCGTATTGGCGCGACGTGACCGCCGCGAGTTCCGCGCGCGGATGCAACAGCATCAAACGCACGAGTTCCTCGCCCGAGTAACCCGACGCTCCCACAATGCCGACTTTGACTGCTTTTGCTTTCATTGAATTTGGAACTCAGGAAATCAGGAAGACGCGCGCCTGGCGAAATCTTTCCTGAGTTCCTGATTTCCAAATTGTTTCCGCCAAAACGAAAAGCCCCGCGGCTCGCGCCAGCGGGGCTTCGCAAATCCATTCTCCAATTAGCGCTTGCTGAACTGGAAGCGTTTGCGGGCGCCCGGCTGGCCGTACTTCTTGCGCTCCTTCATACGCGGGTCGCGCGTGAGAAAGCCGTCGGCCTTCAGCGGCGCGCGAAAGTTCGCATCCGCTTCGAGCAACGCGCGAGCGATGCCGTGGCGCACCGCGCCGGCCTGGCCAGCAGGACCGCCGCCGCTCACGTTTACGTTCACGTCGAACTTGCTCGCCGTTTCAGTTCGGGCCAGCGGGGCAGTGACGACGCCGCGCAGTGTGTCCGTGGGAAAATAATTTTCGAAGGCGCGTCCGTTCACGGTGATTTTGCCGGAGCCGGAAGCGAGACGAACGCGTGCGACTGAAGTCTTGCGACGTCCCGTGCCAAGGAATTCCTGAGTCTGAGTTGCCATAGAACTAATTGTTGATCTTCAGCGGAGCGGGCTGTTGCGCGGCGTGTGGGTGTTCCGCGCCCTTATAGACCTTGAGCTTCGTGATGAGCTGCTTGCCAAGGCGGTTCTTGGGAATCATGCCCCAAACCGCTTTGTGAATGAGTTCCTCTGGATGACGCGCGCGAAGCTGAGCGACGGAGGTGTATTTCTCGCCGCCCTTCCAGCCGGAATAACTCATGTAGAACTTGCCGGTTTCCTTTTTGCCCGTGACGCGCACCTTTTCGGCGTTAATGACGACCACAAAATCGCCCGTATCCCACATGGGCGTAAAAATCGGCTTGTTCTTGCCGCGGAGCACGTCGGCCACTTTCTCCGCGAGGCGGCCCAGCACGACGCCGTCGGCATCCACGATATGCCACTTGCGCTGGTTCAAATGATCTTTCGGCAGATACGTTTTCATCCAGTTCCAAATTTAAGGAGCGGTGAAGGTAGCAAAGAAGACCTTTGAGTCAATAGCCCATTTGAGAGCGGAGGCGCTCAGCCGTGCAGCCAGAGCGGTTCCGAACTACTTCACGAAATCCGGCGGGACGGTGAAGGTGAACTTTTCCTGCTGACCGTCCTGGACAACGGTCACAGTCACTTCTTTGCCGGCTGACTTCGTGAACAGCTTCTTCAGGTCCTGTGCGCTTTGCGCCGACTCGTTGGCGGGAGAATTCCGTTTCCGGCTTTCCGAAGAGAGCATGGTCTTTTTCTTCGCCTGCAAATCCTTCCAACGAGTAACGGTCTTGTCCGGGTTCAAATTGAAAGCCTCAAGGGCCGGCGTCGCGAAGTTCACGTTCTGCGCGCCGTTGCGCGTCCATGCCGCCACGCCCACGACTTCGCCGCCGTTGTTCAAAATGGGCCCGCCGGAATTTCCGGGCGAAAACGGGCACGAGACCTGGTACTGGTTGAAGCCGTCCACCTTTTGAATCTGGCTCAGCAAGCCGTCGCCGATGCTGAACTCGTATCCCTTCGGAGAGCCGATGACGTAAGCCCTCATGCCGATGGCCGGTTTGCCGGTCGCAATTGCCATCAATGGCCGCTCCTTCGCATCCACCTTGAGGAGTGCGATGTCTTTCGTTTCGTCGTAATCGATGAAGCCGAGGACTTCGCAGTTGGCGCCGTCCGCGAATTTCGCCGTGACCTTGACCGCGTCGTAGATGACGTGCCACGCAGTCACGGCCACTCCGTCCTTGATGGCGAGAAAAGCAGTGCCCACGTAGCGGTCACCGGCTTTGTTCTCCACGCGGAGGGTCAGCACGGAGGGCAAAGCCTGTTCGTAAATCTTTTCCGCCGGCAATTCTTCAGCCGTGCTTCGCCAGGGGGAACTGGCGAGCACGAGAGCTAACGCGAGCAAACGCGCAGGGGCTAACACGTGGCGCATTGTTGGGTAAACGGCTGCTACGGTTCGACACTTTAGTGAAAGGTGGAGCGCATGGCAATGACGGACTGAAGTTCTACGCAACTTTTGCCGATGAGCTTCCGTGCGGAGATGTGTCACGGACACCCGCAATGGAAATAATCTAAAAATTGTTATGCCATCATTTGCTTACGTGGCCCGCGAGGCCAGTTCCGGGCGTGAAATTCGCAGTTCGCTCGACGCTTCGAACGAACAGACGGCGATTGCCACGCTGCTCAACCGCAACCTGCTCGTCGTCTCCATTCAGGAGAAGATGGCGCGCAAAGGCAAAACTGCCGGCGGCAAAGTCGCGCTGGCCGACCTCGTCGTGTTCACCCGTCAGCTCGCGACGATGGTGGACGCCGGTCTCGCCATGGTGCAGTCGCTCCAGGCGCTGGCCGAGCAGACCTCAAACAAGGTGATGAAGGACGTCATCAAGGACGTTTGCGCCCGCGTGGAAGGCGGCGACAGCTTTTCGGAAGCGCTGGTCAAGCACCCCAAAGTTTTCAATCGCCTCTACGTTTGCATGGTGGCGGCGGGCGAAAAGGGCGGTTTGCTCGCGGAAATTCTCGGCCGTCTCGCGACCTATCTGGAAAACACGGCGCGGCTGCGCAAGAAAGTGAAGTCCGCCTGTATGTATCCGACCGCGGTGACCATCATCGCCATCGGCATCACCGTCTTCCTGCTCGTGAAAGTGGTTCCCGTGTTCGGCGACGTTTACAAGAGCTTCGGCTCCAAGCTGCCGGGACCGACGCAAATGCTCATCAACATCAGCCAGTTTGTGAAGGCTTACCTGCTCTACATCCTCGCGGCGGGCGTCGGCGGCGTTTACGGGTGGTTCGCCTACATCAAGACCAAGAAGGGCCGCGAGTTCTGGGACGGCGTGCGCATCAAGCTGCCCATCTTCGGCGCCATCGCGCACAAGATTTGCCTCGCGCGCTTCACGCGCACGCTGGCCTCGCTGATTCGTTCCGGCGTGCCGATTCTCGAAGTGCTCAGCATCGTGTCCAACACGGTCGGCAACGTCATCATGGAAAAGGCCATCAAGACGTCAGCTGGTGACATCGAGCGCGGCGAAGGCATCTCGGTCGCGCTGGGCAAACATCCAGTGTTCCCGCCGATGATCATCCGCATGGTCACCGCTGGCGAACAGACCGGTAAGCTCGAAAACATGCTCGAACGCATCTCCGACTTCCTCGACGAGGAAATCGAAACGACGCTGAATGGACTGACCTCGTTGATTGAACCGCTGTTGATCGTGTTCCTCGGCGTGACCGTCGGCGGTATCGCGATTTGTATGTTCCTGCCCATCTTCAAGCTCTCGGAGCTGGTTTCAGGAAACAAATAAAGGTTCTTCGCATATGGGACGGAGCGCGCGCAGCAATGCGCGCGCTTTCGTTTTTTGTGGGAACGTTTCACCGCTTGCCGCTTGCGTTTCGTTTTCCTAGGCTCCGCGCATGGCAAAGGTCCTCGTCGTCGATGACGAGATTACAATGATTCAGATTACCTCGGAGCTGTTGCGCGCCGAGGGACATGAGGTCTTTCCCTGCAACAATGTCGAGGCGGCCCTCTCCGTTCTCGAAACGCAAAAGCCGGAATTGGTCATCACCGATTTGTATCTCGAAAAATCGAAGCCAGTGGGCCTGACCGTTTTGTCCAAGGCGCGCGCCAACAATCCCCCGCCCGTCGTCATCGTTATCACGGGGTTTGCGACAGTGCAGACCGCAGTCGATGCCATGAAGGCCGGCGCGTTCGATTACCTGCAAAAGCCCTTCAACCTGGAGGATTTCAAAATCACGATCCAGCGCGCTCTCTCCTACAACGAGGCCGTTTCCGAGAACGTTTATCTTCGCAAGCAACTCAAACAGCAATATCGCTTCGACCAGATCGTCGGCCTCTCGCCGAAGATGCAGGAGGTTTTCAAGATGGTTGAACGCGTCGCGGACACGGACAGCACCGTGCTGATTCTCGGCGAGAGCGGCACGGGCAAGGAACTGGTCGCGCGCGCGCTGCA
>JGI10216J12902_101189197_pt1 | contig 10941 bp, 8 predicted proteins | sample KanNatreferecore_FD_12902 | JGI IMG/M metagenome (IMG submission 12902)
GCAAGAATGCCGATGATGACGACCACGATCAGGAGCTCAATGAGTGTAAAACCTTTCTTGTTCTTCATCATATATATGAGGTTCCAGTGTTTGGTTGATCGAGATGCACCGCCGAAAAATGCGGAGCAGTGGAGGAAGCTCTATCGGAGGACTGGAGTGCTCGAGGTCGTCTCGGCACATCTCGCTCGCGATGAAATGCGATTTCTTCGAGCACAGGCTTCATTCAGAGGACGCGGGGCCTCGCGGCACGGCAACACAACTTCGGGCGCCCTCGGCAGCTTCTTTTGTAAAGATTTTTCGCGGAATGCCTTGCGACGTCCCAGCGGCCCGAATGTTGAAGCCGCCGTTCAAACCCTGCCTCGGGAAATGCCGCCTTAAGTCCTTTGGATCTCAAAAACAACCGAATAAGCTGCTGTTCGCCGTGTGACGGTTTCATGAATCGACGATGACGATCTCGTCAGACTACTGCCGCCGGCTGACCACGCGAGTACCAAAAGAAAAGCCTCGGCATCAAAATCACCGAGGCTTCGTATTTGCCAACGCGGACCAGCGGCGATCGTCAACGCCGCCGGAACAACGATCCGAGTACGCCCCCCGAGACTCCACGGGCGCGGTTCACTCGCTGCAGCTGCTCGAGCTCGCCCTTGTCGAGCCAGATCCCACCACAATCGGAACACTCGTCAACCTTAACCTGCTCCGATTGCTGCTCCTTGAGGTCCCCGCCACAGCGCGGGCATTTATTGTGATGTGCGCTGCGCTCCGCCTTCCTGCGCTCGGCATCCAGCTTGACCCGCATTTCATGGATGATCTCGAGGTTTTGCTTGGCGAAATATTCCTCCTCGTTTCTGCTGGGCTTTTCATCCGTTGGCATCGTCGCTCCGGGCGAGATCGAAAATATATCTCACCATGTGCTGCGCGGCGTAGAGTGCGTCCAGAAAAAATCCCGGCCAATAGTGCGCCGGGATTTTCAATTGATGCGGCGAAATAGTTACGGCGTGACGCTGGCGAAGAAGATCTCGAGATTGGTTGGCAGCTCGCCAAAGGTCCTTCCGACACCTGTCCACGTCATGCCGGCCATGCTGTTGAGTGAGACAATGCCATTGTAATCGCCGATGAACGGGCGAACACCCGATCCAGCCGGAACGCCGTAAGCCGACGGATCGAAGCTCGCCCTGGAGACACGTGTTGACCTCCAGTTAGCGCCCCCGTCGCTCGAGGTGGCGTATGTGAGGTCCACCATCGAGTTGTTGGTATAACTCCTGTCGTAAAATGCGACATCGATACGTCCGTTCGTTGCGATCCCCAGCTCCGCGGCGAAGCGATCGCCTTTCGGGACGCTGGCGACGACTGAGCGCGACGTCCAATTGGTCAGGTCGTTCGCGGACGCGGAAGTGATGAAGATCTTTGCGAGTCCGTCAGCATCGATATCGGCGTAAGCGACGTAGAGTCGATTGCCGACCGGGTCATACGCGGGAGCCGGGTAGGATCCCGGACCACGGAACTTGCCGCCGCTGATGTTGAAGCAGTACGGCGGGAAGAGGCACACCGGATTCGTGAACACCGCAAACTGGAAAGGCGTGCTCCAGGTCTGACCGTGGTCGGTCGACTTGCTGACGTACATCGCGCTGCCTTTTCCGCCCTGGATCGCGTTGTCGAAGACCACGTACGCAACGCTTCCATCGGCGTTGGTGACGACCCGCGCGTCCTGATCGCTCCTGATGCTGCCGCTCGAGACCTTGACTGGACGCAAGAATGAGCGACCGCCGTCACGCGACGTCGAAATCCAGATCGGTGAGTTGGAGCCGAAGCCATGGAACTGCGCCCACGTAACGTAAATGGTGCCGTCGGCGCCAACCCACATCGCTTCGTGATCAGGAAATTGCCCGTTCGAACCTTTGGAGATTCCCTGTCCATTGAACGCGCTCACCAGCGTCAACGGATCGCTCGGAATTGCGTGCACTCCCTTCTGCCATGTAACGCCACCGTCAGCGGAACGACTGAGAAGCAGCATGGTGCTCAGACCGTTGTAGCTGAAGCAGGCGAAGTAAGCGGTGCCGTCGGGGGCGAACGCGACCGCCGGATCGCCTCCGAAATCACCGTCACCCGTTCCCGGTATTTCTGGATCGTTGGTGAAGCGGGTTACGCCGGGGATGAATCCATCGGGCAATGTCTTCGTCCACGTCTTTCCGCCGTTGAACGATGCGTTGACGCCGCAGCCGTCGTTGTAGTTCCAGTCGTTGTTGCCGGTGACCAGGTTGTCCGGATTCCTCGGATTGACAGCGAGCGGCGTCTCGTTCTGTGAGGTAGTATCGCGAGTGACGTTCACTACCGTATTCACGGTGATACCGCTCGAAACCGCCTGGACAAGACTGGCATCCGCGGGTGCTTTGAGCGCGTCGGTGGGTGCCGGGGCGTCGGTGCAGGCCATGAGCAGGGAAACGGCGAAGACAACAGAGAGACGAGGATCGGGACGCATAGAGGAACCCGGTAACTGGTGAAAATGAAAACGGGGTAAACATATAATTCACCCCGTTCCGAATTCCGCAACATCGATCAGCGTTCCGACCCCTTACGCACGCTCCCGAGCCGTCAGCGCGCGAACCAGTACGTCGCCTTTACCAGCAAGACATTGCTCGGACGTCCGAAAATCATCCTGGTCTCTCGACCGGTGCGGAAATCACCCTCGTACGGCAGAAAGTCGCTCCGCTGCTGCTGCCACACGAAAAACAGTGCCGAGCCGGGACGGTACTCCCACCGCACGACCGCATTGCCCCGGAGCGAGTGTGTGCGGAAATCCGGATTGTCGATCGAGAATGTGGGTGCGGCGCCCGGCCCATCGGGATCGACAGTGTAAGAGAGCGTGTTCCCAGTAACCGGATCCCGCAGGGGTGTGACCGTGCTGCTGTTGTCCTGTCCGTACACGACGTAATCCTGCGTTGCCGGCCTCGCAAGCTCCTTGAAGCTCTTGAAGCGACCCGCTGAGGCAAACGGCTGCGCGTACAGCTGGAACGAGAGTAGTGGTGTCAAAGTCCACTCGACGCGAGTCTCCGCCGACATCGTCGTCTGGAATAGATCGCCGAAGACGTAGCGTCGTCCGTAAGTCGCGGTGGCCAGAGGATCGGTCGCACCGCGGACGAACTGAATGGTGTTGTGATAGCGTGTGACGTGGGGCGAGAACGTCACGCGAACCGAGGAGCTAGGCCGCACGGTAATGCCAGGAGCCAGCTGCTTTGAGTATCCGTGGCGCGTGTCACGGTAGTAATACGCATTGAGATTGTACGATACGGTCTTGCGTTGATCGCTGTCGATCTCGGTCCAGACACCGTACTGCGTTGGTTGGCGCCCAAGAGGACCGCCGCGCGTGAGGCGGTCATCGATCGCGCCTGGATCGTACTCGCCCCCGGCGTACCACGACCACAGGTTCGTGAAGTTGAAACCCACCTGGTTGAAGTAGCTCGTCCAGATCTTGTTGCCCCCGTAGTTCCAGGCGTGGTTGGTACCGAGGTAAAGGTTGTAGCTTCGCAGCAACTTTCCCGGGGTGAAGTTGTTGTACGAGCCGCTCGCGCCGATGTTGCGGTAATCGACGCGTCCCATGAACCCGAGATCGTTGACCTCGAATCCGGGACTCACGGATTTCGCGGTAGCGGCGAAACTCCAGTCGCCCGATTTATTGAGGCCGAGCTTGGCCGAGTACCCGCCGAGGGAATTCGCGGCGGTGTCCACCTCCAGGTAGTCAGCGTCGGGACGCTGGTAATACCGGGCGCTCGAAGTCTGTGCGTTTCGAATTACCGGTCTCGAGCCGCCGATTCTGGAGCGGGATAGCGCTCCGGTCAGCGTCCACTGCCGGTTGCTCCATCGGTGCTCGAAATCGAGGCTCCCGACCTCGGCGTTGGAGCGCAACAGATTCTTGAACACGGAATCACTCAGATCGCGGTTCACCGCCGTTCCCCCGAGGCCCAAAATCGTGTTCCCGCCGCGGAAGTCACGCTTGATTCGGCCGACGAAATAGTTGGTGAGCGGCTCGACAGGCGTGGTCGATCGAACGTTCGCCGCGTCGACGACCCGGGCTTTTTCCTCGGCGGTGAGAGCGTTGAGGACGCCTACCGTCCATGCTCCGACTTTGCCGGTCAGCTTGCCGGCGCCGAGTATCGTGGTGGCCTCGGGCGCATCCACGAATCGTCCGTTAGGAAAACGCTGGGGCACCCTCCCGATTCGCCGGGAGTAAAAAACCTGCTGCGATCCGTATGAGGGCCCGCCCTGGATCGAGCCAATATTGAAGATGTTCGCGCCCTCGACAAAGAAGGGCCGCTTCTCGGGGAAAAAGGTTTCGAAGGCGGAAAGATTGACTACTGCCGGATCGACTTCGACCTGGCCGAAATCGGGGTTGACGGTCGCGGTGAGCGTAAGTCCGCTGGGAAGACCGTACTTGAGATCTGCGCCCACCGATGGCTTGACGTCGTTCAAATGATAGAAGGGATTGGCCGGATCACCCGGAGCACGGGTGAGCTTGGTGCTCACGTACGGCATGATCTCGAGTCGGCGCGGCGTGGGAATATCGACGATTCCCGCGAGATCACCCTCAAATGATACGTAGCCGGGATCGGTCTGCTTCCACGGCGACCAGCTGTCGCGCTCATTGCGACGCGCGACATCGCGTTGGACATGGAGGCCCCACACTCGTTCGACACCCTTGCCGACGGGCCCGAAGCGAAGCTGCGAAAATGGAATCCGATATTCGGCCGTCCAGCCGAGCGAGTCGATGGTTGTTGCTACCTCCCAGACCGCATCCCAGTTGAGATCTTCGTTTCTGTCGTCGGAGTGAAGGACATCCTTCTTCACTCCGCGCGGGTTGACCGAAAAACGGAACGCATTGCGGCGATCGTGATACGAATCGATCACGACGTGAAGCCAGTCCGAATAGATCCCGGTGGCATCGCGTCGCGCCAGCTGGGCGGCGATCGAATCAGGATGTGCGTCGAACATCCGCACCCCGACGTATAGAGCATCATCGTCGTAAAGAACCCGCACCTCCGTGGGATCGGTCGGCGGCGCTCCAATCTTCGGGTAGCTCTGGGTAAAGTCACGCGCAGGCACGGCGTTACTCCAGGCGGGCTCATTCAACTTTCCGTCAATACTGATGCGAGTTGAAGCGCGACTCGCCCGCATGACCTTGACTGCGGTCGCCGGCGTGGTTGGTGGAGTGGCTGTGGGTGCGGAGGCGGGTTGTCCGGGATATGAAGGATTCTGAGCGACTAAAACGTCCGGAGCTGCGAGAAGGACGAGCGCGGCGAGGGAACTGGTCGAACGACCTATGATCATGACGGGAGAACGGGTTTGGGTGGCAGACGACTCAGTCGCCGTCGCCCTATTAGACAGCGCTCGGGTTGCAAGCGTTGGATTTGTCAGCAGGCGCAAGGAAAGCGGCCGCCTCTACTTCTTCGGCGGCGCTGTCGGACGCTTGTCCGGAGGCGAGCCGGTCGGCCCATCCCGAGTGGGAGCACCATCCGTCGTTCGCTTGTTGTCGCCAGGCGTATACTGAAAATCTCCGGCCGTGCCGGCGGACGCGCGACAAGCTGACCTTCGATCGCTGTCGAACTCGCGAATGAGCTCTCGCACTTTCGACAGCTCGTCAGGCGTGGCCCGCACTGTGATTGCCGGAATTCCGGAGGCAGCGATCCAGTACACACTTCCATGAGAGCGGACATAAGGATCAACGATGGTTGCCGCTTGCTCCGGCGACAGACACGAGAGCGCGATGGTTTCGGTACGCAGGCTCGACCTGACGGGGTCATCCTCGAACATCGGAATGACCAAAGTCGCAGCAGTGATCCAGATCGTTGCGACGAGTGCTGCCCCGCTCAGCATCACCACTACGCGGCCCACTCGCCTTCGTTGCGACGTGCGAACCGCCATTTCGGCCACAGTGAGCGGATTGCTAAACGGCGGCAGGTTGTTCAGCAGCGTTGCCGCACTGTATTCCCTCTCGCGCAGGAGCGTCGTGACACGCGCGCAATCGGGACATCCGGCGCAGTGCAACATCACCGGCGAGTCGGCAGGCAGGTCTCTCAGCGAGCCGGACTCGAGCTCGGCAAGACATTCCTGACAGGTCATTGCGACAACTCTCCATAGCTCGGGTGAGTCGCCAGCAAGCCCGCTCGGATCGCCCTGCGCGCCTTGAAAAGATTTGCTCTCACCGAGACCGGTTTCATCCGGATTCGCTCGGCCACTTCGGCCGGTGAGAACCCCTGCAGATCGACCAGGTCGAAGATCTCCCGCTGGCGGGCGGGCAGCCCCGAGAAGAGCTCACGAATCACAGCGGTGGCGCGCTCGCGATCAACACGTCCTCCCGGATCGGTCGTGTATACATCGCGCAGTGGCTGCGCGGCGGCGGAAAGCGCGAGGCGCCCGCGACGTTTTCGCGTTCGCCGCATCTGTGTCGCGGCTCTCCTGGTGATCCTGTACAACCACGCATCGAGGGGCCCGTCGGATCGATACTGGTCGAGCTGGCGATGCGTCCGAACGAAGACCTCTTGGGCGATGTCCTCTGCCTCGTCGGGATCGGCCGCGAAAATCAACGCCCAACGAAAAACCGCCGGCTGAAAACGAGTGACGATCGTCGTGAATGCAGAATCGTCCCCGGCGGCAGCAAGCGACGCCAGCTGGGCGTCGAAAGCGTACGTGGCGCGATCGCGATACGTGATGTCCAGGGTCGGATTGGACTCGCGATCTTTGCGTTTGCGGAATCGATAGCGCCTCATCGGCGGGCTAATATATGGTTGCAGGGGCAGAGCGCCCGAGGGCATGGACACGCGACATCTCCATAGTCTCTCTGTAGAACGATGTCACGAGGTGGGAAGGCGTTTACTGCCCTACAAGAAAGAGCGGATCCAGCCTCCATCCACTGCAATCGAGCTTCCTGTTATGTAGCTCGCTCTCTCTGATGCCAGAAACGCGGCGAGAGCCGCGAATTCCCGCGGCTCACCGAGTCTTCCCATTGGAATCTCTTTTTCCCACTTGGCGAAGGCGTCCCTGGCAGATCCTCCCGATCTCTCGCCTGTCGCCCGCGCAAGGTGCTCCAGTCGGTCGGTCCGGGTGTAACCTGGCATCAGGTTGTTCACCGTCACGTTGAAGGGCGCGACCTCGTTTGCAAGTGTGCGGGCAAAACCTGTCACCGCCGCCCGCAGACTGTTCGACAGCATCAAGCCGTCGATCGGCTGCTTCACCGCGACCGAGGTGACGTTGAGAATCCTTCCCCACCGCCGCTCTTTCATTCCGGGAAGCACCGCGCGCGCGAGACCGACCGCGCTGACAAGAAGAAGGCGCATCGCCGACTCCCACGCTTCCGGCGTGTAGCTCTCGAACGGACCGCTCGGTGGACCGCCTGAGTTGGTGACCAGAATATCGACTCGACCGAACTCATCTAGAGCAGCTTTCGCGACGCTTTCGACTCCGCGTTGCTCGGACACGTCCGCCACCACATCGACCACGGTGACGCCCGAAGTTTTGCGAATCGATTCCGCTGTCTGACGCAGCGCGTCTTCCCCTCGCGCGCAGACGACGAGATTGGCTCCTTCCGCCGCCAGCTCTTCGGCGATCGCTCGGCCCAGTCCCTTGCTGCTGGCCGAGACGAGTGCAACCTTGCCGCGGAGACCGAGATCCAACTTCAGCGTCTCAGGTAATCGTCTTTTTTCTCCAGCCAGTCCTGGCGCGGCGGGCTGAAGACATCGACGTCGAGAGTCTCCTCGAGTGCCTCCGCCTTGTGCGATACCTGCGAAGGAATGAGCAAAACTTCGCCGGCGTGGACGGTGATCTCTTCCGACTCGTCATCGCCGATCCAGAACCTGAGCGCTCCCTCGAGGATGTATGTGAGCTGCTCGTTCTCGTGTGAGTGCTTCGGGACGATGCATCCCTTCTTCAGATAGACATGAGCGAGCATCATCCGGTCGCCGGTGATCAGACGCCGCTCGAGCATGTCGGAGACGCGCTCCTTTTTCATCGAGTCCCAGCGATAGAAGCTGACTTCCTTTTTTGAAGGCATCAGAGCTCCGTAATCTCCGTCATCGTTGCGTTGATTTGCGATCGTAGACGACCTGCCCGCCGACAATCGTGTATTCGATTTTTGCGTCCCGAATTGTCTCCGGCGCGATCTTCGTCAAGTCGCGGTCAATTATCACCACGTCGCCGAGCTTACCGGGTGAGAGCGAACCCTTTGCGTTTTCCTCGAAGGATGCGTATGCACCACCCATGGTGTAAGCACGGAGCGCATCCTCGACAGTGATTTTTTGCTCCGGAATCCAGCCATCGGGATGCTGGTCGTCCAGAGTTCTTCTGGTTACGGCTGCGTAAATGCCTTCCAGCGGCGTCGCGGGCGCAACTGGCCAGTCGCTGCCGAATGCCAATCGCGCGCGGGTGTCTCTCAGCGATCGGAAGGCGTAAGTAGTTTTTGCGCGTTCGTGACCGATGACTTTTTCGGCCCACCGCCCGTCGTCGATCGCATGGTATGGCTGCATGCTCGGTATGACACCGAGCTGACCGAAGCGCGGGATATCCGCCGGGGCGATGTGCTGGGCGTGCTCAATTCTGAAGCGGCGGTCTCGCGGACCGTTCTCGCGCTCGACGCGCTCGAAGATGTTCAGCTGCAGATTGATGGCGCGATCTCCGATGGCGTGCACGATCACGTGGAGGTGCGCCTTATCGGCGTTGGATGTCCACGCGTACAGATCTTCAGGCGTGTTGACTAACAACCCGGTGTCATTCGGCGCGTCGGTGAACGGTTGCATCATCGCTGCGGTGTGTGAGCCGAGCGATCCATCCACGAATCCCTTCAGACCGCCAATGCGGAGCCACGAGTCACCGTGTCCGCGTGCAGCGACCGTATCCCGCAAGCGTGCCCAGGTCGACAGTGGAACAGCGGCGTAAATCCGAGTCCGCAGCTTCCGGCGGTGATGTGCTCGCTCGAACACCGCCAGGTCCGCCCACGTGCCCATATGAACGAGCGACGTCACGCCATTGGTGTTGGCGTAGGTCATCGCCGCGTCGAGTGCTCGATCGAGCATTGCCGGCGGAGGATCCGGAACCGCTGGATCGACCAGCGCCTGTGCGTTGTCCTTGAAGATCCCGCTCGGCTGTCCGGATTTGTCGCGGACGATGGTGCCGCCGGCGATGTCTCCCCCCGACATCGGCACCTTGGCGGCGCGCATCGCCGCGCTGTTGGCCAGAGCCATGTGGCCGTCCAGCCGGTTGATCCAAACTGGGTTGTTCGGCGTGACGGAATCGATCCACGATCGCTGGGGCAGCTCTCCACCCCAGTTCTGATGATCCCAATCCCCGCCAACGATCCAGGTTCCGGCTGGCACCGTCGCGGCGAACGCCTTTATTCGGGAAATGAATTCAGCCGGCGTCCGCGCGTCACGGAGCTGCACCGAAGTGAGATTCATTCCGCCGCCGAGAAAGTGCACGTGCGAGTCGATGAACCCGGGGACTACCATCCCGCCACCCGCATCTATCACTCTGGTCGCCGACGAGCTGCGGCTTCGAATCTCTGAGTTGGAGCCGACTACTGCGATTCGATCGCCGCTCAGTGCAACCGCTTCGGCCCAGGGTTTGGCCGGGTCGCCCGTCCAGACAGCGCCGTTGATGACAGCAAGGGTCATGGGCGCGCGCTGGTCTGACCGCGCGTGACCCACACTCCCGCCCCACAGAGCGAAACAAAGGAGAGTCGCAAGGGAGGAAACGACCGCTCGAAGAAAACGGAGCGCTCGGCGATCAAGTGGATCGGGGCGAAATGACAAGTCGGAATCCGGCGATGAATCGAAATTGCGCGGGCGGGCGAATATAACCGTTGCCCTGATCGATAGGTATTGCGGTCAGCGGCGCATGTTTGTACGGTAGGTGCTCGATTTGAGTCACCCGTTGACTTACAGTCCACGCCGGCTCAAAAGGCCCGTTGGGGCCAACCGCGTCACATTGAATCGCGCATTGGCGCAAGAGGTATGCATGTCCTCAAGAAATTCCCTGTCCTGCCTGGTGCTAGCAGCATCAGGTTTCCTGGCCGCCGCCTGTACCGATGCGCCAAACGGCAATCTGACAGCACCGAGCAGTCCATCACTGTCGAGCAGCGTTGCTCAAGATCGGCTGGCGGCGCTTTTCTCGAAAGCGTCTCCCGCTGTGCTCGCCGTTGCCGGGACCGTTTTCGGCGATAACGACGAAGTCAATCATCGCCTCCTGTTCGGCGTGGAGAACGAGCGTGTGATCCCAGCGGTACGTGCGGTTCTCTCGCAACTTGGCATTTCCAGCTCTGACTATGAGATCAGAGTAACCGCACCGATTCATCAGGTGGCGACGCTTCAGGATCGTTGGCGCCCGACACAAGCAGGGATTCAGATTCATTTCGGCCAGTATCTCTGCTCTATGGGATTCAACGCCGACGCTGGTACCGAGCGGTCGTTCATCACGGCTTCGCACTGCACCAACAAACAGGGCGGAGTCGAGGGCACCCAGTACTATCAGCCGCTGAGCAGTGTGGACGCCACCGTGATTGCAACCGAGGTCGCGGACCCGGACTACTTCACCTTCAGGGACAACCCGGCCTGTCCGCACGGCAAGATATGCCGCTACAGCGACTCTTCACGTGAGCTTTACAGCGCGGATGTCGCGTCGACGCGCGGGGCAATCGCCCAGACACCCGGCGCGAACGACGGCAGCCTCAATGTCGTCGGAAGCTTCACGATTACTTCGCAGGATGACGACGGAACAGGAGCACCGGTCGGTGCGGCAGTCAACAAGGTGGGGCGGACCACTGGGTGGACTCAGGGGCCTGTAACCAACACCTGCGTGAACACCAACGTTCAGGGCTCACGGGTCCAACAGCTCTGTCAGACTTTCGTCTCGGCGGGAGTTGGCGGTGGTGACAGTGGGTCGGGCGTATTCACGATCACGAGC
>JGI10216J12902_106034933_pt1 | contig 10941 bp, 7 predicted proteins | sample KanNatreferecore_FD_12902 | JGI IMG/M metagenome (IMG submission 12902)
TTGAACGCCGGCACGTTGACGAAGATGTATCGTGAGCCAAAGCTTCTCGGCAGCCAGCGATAACGCTCCATGTTGGCGGCGATCTCACCCAGCCGATACCTGGCGGGGACGTTCATCGCCTCGATGGTCTCCTTGCCGAGCGCGCTGTCGACGTTGATCGAGTGACGCTGCTGGAACTCGGCGATGGCGGCGGCAAGGCCGTTTTCGTAGCTGGTTGTCCCGGTCCCCGCGCTGCGCGGCGATGTCGAATCCGCTGCGGTGGTTGCCGGAGTGACTGAGATCCCCTCGGCGGCAATTCGGTTCCGCACTGCGGTGAGCACCGCCGGATCTGTAATTGATCCCGGTTTCGCATTTCCTGAGACGCTCGGCACCGGTTGCCAGCCACCCTTGGCGACGATGACGCGCCAGCGTTGTAGCTCTCTGCTCAGACCCAGATAATCGTCGTCGGTCGGCCGCATCGTCGCGAGTGCCTTGTCCAAATGCTCGTAACGCAGATTTCTGACGAGGGCGCTGTCGACGTTCTCTTCCTCGGGATCCACGTGCCACGCCTGAGCGACGGTGCGGGGATCGACTTGTCCGGTCAGAAGATCCTCACCGAGAGATGTGTACGACGCGGTGAGAACGACATCAGCCGTGGCGAGCTGCTCGGCCGTCGGTTTGTCTGTCTGTTTCAGCGCTGCAATCGCACTCGCCAATGCGCCGATCGGATAGTCGTCGAGCCGCATCCCATCGGCGTTCGCCGCGAGAATCGCATCGGTCAGCGCTTTCGTGCGGGTTTTGTGCAGCCCATCACCGGTCAGCCAGAGCGGATTGTTCCCGTAAAGCTTGTAGAGACGCTTCGTGTGTGCCCACTGGTCGTCGTCGATCCGATCCAGCTTTGGCGCGTCGAGTTTTTTCTGAATCAGGGACTCGATCTCGGTCGCCGGCACGCCCCGCACCGAAGTCAGTTTCTCCGGTGCCCAGGTCTGAGGATTTTCCACCTTGCCGGCACTTGCCTCGCGACCCTTGCAAGCGGTGACAACGAACGCGGACGAAGCGACCAGAATCGCGAAAAGCTGGCGCCCTGAGGTCAGAGCAGTGACTCGAGCCTGGGACGAAGACTGGTTCACACGACGACTCCGGCGGATCCTGACTGAATCCTTAGGCGAAATGCGGGCCAATCAGCTTTGTAGAATTGGTACCGACTCAGTCGTGTCGACTTACTCCCCCACAATGCGCGGCGGCGACAAGTCCCGCCCTGCGACTGCGCTCTCCTTTCCCAGGACTTTCTTCACGAATTCCGGCCACCAGTTGATCTGTGGCTCGCGGGATTTGTATTGGTCGAGCGTCTGCCACGTCCGCTCGTGAATCTCCTGTCCGCGTCGGATTGCCTCTTCGCGCGTGATTCCTTCCCGCTTGAGAGCGTTGCGTCCGATCTGTGCGTGCAAAACTTCGTCCGCCCAATCGTAATCGTGGAAATACGCGGATAGCTCATCACCTGCCGCGACAGCCGTCTCGTACTCGAACCCCTTGCCGGTGTCAGCAGGCATCAGCGACTGCTCGATTGCGTAAAGGAGAATCTGCCGCTCTGCCGCGGTAGCGTGTCCATTGAGTCGAAGAGAAAACCCCACGTTGAGTGGGATTTGCTTCCAGTCGACACCGCGTGACTCGAAGGCAACAGTGCCCATCATCGCATGCCGCGCCTCATCCCACAGTTGGCGGGAGTAGTCGCGATAGAAACCCCACGGCTGATCGCGCCGCTCGAACAGAAACGACGCCATTGCCTCCGGTACATCCATCTCCAGTGTGCGCTTGCAGAGAAGCGCCAGATTGCGCTCGTCGGCCGGAACGTCGGCCGCGTTGTACACGACGTGCGGTGGGAACTCGAAGTTGTAGAGTCCGTGAAAGCGGTCGTCACGCTTCGGCTCGAAGTCCGGGCGAAACGGCTTTGATGCGCGTGGTTGCGGGAGCGGCGGGTTAGCGGCCCTTAATTGCGCGCTGCGAGCTAGTCGACTCCCCCGACTGGGGGTGACTGGATCACCAGCTATGCCCTTCGCGGCGCGGAGGTAGAGCTCGAGGTGATCGCGCCATGCCCAGACCGCTTTCTCGACGCCCTTGTCCGGGCACAGCGCCTTAAGCGCCTCCTCACCCCACTCGATCGCTTCGACGATCTCGAGCACCGCGAAGCGCATGAACCGGCGCGTCGGATGATCGACTAGTGGATTGGAACGCTGTATGTGATTGTAGTAAGCCTCTCGCAACGCAGGGAAGGCAACGCAGTATATGCCGGCGACGAGCTCCTCCGGATTCTCGGCCCGCAGTATCTCTTCGAGAAATGCGTTTAGCTCGGGGCTTGGCGGCTGATCGAGGGAAGGCGTCGGGTGCCGCATTTCAGTGATGCGGCGGCGGAGCCAGTCCGCGTGTTCGGCGCAGTACCACTGATCGAGCGCCAGCGCGCACTTGACTTCCCAGACGGGCGTCGACGCAAGGTGCGCCCACATTATCTCCATCAGTCGACGCACCGTCCAATGCATTCGCGCCAGTCGCTGGACGTTTTCCTCGACCGAGTAGCCGATGCGTGCCGCCTGCGCGTAAGTAGCGGTGCCCGCCAGCTCGGGGATGCGGTTGAATTTCGTCATGATGACGGATCGCTTCGGGTAGACGCACCCAATCTAACGCGAACCCGTGACGGCACCTGCAACTGAACGGGATCCGAGATGGCAGAGGCATAGATTCCAGTTGGCAGGTCACTACGTCGGGACGCTACTGAAGGGGCTCCGGCCACAAGCACTGCCCGTGCGTTAAATGCCACCGAGAGAAGTCCCGGCGTCGTGGACTGATACCTGTCAACTACGCTGCTGCCATCTCGGATCGCGTTCAGTTGCAGTTAATCTTTACTGCACGCACCGGCCATTCGGATCCGGCTTCGGCTTATCGACGACTGGCCGATGATCGAGGTTCGCGACTTTCGCCGCTAGATCCGCGACGTACTGCGCGACCCGCGCCATCCGATCGTAATCGATGTACTGGGGCTCGTCTGTCACCTGGTGATAATCGGCGTGGCCACCAGTGGTGAAGAAAATGATGGGGATGCCGTAGCGCGCGTATTCATAGTGATCGCTCCGGCAGTAGATGTTCGACGGATGACCGTTCGCGTCCATCGCATAGTCGAACGACAATGGATGCTTTTCTGATTTATTCACCGACTCAGCGAGGTTGCCCAGCTCGGTCGAAAGCCTGCGCGATCCGACCAGCTGCACGTAATCGGGATTGCCACGGTATCTCACGCCCTCCTTGGTAATCCCGGTGTTATCCGCCGCTGCGCCGCGGCCGATCATGTCCATGTTGAGCTGCGCCACGATCGATTCGCGCGGAACGGTCGGGTGATCGGTGTACCACTCCGATCCATAAAGACCCGCTTCCTCACCGACGTGCCACACGAACAGCAGCGATCGCTTTGGCTTCACAGGTTGAGAAGCGAAGTACTGTGCGATCTCGAGAGCGCTGACGCTGCCCGAGCCGTCGTCGTCAGCCCCGTTGTAGATCGAATCCGGGCGCGCTGAGGCGCCGTTCGACCTGCGCCGGATGTCAGCGATCAGCGCATTGACCTCCGCCTGCTGCGCGGCGTCGAGTTGTGGAGGTCGATCGTCCGCACCGCCGGTGCGGAAGAGATGATTGACGACGTAAATCGAGTCGTGCGCCACCGGGCGCGTGCTCCAGCCAATGTGATCGTTGTGGGCACCGATCGCGACGTATTCGTCGCGCAGCTTCGGATCACTTCCACGGATCGATGCCACCACGTTCCGCGACGGAAACTCGGTCGGGAACTCGGCGAAACGCGGGGTCGATGTGACCGTTGCGCCAACGGCTCCAGGTTTGACGCTGTCGACGTTTGCCCCGAGCAATGCGTTGGCCACGCGCTTGGTGACGTAAAGAAAGGACGGCAGCTCGGGGTCGCGCTCGCCCTTGAGCAGCTGCGCCGGTTGCTGAAACAATCTTATCATTTGCGGCGGCATTGCTTCGAGACTGACAACCGCGATGCCCGCGGCGCCGGCGAAGAGACGCGTCACGATGCCACGGTTTACACCTCCGCCTGAATTCTGGGTGACTCCGCTCGGGCTCACTCTCAGTACGACAAGCTTTCCGGCCACGGCCGCCGGATCGATGAGCGACGCAGAGTCTCCCCACGTGCCCCCAAAGATTGCCTGCACTCCGTCCAGACTGCGGGCGCCCGAGCCCTGATCACGCGGAATGAAATCGGTCCATGGGCTGAAAGTCGTCGCCCCGACGGTGAGTTTGGTGGCCGGGTCAAATTTGCGGTCGACGACTCCGACCGATTGGAAGTAGGTCCCGCTATCACCCATCGGGACCAGGCCCATTTTCTTCACCTCACTGGCGATGTACTCAACCGCCTTGACGTTGCCGGCCGTGGCGAGTAGCCGACCTTGCATTGAGTCGTCGGCGAAGATGTAAAGTCTGGTCTTGAGGTCGGCAGCGGTGATCGCTGTAGTAGTTGCCGTGGGAACGTGTGTGCGACCGCGCATAAGCACGTCCCAGCTCGGCATGGCACCGGCGTCGGACGCGGTGGTCGCCGCCTGCTGGGCGGCTGCGGAGCCGGCCATCGAAACTGCCGCCAATAAAACCGCTGACCTCAGAAGGATTCTCATTTGATTGTGAGAGAGGAGGATGTGTCGTCCCGGAAAGCCGGAACGATTGAAATTTAGACACCGTGCGGGTTAGAAATGTTTGCCGTGCTACCCGCGGAGATCCTTGCGCAGTGCGTTGAAGTCCGGTTTCGATCGTTTCATCTCGTCTTCGTGCCTCATCCGCATGATCACCTCTCGCAAAAGCTGAACACCTCGCTTCAGCTCCGCCAGCTCGTTGCCTTCGAGCTTTCTAACAATGCGCGCGAGCTTTTCGACCCTGCGCTCCCGTCCGGCGGTGAGAACACGACGCCCTTTCGGCGTCGCTTCGATGTGCGTCAGTCTCCTGTCCAGCAGGTCGTTACTCCGGGTCACGAGCCCATCCTTCTCGAGTCCGGTTACGATGCGTGTCATTGTCGGCGGCCTTACCTGTTCGGCGCGCGCTAGCTCGCCAAGGGTCAGCGGCCCGCCGAACACCACGACCGAGAGCGCCGACAGGCGCGGCGCCGAAAGGCCGCTGGCGTCATCCTCCTTCCGTAACTGCCGCAGTAAATGAATCGCGGCGGAGTGGAGTTGGTCGGCGAGAGAGTGAAGGTCCGAAGCTGCAGCCGGAGGCGTCGGCTGAACGCGCGGGCGTCGGGAGTGTTTTGCCGCCGTCGTCACGCTTCGGGAACGTCACTCATCAGGCTCACGGAGTTCCCCTGTCCGTCGGAGACCGCAGCAATCCAGATCTCTCGTCCATTCATTCGCGCGATGATGTGCGGCTCCTCGAGACTTTTCGCGCCCGAGGATCTTATCCTCTCGTGGGTCTCTTTGATGTCGCTGACGTCGTAGAACAGCACCGGGTGCTGCTTGTCGCCGTCCTCACCCTGGGCCTCTGGTCCGGCGAGCATCAGTCGTACGCCGCCACAATCGAAGAATGAAAGCGCTGGCGGCGCGTCGAACAGATGCCGCATTCCGAGAATGTCGCGATAAAAGGACTTGGCCTGTTCGAGCGAGTTGACGGGAATCGCGATCTGCTTGATGCGGTCGAGCGAGACGGCGGCGGTGCTGGGCATTGGGAGCTCCTGGATCGTTAGCTTAGCTAACGATACCTTAGCGCTTCTCTTGCCGCAAGGCTGACGGTATTAGTCCGGTGGAGCGGCCGCCTTCTTCTTGCTCTTGGACTTCAGCTCCTTCTCGACCAGTTCGCCCAGGTCACGCAGCGTCTCGCGGTCCTCGTCGCCGAATTCACGCGGCTGTTTGTCCATGATGCAAAGCGTGCCGACGTTGTGTCCGCCTGGCCCGCGAACGGGCGAGGCCGCGTAGAAGCGGATGTGCGGCTCCTCGAGCACCAACGGGTTCTGGGCGAACCGGGGATCGAGCGCTGCGTCCTCAACGACGAAGACTTCAGTACCCGTGATGGCGTGACCGCAGAAGGAGAGGTCGCGGGCGCTGTCGCCAATGGGAAGGCCCTGCTTCGACTTGAACCACTGGCGCTCGCCTTCGACGAAGGAGACGCCGGCAAAGGGCACCGTGAACACGCGCTGCGCCATCCGGCTGATCTTGTCGAACCGCTCTTCCGGCTCGGAATCGATCGCGGCGCTCAAGCGAAATTCCACCAGCCGCTCCGCTTCGTCCTGCGGAATGAGTGGGCGCATCACTTCCTCGGTCTCCGACCAGAGCCCGCGACTCCGCATCACCGCAGTGACGCGCGCCCGGAATCGGCCGGCATCGATCGGCTCCTGCAGTACGTCGTCGACGCCCTGGGACAACAGATCGTTGGTCTCGGTCTCCGAGCCTGCCGGCGCGACGACGATGATCGGAATATCGACCAGTCCGACCACGGTCCGGGCTGCATGGACCACCTGGCGGCCATCGAGGATTGGAAGCTTGAGGCCGACGACCAGCGCGTCGGGCGGGTCCTGCGCCAGAATGCCGAGGGCAGCGGCACCGTCGTTGGCGATCTGCACGGCGAAACGTGCTTCGACCAGGATGTCGTTGAAGCGGACCCGATCTGCCTTGTCACTGACGGCGAGCAGCACTCGTGGCGGCTTCACCACGCCATCCGCGTCGAGCTCGGGAACGAATTCCGCGTTGACTCTCGGCGTGGTCGTGCGGGGTGTCCGGCGTCGCTCGAACTCCGTGTACGGAATGACCTCTTCGGCGGTAGTGTCGCCTTCGGCGATGTGCCAGAGCGCATCGTTGTCGAAGGTGTGAAGCGCACCGGTTCGTAATGCCTGAGCGCGGATCTCGTCGGCCATCTTTCCGGTGGTGATCATACCGCGAATTTCCGGCGTGATCTCGAGGAACTCGATGAGGGGCAGCCGCCCCGTATAACCAGTGAAGCCACATTCCGCGCAGCCAGTTGCTTTCACGTGCCTGGCAGTTCCGAACACTCTCTGCTGGGCGGTGCGAACCATCGGGTGCAGCTCTTCGATCGGCGCTTCGTAGCGGCAGTGAGGGCAGGCTCTGCGCACAAGGCGCTGCGCGGTAACACCGATCAAGCCGGCAGCGACGCGGAAAGGTTCCACGCCGATGTTGGAGAGGCGGGGAATCGCTCCGATGGCATCGTTGGTGTGAAGAGTCGAGAGCACGAGGTGACCCGTCATCGCCGCCTGGAAGGCAATAGTGGCCGTTTCCTGGTCGCGTATTTCTCCGACGAGCAGCACGTCAGGATCCTGGCGCAACACCGACCGCAAGACGCCGGCGAAAGTCAGTCCCTGCTTCTCGTTCACCTGCACCTGGTTGACGCCGCTCAGTCGGTACTCGACCGGGTCCTCGACGGTGACGATGTTGACCGATTCTCCACGCCGGGTATTGAGGGCCGCATAGAGGGTCGTCGTCTTTCCCGAGCCAGTCGGACCCGTCACCAGCAGAATTCCCTGCTCGCGCATCAACAGCGCCTTGAATCGCTCCAGCACTTCCGGCATGAAGCCGAGCGTACCCATGGAGACCTGAACGGACTTCTCGTTGAGAAGACGCATCACGACTTTTTCGCCGACGCGTGTTGGCAGCACCGACACGCGCAGCGCGACTTCCTCGCCGCTCACCCGCACCTTGGCGCGCCCATCCTGTGGCCGGAAGCGCTCGGCGACGTCGAGGTCTGCCATGATCTTGATACGAGACACCACCGGTCCGACGCCGATGAATCGCGGCAGCACCATGATGTTCTTGAGCAGACCGTCGATGCGGAATCGTACCAGCGTCGATGCCTCGTCGTGCTCGATGTGGATGTCGGAAGCGCGGAGCTTGATGGCGTTGGCAATGATCGCGTCGACCAGCTTGATTACCGGCGCGTGAACGCGCGCCATCGCCGCCTCGTCCTGTTCCTGCTCCCTTACCTGCTCTACGCCGACCGCCTGATCGAGCTTCTCGATCAAGCCGTAAATCAAGGAGTCCGGGCGCAGGGTCTCCTGAACTAGCTTGTCCAGCTGACCCGGCGGACAGAAAAGGGGAGTGACTTCGCGACTGGTTGCCCAGCTGACTCGCTGTATCGCTTCCTGGTCCAGCGGATTCGCCATGGCGAGGTGGACCATGCGGTTGTCGACTTTTACCGGCAGAACGTTGTGTTCCCGGCAAAGCTTCTCCGGAAGTATCTGCATTGCGTTCTTGTCGATAGCGCCCGGGGTCAAGTCGACATAGTCGATCCGGAAGGCGTCCTTGACGACCTCGGCGATCTCCTTGAAGGAGAGCACGTCGCCGTCTATGAGGGCCTGCGCAATGTATGGTTTCTGCTGGAAGCGCCACCGCTTGATCAGCTCCGGCGTGACGCCGGGCATGGTCCCGACTAGCGAGACCAGCCACTCGTCCTTGAAGCGGAATTTTCGCTCGTTGGGCTGTGGGTCAGCAGGTATCGTCATGGCTTCCGGTGGGGCACTTCCTGTCCTGCTGCTCTATAGATGGCAGGCCGTCTAAATGACTGTTTCTACCCTCCGAAGATAACACCGGGCTCAGCCCGAAAAATGGGGTTCGTTATTTGCAAATCCAGCCCCGCGGACCCCCCTTGGGAAGCGCCCGAAGGCTCGGTCCTGGAACGTTACCCGTCCCGTTCGGGACCTTTTCCTGGCTCGTTATGGCAACTGCATCGATCCACGCGGAAACGCGCGTCCGCGATAAGTCGGTGCCGACGCAATCGGCGCCGGCCCACATTCGAAACCGGATTCTCAGCCTGCTTCCCGCCAAGGAGCTGGAAGCGGTGCTCGAGCGCTCGGAAATGGTCACCATCCAGTCCAAGCAGGTCATTTACAGCCGCGACGAGCCGATTCGCTACATCCATTTTCCGGAAGATTGTGTGATCTCGCTGATCACCGAGCTCGATAACGGTGACTCGGTCGAGGCGATGACGGTCGGCTGCGATGGGTTTGCCGGCATCGCGGTTTTTCACGGCGTCGCTTCATCGAGACTCAAGGCAATCGGTCAGATCACCGGAGAATCGCGCCGGATTGGGGCGGATGCGTTCACCGAGCTGGTCCGCGAATGCGGGAATCTCAACCGACTGCTCCACCGCTACAGCCAATTTGTGTTCGAAACCGTCTCCCAGTCGGCGGCCTGCAACAGGCTCCATGTCATCGAGCAACGCTGCGCGCGCTGGCTCCTGATGTCGGAGGACCGAGTTGGTCGAAGCCAATTCGATCTGACACAGGAATTTCTGGCCGAGATGCTTGGCGTGAGACGGCCAGGGGTGACGGTGGCGATGGGGGTCCTGCAGAAGGCTGGCCTCATCAGCCACGGTCGCGGCAGCATCACGGTGACCGACCGTGTCGGCCTCGAACAGGCTTCCTGCGAGTGCTACAAGACGATCAAGCAGCGGGAGGAGGAGCTTATAGCATAGCGCACGGTCCCGACTGATCCTGCGGAAGATCCGTGCATTAAGACGGCAGCGCCGCGCCCTCAACGAGCGGCATGACCGACTCTGAAAATCTCTCCATCTCCTCCAACTGTGGACTGAATTGGAGGAGCAGCAGATTCACCCCCACCGACTCGAGCTCGCGAATTCGGTCCGCGACTTTCTCGGCGGTACCAACCAGCCCCGCGCGCAGCCCCCGGTTCGACACCGAATAGTCCTCCAGGCTCACCTGTTGCTCGAGGGCCGTGTGCGAGATCCAATCATGGTAGTTCTGATAACCCGGGGAGCCGGGCTGAACGTTCGTTATCCGTGCCAGCTCCAGCTGTGCCTCTTCCTCCGTATCCCGCACGATGGCGTAAGCCGCGACGCCAAATTGCATTGAACCCAACCCAAGCGTTTCGCGTCGGGCACGCATATCGGCGACTTTGGGAGCGACCCTGTCGGGGGGATCCCCGTGCATCACGTACGCGTCGCAAGCGCGCGCTATCAGCTCCTTGGCTGCCGGACTCTCTCCGCCGGCGTAAATCGTCGGTCGCGGTCTGTGGAGCGGCTTCGGCTCCAGAATCGTCTCCTCGACGTTATAGTGGCGACCGGCGTAACTGAAACGCGGCTCGTTCCACACGCCATCGACTACGCGGAGCCACTCGTCCGTCCGCGCGTACCGGTCGTCGTGCTCCTCGAAGTTGATTCCGTAACGCCTGGCTTCGTCTTTCCACCACGACGAGACTACGTTGAGCGCCAGACGTCCGCCCGAGATGTGATCGATGTTTGCAGCCTGCTTGGCGAAGATCGCCGGTTCGTGAAAGGTAGGACGCACTGCGACCATTAGCTCGAGTTTTTCCGTCACTGCTGCGAGTGCTGCTGCGGTCGACCACGCCTCGAGTGAGTCGGCATCGATACCCTTGATGTCGTTCATGAATAGCTCGGCGATGAGCGTGATGTCGTAGCCGATCTGCTCGCTGCGCTGCGCCAGGCGCTTCGAGTATTCCCAGGTCGCGCTCATGCCTTCGTCGGGTACGTTGCGCAGCCAGCCGCCGAAGACGGGAAGCCAGTATCCGTAACGCATCAGGCTACTCCCGCAGTCGCTGCTGCTGCCGGACCCGCCGCCGCAGTTCTCGCGATAGTCGGTGAGGATCTCGCGACTCGTGCAACCAGATAATCGACCAGACGCTCGAATGGATCGAATCCGATTACCTGCCGTGCGTCGGCGACAAAATTCGACAGCGCGTTGATGTCGTAGAAGTAATGACGTCCGTCGCGGTCGTCGATCAGATACTCGATCCCGCCGACATCGAGCTCCGCGCGCTCGGCGATTCGCTCGACCTGGCGGATGATGTCGCGCGACGGTTTGAACTGCTCTACTCGCATGCCGTTTTTCTGGGCGTTGACTGCGCAGGCCGCACGGGACAGCTGCTGGCCGTCCGTGGTCTGGCAGATGTCAGCTGGGCAAAGGTTGAAAGAATCTTCTGCCGGATAGACGTTGATCGCGTA
>JGI10216J12902_103057356_pt1 | contig 10939 bp, 12 predicted proteins | sample KanNatreferecore_FD_12902 | JGI IMG/M metagenome (IMG submission 12902)
GCCGGCTGGCCGGCGCGATCGTAGATGGCGAGGCCGCCGCCGGTATCGCGCACCCCGACACGGACCACGCCGCGCCCTTCCTGGTCGCTGATATCGAGCCGCCCGCCGGTGTCGGAGGCGCCCAGCGTCGCGGCCCGCTGGCCCCCATCGTCGAGGACGCGGAGCACGCCGCCGTTAGGCTGGGCGTACAGGGAAGCGACGGGCTCTCCGGATTCACTGCGGATGGTGAAGGCGCCGCCGTCGGGATGCGCGTAGACGCTGGCGACCATCTGCTGCGAATCGCTGAGAATGCCCAGCGCGCCGCCGTCCGGATGCGAGGACATCACGACCACCGGCGCGCCATTAGCCCCGTAGAGGCGGAACGTGGCGCCGCTCTCGCCGGCATCGACCTCCAGCAGGGTCCGCCCGCCGCCGTCCACGACCCGAAAGGGGGCCGTCAGCACGGGGTGCGCCGGGGGCCGCTCGGAGAGGCGCCCCAACGCGTGCTCCATGCGCGAGAGACGCTCGTCCCAGGCGGCCAGCCGGGCGTAGGCGGTCTCCAGCTCCTCGCGGAGAGCGGTCGTTTCCGGCGCCTCGCCCTTTTCGGAGGGCGCGCTCGGCTGCGTCAGGCTCAGGCGGCGGTGGGGTTTTTCAGTCGACACGGCTCAGCACCTCATCGGCAAGGGCCAGGTATTCGGCGGCCGCCGGGCTCTGCGGCTCAAGCGCGACGACGGGCATCCCCGCCTGCGCGCTGTACTCGTGGGCGATGCGGCGGCCGACGGTCGTCTCCATGACCAGGCTGCCGAGGTCCTCGCGAAGCTCGGTCTCGGCGCGTCTCCCGGCCACCGTACGGCAGTCTGCAAAGGTGATGAAGACGCCGCCGACGCGGAGGTCCGGGTTGATCCCCTCGCGCACCTCCTCGACGGTGGAGAGCAGGTCCCGCAGCCCCGCGGTGCCCAGGAGGCTCGGGGTTACCGGGACGAAGACGGCTTCGGCGGCGGTGAGACAGTTGATCGTCAGCAGCCCGAGGCTGGGCGGGCAATCCAGGATGGCGAGGTCATACTTCCCGTTGGTCTGCTTCAGGGTGCGCGAGAGGAAGCGCTCCCGGCCGACCTTCGGGGCCAGCTGGAACTCCACATCCGCCAGGAGGCGCGTGGCCGGACACAGGTCCAGCCCCTCCACGGACGTGCGGCACGACGGGACCCCGGCGCCGGCGAGCATGGCGTCGCCGATGTTGGAGTTGACCTCCATCGGGTCCATGCCGAGGGCCAGCGTGAGCGATCCCTGGGGGTCGCAGTCCACCACCAGCACTCTCAGCCCCTGCCGGGCGAACCCGGCCCCCAGGTTCGCCGTCGAGGTGGTCTTGCCGACCCCGCCCTTCTGCTGTGCGATCGCCAGCGTGCGCACGTATCCCTCCCTCGTGGTCCTCAAGGTGGATGTCGGCACGTTCAGGTGCGGATACCCAGGGAAGAGTGCCGGCCGCGGTCGAAAGGACAACGATACCAGGGCGAATCCGCAGGTTACGCAGATTACGCAGATTAGGGCCCAGCGGGGCCGGAGGATCCAGCATGTCCGCCTCTCGGAGGCTGAACCGAAGAAAACTCGTGCGGGCTGCCGCCGGGATAGCCCTGGGGGCGCACGCCCCCGCGGCTGCGGGCCCCGCGGTGCCGGACCGCCTGGTGGTGCTCACGTTCGACGACGCGGTGAAGTCGCACCGCACGTTCGTCGCCCCCATGCTGAAGGAGCTGGGGTTCGGCGCGTCGTTCTTCATCACGCACAACTGGATGGCGGACGCGGAGAACTTCCTGACGTGGAAGGAGGCCGCCGAGATCCACGAGATGGGGTTCGAGATCGGCAACCACAGTTGGACGCACCCGAACTTCGCCATCCCCAAGACGGCCGCGCGGATGGCGGGGGAACTGGCGCTGGTCGAGAACGAGCTGCGGAAGGTGGGGGTACCGAAGCCGGTGAGCTTTGCCTACAGCGGCAACGGCTTCGGGCCCGAGGCGGTGCGCAAGCTGTCCGAGCTGGGTTACCGGTTCGCGCGCCGGGGGATGCAGCCGGAGAAGCCGTATGGTCAGATCCAGGTGGGGCCGGGTTTCGAGCCCCGGAAGCATCACCCGCTGCTGATCCCGACGACCGGCGACGCCTACCCGCAGTGGACGTTGGAGCATTTCCGCAAGGTGGTGGCGGAGGCGAAGGATGGGCGGATCGTGGTGCTGCAGTTCCACGGAGTACCCGACCCGGTACATCCGTGGGTCCACACCCCGCCGGAGCGGTTCCGCGAGTACATGGGCTATCTCAAGGAGAACGGCTTTCGCTGCATCGCCCTCAGGGACGTGGAGAAGTACCTCGCGTCGCCGCCGCCCGAAGACCCGATGCTCCAGGCCCGGCACCCGATGCTCCGGAGGTTGGACCTCCCGCCGGAGGCCGCGGCCACGCAAGCCGACCTCCGCTACTGGCTGGCCAACATGCTCGTCGACCACGGCTACTCCTTCGCCGAGATGGCGGCGGTTGCCGGGCTCGGGGAGAAACAGCTTCAGGCCCGGGTCGAGGAGTTTGGGATCGCCGCTCCGAGGGCACCCAGGCGCGGCGTCCGCGTGCTGCCCTATCCCGGCGGGCGCCACCCGCGGATCGGGTTCCTGGACGGCGCCATCGACCCGATGCGCGGCACCAAGGCGAGCGTCTTCCTTCCCTGGAGCGGCGCCGGCTATCTGGTCATCGACCTACCAGAGGCCGTGTTCAGCAACCTGGGGCTCATCTTCCTGGCGCACACGCACGTCCCGACCGTGTGGGACCAGCAGAACGTGGTGCTGGACAACATCGATTGGACGCGCGCCGCCGACGGAAGCCTCTCCTTCACGAGGACGCTGCCGAACAAGATCGCCCTGACCGCCTCCATCGCGCGGGAAGAGAACGGCGCCGCCATGAGCCTGTCGCTGCACAACGGCACGGACAAGCCGCTCACCGGGCTGCGGGTGCAGATGTGTGCGATGCTGAAAGGCGCCCGCGGCTTCAACTCACAGACGAACGACAACAAGCAGTTCCGGGCGCCGGTGGCGGCGGTCCGCTCCGACAGCGGCGACCGGTGGATCCTTATGGCCTGGGAGCGGTGCGGCCGGGCCTGGGGCAACCCGCCATGCCCCTGCCTTCACTCCGACCCCGTAATGCCGGACTGTCCGCCCGGGGAGACCGTGCGGGTGCGAGGACGCCTCCGGTTCTACGAGGGCAGGGCAGTTGACGACGAGATCGGGCGGCTGGCCGAGGACGTGGGCGGCTAACGGTCCATCCGGTTGTTCCGCCGTGTCTGCGAATCAGGTGAGTTCGCGTCGCGTGACGCTGGTAATCCTGTTAACCTGGTAAATCAATCAAACTACTGTTTGATTCTAGCATCAACCGTGTTACAATGGATGCGGGGTGGGATGGATGCTTCGCGAACGAACCTACGACGAACGAGTTACGGACGACGCGGTACTCCTCGTCCTGTGGGCGCGTGCACAGGAGCGGTGTGGCGAGGAAGCTGCGGGAGATCGCCTCAAGCTCATGAAGCTCGCGTTCGTGGCGGCTTACCGGTTGCACACCGCCCGCGTCAAAGCGCTCAACCTCCGGTTCTACCGCTGGCGCAAAGGGCCGATGTCCAACCAGGTCAGCGCCTCCTGGACGGACCTCGTCACCAGCCGCCACATGATCGAGGACGAGGAGTTCGTCGTTACGGAGCAGGGGGTGCGACTTGCCGATCAGTTCCGATCGGAGGTCCTCGAACTGCCGGAGAACCGCTACATCGCGAGCGTACTGGATGAAGTTGGCGACAAGTTCGGCTGTCTACCCACGGACGAAGTGCTGGGCAAGGTCTACGAGATGCGCTGTTACACGGTCGGGTCGCCCGGCATCCAGCACCGGATCGGCTCGATCAAGCAGGGCACGGACATCATCGATCTGCTGGAGGCTCCGCAGGCGGAGCAGGTCCTGCAAGTGCCGGCGGGGTGGGAGATGACCTTGGATCTTGCATTCGATCCCGACGCGATGTGGAGCCTTAACCAGGGGGTGGCGGACTTCCATGAGGGAAGGGTGCTGACCCACGCACAGATGTGGGCGCCGGAGGCGTGCCCGAATGCCTGAAGCGCGGTACTCGGAGCAATTCCAACGCGCGATCAGGAAGGCTAAGCTGGATCTTGCGACGGTCCGAGCGGCATGCGAGGAGATCCTCGCCGACCCGTTGAGCGTCCGCGGATCCCATCTACTCCGGTACGAATGGTCCGGCTTTCGAGGGGCCGACCTCGACCGGCGCCGGCGGATCATCTACCGGGTGTGCGAAGAGTGCATTCGCTGTCATCACCAGGAGCAGCACCCGCTTGATTGCTGCGGCTGGACCACTCGCGACGATGGGGCGGCGATGGTCAACTTCGTGGACCTTGTGGATTACCACGAATCGGCAGGGCGGCGCCGAGGCCACGCCGCGACTCAATACGGTTTCGCTGCGCCAGAGCCCGCTCAACCCGAGGAGCTCGGCAAACCGAAGGGGTAGAAATCCGGCGCCACAAGCCCTCCGGGCGACGGGCTCTAAAGAGCGCGCCGCTGTCCCAACACCTCCGCCAAGAGGTTTTCCTGGGGGTAGCCGTGCCCCAGGTGCTGGCGGAAGCCTTCAGCCGCCGGGGCTCCGCACCGCGAACCCAGGGCCGCCGCCCAGCGCTCCATGGTGTGGATGTACTCGTCCATGCCGTGGTGTTTGAGCAGCCACTCGCGCTGGCTGGCGTGGGCGCAGAGCATCTCGCGTTTGGCGTCGAGCGCAGCGCTGATGTCGATGCAGAAGCCGGGCTCGACGGGGCGGCCCAGAGGGTCCTTGCCTTCGATGGGGTCCGCGTAGTAGAGGTGCGGGATGCCGTGGACGGGCGCCGGCATACCGCGGTCCGCGAAGAGGTTCGGCATCGGGGCCCCGAATACGGCCGCGCGGACGACGGTGCTGGTCATCTCGTGGTCGAGCATGTAGTCCGAGGGGCTGTGCGTGATGACGACGCGCGGCTGCACCTGCCGGATCAGGCGCACGACCTTCTCCAGCGAGCGCTCGTTGTAGAAGATCAGGAGGTCTCGCTCCTCGACGCAGTGATAGGTTGCGCCGATCACGGCCGCCGCGGCGCGCCCCTCGGCGCGCCGGACCTCGCTGATCCGCTCCGGGGGGAGCTCCATGGAGCCGCAGTCCCCCGGCGTCATGGAGGCGATGTGCGCTTCCCAGCCCTGCTCCCGCACCAGCCGCGCCATCGTGCCGGCACAGAGGAACTCGGCGTCATCCGGATGGGCCAGGATGCTCAGGACCCGATCACTCATCGCCTACTCCCTCAAAGCCGGCATCGGACAGAGCCCGCTCCAGCAGGTCCGTAACGCCCAGGTCCGGCGCCCACCTTCTCATGTACGCAAGGTCCAGTGCGGACGCCTGGACGCGCAGCACCCCCTGAATGTCCCCCCATTGCCGTTCGGATACACCGCCGCTCATCTGGTACCACAGGAGCTTGTGGAGCACGACATCTTCGGCGGTAGCCATCCATACTTGCGTCTCAAGATCCGCAGGGTGGATGGGCGCCCGGACCCGCCTGCGCATTCGCTCCCCCTCCCAGGGGGATTCGGGCGTGATGAACACGTCGACTTTATCCATTGTCCCGAGGTGGATCAGGTTAAAGGAAGCCCGGCTCTCGATGGCGCCGCGAATCATTTCCTGGTCCGCGTAAAACTCCTCCCCAAAAGCCTCCGACAGTCGAGGGACGTCGGCCAGAGTAAGCTCCGCCGTCAGATCGGCGTCGAGGGTGGTTCGTTCGACTCCCCAGCTAGAACTTGCGAGGGAGCCCACGACGCAGTAGGGGATGTCGAGCTCATCAAGTGACCGGGTGACGCTGGCCAGTGCTCGGAGAAGTGCCGACGGCATTAGTAGCCTTCCACCTTAGGGTCCCAGCCGAAAACACGGCGCATGATCTCCGGCGGCAGTCGCCGGGACGCCAGCCGCAGTTGCAGCTCCCGCTCTGTCACGTTTGGATGCCGCCTGCGAATATCGAACACCTGGAGCCCTTCGGCGCGGTCATTGAGCGCCTGCACGCGCGCGAGCTTCTCAGCGACGGTCATCTTGCGCAGACCTTCGATGAGCACCCTCTCCGCCTCCGGGTGCGTATCCTCGAACAGGCGCGTCTTCGGTTTCAGTTGCATTCCGCCACCAGGGGTCCGGACAGCTCGGCCAGGTAGAAGAGCCGCCCCGGGAGGGTCGGCATGTAGCTGCTGGGGATCCACGGCGTGGGCTCGTGGTGCAGCGTCATCCAGAGGGGGAGGCCCTGCCACATCATGCCGCGCCCGAGGGTCCCGTCGCAGCCGCCGATGATGCGGTCGGACTGCAGGAACAGCCCGGGTCCGACGGTGTTTGCGAACGCGGGAACGAGCGTGGTGCGGCTCTTGAAACTGGTGATGGCGTTCTGCTCGATGGTGAGCGGGTGCAGCTTCGCGCCCAGCCGGTGCGTTTGGGCGCGCCACTCGGCCTCGGTGCTGAACTCGGCGGCAAAATGCGGCTCCCAGAAGGCGATGTGGCACACCCGCCCCACGCCGAACACCGTCACCAGCCGCCCTCCCTCGCTCTTGATCGCCGCGATCCGCTCCGCGTACGACGGGAGGGCATCCGGGGTGGCGAAATGCCGCTGGGCCGCAGGGACGGTCCGCGCACCGAGGGGGCCGTAGAAGGCGCCTTCCATGGCGTTCTGAAAGGCACCCGGGTCGTCGGGAGCCAGGGTGCGCCCCGCTGCGTCGGACCACTCGTCCATGTTGAAGCCGTGGACGTGCGCGCAGTCCACGCCCCACTCCCGGAGGAAGTAGACGATCCAGCGGTACATCCCCATCGGACCGACCGGCAGGATCAAAGCCAGCGGCTGCCCCGCCTGGCCGGACTGCTGGATCTCGCGCGCGATCTCGTGGCCGAGATAGACCTCGAAGTCTTCGAGGGACGCGCAGGGAACCGGCTCGAACCGCGGGTGCCACCAGGCCTCCCGGCGCGTGATGTCCGAGGGATCGTCCGAGACCAGGTCGTCGATCCTGGCGAGGTCCCACCCGGCGGGGAAGAAGCCCTCGAGAAGAGAGCCTTTCAGTGTGGAAACGAGGTTCATCGGCGATCTGGTGTTGAGGTGTTGGGGTGTTGGGGCGTTAGGTGCTCGGGTGTTGTCGTCCTCCTTTCGTTTAGCGGGGGCAAGGCCGGGGGATTATCCGCTGAAGCCCGGGCGTGCGGTTGGGTGCTTAACGGCCTGGGCACTGCGCGTTCTGCTGCCGGAGGGAGAAATGTCGACGAAGCTCTGGGCCGCCGCTTGTGTTCTCGCGCTCGCCGCCGCTCTGCCTGCTCTTCCTGCGGCCGCGAAGAAGAAAGATCCTCCTCTTCCGGCTGTCGCCGCGGCTCCGGCGGCGGAGACGGCCAAGCCGCCGCTCACGTCGGGCGACCGTCTCCTGATCAAGGTCGTGGGAGAGGCGGACCTCAGCAAAGAGTACGTCGTGGACGAAACCGGCGCGATCCAGGTGGAGATGATCGGGCCGGTGAAGGCCGCCGGGTTGACCGTGGCGGAATTCGAGGCCGCCCTGGCGAAGCAGCTCGCCCGCATCATCCGCCGCCCTCAGTTCACCATCACCGCGATGCAGCGGGTGGGGGTCGCGGGCGGGGTACACACGCCCGGCGCCTACGACTTCCCGAAAGAGCAGCCGGTGCGCCTGATAGACGCCCTGCTGCGGGCCGGCGGCATGATCCGGGAGGCGAAGAAGGGCCGTATCCTCCTCGTGCGCAAGGCCACGGCGCCGGGACAGCCGAACGCCCAGCTTTACGACATCGGCCGCTTCCTCAAGAAGGGCACGCCGGCGGACAACCCGCTGCTCGGGCCCAACGACCTGGTTTACGTGGACGTGGAGGACGCCGAGCGGAAACCGAAGGGCATTGCGGCGATCCTCGAGAAGGCACTGCCTCTCGCTACCGCCTTTTTCTAGGGCCTAGCGCCTGTGTGGAGGTGGCGTTGGTCGCGGCAGGCGCGGTTCGTGTCGATCACCAGTCTACCACGGACCCGAACCGGTCGCATCACGCCCCCAAGCGCGGGCGGCGAGCCATCTCAACGCCCAGCGGGCCGTTGGGGAGCGTTTGTTCGATTCCCCTCCATCCAGCCATGCGTTCGGCCGACCCACGCAGCGTTGCCCGCCTCACCACGATCACGAATGATTGAAATCGGTGATGGGTCTGGAGGAACCGCCCCGCCCCATGCCGAAGTTCAAGCCTAACCAACTAACCAACTCCGCTCGGAGCAAAGATGCCAGGTTCGCGATGCGCGAACGTTTGGGAATCGGAGTCGCTCTCCTTCTCTTCGCATGCGGGCAGCCCGCCCACTCGCAGACGCTGGGGCCGACCCCCTACCTCAGCTCCGCCAACAGCCCCTTTAACTCGGTCAGCTTCTCGTACTTCCACCGGGAAACTTTCGAGGACCACCTACTCAACACGCCCGGCGTCAGTGCCGACGGCGGAGGGGTGACGAGCACCATTACCGCTCTCAACAATCGCGACTCCGTCGACGCGGACGACGGCAGCATCGACGGGTCCGGGCTTAACGGCGACTCCTACTTTCGGTCCGTGGGCAGCACGGGCGTCCGGTTCACCTTCAACGCCGGTGTACTGGGTTCGCTGCCCACCCACGCCGGCATCGTCTGGACGGATGGCGGCGGCGGCCCGCTCAGCCCGATCACCTTCGAAGCATTCGACCAGAACGGCGCCAGTCTCGGCGTGGTGACCGGCAACCACGCGGACTTGGCGAGTACCGGTCAGACGGCGGAGGACCGCTTTTATGGAGCCATCCACGCGGGAGGGATCTCCTCGATCCGGCTCAGGAACCAGTTCGGCGGCATCGAGATGGACCACCTGCAGTACGGCCGGGCCGTGGTCGGCGCCGCCGTACCGGAGCCGATCTCCGCGGCTCTGTTCGCGCCGGGGTTAGCAGCACTGGGGCTCGTCCGGCGGCGACGGGGCGCTCGGCGCGGTTAGCGACGGTCACGGGCTCCAAGTCCCTGCCGAGTGATAGGCGAACTACGACCGGCCGCAGGTTTTCCGCCGGGGACGAGCCCCTACCGTGCCACCGGGCACCGCCTGATGGGAGGGTCGAACTTTCCCGGAGGGAGCACGGTGAGGGTCACCTCATCACCTACCTCAAGCGGTATGTCGTCTGTCCAGTAGACGTGTTCCTGAGTCGCGGCGTCTAAGCCCGTGAGAATGACGCTGATCTCCGGACCGACCCAATCTTCGACGGTGTAATCACGGCCTGGGTCATACGGGAATGCAGCCGGATCGCGGCGATTGAACAGAGCGATAACGTGCATCTGGCCGTGGGCCGTGAGACCTGAAATGCCCACGACTTCGCCATTGATCTCAAGCCGCAAGCGTGGGTTCCTGCGCTCAGACGCGCTATTCTGATCCCTCAACGTCTTGGCATCATTTGCGTCCATTTGCGTCCATTCCCGGCTCGTGGCCCTACCAGTCGACCACGGAGCCGTCGTCGGCATCGTAGGTTTCGCGGTTGCGCCAGTCGTGGCCGATCTTGTCCGCCATGGCGTTCTCGTCCAGTTCGATGCCGAGGCCGGGGCCGGTGGGGAGGTCCAGGTAGCCTTTGCGGACGGTGAACGGCTTCTTGAGATAGCCCTCGCCGAGGGAGACCTGCTCCTGGCAGAGAAAGTTGGGGATCGACGCGGCGAGCTGCACGCCCGCGGCCAGTGAGATCGGGCCGAGCGGGTTGTGGGGGGCGACGGCGGCGTAATAGGCCTCCGCCATGCCGGCGATCAGGCGCACCTCCGTGATGCCGCCGGCGTGGCAGAGGTCCGGCTGGAGGATGGTCGCGGCGCCCTTCTCCAGCACCTCGCGGAAGCCCCACTTGGTGAAGACCCGCTCACCCGTGGCGATCGGGAGGTGAGTGCTGCGGGCGATGTCCGCCATGATGTCGTGGTTCTGGCACTGGCAGGGCTCCTCGATGAACATCGGGGAGTAGGGCTCCAGCGCCTTGATGAGCATCTTGGCGTGGGCGGGGCTGATGGCGCCGTGGAAGTCGATGCCGATGTCGACGTCGTCCCCCCCTGCCTGGCGCAGCGCCGCGAACCGCTCCGCGGCGTACTTCACCTCCGCGGGGCTCTCGACGAACCGCGCCGGCCGCCGCTTGGCGGGACCGGTCTTGAACGCGGTGAACCCGCGGGCCGCGGCCGCCTTCAGCGCTTCGGGCGTGCTGGCGTGGGCGTAGACCCGCACCTTGGTCCGCGTTGGTCCTCCGAGCAGCTCATAAACCGGGACGCCCAGCGCCTTGCCCTTGATATCCCACAGCGCCATGTCGATGCCGGAGAGCGCGCTGGTGAGCACCGGGCCGCCCCGGTAGAACGCGTGGCGGTAGATCGCCTGCCAGTGGTGCACCACCTGCCGCGGGTCCTTCCCGACGAGGTAGGGCTCCACTTCCTTGACGGCCTGCTGGACCGTCAGCGCGCGCCCCTCGACCAGCGGCTCGCCCAGCCCGACGATGCCGGCGTCGGTGTGGATCTTCAGGAACAGCCAGCGCGGCTTGACGAGGAACGTCTCCAGTTTCGTGATCTTGAGCGCGTCCTTCCGGGGGACGGGCGCGTCCCTCTCCTTCTCCTGAAGCTGCGCCTCCACCTCGATGGCGGGAAGCGCGGCGGCGGCGAGGCCGGCGACCACCGAGCGGCGCGGGACGCCGGTACGTTCTTGCTTGGACATCCGGGTTCTCCTGACGGCGACGACAGTAACAGGTGCGCCGCGGAGCGCCCCGTTCCTGCGTGCGTCAGGAGAGCGGCGTCACACGATCTCGCGGACCTTATCCGACAGCACGGTCAGCGCGATCTTCTCCCGGTTCGGCTCGCCCTTGACGAGCGATTCGGCGAAGTGTACCGCCTGCTCGACGGTCACCTTCGGCGGCATCGGCGG
>JGI10216J12902_101737397_pt1 | contig 10938 bp, 10 predicted proteins | sample KanNatreferecore_FD_12902 | JGI IMG/M metagenome (IMG submission 12902)
GGGAGGAGATCCGGCTCATGCCCGAGCTCGAGCGCGAGGAGCTGAGCCTGCTCTACCAGGCCAAGGGCATCCCGGCGAAGCAGGCGGAGGCGCTCGCCACCCAGCTCATGAGCGATCCGGAGCGCGCGCTGGACGAGAAGGTGCGCGAGGAGCTCCGGATCGGAGAGGCGAGCAGCACGCCGATGCGCGAGGCGTGGATCACCGGCACCGCTACGGCGCTCGGCGCGCTGATCCCGGTCGCGCCGCTGCTGGTGAGTACCAGGCCCTGGGCGATCTGGACCTCTTTCGCCGTCGCGATGCTCTCGCACTTCGCCGTTGGCGCGGCCCGCAGCGTCTTCACCGGGCGCGGCGTGCTCCGCAGCGGGATGGACATGTTTCTGGTCGGCCTGGGAGTGGCGGTCATCGGCTACCTGCTGGGCGACTGGATCGTCCGCCTCCTGTGACCCTCCGGCTGTCCTGCCGGGGGGCCAGCACCGTCACCAGGCCCGACATTCCGACACCGCGAGGCGCCCCGTGCACGGCGCAGTGATAGCGGTACACGCCGGGACGCGAGAAGCTGAAGCTCAGATACTTGGGATGATCCGCCGGCGCGCCTGAAGTCGCGGGTGCGTTGCCGTCGTCCGGCACGACATTGTGTCCGCTGCTCCCGACCGGCCAGTACCAGTTGACGACACCACCGGCAGGAACGGTGATCGAGGCAGGCTCGAACCGGTTGCCACCCTCGTTCAGCACCAGGACGGTGTTGGAGGCATCGGGATCGGGATAGGCCAGCGCCGTGTACATGATCATGCCCGGAAGCACCGAGCCGGGCACCCTGGGCCCGGTGACGGGATCCAGGCTGGCGAACGCCTCCTGCTCGAGGTAGTCGTCCTGGGTCGTCCAGCGTGACCCGCTGAGCCCTTCCCCGTCGGTGACCGCTTCGGGCGGGTCCATCGTGCCCTGCATGGTCGTCCAGTAGACCGTCACTCCCTCGACCGGCCGGCCGTCGCGCGTGACCCGGGCGCGGAGGTCCTGCGGGAGCGGCCTGCCCGCGACGCCCACCTGTCGGTCTCCACTTTCCTCCGGCGCCTTCTCGATCGCGAGACCTTCCGTGGTCGGGGCCTGGCGGTCCTCCGGACCGCAGGCGCCGAGAACGGCGAGTGACGCCGCGAGCGGCAGGGCTCTCTGCATGAGAGGGGAGACGTCGCTATGCCGGCCACAGCCACGCCGCGCCGCGTACCCCGCTCGAATCGCCATGCAGATTCGAGACGACCTTCGTCTCGACGGCATCCGAGAAGACGAACCGCGGCAGCAACGCCGAGACCGCGGGCGCCAGGTTCGGCAGGTTGGACATCCCGCCGCCGAGGACGACGACGTCGGGATCGAGAATGTTGATGACGCCGGCGAGGCCGCGAGCGAGGCGATCGTGGTAGCGTTTGAGCACCTGGATCGCGTGGAGGTCGCCCGCGCCCGCGGCGCGCACGATCTCGTGGCTGGAGCGGGGGGTGCCGGAATGCAGCGCGTGGTCCCGCTCGAACCCGGGACCCGACAGAAAGGTCTCGATGCACCCCGCCTTGCCGCAGTAACACGGGGGAGCGGCGGCGCGCTCCTCGTCGGTCATCCAGGGCAGCGGGTTGTGGCCCCACTCGCCGGCGATCTGGTTGGGCCCGTCGTGTATCCGCCGGCGGATCGCGATGCCGCCGCCGACCCCGGTGCCGAGGATGACGCCGAACACCGTCTCGTAGCCGCGGCCCCCGCCATCGCTCGCCTCCGAGAGGGCGAAGCAGTTCGCGTCGTTCGCGACCCGAACCGGCCTGGAGAGGCGTGATTCCAGGTCGGCCTGCAGCGGCCGCCCGTTGAGCCAGGTCGAGTTCGCGTTCTTGACCAGGCCGGTGGCGCGGGTGACGACGCCGGGGATGCCGACCCCCACGGTGCCGCTGCGCCCGGTCTCGGACTCCAGCTCGGCGACGAGGCGGACGATGGCATCGAGCGTACCGCCGTACTCGCGGGGAGTGGCCACCCGGCGCCGGGCGGCGATGACGCTGTCCGAGGCGAGCGCGATCGCTTCCGTCTTGGTGCCGCCCAGGTCTACGCCGATCCGCATCAGTCCGAGGGCCGATCGGCCGCGAGCCGGGGCCGGTCCACCCATCGGCCGGACTGCATCACCGCCCGGATACGCCGGGTGTTGCGGATGTCGTCCAGCGGGTCGGCGTCCAGGATGACGAGGTCGGCCCACTTGCCGACCTCGATCGTGCCGAGATCCTGCTCCGCGCCGAGGATCCTGGCGGCTGCGCCGGTGCCGGCGTGAATCGCCTCGAGCGGCGAGAGACCCGCGGCGACCAGCTCCCGAAGCTCCAGGTGAGCCCCGATCGGGATCTGCCAGACGTCGGAGCCGGTGCCGATGGTCACCCCTGCCCGCGACAATGCGGCGGTCACCTGGCGCGCCGTGCGGGCGGATCGCGCCACGTCCCGCCGCGCGGGCCCGTCCAGCTCAAGCATCCAGCCGAAGTCCGAGCGCGCCGGGAGGAACCGGGTGAGCCCCGCGTCCTTGTCCAGGAGGTCCGGGTCCTCGGCCAGCGAGTGCGCGAACGTGGAGTACGAAATGGTAGGGACGACCGAGATGTCGGCCGCGCGGAAGAGCTGGACGATGTCGTCGTAGACGGGCACGTCCCCCCGCAGGTTGCAGAAGCCCGCGTGCTCCTTCGCGTCCATGCCCGCGGCTACCAGAGGTAATGGATGGGCGCAGTGTCCGGTGGCGCGTATCCCCCGGCGGTGCGCCTCGGCGATCATGCGCGCGTTGATGTCCCAGCGGCGGAAGGTGCGGGTCTTGACGTGCTGGGCGCCGAAGGCGTCGGCCAGCGCCACCACCCTGGCCGCGTGCCCGGTATCCGCCTCGGGCTCGACACCCTGCCCGTCGTCGGTGTCGTACGCCCAATCGCTGTAGAGCTGCAGGCCCCCGTAGTCCACCCGCGGGCCGTCCATCACGCCGGCGGCGATCGCGTCGGCCGAGGCGACCAGCGGCCCGATCGGCGCCCCCTGGTCGCGGATCGTCGTCACCCCGAAGTAGGGAAAGCCGGGCAGCATCTCGGGCCGGTACTCGTGGGCGTGCAGGTCCATGAGGCCGGGGATGAGGAAACGCCCCCCGGCGTCGGTCACGCCGGCGCCGCCGGCCTCCAGGGTGCCCGCAGGCGCGATCCGGGCTATCCGGCCGTCCCGGATCAGCAGGTCCTGTGGCGATGTCGTCGGCCGGCCCGTGCCATCGATGATCCGGGCGTTCCGGATCAGCACCGGCGCGGCAACTGGAGGGGTGTAAGAGAGCGGCCAGCCGAGCCGGTCCTCCCTTCCATCGGGCCGGCGCAAGTGCAGACCTCCGCTGGAGAGGTAGAGAATCGTGCCGTCGCTCGAGGCGGAGAGATACAACGCCGGAGCCGAGCCGAGCGGCTGGACCGTTGCGCGCATGCCGGTCGAATCGAAGGGCGCGTGCCAGAGCCGGGCATGACGGACGAACACGATGCCGCTGTCGGTCCACTGGAGGAAGAGCGGTGAATCCGGCATGCTCCGCAGGGAGTCTCGCCGGCCCGCTTCTCGAATCATCGACGCCCTGGTCGGCTGGTCGGGGCCGAACCCGCCGGTGACGTAGAGCAGCTCCTCGGACCTCGGATCCCAGGACACCTCGGCGCCGGGCTCGGCCCGGACTGTGCGCACGCGTCGGAGATCCGTCACGTCGCCCGCACCAGCCTCCACGATTCGAACGAAGGCGCTGTCCTCCGATGGCTGGTGCAGGAACGCGAGTCGTCGGCCGTCGGCCGAGTAGATGGGGTGATCCTCCCGGCCCGGGAGCGCGGTGATGCGCCGGGTCGCGCCGGTAGCGAGATCGGTCGCGAACAGATCCTCCTTCATCCACGCGCCCGCGGACCACGCGAGGACCGCACCGTCGGCCGACCAGGCGAGGTGGTGCGCCGTGAGCGGCACGGCGGCCACCGCGCGCGGCGCGCCGCCCAGCGGCATGACCCAGAGCTTGCCGAGTGCCAGCATCCCCACGGTGCCCGCGTCGGGAGAGAGCGCGAAGCCCATGAAGGCGCGCACCTGCTGGGTGCGCCCCGGCTCGGGGAAACGAGGCGGAGGGAGCGAGCGTCGAGGCCGCTGGAACGAGACTTCCGCGGTGAACCGGATCTCGGTGGGCGCGCCTCCGGCGACGGGGATCTTCCAGAGACGGCCATTGGCACCGTACAGCAGCATCCGGCCATCGGCCGTCCACCGTACTCGTGTCGGCGTCACGTCTTCATCGTCGGTGAGCCGCCGTGCCGCGCCGGCCGAGTCCGCCTCCAGCACCCAGACCTGGAACCGGTCGGCCGAGTCCAGCGCGAAGAACGCGAGCTGCCTGCCGTCGGGAGAGAACGCCGGCGCCCGAGCCTCGATGGTATCGCCGGTCAACCTGCGGGCGGTGTGAGTATCGAGATCGGCCAGCCAGAGGCGGCGGCCGTACGGCTTGCGCGGTGAGCCGGTGGAGAGCGCGAGGCGCCGCTCGCCCGGCGCCCAGGCCACGTCGCGAACCTCGTCGCCACCGACCGGCAGGTCCAGCTCCTTCACGGTGTCGGCGGTCAGGGTGAGCACGGCGGCGCGGCCGTGCCACTTGGGCGGCGCGGAATCAGTCCTCGCATAACGCGCGAAGAGGATGGACTTGCCGTCGCGCGACCAGGCGGCGCTTCCCTGGTAGCCATCGGGATTCTCCAGCTGGGTGAGCTGCCGGGGCGGACCTCCGCCCCGCTCGAGCAGCCACAAACCCGTGCGGCCACGCCGCTCCGCCCGGAACAGGATGCGCCTGCCGTCAGGCGAGTAGGTCGGATCCAGGTCCTCGGCGGTATCCGCCACGGCGTCCGTCAGCTGACGGGACTCCCCTCCACCGGCCGGCATCTCCCACAGCTGCCCGAGCAGATCGAAGACGATCGTCCGGCCGTCGGGCGAGAGGTCGAAGCCCAGGTAGGTGCCCTGCGAGGTGCGAAAGGCGATCGTCTCGACGGGGGAATGGGGGTCGGCCGCGGTGCAGGCCGCGGCGACGAGGAGGACAGAGCTGACGACAGGGCTCCGGCGCAACGGCATGCCCCCCGGCCAACGGGCTACGGTGCGGTTCGGCTCCCTGAACGTACTTCCCGGGTCGGGCTGCGCCACCCCGGTCCGGGCCGCCAGGCCCATGTGAGACCAGTCACGGCAGCCGGCACCCCCGACCGCCACTCTTAGTGGGTCACTGAAGCGGAACGAGACACGGCGACGGAGGAGGCATTATGCGGAAGGAGCTCGCGGCGATCCTGGCGATCGTGGCGCTGTCCGGGGCATGCAAGGCGACGGACCGGGACACCGGGGCGGTGGACGGTGATCGCACGGGCACGGACACCCTGATCCAGTCCGAGACCGTGAAGGACACCACGATCGTGACCGCGGATACCAGCATCGACGTGGACACGGTGAAGAAGACCGACAACATCGACACCAAGAACTAGGCAGCAGGCTGCCGCTCTTGTCATCCTGAGCGAAAGCGAAGGAGTCGTGAACTGAGGCATGCCCCCTTCGCTACGCTCAGGGTGACAGGCCGCTTCAGCCCACCGCCGCCGCCACCGTTCGCTCCGCCACCAGCTGCCGCACCCGAGGAATCACCTCGCGGCCGTAGAGCTCGATGCTCCTCAGCATCAGCTCGTGCCGCAGCGTCCCGGCGCTGTACTTGAGATCGAAGCGCGACGCGCCCAGCGCGCCGACCGTCGCCGCGATCTTGCGCGCCACGGTCTCCGCCGAGCCGACGTAGAGAGAGCCGACCTCGATCTCGCGCTCGAACTCGGCCCGACTGGTCGGGTCCCACCCGCGCTCGGCGCCGATCCGGTTCCGCATGACCTGATAGGGCGGCCACAGCTCCTCGCGGGCCGCGGCATCGGTTTCGGCGATGTGCCCCGGCGAGTGCACGCCGACGGGGAGTACATCGGAGCCGAGCTGGGCGAGCGCCCGGTGGTAGAGCTCGACGTAGGGCGCGAAACGGCGGGGATCGCCGCCGATGATGGCGAGCGTGAGCGGAAAGCGGTAGCGCGCCGCGCGCACCACGGACTCCGGGCTGCCGCCGACTCCCACCCAGGTCCTGAGCGGCGGTTGCTCGACCCGCGGATGGATGCGGACCCCCTCGAGCGGCGAGCGCACCGTGCCTCGCCAATGCACCGGCTCCCCGGTGCGATCGGCCTCCCGCAGCGCCGCGAAGATCGCGAGCTTCTGCTCGAAGAGGTCGTCGTAATCGTCGAGCGAGTAGCCGAAGAGCGGGAACGACTCGGTGAACGAGCCCCGGCCGAGGATCACCTCGGCGCGGCCGCGCGACACCGCGTCGAGGGTGGAGAACCGCTGATAGACCCGGACCGGATCGTCGGTGCTGAGGATGGTGACCGCGGTGCCGAGGCGGATGCGCTTCGTTCGCCCGGCGATCGCGCCGAGCACGGTCTCGGGCGCGCTGATGGCGAAGTCCGGCCGGTGGTGCTCGCCCACGCCGAAGAAGTCCACGCCCAGGCCGTCGGCGAGCTCGGCTTCGGCGACCACGTTGCGGAGGACCTGCGCGGGTGTGAGGAGGCGCCCGCCGGCATCGGCGGTCATGTCGCCGAAGGTGTCGAGGCCCAGTTCGATGGTTGACATGGCGATGAAACCCATGGGCCGGCGGAATTGTTCCGTAGGGAGTGCCCGACGAGGCACGTCCCACACCGGTGGAGAGACCCCCCATGCTGCACACGATCGTGGTTCCTCTCGACGGCTCGCGCTTTGCCGAACAGGCACTGGAGCCGGCCCATCGCATAGCGCATCGCCTCAATGCCGTCCTCGAGTTGGCTCACGTCCACGAGCCGCCGGTCTCCGTCTACGCATCGGGCGCTCCCGTGCTGGATTCCCGGCTCGACGTGGACCTCGTCGCCAACGCCCGGGCCTACCTGGACCTGGTGGCGGAACGCGAGCGGCTGCGCGCGAAGGTGCAGGTGAACGCCACGCTGCTCGAGGGGCCGGTCGTCGAGGCGCTGGCCGACCATGCGGCCAGGCTGGACGGTGCGTCCATCGTCATGACGACCCACGGTCGCGGCGGCCTCGGCCGGGCCCTGCTCGGAAGCGTCGCCGACGGAGTGGTGCGGTCCTCGTCGGTTCCGGTGCTGACGATCAAGGCGAGGAAGGACGCCGAGCCGGGGACGGCCGCGGGGGAGTTCAGCCGAGTGCTGGTGCCGCTGGCCGGGACGGACTTCGGGGCGGAGATCATCGATCTGGCGGTAGCGATCGCCGGGTCCGAGCGAGTCGAGTACACGCTGCTGCACGTGCTCGCTCCGCCCCCGGTCATGCCGCCACCCGAGCCGGTGCTCGAGTGGCTCCACGATCTGGCGGCGCCGCTGCGGGCCCGTGGGATCGAGGTGAGCACCGAGGTCACGTTCGAGGCCAGTGCGGCGCGCGCGATCCTGAAACTGGTCGAGGAGCGCGGGATCGGCATGGTCGCCATGACGACGCACGGCGACCGGGGTGTGAAGCGGTTGCTGCTGGGCAGTGTGGCGGACAAGGTGCTCCGCTCCGTGCCGGCGCCGGTACTGCTGGTCCGTCCGCCGGAGGCCGGCGGGGCCGAGGCCCCTGGAGCGGCGGGTCAGGCCAACGTCACCCGATAAACGAGGGCGCGCCCCGCGGCCTGCAGTCGGGTCACCGCTTCAGGGTCACACGGTGTCTCGGCCTAGGGCCCCGGGCAGAGCGGCGGACGGCCTACCTCCTCGGCAGGCGGCGCGGGCGTGACCTCGAGAAACTGCACCGACGGCGGCATCGTGGGCGCGAGCGTGACGGAGACCAGGAGATCCTCCCGCTCGCAGGCGAGGATCCACTGCCCCCGCAGCGCATTCTCCACGTAGGCGAACCCGCTCGCAGCCTTGCACCGGCCCGACTTCGCCCGCAACGCGGCGATATCGGCCCGCCGGCGGTCGATGCTCCGGTCGAGGAAGAGGTTTTCCGCGGCGACGGACCGGGCGAGCGCGTCGTCCCAGTCGAGGATCAGCTTCGTCACCTGCTCGCGGGCATTGGCGAGGGCCTTGGCGGGTGCCGCTTCCCGAGGCCTCAGCGCCCCGGTCCGATCCAGCTCCGCCAGTGCCGTCAGGAATGGCGTGGCCCATCGGGTATAGGTCCGGTTCCCGAACGCGATGAGTCCGACGCCGTACTCCGGGAGCCACTGCATCCGGGAACCGAAGCCGGGCAGACCCCCGCTGTGGCTCACGATGTGGGCGAAGCGGCAGCTGGACGACACGCGGAGCCCGAAGCCATATCCTCCCGCCGTGAGCTCGAGTCCGGTCGAGTCGCGGACGACGCTCGGCACGTCGGGTCGCCAGACCTGCTGCATCTCGCGGAGGGAGGAGCGGCGGACGGGCCCGGTCTCCGGGCCGTCACGCGCCGGCCAGGCGCCGAGGAATGCCGAGACGTACCGGCCAAGGTCGCTCAGCGAGGTGAGCATGCCACCCATCGGGCCGAACGAGCCGTCGGCGAGCTGGGGCTCCTCCTTCCACCGCTCATCCTCCCAGCGATAGCCGTGCGCGAGCCGGGAGGCCGGCACCGCGCCCGGCGAGAGGGTGGTCGAGCGCATGCCGAGCGGCTTCAGGATGTGGGTGGACACGTAATCGTTGTAGGGGGTGCCGGAGGCTTTGGTGACAATGCGCCCCAGAATGGCGAAGCCGTAGTTCGAGTACTCGTAGGCCACACCCGGAGGGTTCGAGAGGGGGATGCCTTTCTTCAGCATGGCGGAGAACTCGGCGTCGGTGCGCGAGAGCTGCTGATCGCCCCAGGGATTGTCCTCCGGGAATCCGGTGGCGTGGGACAGGAGATGTCGGATCGTGATCCTGGGCGAGTCGCTCGTCGGATAGGCAAGTCCCTTCAGCTCCGGGACGTATTGCTCCGCCGGATCGTCCAGCGAGAGCCTGCCCTCGTCCCGCAGGCGCATGATGGCCATCGCCGTGAAGCTCTTGGTCATGGACGCGATCCGGAACACGGAGCCCGTATCCACCGGCGCCTTGGTGGCGACGTCGCGCAGGCCGGTCACGCCGGAGTGGACGACCTGCCCGTCCAGCACGATCGCCCACGCGGCGCCCGGGACGTGCTCGCGCCGCGTGAACTGGCGCATGATGCTGTCCACCGCGGGAAAGGCGGCCCGGAGCTTCGCCTCGCGGGCGGGGTCCGAGAAGCCGCTCTGCTGGGCGGCCAGCATGGTGGGCATTGCGACGATGCAGGCGAGAAGGAGGCGGAGGGGCATCAGGTGGTCCGGGTGAGGTTCACGAACGGTGTCATCCCGAGCGACAGCGAGGGATCTTGCCCGTGCTGGCAAGATCCCTCGCTGTCGCTCGGGATGACAAGGGAGGTGCCGGCCTACGGAGCGCGAGTCCCTTCCAGCGTCAGGGTAGCCACAGAGTCGGCACCCTTCCCCTCATACGTGGCGGTCGTCCTTCCGACCAGCTTGCCGTCCTGCAGCCGGGCGACGGTCCGGGAGACCTTGACCTGCACGCCCTTCCGGATCACGCTCTCGAACGGGCCGGCCTCCCACACGACGCTGTCGCCCTCGGTCGCGACCAGCCGGAGCGGTATGGGATCGCGGTCAGGGAACTTGAGCGTCCAGCCGGAGCCGTCCTCAGTCGTGGCGATGTCGTAGGTGATCACCTTATCGCTCCCATCGAGCGTGCTCCGGACGTTCCAGGTCCCGGCCAGGTCGGCCAGCGAGGTGCCCGCCGGCATTGCCTCGGCCGCGGGGGCCTCTCCCACGGTGGTGTCCTCCGGCTTGTCGGCCGGTTTTTCGCATCCGATCAACAGCAGGGCGATGCAACAGCTCGTCAGGGCACGCATGGCTCACTCCGGGTCAAGGTTCGAGGCGCACGACGCCGCCCGCGACGCGCCGCGGGCTCGGTCGGTAAGTCCATGACAGGTGTGCGGTAGGCAAGGAAGATCCTGCAAGACCCTACGGCTCGGCGGCGGCTTCGTCAAGGAAGCGTGTGTCCGGTCCAGCCGGGCGTTTCCGCACTGTTCCGTGTCACAGCACACTCCCGATCACATGGACCACCCGGCGGCACGCGCCGCCCCACTCGGAGGACGGCCATGCTCGCCCGCGCACTGCATCGCTCCAGATGGTCACTCGTCGCCTTCGCCGCCGCTGCCGCGCTGGCCGGGTGTGAAGACGACACGGCGCTCGGCCCCATGGAGGGGCCGGCGATCGCCGCCAGTCGAGGCGTGGAGCTGGGCGAGTGTGACGAGCTGGGCGCCCCGGAAGGGAGCCTCCTCGTCTTCCACGCGTATGCCGAAGGCGTGCAGATCTATCAGTGGGACGGCACCACCTGGGCCTTCAGGGGGCCCTCTGCGCGCCTGTACGCGGATGCGGGCGGGAGGGGTCTGATCGGTACCCACTATGCCGGTCCGACTTGGGCGAGCCACAGCGGCAGCCTCGTGGTCGGCAGGCTCAACACGCCATGCGAGGTCGGTCCGGCGAACATCCCCTGGCTCCTCCTCGACGGGGTGCGGAGCGAAGGGCCCGGTATCTTCGAGGGAGTCGCGTCCATCCAGCGGGTCAACACGGCCGGGGGACGGGCGCCCTCCGCTCCCGGAAGCCTGGGCGAGGTGAGGAACGTGCCCTATACCGCGGAGTACCTCTTCTACCGCGCCCCCTGACGGGAACCGTTGCGCCGGCGATGCGTTATTCTTGCCGAAGGCCTGCGAGAGGAGCATCGCGATGAAGGAAGAGGGGAGAGGAACCCGCTCGGCCGTCGCCGGGCGGCAGACCGAGGTGGCCGTTCTGGCGGGCGGCTGCTTCTGGGGGGTGGAGGAGATCCTGCGCGCCGTCCCCGGCGTGCTCGACACGGACGTTGGGTATACCGGGGGCTGGCTGCCGAACCCCACGTACCACGACACGCACGACAGCAAGTCGGGCCACGCCGAGGCGATCCGGGTGAC
>JGI10216J12902_103198696_pt1 | contig 10934 bp, 7 predicted proteins | sample KanNatreferecore_FD_12902 | JGI IMG/M metagenome (IMG submission 12902)
GACACGGGAGCCGCCGGGACTCTGTTTCCGCGCGCCGACGGCATCGCCGCCGTCCGCGGCGCCGTCGAGTGCGTCAAGTACGCGCCGGCCGGCAAGCGCGGGCTCGCCGGCGTCCGCGCGAACCGCTACGGAAGCATTTCCTTCGATCAGTTCGTCCGCGACGCCAACGCGTCCACCGCGGTCATCGTCCAGATCGAGACCGCCGGAGCGCTCAATGCCGCCGCCGAGATCGCCGCGGAAGACGGCGTCGACCTGCTGTTCATCGGACCCAACGACCTCTCGCAGTCGCTCGGAGTTCCCGGCCACTACGAGGAGCCTCGCTATCGCGCTGCCGTCGAGCGCGTCGGCGCCGTGGCCGGGGACGCGGGCAAGGCCGCGGGCATCATGCTGCGCACGCGCGACGAGATCCCGGCCCTGGCGAAGCTCGGCTACAGCGTCTTCACGATCAGCGACCGCACCCTTCTCGTCGAGTCCGCACGCGCCTGGCGCGCCGCGGTGGCGCGCGACTGACCATGCGCTACCGCTACGAGGAATTCCCGATCGACCTGCTGCGGGAGCTGCTAACCTATCAGGAGCTCGTCAAGCTCTTTCTCCAGCTCGTGCTCCAGTCCGGCGGCGACGTCGAGGAGGCGCTCCGCTGGATGAAGTACCTCCAGGACCGTGGAATGATCGATCCCTCGATCGACCTCGCCGAGTTTCGCAAGGAGCTCCAGAAGAACGAGATGGTCGAGGAGCGCGGCGGCCAGCTCCAGCTCTCCGCCGCCGGCGAGCGCCGGATCCGGCGCTCGGCCCTCGAGGAGATCTTCACGTCGCTGTCGAAGGCGGGACCCGGCTACCACGCCGTGCCGCGCACGGGAGGCGGGGGCGAGCTCCTCCCCGAGACTCGCGCCTACGAGTTCGGCGACAACCCCAGCGCCATCGACGGCGTGCGCACGATCGGCAACGCCGTGCGCCGCGACGCGGAGGACATCGCGCTCACGCCCGAGGATTTCGAGGTCCACGAGGAAGAGCACCTGACTTCCTGCGCGACGGTGCTCGCGATCGACATCTCGCACTCGATGATCCTCTACGGAGAGGACCGATTCACGCCCGCCAAGAAGGTCGCGCTCGCGATGGTCGAGCTCATCCAGTCGAAGTACCCCAAGGACTCGATCGACGTTCTGCTCTTCGGAGACGATGCCAAGCGCGTCCCGATCTCCGAGATCTCGAAGACCCAGGTCGGCCCGTTCCACACGAATACCAAGGCCGGTCTCGCGCTCGCGCGCAAGCTCCTCGTCCACCGCAAGAACCCGAACAAGCAGATCTTCCTCATCACCGACGGCAAGCCCTCGGCGATCTGGGAGCGCGGCCGTCTCTACAAGAACCCGTTCGGCCTGGACTTGAAGATCGTCAACCGCACGCTGGAAGAGGCCGACGCCTGCCGCCGCGACGGCATCACGATCACGACCTTCATGATCGCCACCGACACCTACCTCGTCGAGTTCGTGGACAAGCTGACCAAGATCAACCGGGGCCGCGCCTACTACGCCTCGCCCTACAACCTCGCCGAGTTCTTGTTCACCGACTACATCCGGAATCGCAAAAAGTTCCTGCACTGACGGTATAGGATTCGGTTCAGCGTCGTTTCGTCGTTTCGCGAGACAGGGGGAGCCATGAAGACGAGGGTTCTGGGCATTCTCGTCGCAACTCTGTGCATCTCTCGCGCGTCCTTCGGTCAGACGCCCGTCCCCACGCCCAAGCCTACGCCCTGGGCGGTCCAAGGCGACGAGATGGTCGTCAACGTCGCAACGACCGCAGATCAACTCGGACCCGCGGTGACGATCGGCGCCGACAACGGGTTCGTCGTCGCGTGGACCGACAGCGGTCACGACGGGGACGGCTTCGGCGTCTTCGCGCGTTTGTTCACCGCCAATGGCGTCGCGATCACGGACGACATCCCCGTCAATACGACGACGACCGGAAATCAGATCGGTCCCGTGATCGCCTCGGATGCACTCGGCAATTTCGTAGTCGTCTGGTCGAGCTATCCGGATTCCACCGGCGGCGCCGACGTTTTCGCGCGTCGGTTCGATGCCGCCGGAGTTCCGCAGGGCCCCGAGTTCATGGTGAACACCTATACGACCGGCTACCAGTGGCAGCCCGACGTCGCCATGGACTCCTCAGGAGAGTTCGTCGTCGTGTGGACGAGCGAGCCCGCCGGCGCGCAGCCGCCTCAAGACGGAGATGCCGCCGGCATATACGCGAGGCGCTATGACGCCGGCGGCAACGCTCTCGGAAGCGAGTTCCTGGTGAACACGACCACGACAGGCTCGCAGCTCTTCCCGACGGTGGCCATGGAGAGCAGTCCACGATTCGTCGTCGTCTGGGTCGGACCCGGAGCCCCAGGCAACGGGGGTACGCTCTTCGGGCAGCTCTACGACGAGCAGGGAGATCCGGATGGCGGCGAGTTTCCCGTCAGCAGCCCTACGGAACCAGGTTCTTCGGACTACTCCCAACCCGACGTCGCCTGGAACCGCGGGTCCTTCGAATTCGTCGTCGCCTCGGAGCGCTGGATCGGGAGTGGGCCCTGGAACGTCGTCGGCAGGATGTTCTACGGATTTGGAACGCCTTTCGGCGAAGAGTTCGTCGTCAACACGGACACGCTGGGACAGCACCTCCGTCCCAAGGTCGCCGCCGGGGTGGCGGGCCCGAGGCCGGCGAACTTCGTCGTGACTTGGGAGACGCTGGGTCAGGACGATCCCGGCAACCCGTCGCAGGGCGGAGTCTTCGCTCAGCGATTTGCCAACACGCCTTTCGGAACGGCGGCTTTCTTCCTCGCCGTTCCACCCCGGCAGGGCTCCGAATACCAGATCAACACCTACACGACCGGCGAGCAGCGCCGCCCCGACGTCGCCGTCGACCAACGAGGTCAGTTCGTGGTCGCCTGGGACAGTGATGGTGAAGACGGCTCCGGCTACGGTGTCCTGTCGCGACGCTTCGGATTCCCGGACGCCCAGCCCGCCAAGGTGGATCAGAGCCCGAGCGGCGGTGCGTCCAACGTCAATGGCGTACTCGAGCCAGGTGAGCGCGTCGTCATCGACACCGCCTGGCACAACACGAGCCAGGACGATTTCCAGCTTCAGGGAACCCTCGACAACATTACGGGACCGCTGGGGCCGGCGTACACGATCGACGACCCGACGGCAAACTACGGAATGATCGTCGCCGGGTTCACGAAGGATTGCGCTTCGAACGGCGACTGCTACGAGGTCACGGTTTCGGGGGTGAGGCCCGGCCAACACTGGGACGTAACCGTCGACGAAACTCTCTCATCGCCGGGTCCGCTGCTGGCTCCGCCGCTGGCTCGCGTCAAGACCTGGGCGCTGCACGTCGGCGGAAGCTTTCCGGACGTTCCCGAGAGCGAGCCCTTCTACGCCTTCATCGAGAACATCTTCCACAATCGCGTAACCGCCGGCGGAGCCTGCAGCGCTGGAAGCTATTGCAGCGAGGATTTCGTCCTCCGGCAGCAGATGGCCGTCTTCCTTCTTAAGTCGATTTACGGAGCGGACTTCGTACCTCCGGCTGCGACGGGCGCTGTCTTCGACGACGTTCCGGCCTCGAGCCCGTTCGCTCCATGGATCGAAGAACTGTTCCGGGAAAGCATCACCGCAGGCTGCACGGCCCCGCCTCCCCCGGCCCTTCCCTCGTTCTGCCCGTCGAACGCCGTGACCCGACAGCAAATGGCGGTCTTCCTGCTCAAGACGCTGCTGGGCAGCAACTACGCTCCCCCGGCCTGCGCCGGCATATTCGACGACGTCCCGTGCGGCCCGCCGGCGGCCAGCTACGTCGAAGACCTCTACAGCCGGGGCATCGCGGCAGGCTGCTCCGCCAGCCCTCTTCTCTACTGTCCGGCCGACGCGACCAAGCGCAAACAGATGGCGGCTTTCCTGGTCAAGACGTTCGGCCTGCAGCTCTACGGCCCCGACTGACGGCTCGGCCTGAAGGAGAAAGCCCACCGACCTTTACTCGGCCGGCCGGACAGGTGTATGAACGCCCCAAACCCGTCGGGGAAACCCCCGGAGGAGGACCCGTGAAAGCTCGCGCCACGGTTCTGTCTTCTCTCCTGGTCGTTCTCGCCGCTCGGTGCTTCGCGCAGGTCCCGGTGCTGCTCCCCGAGTTCCAGGTCAACACGGCGCCGTCCGGCTACAACTACGCCGACAACGTCGCGATGGATCGCGACGGCCGATTCGTGGTCGTGTGGGACGGCACGGAGACGGGCGGGTACGGCACCTTCCGACGGCCGTACGACCCGCTCGCCGTGCCAGAGAGCGGTCCGATTCCCGTGGAATCGAGCACGGCCGGCAACCAGGCGTTCGCCGACATTGCGAAGGATGCGTCGGGCCGATACGTGATCGTGTGGTGGGACATCACCGCGAACAAGATCTCGGGTCGCCGCTTCGGCTCCGATGGAACGCCTCTCGGCAACGACTTCCAGGTCAATACCTCCACACAGGGCTACGTTGGATATCCCCTCGTTGCGTCCGACCCCTCGGGCAATTTCGTCGTGGTGTGGGCGAGGGACAACAGCGGCTACGACTCCCGCGGTCGCGCATTCGACAGCCACGGCGCGCCGCTCGGAGACGAATTCCCGATCAATTCGTACACCACGAACGATCAGGTCGTGTCCGGAGTCGCCATGGCGCCCGACGGCCACTTCGCGGCGGCGTGGGGAGGCAACGGGCAGACCGGACCTGGGATCTGGGGAAGGCTATTCGAGCTCGATGGGACCCCCCTGACCGGAGACTTCCAGGTCAACACGGGTACCCTCGCCACCGCCGTCCGTTTCCCGGACGTGGCGATGGACGCCGCCGGAGACTTCATCGTCGTGTGGGACGATGGCGCGCTCCCGGCGGGATTCGGCGCCATCGGCCGCGCGTTCACGCCGGCCGGAGCGCCCGTCGGGCCGCAATTTCCGATCAGCGACGCGACGACTATCGCCTTCGACACGAGTGTCAATTCGGATTCGGCGGGCAACTTTCTCGTGACGTGGGCCGCCTACCCGCTCCCCAACGACGCGGACGGCGGCGTCGTCGGTCGCTTCTACGCGTCCGGCGGCAATCCCCTTGCCGATGAATTCCAGATCAACGAAGTCACGACCGCGTACCAATTCTTCCCGCACGCCTCGCTCGCCGGCGACGGATCGTTCGTGGTGACCTGGACGAGCGGCTCGAACTATACGTACGACGTGAAGGGTCGCAAGAGCGCCCTGCGGGCCCAGGCAGGAATCGGCGTCGATGCGTCGATCGACGCCGATCATCCGTCGCGGCCGGGCGCCGCCGCCAATGGCGTGCTCGAACCGGGCGAGACCGTGTCGGTCGCCACCGCCTGGGTCAACGACTCGGCGGATCCCGTCACGCTCAACGGCACGGCCTCGAACTTCACGGGCCCCGCCGGCGCCACCTATACGCTGAACGACGGCGCCGCCGCCTACGGAACGATCGCCGGCGGCCAGTCCGCGGTCTGTGTCGACTGTTACAGCGTCACTGTCTCGGCCCCGTCCCCGCGCCCGGCCCCGCACTGGGACGCGCACTTCCTGGAGCTCCTCGACATCGGCGTCCCCAGGACGTGGACCCTTCACGTCGGCGAGAGCTTCCCCGACGCTCCGACCGACAATCAGTTCTACCGTTTCATCGAAACGCTCTTCCACAACGGCGTCACCGGAGGCTGCACCGGCGGCAACTACTGCCCGGGCGATCCCGTGACCCGCGCCCAGATGGCCGTCTTCCTTCTGAAGTCGAAATACGGATCGGCGCACGTCCCGCCGCCGTGTACGGGCAGCGTGTTCGTAGATGTTCCGTGCACGGGAGGACCGTTCGATCCCTGGATCGAGGAGCTCTCGGGCCTGGGGATCACCGGCGGCTGCCAGGCCAGTCCTCCTCAATACTGCCCGGGCAACACCGTGACCCGCCAGCAGATGGCGGTTTTTCTTCTGAAGGCGTTCGAAGGGTCCTCCTACGATCCGCCCGACTGCGCAGGCATCTTCGACGACGTCCCTTGCACACCCGGCACCGGCTTCTCGGACTGGATCGAAGAGCTCTACAACCGTCAGATCACCGGTGGCTGTTCCCAGATCCCGCTCAACTACTGTCCGACCAATCCGAACAACCGCGGACAGATGGCGGTGTTCCTCACGAAGACGTTCGGCCTCCAGCTCTACTGAGTCGGCGCCGGCACCGTCCGGGCCCGGTTCGAGATGAAGGTTTTCCTAAATCTTCGCGCCCCGGGTTCGCGCGGCCGAAGCGAGGGCTAGAATCCCGGGAACGAATCGTCCGGGAAGAACAGGAGGGCCGACCCTTGCGAATCCGAAGCGCCGCCTCGGCTTGTAGAGTCTCTTGCTTCGCCGTGTCCGTGCTGATCTGTCTCTTCGGCGCCTCTCCGGGCGCCTCCGCCACGAACCGGACCGTCCACGTCGGACAGGGTGGGCTCAAGTTCGTGGACGAGGTCAGCGGAACCAGCACCTCGAACATCAACACCGGGGACACGATCGACTGGGTCTGGTCCGCGGGATTTCATTCCACGACTTCCGGGACCTGCACGACCTCCTGCACTCCGGACGGCCTGTGGGACTCGGGTGGGCACTCGACGCCCTTCACGTACTCCCGGGACTTTTCCTCGGCCGGCACTTTTCACTACTACTGCTCGGTCCACGGGACCGCGATGCAGGGAACCGTGATCGTCACCGACCTCGGGCCGGCGCCCACCGTGACGAGCGTCAACCCGACGTCGGGGGCCGCCGCCACGACCAACCCGTTCACGATCACCGGGACCAACTTCGTCGCCGGCGCGATCGTGACCGTCGGCGGCGCGAACGCGAGCGGCGAAAACGTCACCGACCCGACTTCGATGACCGCCACGACTCCGGTTCTCACTCCGGGTACGCTCAATGACGTCGTCGTGACGAATCCCGACACGCAGAGCGGGACGCTGACGGCCGGATGGATGGCGGATTTCCTGGACGTCCCGCAATCGGACCCCTTCCACCAGTACGTCGAGACGATTTTCCGCAACGGCGTCACCGCGGGGTGCTCCGGAGGCAACTACTGCCGCGACACGCCGGTCTCGCGGGCGCAGATGGCGGTGTTCCTGCTGAAGGCGGAGCACGGGTCGGCATACACGCCGCCCGCCTGTATACCGCCGGGAATTTTCCCGGATGTGCCCTGCCCCGGACAATTCACCGACTGGATCGAGCGGCTCTCTGCCGAAGGCATCACGGGAGGCTGCGCCGGAGGCAACTACTGCCCGAACGACGCGGTCACTCGGCAGCAGATGGCGGTCTTCCTGCTCAAGACCCACGACGGTTCGGCGTACAATCCGCCGGACTGCATCGGCATCTTCGACGACGTGCCGTGCACTCCGGGCGTCGGGTTCTCCGATTGGATCGAAGAGCTCTCCAACCGCAACATCACGGGCGGCTGCGCGGTGGGTCCGCCGCCTCTCTACTGCCCGACCAACCCGAACACCCGGGGGCAGATGGCCGTTTTCCTGACGAAGACGTTCTTCGTACCATAGACGGGTGCCGGAGCTCGGATACGCGCTCGCGATTCTCGCGGGCGTGATCCTGCTCGTGGTGGTCCTGCCGCGCGTGCTGCTGCGACGCGCGCAGGACCGTCTCGCGAGCCGTCTTCTCGCCGACGCGTCGCGGTCATTCGACCTGCTGACCAGGGCGGAGCTCTGCGTCGGACCACACCGCCGCCTGCCGGGGGTTGTGGGACTCGGCGCAGGCGCAATCGTTTTCGAGAGCATCTTCGGAGACACCCACACGCTCGCGACCCACCGCCTCCAGAAGATCGTGACCGGCGACCGTCTCGCCAGCGGGCGCCGCCTGCTTCGCCTCGAGGTCCTTCGTCTGTCTTCCTCCGACGGAAGCGACCTGGAATTCGTTCTCACGCCGGCCTCCGCGGCCGCCTGGCGCAGCCACCTCGGCCTCTGGGCCGTGAACGAGCGCAAGTCCTCGACCGACGTTGTGAGGCCAGGCCGGAGATAACCTACGCGGCGATGCACGGGGAAGCGGCGCTCGTCGCCACGGTCGCCTCGGGACTCGGGCTCGCCTTCGTCTTCGGATTCCTGGCCCTCCGCTGGGGCTAGAATTTCGTCATCTTGGGTCTCGCGGCGGGATCCCGACTCGGCCCGTACCTGATCGTCTCTGAAGTCGCGGCGGGCGGCATGGGAGAGGTGTATCGAGGGCGTGACGCGAAACTCGACCGCGACGTGGCAATCAAAGTGCTCCCGGAGGCTGTCGCGAAGGATCCGGACGCCCTCGCGCGTTTCGAGCGCGAAGCCAAGGCGGTCGCGGCTCTGTCTCATCCGAACATCCTGACGATTCACGATTTCGGAGCCGACAGAGGCATTACCTACGCGGTCATGGAACTTCTGGACGGTGAAACACTCCGGCATCGACTCCTATCGGGACGCATCCCGCACAAGGAAGCCATCGACTACGCGCTCCAGATCCTTCGGGGGCTCGCCGCCGCGCACGAACGAGGCATCGTCCATCGGGACATCAAGCCCGAAAACATCTTCATCGCGAGGGGCGGCCACCTGAAGGTCCTGGACTTCGGACTCGCGAAACGAAAGGAAACCGTCTCGGGCCCGGAGGACAGCAGCGCACCGACGGCATCGGTCGCGACCGATCCGGGCGCCGTTATGGGAACGGTCGGCTACATGTCGCCCGAGCAGGTGGTCGGAGAAGCCGTGGATGCGCGCACCGACATCTTCTCGTTTGGGGCCGTTCTCTACGAGATGCTCTCAGGGAAGCGACCATTCAGCCGGTCGACCGCCAGTCAAACGGTTGCGGCAATCCTGAGAGACGAGCCGCCCGACCTCTCAGAATCGGAGCGGGACATTTCCCCCCTGCTCGACCACGTCGTCCGCCATTGCCTCGAGAAGGACAGGAATCGTCGCTTCCAATCGGCCAACGACATCGCGTTCGCGCTCTCCGAAGCATCCGGCGTCACGAAGACAACGGGTACCGACGAGGCGGCCCGGCGTAGAGCGAGAAAACGAGCAGTCGTACTCGCAGTTGCCGCTCTGGCCGTTGCAGGTCTTGTGCTTTTCCGGCGCCTGCCGCGATCGCCGGAGCCGGGCCCGAAGCTCAAGCGCGTTGCGGTCCTGCCGTTCGAGAATCTCGGGTCTCCCGAGGATGACTACTTCGCCGACGGGATGGCCGATGCGGTACGGGGGAAGCTGACGTCCTTGCGGGGTGTCGAGGTAATCGCCCGCAGCAGCTCCGTAGGCTACAAGAAGACGTCGAAGACGCCCCGACAGATCGCCGATGAACTCGGCGTGCCGTATTTGCTGACGGCGACGGTGCGCTGGCAGAAAGGCGGGGGCAGTAGCCGGGTGCAGGTCAGCCCGGAGCTGATACAGGTCAAGGAGTCGGGAGCGCCGGCCTCTCGGTGGCAGGAGCCGTTCGACGCAGCGCTGACGGACGTTTTCGAAGTCCAGGCGGGTATCGCTACCCAGGTGGCGCAGGCGCTGGGCGTCGCTCTCGCAACAGATGACGAGAAGCAGCTCTCTACAAAGCCCACTCTGAACCTCGCCGCCTATGACATGTTTCTCAAAGGCCTCGAAAACGAGCACCGCTTCTACTCAAAGGAGGCCCGCCTGGCCTTTTCCAGAGCGCTGGAGCTCGATCCGAGCTTCGCGATGGCGATGCTCGGCCTCGCCCGTCATACCGACGACGACAATCAGCGCGTCGCGCTATTGAAGCGAGCGGCGAAGGAGAAGGACCGACTGACCGAGCTGGAGCGGCTGAAAGTTGAGATGGCTCTTTCCTTCGAGGAGAAGCGGGTAGACGACGGCGCCAATATTGCGAGCGAGATCCACAATAAGTTTCCGGCCGATACCCAGTCCGCCATGGTGCTCGCCACCAAAGAGATCCGCAATGGGAACTCGGACCGCGCGATTAAGATCTTCGAGGAGCTTCTCTCGATCGATCCCAACAATGCCGAGGCATACAACCAGATCGGATATCTCTACGGCTGGCGCGGCGAGTACGAAAAGGCGGCCGAGGCATTCAAGCGGTACCAGCTTCTGGAACCCGATACGCCAAACCCCTACGACTCTCTCGGTGAGGTCCAGGCCTATTCCGGCCGCTACGACGAGGCGATCGAGAACCTCAACCGCGCCCTGGCAATCAAGCCGGACTTCGTGGACTCTTATGTGCATCTCGCCGTGGCGTACGAAGGCATAGGCGAATACACAAAGTCCGTAGACGCCTACCTGAAGGCGGCGGAGTTGGTGGAGCAAGTAGACCTACGCCGACAGTATTACTTCATGGCCCTGCGCGCGGCTTGCGAGAGCGAGGACTCGGCACGCCTCGAGGAGATCCACGCGCGGCTGGTGAAGCTTCCGCCAGGCTCCAAGTACGGCGAGCTCCACAAGGCCATCGCTGACGCCGCTCTCGACGTGTGCGCGGGCAACCCGGCGGCTGCGATGCCGAAACTGGCGTTCGTCACAACGAAGCTCGAAGAGTTCGCCGCCAAAGAGCCCAAGAGCGAGAGCTATCCACAGCCCCGTCAGGACGGTGGGGTCCTCCTGCTGACCGCCCAGGCCCTCGAAAAGCAGGGGAAGACCGACGAGGCATTCGCGGTGTGGAAGAAGGTCGCCGAGCCGCCAACGCCCTACGTCAGCTTCGTGGAGCGCCGCCTGATCTACGAGGCCCGCGCCCACATGGCTGAGGTCCTGGCGCGCAAGGGGGACCTCGAGCGAGCCGAGAAGTTGCTGACCGAGAATCGAAAGTGGAATCCGAACTGGGCTCCGACACGGCCTCAGGAGCTCGAGATCGAGCGCCTTCGCAAGGAAAAGCCCCACACCGCTGCCCGCTGACTCCCGCCACTCGCACTGGTCGCGGCGCGAGGAGTCTCCCGAAGTAACCGAGGGAGGAGCCTCGCGCC
>JGI10216J12902_103103363_pt1 | contig 10930 bp, 7 predicted proteins | sample KanNatreferecore_FD_12902 | JGI IMG/M metagenome (IMG submission 12902)
GTGACGCTGCTCGAGATGATCCGCGGCCTCGAGCAGGCGATCGGCCGCGAGGCGAGGATCGACTGGCAGCCCGAGCAGCCGGGCGATGTGCCGCAGACGTGGGCCAACGTCGAGAAGGCGCGCCAGCTCCTTGGCTACGCCCCCAGGACGCCGTTCGCCTCCGGCGTCGGCAAGTTCGCCGAGTGGCTCGCCGGGAGCGATCCTGGCGGTCCGCCAGCGCGCTGAAGCATTCGCGACGTCATGCAGTTCATCCGCAGCGCCATTTCGCGAGCCGGCCGTTCGTCGCTGGCCGTGCACACCGCGACGCTCATCGCTGGCGATGTGGCGGGTTCGCTGTTGACGCTCGTGGCGTTCGGGCTCGTGGCACGCCACCTCGGACCTGAAGGAGCCGGAATACTGGCGGTCGCGCAGGTTTACGCGACGTTTCTCGACAGCGTCACGAACCTGCAGACGTGGCAGCCGGTAATCCGCGCCGGTGCTGCCGCCGACAGCAGGGGCGCCGTGCGCCTGAGCGCGGTGGCGGCGGTCGGATTCCTGCTCGACACAGCCGCAGCATGGACTGCCGCGGCCGTGGGACTCATCCTGCTGCTGATCGGTCAGAAGCTCGCTGTCGTGCCCGAGGTTCACGCAGCCTGCGTCGCGTTCCTGGCGATGCTGACGCTCAACATCACCGGTACGAGCATCGGCCTCCTGCGTCTCGGCCACCGGTTCCGCGCTCTCGGATGCCGGCCGGTCATCGTCGGTACTGTGAAGCTCGGGGCCGGGATCTGGCTGTCGTTGAACGGTGGCACTGTCGTGACGGTGGCCTGGGGCTTCGCGGCGGCCGAGATCGTCGGGTGCACGTGGTTGGGTCTGTGTGCGCTGACGGAGCTTCGCCGACGGAATGCAGGCACCGCGCCTTCGCTGGCTGAATTACGGGCCTGCTGGCCGTTCTTCCGCTCATTCCTGCTCGTCGGAAAGATCGACAGCGGCGCGCGCCTCGTGTCGCGATACGTGGACACGTTTCTGCTGACCGCTGTGAGCACGCTGGACCAGGTCGGGATCTACCGCGTCGCCGTTCAGATCGCCGGGATCGTCGGCCGGCTCAGCGATCCGCTTACGCAGACGATTTTTCCGCAGCTTGCCAGGCTTGCGGCCGAGAACGACCTCGACGGCCTGCGCCGCCGCTCCATGGCGATGCTCCGACGTTCGTCGCTGGGCGCGGTCGCGGCCCTGCTGGTATTTTTCGCCGTAAGCGGCTGGGGTATCCGCCTGGTCTTCGGCGACTCGTTCGTACCGGCCGCAGTTACCACCAACGTCTACGTGGTCGCCGTCGCCATCGCCGTCGCGCTGCTTCCCGTCGTACCGACGCTGCAGGCGATGGGATTGCCGCGGACGTGCATGGCGGCGCAGGTAGTCGCGACGGGGGTGTACATCTTCGGGCTGCTCTGGGGCGCCTCCCGGTTTGGCGCGATCGGTGCGGCCGCCGCGTACGTCTTCTATTACATCGTCTGGGGCGCGCTCATTTCCGTCCCGTACCGGCGGCACATGTTCTCGGCGCGGCTCCCCGTCATGGTGAACGCCCTGCCCGAAGGGGCCAGATGATCAGAGATCTCCGCCAGTCACTACCGACGGGGAGCCCGAAGTGGTGGACCATCGGCGCCGCGCTGATCGGCGTCGCGCTGTTTCGCGACGTCGTCATCGCCCCCCTCGTGCGTGTGTTCCTGAACGAGGGCTACCAGACCTATCTGTTGCAGGCAGCCCAGCCTTCCGAAGTCCCGGAAGCCGTTCGCTACATTGTCGCGGGGTATGCGGCGCTGCTGGCCGGGTTCGTCGCCGGGCGCCGGGGGTGCCGCAGTGCCGGTCACGAGCAGAACTCGAACGCTCTGCCAGGCGCGTTCGTCGTCTCCCTGCTGATTGCAGCCATCGGTCTGGTCGGTAATCTCTACGTCGTGGGGTCCCTGGCGGCGTCGAATGGCCTGGCGGGCATGTTGTCGCTGCGCTCCGTCTTCTACGACGAGAGTGTCATCTTCACTCCTCTGTTCAATTACGCGCGAATCATTTCCCCGTTGGTAGAGATCGGCGGATGGGCCCTGATCGTCGTCGGCACGCATCGGCAGCGGAAGGCCGTGATGAACCTCGGGCTGATGCTGTCAGTGTTCTATATCGGGCTGCAGGTGCTGTTCGGCAGTCGCATGACGATGCTGGCATCTGCGGTGGGTCTCGCGCTGGTGTGGCACTCGACGATCCGGCGCATCGGCCGGCGCGCCGCGATGTCGGGGGTCTTGGTGCTGGTAGCGATCCTCGGACTGCTGCAGGTGACTCGGGGATATGCCGAAAGCGTCACCGCTGGCTCGGCATCGCTGATGCGCGAGGTCGGTGTCGGCCGAGGTATCGACGAGATGGCGTTTGCGCGCCGCGCGTTTCCGAGCGCGCTTGGCTATCTGTCGTGGGATCCGATGGTCGATGCCCTGCGGCAATCGTTTCCCAACAACAGCCTTCTTGCGGGCAAGAGCGTCTGGACCGCCATCGTCGACGACTTCTACAACGGCGTCAACCCGAGCGGCGGCATCGGTGGCGAACACTACTCGTTCGGGCCGGAGCACTACATGTGCTTCGGGTCGGTCGGGCTGCTCGCGATCTCGCTGGTCTGCGGGTTCCTCTTCGGCCGGACCCTGTGGTGGTCCGAAAGGCGTCCCGGAAACCCCTTCGCCATTCTGATCGCTGCCTCGGCCATCGCCATCCTGCTGGCCACTCTGTTCGACGGACGGATGGTGACGCGAATGGGCAGCTTTCCGTTGTTGCGGATCCTGCCGCTCGGGACGATGGCGGCGCTGGCCCTCGCGAGGGGCCCCAACCGGTTCCTGCTGGGTGCGACTGCCAGCGCCATGGCGACGGCGCTGCTTCTGGACGGGATGCTCGACAACGTCTGGACGGAAATCGCGTCCCTCTCCGTCATGTCAATTGCCTATGCCGCCGCGCTGTCTGCGGTTCTCCGCTTCGATCGACAGGCGGCCGCCGGGTCTCGCGTCCAGAGGACTGTTCGAAATGCGAGTCGCGTACGTCACACCTTCTCCGATCCCGTCACCGCACGCTAACACCACGCAGGTGGTCATGATGACGGCAGCGTTCAGTGCCGAGGGGCACGCGGTGCTGCTGTGTGCGCCGAGGGCGGCAGGCGCGGCGATCAGCACCGCCGACGAGGTGCGAGCCCAGTACGGCGCGCAGGAACCATTCGAGTTCGTGCAGCTGGGAACGCGGTGCGGCGGCTGGGAGTTTCCCGTCCTGGCCGTGCAACAGGCACGGCAGTTCGGCGCGGAGTTGCTCTACACGCGCTGCATCCGGACCGCCTTTCTCATGTCGATGGCCGGCATGCGGTGCATTCTGGAGCTCCATGGCCCGGTTCGGGGCCGGGGCGCGCGCCTCTACTTCACGTGGCTGCTGCGCACGCGCTCGCTGGAACGGATTGTCGTCATCAGCGACGCGCTGCGTCGACGCCTCTGTTCGGAGCACAGCAACATCACGTGCGAGGTCAGAGTGGCGCACGACGGAATGCACGAACGCTTTTGCCGGATGCCGTTCGAGACTGCCTCCGCGAAGTCGAGGATGTTGCAGCTCCCGGCCGATCGGCTCGTTGTCGGTTATGCAGGCAGTCTCTACCCTGGCCGCGGCGTCGAGATGATCCTGCGACTGGCCCACGCGAATCCGGCGTCAACGTTTCTGCTCGTGGGTGGTAGCGCCGAGGAGATTCAGCATTGGCGAAGTGCCTCCGGGACGCCGGGAGACAACGTGATCTTCAGGGGGTTTGTGCCGAGCGGGCGTGTTGCCGAGTATCTGGAAGCATGCGACGTCGTTCTGATGCCCTACGGCCGCGTGGTCACCATCCAGGGCAAAGGGAACTCAGCCGAGTGGTGCAGCCCGCTCAAGATGTTCGAGTATCTCGGGTCGGGGCGTCCGATCGTCGCGACCGACCTGCCGGTCCTCCGTGAAGTGCTCCACCCGAACCACAACGCCCTTCTCTGTGACGCCGATGACGGTGAGCAGTGGGAAGCGGCGCTCCGACAGTTGATTGGCAGTCCGACAATGCGGTTGGCGCTTGGCAGGCAGGGAAGGGCTGATGCGCGCGCCTATACCTGGCGGGAGCGGGCGAAACGCGTCCTGCGGCCCGATCGACTGGCGCCGAACGAACGTCCGTTCGTATCGGGTTCGTTCCAGGAGGCGGGTGTGGCATGTGCGGAATAGCGGGGATCGTCTCACGGGAGCCGATCGAGCCCCAGAGCCTGTCCGCAATGTCGTCGGCGATTGCTCACCGCGGCCCGGACGGAAGCGGCGTCTGGATGAATCCGCAGCGTCATGTCGGGCTCGCGCATCGCAGGCTCGCAATCATCGACGTCAGCGAGAGTGGCGCACAACCGATAGCCAACGAGTCGGGAGACGTCTGGATTTCCTTCAATGGCGAGATCTACAACTTCATCGCCCTCCGGGCACGTCTGCAGTCGTTGGGGCACCGGTTCCGCTCGCAGACCGACACCGAGGTCATCGTCCACGCCTTTGAGGAGTGGGGGGCCGCGTGTGTCGAGAAGCTCGACGGCATGTTCGCGTTTGCCGTATGGGATCAGCGAAAGCAGGAGCTGCTGATTGCGCGCGATCGGCTCGGGATCAAGCCCCTGTACTACTACTGGGACGGTCACACCCTGGCGTTTGCCTCCGAGTTGAAGGCCATACTGGCCCTGCCTTCGCTCCATCGCGAGGTCGATCACTCCGCCATCTGGGACTACCTGACCTACTGGTATCTGCCGACGCCGAAGACCGGGTTCAAATTCATCAAGAAGCTCGAGCCGGCGACGACGTTGACCTTCAAGGCGGGAGCGCTTCAGACCAGACGCTACTGGGACGTGGATCTGCAGAGTGGCCGCGACCTGTCGCAGCAGGCTGCGGTTACGGCGCTGCGGTCGCAACTGGAGTCGAGCGTCGCTGCTGCGCTGGTCAGCGATGTGCCGGTGGGGACGTTCCTCAGCGGCGGCGTCGACAGCGGTACGGTCACGATGCTGATGCGCCGCCTCCAGGGGAAGGCCGCCCACATCGAGAGCTTCTCGGTGGATTGCAAAGACGCGGCATTCTCGGAACTGGAGTATGCCAGGCTGCTCGCTCGCGCCGCTTCCACCAGGCATTCGGAGACGTTGCTCGATGTAGAAGCGGCTGGTTCGATCGCGGCCCGGATTGTCGATCTCTACGACGAGCCCTTTGCCGACAGCTCGGCGATCCCGACGCTCGCCGTGTCACGACTGGCCAGTGCCCGCGTCAAGGTGGTCATGTCAGGGGACGGCGGTGACGAGCTCTTCGGGGGGTACTCCTGGTATCGGCGGTTCCTGTCCGGCCGGTCGGCCAATGGGCGGATGCGTACGAGCTGCCTCCGTGCGCTCGGCGGCTTGTCGCGGGTCGTCCCGCCATCGGCCATCGCCATGCGGTTGGACCGTCTCGCGCGGCTTCACAGCAGCGACGAGATGGCCGCCTATGCCACCGCTCGGGAACTGTTCGATCCAGGTGAGAAGCGGCGGATTCTCGGTGACGACATCGCCAGCCAGTTCAGGGGGTACGACAACCACTGGTACTTCCGGCAGTACTGGCGATCTGACGTCGATCTCGCAACCCGGCTCCAGTACCTCGACCTCAAGACCTACCTGCAGGACGACATCCTCACGAAGGTCGATCGCGCGAGCATGGCGGCGGGTCTGGAGGTGCGCCCGCCGATGCTCGATCACAAGCTGGTCGAACTTGCCTTCCGCATCGACCCGGCGACCAGGTACGACGAGACTTCACCGAAGCGCGTGCTGAGAGAGTCGGTCAAGGACCTGCTGCCGGCGGCCATTCTCGATCGTCCCAAAAAAGGGTTCAGCATCCCCCTCTCGGAATGGATGAAGAAAACGGTGTGGCAGGCGCCTGGTTCCGCCGCGGCAGAAGGAACCGGGTCGTACGCCACTCGCGTTGTCGAAGGCGAATATCGCTGGCCGGACCGCAGGTGGGCGCTCCTGATCCTCGATCAGTGGCGAGCGCAGCACGACGGAGCCTGGTCAGAACCGTCGGTGGAGCGCGACGTTGCGTAGAACGTGGCTGGCGCCATCGATGCCGACGCCGCTGGCCACGGCTGGAGGAGTCATGAGATTGCCGCGCACCTTGCCGGTAGGAGCCCGGTCGGAATGCCCGTAAGAGTTCTGCATCTTTTTGGTGCGATGGCGCGTGGAGGAGCTGAGATTCGCACGCTCGAACTGGTCGAGAGTCTCGACCGGACGCGAGTGCAGAGCGACTTCGCTGTGTTGAGCGCCACGCCGGGCGGGCTCGAGTCACGGGCGATCGCGGCCGGAGCGGCCGTCCATCATTGTCCGCTGGGCGTCGGGTTTCCCCGCCGCTTCTTCAGGCTGCTGCGCGACGGCGGGTACGATGTCGTTCACTCTCATCTCCATTACTTCACCGGACCGCTGCTGATGCTCGCCGCCGTGGGGAAGGTGGCGACGCGGATCGCGCATTTTCGAACCTCGGCAGACGATCACGTGGCGAACACGGTGCGCCGTCGCGTCCAGCGGCTGGCGTTCCGCAAGCTGATCGACCTGTACGCGACGGACATTCTCGGCGTCGGCGCCGGAGTACTCGATCAGGCGTGGCAGGCGGACTGGGCCGCCGACAGCAGATGCCAGGTGATCTACAACGGCATCCCCGAGTCGCGCCTCCGGGGAATCCCGGCCACCCGAGGGGCCGGCCGCCGCATCATCAACGTCGCCTCCATCCAGCCCCGTAAGAACCAGCTGCGGCTGCTCGAGATCTTCGAGCTGTGCGTGAAGTCTCAGCCGGATATCTCGCTGGCGTTCGTCGGCCGCACGTCGGGCGGCTATGCGGAGACGCTGCGCGACGAGATTCGGCGGCGCAACCTTGGACACTGCGTCGAGATGGCCGGTGAAGTGGCAGAGCCGATCGAGTTGATTCGTTCATCTGACCTGCTGGTGCTGCCGTCGCTCTGGGAGGGCGTGCCCGGCGCGGCGCTCGAGGCGTCAGCCATCGGCGTGCCGGCCCTGACCTCGGATCTCCCGGGGACGCGCGAGCTCGCAAGGTTCTTCCCGTCCGTCCGGTGTCTGTCGCTCGACGAAAGCAATGAGGTCTGGGCGGCTGCGGTATCCGAGATGCTCGCGTCGAGCGCATCATTCCGCGAAGATGCGGCGGCCCGCTATTTGGCGACGCCGTTTTCGCTCGAGACCTCCCGTGACCAGTACTACCGCGTGTGGGAACGAGGCGGAACGGGCAATCAGCCGCGGGCCGTGCCCGGGCCAGCCATCAGCGGATCGGTGGCGTGAGGGCGCAACCATGCAGCTGCTGATGACGTCAGAAGCCAGGTTCGAGCGGACTCCGGACGGCGCCATCTGGGCGCCTGGCCCATGGGGGCGTCAACTCTGGAACAGGTATCTCGCGGTCTTCGACCAGGTGCGCGTGATGGCCCGTGTCTTCGCGGTGCGCGAGCCATCTGCCGGCCTTGTCACGTTCGATCCGGCCGGCGTCTCGTTCGCCCCGCTCGAAAGCTATTCAGGCCTCATCGGCCTCCTGCGCAACGTCGGCCGCATCGACGCGGCGGCGGCGGCGTTCTTGAAGCAGCCCACCGCGATCATCCTGCGCCTGCCTTCGCCGATCGCCTTTCGTGTCGGCAAGCAGGCGCTCCGCACGTCTACCCAGTATGGAGTGGAGGTCGTCGGGGATCCCGAGCAGGTGTTCGCCCCCGGCGTGATCGACCATCCTCTCCGGCCGCTGCTGCGGCTTGGCGCCACGCGCGGCCAGCGACGGCTCTGTGCGGCGGCCTTCGCAGCGTTGTACGTCACCGAGCGCACCTTGCAGGCGAAGTATCCCTCGAACGGGCAGGTCTTTGCGGCATCGGATGTCGATCTCGCCAAGCCGCCCGTGCCGGCGATCGCCCGACGCCCGGGTCAGATGCCGATGCTGGTCACCGTGGCGTCGCTGGATCAGCCGTACAAAGGTATCAGCGTGCTGCTGAAGGCGGTCGCGCTGCTTCATCGCAACGGCCTCGCCGTCCGGTTGTGCATCGTCGGCGGCGGACGGCTGCAGCAGGCGTTGACGCTCGAGGCGGAAGCGCTTGGCCTGTCGGCGTCAGTGCAGTTCGCAGGGCAGGTCCCCGGCGCGGCCGTTGAATCGTATCTCAGCGCTGCCGATGTCTTCGTTCTGCCGTCGTTGACCGAGGGCCTGCCCCGCGCGCTCGTCGAGGCGATGGCGCGCGGCCTGCCGGCCGTTGCGTCGGCCGTTGGCGGAATTCCGGAGCTGTTGCCGGGGAGCTGCCTCGCCGAGCCCGGTGATACGGCGGGGCTGGCTGCACGCCTCACCGACATCCTGCGGGACGACGAGCGGCGCCGTTCCCTGGCGCATGCCAACGTGCGGCGGGCCGCCGACTTCTCTGAACACCGGCTGTCGCGCATCCGCCGGGAGTTCTTCGAGCGGGTAAAGGAAGGGTCGATGGCCCCGGCAGTGAAGGTGTGTGCGTGAAGATTGTCCACGTCACCACCGTGTCGATGACCCTGCCGTTCCTGGCAGGGCAGGTCCAGTTCCTCAGGAAGAGCGACCACGACGTGCACCTGGTGTGCAGTCCGGACGCATTTGTCGAGCAAGTACGGGCTTCGACGGGCGCGGCGTGCCACGGCGTTGCGATGACCCGCCAGATCTCGCCGCTCTCCGACTGTCGCGCGCTCTGGCAGCTGTTCCGGTTGTTCCGCACGATTCGGCCCGACGTCGTTCACGCGCACACGCCCAAGGGCGGGATGCTCGGTGTCATTGCGGCGCGCGTGGCGCGGGTTCCGGCCGTGGTCTACACGATCCACGGCCTGCCATTCGCCAAGGCGACGGGCGCACGCCGCGCGTTGCTGAAGATCTGCGAGCTGGTGTCGTGCCGGCTGGCCCATCGCGTGTTCTGCGTAAGCGCCTCGATGCAGTCGCTTGCGGTGGCCGAGCGGCTGGCGGACGCCGACAAAGTGTCGGTCCTCGCGAACGGCAGCGTCGGCGGCGTCGACGCCTGCCACCGATTCAATCCCATCCTGCGTGCCGCCGCCGGCGCGGACTGGCGCGCCGCCCACAACATTCCTGGCGACGCGACGGTTGCCACCTTCATCGGTCGGGTGACGCGCGACAAAGGTGTGCTGGAGCTCGAGCAGGCGTGGCAGCAGCTGCGGGCCGCCGCTGCCTCGGCGCACCTGGTCATCGTCGGACCAGTCGACTCGCACGAAAGCGAGATTCTCCAGGCACTCGCGCGCCTCGAGTCGGATCCGCGCGTGCGCGTGGTCGGGATGGACTGGAACACGCCGCCGATCCTGGCCGCCAGCGACCTGCTGGTGCTGCCGACCTACCGCGAAGGGTTTCCCGTGACGCTGCTCGAGGCGGCCGCAATGGCGCTGCCTGTCGTGGCGACCGCTGTCCCTGGCTGCACGGACGCGGTGGTCGCCGACGTCACCGGAACGCTCGTGGCGGCCGGGGATGCCGACGCCCTCGCACACGCGATGCGGTCCTATCTGCAGGATCCGGCACTCAGAACGACCCACGGCGCCGCGGCGCGGTCGCGCGTTGTGCGAGACTTCCGGCCGGAGCAGATCTGGGACGGAACGCTGGCGGCTTATCGGGCGCTGTGCAGCTCCGGCCACGAGAATGCGAGCGGGTTTTCCCCTGGCGGCCGTACGGTGACCGGTCTCTACCCCACGATCGGCAAACGGTGCTTCGATCTGCTTCTCGCCGGCATCGGGCTCGTTCTCCTGGCGCCGGTGCTGCTCGCCGTTGCGCTGCTGGTCCGGCTCTTCATGGGCTCGCCGATCTGGTTCCGTCAGCAGCGGCCCGGTCTCGCCGGAGAACCGTTCACACTCGTCAAGTTCAGGACGATGAGGGATGGACGACCCGGTGAGCCCGACGCCGCGAGGTTGACGGCGTTCGGCCGATTCCTGCGTTCGACCAGCCTCGACGAACTGCCCGAACTGTGGAACGTGCTCAAGGGGGAAATGAGTCTCGTCGGCCCGCGTCCGCTGCTCATGCAGTACCTCGATCGCTACACGCCGGAGCAGGCGCGCCGGCACCAGGTGAGGCCAGGTATCACCGGCCTCGCGCAGGTGAACGGCCGCAACGCGATCAGCTGGGAGAGGAAGTTCGCGTTCGACGTCTGGTATGTCGACCACCAGTCGTTCTGGCTGGACCTGCGCATTCTCGCCCTGACGGTGTGGAACGTACTGGCGCGGCAGGGAATCACCCAGTATGGGCAGGCAACAGCCGGCGAATTCACGGGGAGCGTCAGCCGGTGATTCTGATCATTGGAGCCGGTGGACACGGTCAGGTCGTTGCGGACATCTTTCGCGCCCGTCGCAGCAGCGGACTGGCCTCGGCGCCGGTTGCCTTCCTCGATGACGACCCGAACAGTCATGGCACGGCGCGCGGCGGCTGGGACGTGCTCGGTTCGACCGGGTTTCTGTCGTTGCGCCAGCACTCCGCTGTTGTCGTCGGCATCGGCGACAACCGCACGCGCGCGCAACTGTTCGAACGCCTGTCGGCCGCCGGCGAGGTTGCCGCGGTGGCGGAGCATCCCCGCAGCATCGTTGCCGAAGACGTCCTGATCGGTGCGGGCTCGATGATCTGTGCCGGCGCGGTGATCAACACCGGCAGCGTGGTCGGCGCAAACACGATCGTCAATACAGGCGCCACCGTCGATCATCACGCCTCGATCGGCGACCACGTGCACATCGCGCCCGGCGTGCACCTCGGAGGCGAGGTTCGCGTGGGTGAAGGCGCGCTGATCGGCATCGGCGCAGTGGTGTTGCCGCGCGTCACCGTTGGCGCCTGGAGCACGGTAGGCGCCGGCGCGGTGGTCACCTGCGACGTGCCGCCGGGGGTGACCGTCGCAGGCGTGCCGGCGAGGCCGCTCGCGGTACGC